>JAAUYH010226835.1_pt1 | contig 28181 bp, 18 predicted proteins | sample 7278061 | NCBI WGS metagenome assembly JAAUYH01 (sample SAMN14350203, study PRJNA611818) | marine sediment metagenome | isolation source: surface marine sediment (0.6m) | place: French Polynesia: Moorea | collected 2018-08
CAACAGAAGGATTGAGCCCCTCTGGGAATTGCGTGTATTCGCTGTAGCGAACGTTGTGCAAAATATGGCTCGAAAGTCCCTTGGTTCCTTTCAGATTGGCTCCTACCAGATTGGCTCCGTCGAGGATAGCGCCTTCTAGGTTGGCTCCTATCAAATTGGCTCCTCCCAGATTAGCTCCTACCAGATCGGCTCTTCTCAGATTGGCTCCTATCAGACCGGCCCCGACCAGATCGGTTCCTCTAAGATCAGCGGTTAACAGGTTGGCGTCTACCAAATTGGCTTTTGCCAGACTGGCTCCTCCTAGATTGGCTCCTCCCAGATTGGCTCCTCCCAGATTGGCTCTTCCCAGATCGGCCATCGACAGGTCACTATGGCTAAAATCTGCCTCATACAGGTTACAATTACTTAATTTAGCACCACGAAGGTCTGCCCTAGAAAAGTCGGCAATCCGAAACGTGCCCGAGATCATCGCATTGCGTAAAACCGCCTTCTGAGCGTAAATGACAACTGGCTCGCGGGTATACCAAAACCAAGCCAGCAGCGAGCGCAACGTCCATGGGGTGCGCGCTTTCAAGCCTACGTCGTAGTCGTCGTCCACGCTGATCGCACTGCCGATGGCCAACGCGGCCTCGCGCAAAAGCGCACCGCGATCGTCGCGCAAGCCCCGTCTCTTCTCGCTATCGAAACGCTGAGTCTCGTCGTTAAACATCTCCTGAGCCCAGTCGCGCACAGCTTCCCGATCGTCGCGCGTCCAGGCCAGCGGCGACGACGGCCGCTCGCTCTCGCTGAGCAGAATCTGGCATAGATACGCAAAACTGCGGTCCTCAGGCAGGAGCAGACGCCCGCCAGTGAGCTGCTCCTCATACTTCTCCCAGCCCCTCATCCGCCCCCTGGCCAGCTTGCGCAATCGGTCGGCCCAATATCTGGCGACGAGAAACTCGCGAAACGATTTATGGCCAAAATGGAACCGATTATTGTTGGCCATGGTATCTCGTTGCAGCGTCAACAGAAGACCGATCATGACAGTCCCGGCCTCACTGCTATTGAGCTCCAATTCGTCCTCCAGCAAGCTCTCAATATCTCTACGCGCCAGGGCTGGCGCCTCAGTGACGCCGTCATCGCCCTCGCCATGTCCGTAACGCAAACGCTGATCGATGCGATAATCCCAAGCGCGACAGCGCTCCTTCCACGCCAGCCGAGCCAAAACCCAAAGCATCGCCTCATGGGGCTCAGCGCTGTCGTCGAGAACTTCGTCCGCGATCAACTTGTTTTGCAGCGCTTTGGCAGCCCTGTACACCGGCTGGTGACGAACCTTGTCGACCTCGTGCTTCCCTCGGGCCATCTGCAGCATAAAGGTCTCGTAGATCTGCGCCTGACTAACCTTCGCCGAACCGACATGCTCGTCCCACGAATACGCGATCATGAAGAGCAAAATCGGCGTAGCCGCCAAGTCGGTGAGCTTGCGCTTATCCAGTTCTTCGGTCGTAATACTCGTCGTTTTCTGCCCCGCCACCGCGTTCCACTGCTTCAGCCACGCTCGCACCTGAGAGTCGGCAAACTGCTGCAACTCAAATACCCGAGCCCGGGCGAGCTCGCGACGTTCGGGCAAAACGCCGGGCCGCGACAGGACAAGCACCCGATGCCGAGCTGTGGCGTGATCGCGCAGCCGGTTGAAAAATCCATCGAGCGCACGCTGGCCAAACGCAATTTCGTCGAGGCCGTCGAGTACAAACACCGTGCGCTGATCAGACGCGATTTTGTCCAGCCCCGGATCGTCGATGGCGACTGCGATACCGAGTTCCTCGGTATGGCGTTTGCGCGCACGCTGGCTTATTTTCGGCAAGTGCGGGCTATCGCTGAGAATATCTCGGCCGCAGTCGACGAAGATCGGTAGCCAGACATCGAGCGATATCGCGTGGGCATTGTCGCGCCATCGCTGCGCCAAACGGCAGGTCCAGAAACGTGCAGTGAGAGATTTGCCCATGCCGAAGTCGGCTTGGATAACGGCCACCGTGGGGGCATCCGAGTCATTGAGCCACGTATCGAGCAATTTTATGATTGGCTGCGCGGCACCCGGCGCCTTGCCGCCCTCTGCGTGCATCATGATCGCCTCGGGCTCGACATAGAGTGCGCTTAGGGGCAAAAACGGCAGGATTTCGTCGTCCTGCCACGACGTGCGCGGGTCGTTGCCGAACACGTGGCGCTCGTCCCAGGTGATCAGATCGGCCACCATGACGGCCTGCATCAGGCGCACGCGGTCGTGCTCAAGACTGGTCAGATAGTCGCGCACCGGCTTGCCCGCGTTGCTCTCGAACGCCTCCCAGTAGGCCAGCAAGAAATGTCGCTCGAACTGCCGTGCACTTGCCGTGTCCCCATCCATGGGCGCCTCGGCGCCGTCGGTATCGTAAGCAGGATCGGTAAACGCACGCCAAAAATTGCGGTAATAGGGCGTGCCCAGCGGATTGCCGACCAGCTGATCCATGGCCTCGAACTCGGCCTGCCCCGGAGCGCGATCGCCAATCTGAGAGACAGTCGTACCAGCCAGACGCAGGCGGGTCTGAATCTCATGGTCGCGCTGTTTTTCCTCTTTATCGAACCAGCGGCGGAGCCGCCCGGGACGAGCCAGGCTGCGAGTGCCGACCCAGTGGCGCTCAAACGCCCGACCAAACGCCGCTGCCACAAGGCCGAGCTGGGCCGCTGCCGCGGTGAACTCGCCGGCTCCGCCGACCGCCCCCGCCACTCCGGCGACGACGTCGTTCAATGCCGCGAGGTCTTTCTCATCGAGCCCCTCGTCGCAATACGCCTTCCACGCCTTGATCCCCAGCCCGATCGCCTTGCTAAGTCCTATGATTGTGGTGGCTTCCATGTTCCGGTCGATCTCCTGACGACTGCCCTGAACAAGCATACTGCCTGTTCAAGGCAGGTAAACGCAAGAGGCGGCGGGCATCGGCGATCATCGAGCCCCACCCTGGACGTTTCTGGCCACATCGACGACCAACGCACATGGCCCAACTCATGCGATTTCCGTATAGGAGACCGGCCAACTCCTGGGATACACTGCCTCGGTAACGCAGCCTCGGGAAGACACCAATGCACATGATCACCGGCCCAGCCCACGTGGCGACGAACGCTCAGGAAACCCCTACCGCCTGCACGCTGTGCACCCATAACTGCGGCCTGCTCGTCGACGTGGCCAATAATGAAATCGTCGGTGTCAAGGCAGATACAACCAATCCCATCACCCACGGCTATAGCTGCAATAAAGGTTACACCATCGGCCACTACGTGCGCCACGCCCAACGCACGCAATATCCCCTCAAACGCAAACCCGACGGCTCGTTCGAGCGCATCTCCTGGAATCAGGCTATCGACGAAATCGCGGCCAAGCTGAACAAGATCCTCAAAGCGCACCCGGCCCGCGCAGTCGCCATGGCCGGCGTCGGCGGCATGGCCAACCATCTGGACGGCTACTATGCCGTCCCGTTCCTCATGGGAACCGGCTCCCCCATGCTGTTCAACTCATTGGCCCAGGAAAAGACCCAACACGCATTGCTCGATCGCTGGATGTTCGCGGCGCCGTCGAATTGCTATTTTCACCCAGACGCCGACCGCTCCAATTACATCTTGCTGATAGGTACCAATCCCGCCATCAGCAACCGAGGCCATAACGCGACCGAGATGCTCCGGCACGTCCGCGCCGACGAGCGACGGACCCTCGTGGTGGTCGATCCCAAGCGGACCGAGTCCGCTCGGCGGGCCAACATGCACCTGGCCATCAAACCGGGCACCGATGCCTTCTTGCTCCTGGGGCTCGCCGCCTATATCGTCCGCGAAGATCTCACGGATACCCGCTTTCTGCGCCGCAATACCAGCGGATTCGACAGCGTCGCACCGATTCTGCGCAACATCGACCCAGCACAAATGGCCGAGCGTGCGGGAATCGCACCGGCCGACCTGGCCACAGTCGCCCGCGGCTTTGCCACCGCCCCGAGCGCCTGCATCTTCAACGATCTGGGCTCGGAGCAAATCCCCTACTCCACCCTGGTGGCCTATCTCATCCGCGTCGTGCTTCTGCTCACGGGCAACGTGGGCAACACAGGCGGCAACGTCTTTCAAGGCATGTTCGGCCTCGATAACACGGCCCTACTCAGCAGCCACACACCGGCCAAGGCCCTCGTATCCGGGATTGAGGCCATCCCCATGATCATCCCCATGGGGATGTTTCCGCCCAACATTTTGGCGGAAGAAATCCTCGCCGACCATCCCGCGCGCATCCGAGCCCTCATCGTAGAAGGCGCCAACCCCCTGGTGAGCTATGCCGACACCCATAAGCTCACCGCGGCCTTTGCCAAGCTCGAGCTGCTCGTCGTCGTCGACCCCGCATTTACCGAAACCGCACAAATGGCCGACTACGTGCTGCCCACGCCCGTGGGCTATGAGAAATGGGAGTACTCTGCGTTCCCCAAGCGCTATCCAGAAATCAGTGCCCACCTCCGCCCCCCTATCGTGCGCGGACCAGAAGAGGCCCTGCCAGAATCGGAGATTTACTACCGCCTGGCCCGTGCCATGGGCCTGGTGGAAAAAGCGCCGCGCTTGCTCCATCGCCTGGCCAAATACGCCCGCACCCCCGCTGGCGCAGCCGCGTTTATGGCCGCACTCATGAGCGCGGCAGTGCTCAAATCCCGCAGTATCCGCAATACCCAGCGAACCGTCCCCCGCATCGTGTTTTGGCTCTACGAAACCCTCGGCCAACACCTTTCCTCCCCCTCCCTGGCCATGATGTGGCTCATAACCCAGAGCTTCGCCCTGGCGCGGAAAGACGCAGTGGCGCGCGTGTTCCCCGAAGTACAAACAATGCGCAACCGATTTTCCGTTGGAGAGTTCCTATTTCACAAACTACTGCACAGCCCAAACGGCCTCCATGTAGGCAAACTAGACGAGCGGCGTAACTTTGCCGATCACTGCCGCCGCAACAACAGCGACAATAACGGCGGCGGCGGCAAAGCCAACCTCTTCCCCAAGGCCATGGCGGCAGAGATTCAGCGGGCCCTGGCCGATCCGTTCGCCGTAGACGAAGAGTATCCGTTCATCCTGGCCGGCGGCATGCGAACCAGCTGGAACGCCAACTCTGTCCAGCGGAATCCAGCTTGGCGCAAAGGCAAAGGGCCACACTGCCCCGCCGTCATGCACCCCGACGATGCTGCGAAGATGGATCTCAAAACCGGCGATATGGTTCGGGTAGAGACCCGCCGCGGCAGCGCCGAAGCGCCGGTCTCGATAGATACAACCACCTTACCCGGTCACATCCACATCCCCAACGGCTTTGGACAGGCGTATCCCGACGCCGAAACCGGTGAGCTCAAACGCGTCGGGGTTCGGATCAACGAGCTCACGGATGCCGCCGACCGAGACCCCTTTACCGGCTGCCCGCACCATAAATATATCCGCTGTCGGGTGACCGCGCTGAGCCGACAGCGCTGACCATGAATGTGAATGGAGACGGCAAATCCTGCAGAAGCAATATCGTCTCAGCCTTTTCAAAGACGAGCGCTTGCCCGTACGAGCGACTTTTCAGCGGCACGTGCATCGCGATCAAGCATAGCGCATGCGCCGTTGGTTGGGATGCCGTCATTGCGCTAAACATACGCCAAGACCGCGCTCATGACTCGTTAACGAAATGGTCGTAAGCATATATACAAATGCCTGTCTGCTGGGTTTCACACCCCTCATGAATACCTTTTTCTTCGTCGGCATCGTGATACAAACCCGGTTAGAAACGCCTGTCATGCGCGCCGCTGGTGACAAAACACGCACGAACCGGGTTGAAAACGTGTTTTTCGGCCGAAAAACGATCGCGGCCGGGTTTTCGACGAGTTTTTCCGCGATCGACATGGTTCAAACCGGATCGTCAGCGAGTTTTTCGGCTTCGATGGTGGTTCGAACCGGCTTTTTAACCAGTTGACAGGAAAAAAAGCTGCGGGAAACGGGTGATGCGTGAGTTTGCCACCTCAAAATCTCGCCTAAACCGTATCGCCTGTGAGTTTGCCACCTGAAAATCTCGTCGAAACCGGGTGGATCGTGAGTTTGCCACCGCAAAATCTCGCCGAAACCGGGTGGACCGCGAGTTTGCCACCTCAAAATCTCGCCAAAACCAGGTAGCGCGCGAGTTTGCCACCTCAAAATCTCGCCGAAACCGGGTGGCGCGCGAGTTTGCCACCTGCAAATCCGGTCCAAGCCGGATCTGGCGCGAGTTTGTCGACCTCAAACCCGGTCCGAACCGGGTCTGACGCGAGTTTGTCGACCGCAACCCCGGTCCGAGCCGGGTCTAGCGTGAGTTGGCCAGCGCAAGTAGCGGTTGCGACCGGAACAACGGCGAGTTGGTCAGCGCGGGCAGAGGTCGGCACGGCGAGCGTGATGGACGCGCCGTCCTCGCAGCCCCCCCATCGGCATGCCCCTTTTCCCGATCGCGCGGCCATTCTCAGGCCCTCCAAGAGCCCAATCCGGGTGCCAGACACGTGCCAGGCACGGTTGTGAGCCGGTATCAAACTTGGATGCTGGGCCATTAGCAAACACCTATTTTCACCCGATTGTTATAAGCTACCCACCATGTCCACAGACAAACGCTTTGCCATCGTCACCGGAGGAAACCGCGGCATCGGCCTCGAAATCTGCCGCCAGCTGGCCAGCCGCGGCCTCGACGTCCTTCTGACCAGCCGCGACCGAGCCAAAGGACAGCGCGCCTGCGACCAGCTCGCGGCCGAGGGGCTCTCGACCAGCACCTACCCACTCGAAGTCACCTCAGCCGACGACATTCGCCAGCTCGCCGAACACATCCAAGCCGAGCACGGCGGCCTCGACGCACTCGTCAATAATGCCGGCATCGCCCTGGACGGCTTTGACGGCGAAAAAGCCCGCAAGACCATTGACACCAACTTTCTCGCCGCCATGAACCTCACCGACGCCCTCCTACCGCTCATGCGCCCAAACGGCCGCATCGTCATGGTTTCAAGCGGCCTGGGCGACCGCTCCAACTTATCCGCGCCCCTGGCCGCCCGCTTCCGCGACGACACCATGGCGCGCGACGAACTGACCAAGCTAATGAACCAGTTCGTCGACGACGTCGTAGCCGGCAAGCACGCCGAAGAGGGCTGGCCGTCCTCGGCCTATTCCGTGTCCAAGGTCGGCATGACCAAGCTGGGGCAAATCATTGCCCAAGAACTGGAGGCCGGCGGCAACCCCAAGGGCATTCTATGCAACTCAGCCTGCCCCGGCTGGGTCCGCACCGACATGGGCGGCAGCAGCGCCACCCGCTCGGTCGAAGAAGGCGCCGACACACCCGTCTGGCTGGCGACCCTCAGCACCGAAGACGCCGCCGCCGGCAGCCACCAAGGCGGATTCTTCCGCGACCGCGCACCGGCCTCCTGGTAAAGCATAGAACACCGCAAGCAAAGCCCAATCTTCGCTGATTGCGCAGAACAGGACATCAGCAGCGGTAGAGCTAGTCCTACTGCTCCAAGGCCGCATTTTTGCCGGCATGGCTCGCGGAATAATCAGATGGAAGTATGTTAAGCTCGGCTCTGGAAGCCCATGATCGAAGTGGAAAATCTCCGCAAGGAGTTCGGTAGCCTTACAGCGGTTGCCGACGTGTCATTCACCGCGGAAACTGGAATCATATTTGGCCTGCTGGGGCCCAATGGGGCCGGTAAATCAACCACAATCGGTTGTATTTCGGGTCTAATTGAGCCATCCCGGGGCACGATCCGGGTAATGGGCCACGACGTGATGACCGACGCCATGAGGGCTCGACAGGAACTCGGTGTCGTGCCCCAAGAACTCGCCCTCTACGAGGAGATTTCGGCCCGGGAAAATCTGCGCTATTGGGGCGCAGCCTATGGCCTCTCGGGCCGCTCCCTCCGGGCCCGCGTCGATGCGGTCCTCGATATTGCCGGGCTCGCCGACCGTTCCCGCGAACCGGTCAAGAAGTTTTCCGGCGGTATGAAGCGCCGCCTTAATTTCGGCTGCGGCATTGTTCACGAGCCCAAGGTATTGCTGCTCGACGAGCCCACCGTCGGGGTCGATCCCCAGTCTCGCGAACGACTTCTCGACATGGTCCGCGACCAGGCAAGGGCGGGCACGACGGTGCTTTACACCACCCATTACATGGAAGAAGCGGAAAACCTCTGTGAGCGGATCGCCATCGTCGATCACGGCAAACTCATCACCAGCGGTACCCTCGCCGAACTCCGCGCCATGGTGGGCGAGCGCGATATCGTGAAACTCCAGGGCTCGTTCGATTCCGGCGCCATCACGACGGCCGTCAATGGCTTCGACGGCGATATCAAGATCATTCAGGTGGACGAGAGCAGCCTCAAGCTCAGCGTCGAGAACGCGGCCCAGCATCTCTCGGCCATTTTCACGCTCATGAGAGAGGCTGGAGCCGAAATCCGGGAAACCGGATTGCTCCAGCCTTCTCTGGAGAGCCTCTTCATCAAGCTGACTGGCAAGGAACTCCGGGAATAGTCATGGCATTCGTCCTCGCCGTCCTCCAGAAAGAACTACAGGTCCGGCGCCGCGATCCGGTGTCCCTCTTACTCTGGTTGCTGATCCCCCTGGCCATCGGCGGGCTGATTATGGCCTTCGCTGGATCCGGTAGCGGCCCCCGCCCGGTGGCCAAGCTATTGATCGCCGATAACGACAATAGTCAGATCAGCGCCCTTGTGAGCACCGCCTTTCAACGGGACCAATTGGCCGACCTGGTCGAGGCCGACAACGTCACAGAGCTGCGAGGTCGGGCCCTGATCGACGAGGGCGAGGCCAGCGCCCTGTTGATCATACCGGACGGCTTTGGTGCCGCCGTCATCGCCGACACCCCAGTCACGGTACAGCTGATCACCAACCCCAGTCAGCGTATCTCGCCTCGGCTCATTGAGGAGAGCCTGGGCCTCATGGTCGATGCGGTCTTTTATATACAACGGATCTTTGGCCCGGAAATCCAGCAGATAACCCAACAGCTCGACCTGGAGACCGCTCCGAGCAACGAGCTCATCGCCGCCGTCGCCATCGCGGTGAACGAAAAGATGACTGCGATCGGCCGTTATCTCTCCCCGCCAGCGATCGCGGTCGAGGCGCGCGCGCCGGAGGGGACCGAACAGGCAGGCCCGGAGCCCAGCCTGGGGCTCCTGTACTTTCCCGGCATTGTTCTGATGACGCTTCTCTTTCTGGCCCAGGTGGCGAGCGATGATCTGTGGCAGGAGCGAGAACAGCAAACCCTGAGCCGCGTCGCAGCCGCGCCCCAGCCCCTGCGCTACATTTTGGCCGGTAAGGTGGCTGCGTTTGCCGTGATCTCCGGTATTGCAGTACTCGTCCTATTCGCGCCGGGCTTTGCCTATTTCGGGCTCGACATCAGCCTCGTGCCCGCAAGTCTGGTCTTCTCCATGGTCTCGGGCTCGGTGCTATTCCTGCTCCTGGCCATCATCCAGCTCTTTTCGCCCAGTCGCCGGGCCGGGTCCATCATCGGAACCATCTCGATCTTTCCCCTGATGATCATGGGCGGCAGTTTCTATCCCGTGGAGGCCATGCCGGACTGGATGAGCGCCATTGGCCGCATGACCCCCAACGGCTACATGGCCGAAGTCCTGAAACAGCAGTTTATCGGCGCTGGCACGTTCGGCGATATCGCGCTGGCAGCCGGGATACTTGCCGCCATCGCCCTGGTTCTGATGGGGATCGCCAGCTGGCGGCTGGAACGACATTTCGTAAGGGAGAGATAACGTGGGCGCCATGGCAAAAGTCTGGCTCATCGCCAGGCACGATCTCAGCATCAGTCTGCGGGAGTTCGTGACCATCCTGTGGCTAGTCATCATGCCGTTTCTGTTCTTCTTCTTTCTCGGCACCATTAATGCCCAAAACCAGTCAGCGCTCGGTGACCAAGCGGTTCCGATCGCCGTGGAACGGCCCGCCAATGCCGGACTTTTGGCCGACGAATTGCTCGCCATTCTCGAGGAAAACCAATTTGTCGTCTCAACCCTGAATGGAACGGCCCCGGACGGAGCGCCCCCCGACCGCATCCTTCGCATCCCAGAGCATTTTACCCGCGAGGTGTTGGCCGGGAATCAGGTGACGATCCCGTTCGAAGGCGACCGACAGGCTCCGGCTCGGGAGTACGAAGAACTCCAGGTCACCGTCGCTGCGTTCAAGACCCTGGCGGGGGTGGTGGCTGTGGCGGCAAACCGCCCGGCAGGCCCGGCCGCCACGGCCGCCGAGCTGGAGGCCCTTCGCGTCCAGCAGCGCACCATCACCGTCGATATCGAGCCGGCGGGAAAACGCCAGACCATTCCATCTGGCTTCGAACAGGCGGTCCCGGGCACTCTGGTCATGTTCACATTGCTGGTTCTACTCAGCAGCGGAGCGAGCCTTCTGGTCATCGATCGGGACCGGGGCGTGCTGCGTCGCCTTGCCTATGCCCCGATCGGCCGCGGCACAATCATCGCCGGAAAGTGGGCCGGGAAGTACGCCCTCGGCATCGTTCAAATCGGCATCGCCCTGCTGATGGGGACGTTTATATTCGGCATGGATTGGGGACCCGATTTTCCCATGATTTTGGCCATTGTCCTGGCTTGGGGCGCGTTCTGTGCGTCGGCCGGATTGCTTCTCGGCAGCCTGGCAAAAACCCTGGGGCAGGCTGTCGGGCTCGGAGTTCTAGTTTCCGTCGCGCTGGCAGCCCTAGGCGGTTGTTGGTGGCCCATTGAGATCACGCCCGAGTGGATGCAGCTGGTCCAGAAATTCACGCCCACCGGTTGGGCCATAAACGCCCTGCATAACCTGATCAGCTTCGAGGCCGGTGCCAGCAGTGCACTCCCCCATCTCGGGGGCCTGGTGGCTGGTGCGCTCTTGCTCGGCTGGTTCGCGACCAGGAGCTTTCGATAATACGCGCCAGTTTCACCGCAACACGGCGATTCAATGCTGGATCATAGCCCCCCGCCCTCACTCAAGCATCATCTTCAGCGCCGGCCTTGTCGTTCGGCACCATTTCGCGATGCAGACGGGCAATCCCGATCACGCACATTAGCGCCAACACCGACACAACCAGACAAACTAACGCATACTCGCGCGTAGAGAATTGCCACCAATTGATACCGGCAAAAATGACCGCAGCCGCACCTAAATCGCCAAACCTGACGAAGAAGGTATCAATGGCGGCCTTGGCCTTGTACTTGGCCTCGCGACTCGTCGGCAAAAACAGCGTATGCCGCACCGTGTTTTGCAGCGAGTAATCGGTGCTGTTTTCAAACACCTTGGCCGCCCGCACCACTGCCAGCGTCGGCAAGAGCGCTATGATGGCATACCCGCCGATGACGATGAAGGGCAGAATAAACAGCGCGATGCGCAATCCGAGATATTTGAATATCCGCGAGACCAAAAACATCTGAATCAGCATCGAGGCGATATTGACCGTGCCGTAAAACGTCCCGTAGACGCCGCTAATGACGGCACCGCGCTCTTTTTTCACGGCATCTTCGCGGGTCTCGCCGTCCTGAACCACAACCTCCTCGGAGCTGTCGGGGACCACTTCAATGGCGTATTGCTCGACGCGGTCGTCGAAGAGATAGCCGCCCGTGGTGTTGACAAAGTTGGTCAGCAAAATGAGCATCGCGATGAGGAGCAAGTAGCGGTTGCGAAAAATGAGCTGAAACCCGCCCTCGTCGCTCAGGGGCTTTTCGCTCTCATCGGCATCTTTTTTGTCGGCGGCTCTGAGCAATAAACGGCTGTGCTCGAGCCGGTTGACCACATTGTACAGCAACATGCACAGTCCGAGCACGCCCGCCGACGCCAACATGAGTTCGTAGGGATATTTGCTCGCCGCGCCCGGCACAAAGGAGCCGGTGACCGCGCCGAGGGAGCCGCCAACGGCGACCACCGGGAAGAGCCGATTGCCCTGGTCTTTGGTATATACATCGTTGGCGTACGACCAAAACTGGGCGATCACGAACATGTTGAAGATGCCGACCCAGATGAAGTAAATCAGGCTAATCGATACCTGTAGAATCCCGGCAAAGACGAAGAACGCGACCAAACAACCGATGAAGAATAAGGTCGTGATATTGATCAGGCGGATGCGGTTGACCTTGCTGGCCAAGATCCCATAAAGCGGGATGATACCGAGAAATAGGAGCGCTTGGCCTGGGGTTGCATACGCCTTGAGCTCTGCCCCGCTCATGCCAAACATCCCGCTGCTGAGGATCTCGGATTCGCGTAGAGTTTTGAGAATGTAGTACGCGCCTAGCAGCAGATAAATGTTCAGGATCATCAGCACCGCGGTGATGCCCTCACCGCTACGGACGTCCGAGAAAATGCGCAGCACGCGCTCAAGGGGGCTCAGTTTGGCACTGGTTGGTGAATTTGCGACGTTCATAAGTACCCGCAATCACCCTACCATATCCCCAAGGACGATCGCGGAGGGCCCGCGACTGATGACGTCGATCGGGCTCTGGGCCGAAGGTTGGCTTGACCTTATATGACGAGCTCGCGAACGAGCTTATGGACGAGCTCGTGGACGAGCTTACGGATGATCTTATGTTCGGGGCGGAAGCGAAACACCGCCCCGGCGATGGGCGAACGAGGCGTGCATTTGCGGCATCATCGGGGTGCCCCGACGGGAAGCCAAGACCGACTGGGTAAGCGCGGTGGGCGTGCCGCGATAGGCCGCCAATCTGCCGGGAACCGCACCGATCGTGGTCGACGAAGTCATTTGCGGATCGGCGGGGTAGGTGTCAATCACGCGAAACGTGGCCCGCTCCAGGGCTTCGTGTTCCCCGAGGCGTTGCAGCAGATCTTGGGTATAGCCCCAGCCATCGACGGCAATGATGCTGCGGCCTCGAGCCAACTCGTCGCGATAGCACACCGCTTCGCGCTCGGGAACGCCTATCGCGATGAGATTATAGGCCAGCTCTGCGCCCCCGAGGGAATCGTGGGCAACGTCACTGGGACTCGCAGCGGTCGCAGGAGCAAAAATGATCTCCTGCTGAGATAGACCGAGGTCGAGTAGAGACTCTAGGGCTTGTCGGGCAGTATCAACCCGGCGAAATACACCGATGACGACTTCTTTCATATACGCGGCTCCGTCAGATAAGGCGCGAGGCACAGTGGTGGAAATGTTGAGCAGTAGGGACAGACCAATACTCGCTGAACGCCGATGAGCAACTTGGTCCAGGTATTACAAGTCTCGGGCCAAGGCCCAGAAAGGGGCCCCGAAAGGCTTATGACAAGGCTCTGAAACAAACCCGAGCAACCCCGGGCGTAGACACCAGATAGAGGCACCAGATAGCGGCAGTAGCCCTATCGCCGTTCGGAAACCAATGGGAGAAGAACGCGACGACGAGAGCTGGCAGTAATGCCCGGGCCCCGTCTCTCCCGCATTGAACACGACCATTTTAGAGCAAAAACGGCCAATCGCACCCTTGTAATCTCGGAAATATTTGCAGTTTTTGTGACGCCTTCGGCAGACTTTGCACACACGCTGGAAAATCTAAGTACTGCACTTCGAAAAGGTTGCAGATTCGTATCTACAAGAAACACTGCATGCGAAACATGGCGCGCATGGAGTCCTCATTTGCACACGTGTAGACTCATTGTGGAAACATGATAAAGGTCATATTCCATCACACCTAAGGCTGGAAGTTAGGGGAAGCGGACGAGTCATCATATGGGCGCGACGATGATGATGGTCTATGATTCGAAAGATTAGGGGGAATGAAATCATGAAACTGGTGTATCGACGCTACCTCGCTGTGGCGGGTGCAATTCTGGCCGTCATACTGGCGACGCTGGCGACAGCGGGTTCCGCGTTCGCCGGTCAGAAGGCCGGGGTCACGATGCCCGATAGTATTCGGGTCGCCGACAAGACGCTGGTCCTCAACGGCATGGGGCTGCGCGAAGCAACCATCTTTAATGTCGACGTCTATGTCGCCGGTCTCTACCTGGAGCGCAAGACCGCCAGTGCCCAGGAAATCCTGACCTCAAAGCAGGTCAAGCGTCTGCTGTTGGTCTTCAAACGTGACCTGTCTCGCAGCGATATGGTCGATGCATGGAGAGACGGCTTCAAAACCAACGGCGGCAAAGCGCTACCGTCCCTGCGGGACCGCGTGAAGCAACTGTCGAGCTGGATGGCCGATGTCGACAAAGGCCAGCGCATGACGTTCACCTATGTACCGGGCAGCGGCATCGAAGTCTCGGTGAAGGGGCAGCGCAAGGGTCTGATCCCGGGCGACGACTTCGCCAAGGTGTTTTTTTCCATCTGGCTCGGACCCAAGCCGCCCAATAAGGGTCTGCGTTCGGGCTTATTGGGCCATTGAGCATCTATGACGGATACGGTGGGCACATGTTGGCAAAGTCTATCTACATCGGAATTATTCTGACATGGGGGCTCAGTGGATGCGCATATCAGGACTATGCCGACGAAAAGGCTGCTGCCCCCAGCATCGTCGGCGCGTATCAGGGGGAAGCTGAGCCAGCCTATGGCGACATAGAAGAAGACATCGCCGGGCTACAAGAAGTCGGCGAGGCGCCCGGGGATGTTGCAGCCCAAGGGGCATCGCCAAATGCATCGGCTGAGGCATCGCCAAATGCATCAGCTGGGGCATCAGGCAACAAAGCCGCCATGCAGGGGCGCAAGCTGATTCGCACTGGCCAGCTGGAACTACTGGTCGAGGACTTTGACGCAGCCCGCACCGCAATCGACCACCACTTGGAGGTCGCTGGAGGCTTCATCGCCCATGTCGAAGTAAATCGCTACGGCAACTATCACAACGCAAATTTCACCATTCGGATGCCGGCAGCCGAACTGACAGCCACGATTACGGCGCTGAGTGCGCTGGGCAAGGTAGAGCGTGAAAGTGTAGGTACGGAAGATATCACCCGGAAATACATCGATACCGGCGCCCGTCTACGCAACCTGAAGCACACTGAGACGCGGATGTTACAGTTGCTCGACAGCCATCAGGGCGACCTCAAGCAGGTATTGGCGGTCGAACGAGAGCTCACACGCATACGTGGCGACATCGAGGCCATGAGCGCGCATTTGCGCGGGCTCGACGATCGCGTGGCCCTCGCGACATTGCAATTGCAGGTTCGCGAGGAGATCGCCGAAATCGTGCGCGAGCCCGATGACATCTGGCGACCCATGCGCCGTCTGGGCCGCAACGCCGTGGCCATGCTGGAATCTTCCCTCGCCGCCCTCATCAGTGCCGCCGCATCTTTGGCTGCCGCGTTTATCTATGCCCTACCATGGCTGGTTCCCATCGGCCTGATCCTCATACTCAAACCCCGTTGGCGACGATGGCTCGGGCGTCGCCTGTTATTCTGGCGACGTCGCTCCAATTGATTACACAACGCCGCACGCGCAACGTTCGATACCCCGTCGGATGTCCGAGTGTGAGCCGTTACCCTTTTCGTACCGCAAGAAACATGGCCAGGTACCCGAGTTCATCGCTATCTCTATGGCCATGAGCGAGAGCGGTTTATTCCAATGCGCGACAGCTGGGGTAAGTGCACGTCTGCTGGGGATCGCCAGTTTACGCAGATCCACAGCATCGGCGGTCTTATCGCGTACCCCCATCGATCTGCCCAAAAAAGCCCCCTCAGAAGAAAAGCTCTGTTCCATGGACGGGCATTGGGTCGTCATTATTACTAGCTGTGGGGAAGTCCATAGCGGTCGTTTGCGTTGGGTTTCAACCCACGTAGAACTCATGCAACTCAATCACGGAGTCCCGTGCCGTCGGCGCATTTCCAGCCATGGGATCGCCGCCTGCCATATCGATCGCAGCAGACGCAGCCGAACGAGAGGCGTCATACATCGCTGGTAAACGCCCTCGCCGTTCGCCCAAACACCTATCGTGTCATGTATAAGCCCCCACTCAGTACGCTACCGCACCGCCGCCATTGCGACCGATGTCGGCGACCGCGCGCACGCCGTTGCTCTCGGGGTCGATTTCAATACAATTGGCGTGACCGATACTGCCGCGCACACGGAAATTATGCCCAAGTCCTTCGAGGGCGGCAATGTTGTCCTGACCGATCTCTGGCTCGGTGAGAATGGTATCCGGTAGCCATTGATGATGGGTCCTGGGCGCGCGCACCGCTTCGGAGATGTTGCGACCATGGTCTACCAGCTGGAGCAGAATTTGCGCCACCGTGGTCGTGATGGTGGGCCCCCCGGGTGAGCCCAACACTGCGCGCAACTTGCCGTCTTTGGTAACAATCGTGGGCGTCATACTACTCAGCATGCGTTTTCCCGGGGCGATGCTGTTTTGCGGCCCCTGCACCAAACCGAACATGTTGGGCGCCCCGACCTTGGACGTGAAGTCATCCATCTCATTGTTGAGAGTCACGCCAGTGCCGGGGATTTGCACTTTGGCGCCAAAGAAGCCGTTGAGGGTGAAGGTATTGGCGACCGCCATGCGCTTGGTGTCGACCACCGAAAAATGGGTGGTCTGTGGTGATTCGCGCAACTCGACGCCCGCACCAACCTCGCTCGACGGGGTGGCTTTCTCCGCAGAAATGTCGGCCATGCGGTCCTTCAGATAGCTCACATCGAGCAGGGTCTCGGTGGGGATGTCGACAAAGTCGGGATCGCCCAAGAGCAAGTTGCGGTCGGCATAGATGCGGCGCAGGGCCTCGACATACAAATGGAGACGCTCACTCGAGTCCCAATTGATGTTTGCGAACTCGAGGATATCGCTGGCCGCCAATATCTGCCGCAATACCACACCTCCAGCCGAGGGCGGCGGCATGGTGACCACGTGATAACCGTGGTAGTCGAACGCGAGCGGCGTCCGTTCCACCGGCGTGTATGCGGCGAGATCGGCGGCAGTCCAAATGCCGCCCATCTCCTGCACTTTGCGCGCGGCATCTTCGGCCCACTTACCGCGGTAGAAAGCATCGCGGCCCTGGGTGGCGATGGCCTCCAAGGTCTGCGCCAAATCGGGCTGGCGCCACACATCGCCGGTCACGTATTCGCCGCCATCGGCCTTGCGAAACGTGTTCAACGTGGCCTCCAGGGCTTTGGCCAGGGCGCCTTGCGGATCCTTTTCATTGACCGCATCGGCGTACTCTCGCATGCGCTTACTGCCATAGGCCAAGTCCTCGGCATGAAATTTATCCAGCGCCCAGCCATCGCGAGCCAGCTTCACGGCCGGCATCACCAGATCCTTCCACGGCAGGGAGCCGTACTTGCTATGAGCCATGGCAAAACCGGCAACCACCCCGGGGATACCGGCCGCTTTGGGGCCGATACGACTGTCCATGGTCACCTCGCCGGCCTCATCGAGATACATATCGCGGTGGGCATTGCCCGGTGCGGTCTCGCGATAATCGATGGTGGTGGTGGTGCCGTCAGCGAGGCGGATGACCATGAACCCACCTCCGCCGATGTTGCCGGCCGTGGGATGGGTGACCCCGAGGGCAAAACCGACGGCAATCGCCGCATCGACGGCATTACCACCGCGCTTGAGAATCTCGACGCCAATGCGACTGGCATTGCTCTCGGCGCTGGATACAGCACCGTGAATGCCGACAGCGGTGTCTTCACCATCTTTGACGGGAAGTTTGCGATCCCCGCCGTCGTCCGGACCGGTCTCGCCAAAGTTGACAGCAGCGGTGGTAGGTGGTGTGGTCGAAGGCGGTGGTTCAGAGCTGCGCTTGCACCCGGATGCAAGCAATGCGCTGGCCACAAGAGCGGATGCAAACCAATAGGATGCGAGGCGGAATCTCGCTCGAAAACGTGGGAAGGACCATTGCATGATGCGAGAGGCTATCTCAAAAGTCGGGCCGAGTCACCAAGACACCGAAATCTGGTGACATCGCCGCTGTCGTGACAAGGTGAGAGACACCGATCGTGGCCCGACAAACAAAGGTGACGCATCGAGCGGTGCAGCCACTCCATCCGCGCGAGATCGGCGACTGGTACCGAGAGCTCGCTGCGGCGGCGCCAGATGTGAGTGCGGTCGATGTACGCATGACCCTATTGCGCCTGTTATTCATGGCGATGGGCCAAGCCCGCGGCATCATCGCGCCAACCTGGCTCACCCAAGTACACGAACGCGGCGACATCGCCGCCTCATTGCGGGCCCAGTGCCACCGTCTCGGCGCCGGCACCGTCGACGCCAACGACATCGGCGACATCGCCAGCATCCCCAACATCGACGACCGCCAACTGCGTCCACTAGTTGCCGCGCTGGACCACGCCTGCAGGCAAGGCCGATGTGCTCGCGAGATACTTCATCCCGAAGATTTGGGACGCATATACGAGTATCTCGTGGCCTGCGAGGACGGCGGCGGGCGCAAAGCCAGAGGCGTATACTACACGCCCAACGAAGTGGCCGAATACCTCGCGGCCCTGGCCTTGGCCCAAGCACGGCCAACGGGCGCGGAGGACGCGGAGCCGCTCTCCATCTTAGATCCGGCATGCGGAGGTGGCCGATTACTGCTCGCGGCGGCGCGGCATATATTGCCGGATACAGCGAGCCCCAGCGAGCGCTTGCGCCTCCTTGCGGCCAGCATCTTCGGCATCGACGTCGATATCGGCGCGGTTTGCGCGACCAGAATGGCGCTGCTTTTGCTGGCCTTTGACGGCCCCAATGTACACAACCGTTGCGCAGAGGAACACACAGCGTCGGCATCGGAACACGCGCACGGAGTGGCCCGCAATATCGCATGCGGCAACGCGCTGCTCGATCGCGAGGGAGCCGCCCTTCTCGGCCTGCCTGAGGACCTGGCCATCGACTGGAATAAGCTGACTGATTGCGGCAGATTTGACGTCGTACTCGGCAATCCGCCGTGGGGACAAAAAGACGTCGGCAAAGACTCGGCCGCGAGCGCCTATCTTCGGCGCCGGTTCAAATCGTCCGTCGGCATATTCGATTATTTTCGCCCATTCGTCGAACTCAGTGTCGAGCGATTGCGTTCCAGGGGCGTATTCGCCATGGTGCTGCCCGATATCGTTCTACTGAAGAACTACCCGACAACGCGGCGCCATCTCCTCGATCATCTGGCGCTCACCCGCATCGATTGGTGGGGCAAAGCGTTTCGCGCAGCGTCGATCGATACCGCAACGATTGTCGGCATTCGCCGAGACTCTGACGACCCCGGCACCGCAGACGATTCTGAATCCAATACAGTACGCATTCATATTCGGGAACGCACACGCACGCGGGTGCACGATATCCCGCAGAGGGATTTTCGCGCCAACGAGCGCCATATCTTCAACCTCCACCTCACCCCCGAACGCAGACGCATTTTGCACCACATGCATCAATGTGAGCAGGCGCAACTGGGACAGTGGTTTGAAGTACATGAAGGCGTTCACAGTGGCAATATTCGCCGCGAACTGTTTGTCGACAGCGCCGTAGACCAGAGCTGTCGTCCGCTGTATTTTGGCCGCGACGAGATCGCCCCCTATCGGCTCAATTGGCACGGACGCTACGTACGCCTATCGGCGGTTCCCAAGCAGCGGACCCGGATGCGCTATGCCAACGTTGGCCAGCATCAGTGGTATGAACGAGATAAAGTCTTAGTGCGACGCACGGGCGATCGGGTGCTCGCGGCTGTGGATCGCTCTGGCTACTATGCCAGTAACAACTTTTTCATCGTGATCTCGCGCCGACCACCCCGGCCCCATACGCCACTTGCTGACGGCAACGGCAACGGCAACGACGACGACGACAGCGCCACCGATGTCAATCGCCATCCCATCGCCGGCCCGAATGCGGCAGACGAAGCCAACGGGGCGCCGCGACTGGGATTAGACGGCTTGTCTGCGCTGCTAAACAGCACCCTGATGACGTGGTACTTTCGCACCATCGAGCCCCGGCGAGGACGCGCATTCGCCGAAATCAAGATCAAGCATCTCAATCGCTTTCCCATGCCCGCGCCGGGCCCAGACGCCAGCGACTTAAGCTGCCTCGATGCCCTCGGTGGAGAGCGTCGTGAAGCCACCTCTGCAGAGCAAATTCGTAATCTCAACCACCGAATCAATACCGCCGTATATCAAAGTTTCGCCCTCTCGTCCGACGACGTTGGTCGCATTGAGAGCGACGGGTAAGCGCACGGACTACGCTGCCGCAGCGCAGGATATGCGTGAGCGGCTGCAGCGGTGGCAAAGCTTGCGTCTCCTATCTTGACGGCGAGGACAGCGAGAGCCCCATCAGCAGGACGCAACCGTGTCTACGGTCAATGACAACGCCGATATGGCCGCTTGACATCATTTCCGTGGTCATGGTCGATGAAACTGCACTGAGATTGGCCGGCAAGTTGCAGAAACCCGATTGAGGGAGGATTCGATATGTCTGGATCGATATGCTGTTCAGTGCTCATGTGCCATGCACCCATCGTCGTACCCGAGGTCGGTGGCCCCGAGAGCGCTGGACATGTGGCGATGACGAGAGCATCGATGTTCAAGGTCGGTACCCTCGTCGTCACCCATCGCCCCGACGTCGTCTTAATCCTCTCGCCACACAGCCCGCGCCAACCCATCAGTTGGAGCCTGGACCGCAGTCCGACACTGCACGGCAATTTGACCCGGTTTTCTGCTCCCGACGTGGCCATCACCCTACCGGCTTCGTCTCAGGTCGCCGAGTACATTGTCAGTCATGCGCGCGGCCTGGGACTCCAGTGTCGTCTGCATCGCCTGAGCATGGCCGATCACGGCGTGGTCGTGCCGCTGTACTTCTTGGTCTCTGCCGGCTGGCGGGGGCCGACTGTGCGTATTTCCCTACCGTACACCCCGAAGCCGGGCGAGTGCATGGCGATGGGAGAAGCCATTGCCGCAGCTGCCGCAGAGGCTGGGCAACGATGGGCGTGCGTGGCCTCGGGCGATATGAGCCATCGACTCAAACCCGGAGCGCCAGCCGGCTACGAGCCGCGCGCGCGACAATTCGATGCCGCCGTGGTCGATGCGGTACGCGATGCTCGCTATTGCGACGTCGCCGTTACCGAACACAAATTGCGCGAACTCGCGGCGGAAGACGTCGTAGATACATTGACCGTGGTTGTGGCCGCCAGTGAATGGCGCGGGCGCGAGCACTCCCTGCTCTCGTACGAGGGGCCCTTTGGTGTGGGTTATTTGGTCGCGGTCTTGGATCAAGAACCGAAATATTTCGATAAGAGTAAAACCCAGAGAGTGTGATAGAGATGTCTGTTTACGCGAATAATATGCTGAACCAAATGCAAATCGAGCCGCGGACCAAGGCGGCTTGGGGCCGCAAGCGCACGGTTCCGCGTTGTGCCAACGTCTTGAACAAGCAAACGATCGCCATCGCGCGTACGGCCATTTCCGCGCATCTGCACGGACACGAATATATCCCGCCCAGCCTTCCCGTAATTCCCGGGTGTGCTGGTCTCTTTGTCACCCTATGGACCGGCAAAAATACCCTGCGTGGTTGTATGGGCGAACTCGGTCCACAGCCCGCACTCGGGGACGCCATCGCTCGTTGCGCCGTTGCTGCAGCAGTGCGGGATAGTCGATTTCGCCCGCTATCGCTATGCGACCTAGCTCGGGTCACCGTCGAAATATCCCTCCTTTGCCAACCACATCGGGTCTCGTCCTTAGAAGAGCTCGATCCCGCGCGTTACGGCGTCATCGTGCGGCAAGGCAAACAGCGCGGCGTACTACTGCCGGCCATCCCCGGCATTGAACAAGCGCAAGATCAGGTGGCCATCGCCTGCCGCAAAGGATTTATTGACACCGAACGCCATTTTGTCATCGACCGTTTCGAGGTACATAAAGTTCGCCAGGGCGAGACACGCCCCGAAAAAGACACCGACATAGCGACCAACAAAGCCATGAATCACGCAGTACAGCCGCAGATGAGAGAGGGTCAGAGTAAATGACAGATCCCCATAATGGTCACGTGACGGGACAAGCAAAAGGTCGGAGCAAAGGCCGAGAAGCAGCTGACCAGAACAAACTCGGACAATTGGCCCACGACGGCGCCTTCGCTGGCGAGACGCTGGTCCCCGCCCGCTTCTGGCATCGAGAAAAGGGACGCATCCGCTGCGATCTATGCCCCCGCCACTGCCTGGTATCGCCGGGACAGCGCGCATTTTGCTATATTCGCGTGGGCACCGACGACGGCATGGCTCTCACCAGTTATGGCCGCTCAAGTGGCTTCTGCATCGACCCGATCGAAAAAAAGCCGCTCAATCACTTTTACCCCGGCTCTGCGGTACTCTCCCTCGGCACCGCCGGCTGCAATCTCGGCTGCCGATTCTGCCAAAACTGGGACATCAGCGCCGCCCACGCCCACGACCGCCGCGCCGACTACGCCTCGCCACAGCGCATCGCCGAAGCGGCGGCCCAGTTGGGATGCCGCAGCGTGGCCTTCACCTACAACGACCCCATCATCTTTGCCGAATACGCTATCGACATCGCCGCAGAATGCCGCGCGCGAGACATTCGCACCGTCGCGGTGACCAACGGCTATATCACCGCCGAAGCCCGGCCTGAATTCTTTGCCGCCATGGATGCGGTCAACGTCGACCTCAAGGGCTTTACCCCGGAGTTCTACCGCAAACTCTGCCTCGCCGACCTCGCCCCCGTACTCGACACCATCGAATGGCTGGTGCGCGAAACCGATACCTGGGTAGAACTCACGACCCTCATCATTCCAGATGCCAACGACCAAGACGCCGAGCTGAGAGCGCTGAGCCAATGGGTGTATGAGCACGTTGGAGCCGATGTGCCGCTGCATTTTACCGCCTTTCATCCCGACTACAAAATGACGGACCGGCCGCGCACGCCACCGGCCACCGTCATGCGCGCCCGCGACATTGCCCGAGATATCGGCATCCACTATGTGTACACTGGCAATATCATGGATGATGCGGGCGCAAGCACCTGGTGCCCGGGATGCGGATCGAACGTGATTTCGCGGCATGTCTATGCCATTGACGCGTATGATATCGCGCTCGGCGGGGACAGTGGCGATGCCTCGACGACGCCGCAGCACGGTGTCTGTCGACACTGTGGCCACGCCATTGCCGGGCATTTTACGGCACAGCCCGGGCAGTGGGGCAACCGCCGCCAGGGCGTTACCCTGACTGGGGCTTAGATTCAAAGACCAGGGCCAAAGCAACTGGCGATCTTCGATGATGGCCATGAAGCTTGACGTAAAACTACTTGACGTGAAGCTTCATGTAGAACATCTTTACGTCAAGCTAAATACATCATCGCATCGGCGTACGTTTCCCAGGTCCCCGGAGATTCGGCCCGGAAACACGATGGTTGCGAAAGATATGCAAAACACTGAAGTAGACAACGCCATGAAGACCTACCTCAACGGAATTGTTGCGCCCGATCGAGCCGAGAGAATGCTCGGTGCATTGTCTGGTGAGACATTTATTCGTCCCGATGTCAATTCTGGCTACCCAGTCGCGGCAATGATCGACAAGGACGGCTCGATCATCGAAGCGTTCCAGCGAGGATCGGGCTATCCCGATGTGCGCAGTCATAGGCTCAAACTCGGCGTGCTCATTCCAGCGACGAATTGCATTGTCGAGTCCGAGATGTGGGATGTGATTCTCAGTAATAGGGACGTGCTACCCGGGGTCGGGCTCCACATGTCTACGATTCTGACGACTGCACCAAACTTTGGAACCGCAGAAGAGCTCGAAATCTACAAGCGAGTGTTCAACAAAAACGTTATCTCGGCCGCCAATACCGCCATGCTCGCCGAACCCCAGTACCTGATCATGGGATTCTCCATGGAGCATTTCTATGCGACTCGCGAGGAAAATGCCGCGCAGCCGCGACTCATCGAACAGAGGACCGGCCTCAGCATGGCGACGTGGGCCAAGGCCGCCCCAGCGGCACTTCACAAGTTCGGAGCGCGCCGCATCGGTCTGCTCTGCCCCTTTGACCCGACCGGATTGGCCAACGCTGTCGCATTTTTCGGCGAACTCGGCTTCGAGGTCGTCTCCGCCGTTGGACTCGGCTGCGCGAGCGGCGTCGATGTCGGTCACGTACCCGACAGCTACAAGGAAAGGGCCATTCGTGAGCACTTGCTCGATGGAGGCGGCATCGACGCCATCGTGCAATGCGGCTCAAACCTGTCCTCTATAGCGCTCGCCGAGAGACTGGAGCCGGAGATGGGCATACCCCTGATCGGTATCAATGCGGCCACCCTGTGGTACGCCCTGCGCGAGAATGGTTTCGCAGCACCATTGCATGGTTGCTCACGTCTGTTGCGAGAATTCTAGTGGCGCTGCTCCGAAGTTCGTCAATAGCAAGGTTAGTCGTCTAGGCCGTCGGTAGAAAGACGCGATGAGGGAGCTGGGTGGGGTCCCAGCTAAAATAATGGGAGCGCGCATCTACCGACGGCCTGGCGGCGATCTACTAACGGCCTGGCGACGGCCTAGCGGCGGACTCCTCGAGTCCGCCTTGTTTTTTCTTGCTCTCACAAACTATGTAACCGCCATCGCCCCAACGAAAGAGAACTAACGCGATGAGTAAACTCTACCGAGATGTTGTCGAAGTCGAAAAAACCTCATTTTTTATGCCCTACGCGCCGCTTGTTCGCGTACGCCCAGGGGGCACACTACTCTTCCTCTCGGGAGCAACGGCACTGCCGCTCTATCATCAACATCCTCATGACCATGACCAGTTGGATCCACCCGATGACGTGCGCGCCCAGACGCGTCTTGTGATGGAGAATCTAAAAAAAGTGCTCGCAGCTTCTGGCGCCACATTCTCGGACATCGTCCGCACTGATGTCTTCGTCACTAATATGGACGAGCAAGACGCCATCGGTGAAGTTATGGGCGAGTATTTCCAAGGAGACTATCCTGCCAGCACCCTGGTCCAAGTGGCCAGCCTCGTGGATAAAAGGCTGAAGTTAGAAGTGAGCGCTATCGCCGTGATCGAGCTGGAGCAAGAGGCTGCGCAGTAGTTTTTCGAGTGCGCGTTGATCGCGCAGCGACATCTCGCCGACAATACCGTCAGCGTCGGTAAAACGAGCCTCAATCGCGCGATCAACAAGCTCGCGACCACGCTTGGTCAAGACCACCCGCACTCCGCGACGGTCGTTCGGGTTTGCCTCACGTTGCAACAGCCCCTGAGCCTCAAGTCGATCGAGTCGATTGGTCATCGCCCCTGAAGTCAGCATCGTTGCCCGAGTCAGTTCAGTCGGCGTCATGCTGTATGGGGGCCCGTGGCGGCGCACCGTTGCCAGGACATCAAACCCCGACGGGCTGAGTTCCAAGGGGGCAAGAACCTCGTTGACCCGCTGCCCGAGTAACTTGCCGAGCCTCTGCAATCGTCCAGCGATTTGAAACCCAGTGGCGTCGAGATCGGGGCGTTCCTCGGCCCATTGGGCCACGATCCGGTCGATGAGGTCGATGTCTGCCATATCTCCATAAGGCCGCAAAAAAGAATTCACGTCAAGTAACTTGATAGAAAGCTTTCCCTGGAGCAAGCGCCAAGGAGTCCATGCCGGCAAAACGCTCTAGACCTTATCGCGAACAAGCGCGTGGAATGCCAGCCGATGTGATTGGCGCCAAGAACGCGTTCCTCGATCGCCAGCCCACGGTCGAAAAACGATATCGCTTTTTGTATGTCCCCTGGCCAAATACCCAAGTACGCCTGTAACGCATCTATCTTCCTGTGGAGTTGCGTTGAAATTGCATACGTAACCCCCATCTCCTATGCCGGCCGTGAGCCTCCATGAACGGCTACCTGGGAACGTGGCTCGGCATCCGCGACAAAGCGCTCCGGCCGGGCAGCTTGTACAGCGGATCGCAGTTCATGTATCCGCTGCCGCCGCCGAAACCACTCGACGATCCGCAACACCTGGATGTCTATGGGATTGAGCCGGTCGGTCACCTGCTGGAACGGGACATCCAGGCCCGCGAGAAGGAGCTCCAATTCGTCGCTGGTGAACGCATCCGTCATAATCTTGCGCAGCTGCACGTCCTCTTGAGTCCATGTCGCTCCAGCGTATCCCGGCGCGTTGCTACTGGCCGCTGGAGGAGAACGCACGATTGTGTCAACCGGATTTGCGTGCTGGCCCGCTTGCGGCATAGTATTGACCAACTCGTTGGACTCACTTTCACTTTGATGCTCGATCGCAGGCGTGGCTTTGTCCGCAGCCGACGTATCTTGTTGCGCAAGCATGAGCCAGTGGGCAAAAAGCTGAATTGCCAGCCGATAACGGTGCCCTCGTTCCTCGATGATCTGATGGCGCAGGGCAAAGCGAGCAGCCTCCAAGTGCTCGGCCACTGTCGGCGCGTCTGTGCCGCTGCTGGGATCGCGTCGCAGCAGTTTTGCGTGGGTGAGCTCGTCAGCGGCCAAGCGGCTGATGAGGCGACGGGTCATGGATGGGGAACGAGCAAACAGGGTCGAGAAGTAATCGTGGTGCGCGATGACAATGGCTTGGGCTGCGTCGTTCACTAGCTCGCGATCTACCCGGCCACGAGCTTGGGATCGACGTATACAGCGCGTGCGAATTTCACTGCCGAGTAGCCTGCATAAGTATTTATGACCGCCAGTGAGGTCGTGGATGCGTTCAAGTGCCTCGGGTGCAAGTTCAAGCCCGGTTCGTGTAGCCATGCGCAGCATAAACTCGGCCGTCTCATCGGCGGTGAAGAGAGGGGTGTAATACGCCTTGATCAACCGCCAAAGAGGGTTTTCCAACTCATTGTCGCCGATGGGAAGGCTTCGCGCCGTAATGAGCCCGTCGTGTACGCCGCCGAGCACGAGCACAATGCGTGGCTGACCATCTTTGGGCCGCGCCAGATATCGCAGGCACTGCAGCGTACCCATGGCCATCTCGGCGTCCACGCGCCGCGAGTCCACCAGTTCGTCGACGCGGTCGAAGAAAATGACAGGCGGGTCACGCAGGCCGGCGTCGGCGCATTGTCGTGTGACAGTTAGTACACCGTCTATAGTGGCCGGTACGTGGCTTGTTCGCTTTCTACTGCGGTGCGGGAGTGCGAGTTGCAGGTTGGTGATGATCTCGCGGCTTAGCCATTCTTCGGTTGGTTGAGCGGTAGATTGGCAGTCGATCCACGCGATCGGACGACAACCGCCAGTCAAGAGCTCGGCGCGCACGCGCTTGAGCAAAGATGTCGTGCCCCACTTCTCTAGTCCGAACAGACCAACACTGGCATGACGGACGCGGATGTCATCGAGCATTATGCGGATCGTGGTGCTGCCACCAAAGAATTCGATTTCGTCGTCAATGGGGCCTTCGAGCACAAAAGGATCATCGCGGCTTTGCGCCAGAAGCATACGGAAGTGGGACCAGGCATTGCCGCTATTTAGGGCGGTCCGCAGGGCTCGGGGACGCGTGCTCAGGATGCGCAGGTGTCGCTCATGAGCCAGGATATGCTGTTCGCGATACACGCCGACGCCTGGGGCGCGATCGTCGACCAAGAGCACCCAGCAGGGTCCGGCTGGCGTGCCGCAGAGTTGGTAAAGCGGCAGCGCATCGCGCTGGAACACTGCGGTGGCCATCGTATGTGCGGTCGTGTCTGGAGCGCCGTTATTCATGCGCAGCGCGACGAACCGACCGCAAGGTAGAGAGCGGTCTTCAGCGTGCTCAAGGTGCATAAGCGCGCCTTCGTCGCGTGTCACCGAGAACCCGGCAGCTTGCACATAAGACGATATCAAATCTGGCCGTGACGAATCCGAGAGGGGCTGTGGATGCTTATCGGTAGGTAGTGGCGCAAGAGGCAACCGCGGCCCATGGAGCCATACGAGTGGACGGGTCACGAGCATCTTCAATAGCCGAAAGAAGGCGGCGAAGCGGGAGACGGAGTGTACGGGATCTTGTCGATATGATGCCCCTGAGAGCGATGAGCGACTCTCCGCAAACATCCCAGTTTGTGTCGGTATTTCAGTACAACTGAAAACAAGCTCTACAAACGGTGGGACGGTTGATGGATCGTCACCGTCGGATTCGCTTCCTACGCTCTGATCAGCATAACTGACTGATGGCCAAGTCCGGTCCAAATCAGCGGAAATAGACATCCCAGGGGACGTCGTATCGTAGTCCCAGGCATCGTCCTCCGTATCGTAATCAGCTGATACAGTAGGCGGCACAGACATAACGGCTAACTCTTCGCTGGCTTCGGGAGTTGCGAGAAGCGCTTCACGCAACGCATGGGCGCTCGGATGGCGCGCATCAGGCGAC
>JAAUYH010076001.1_pt1 | contig 28177 bp, 20 predicted proteins | sample 7278061 | NCBI WGS metagenome assembly JAAUYH01 (sample SAMN14350203, study PRJNA611818) | marine sediment metagenome | isolation source: surface marine sediment (0.6m) | place: French Polynesia: Moorea | collected 2018-08
AAAACTATGAATCACTCAGGTAACACCCTAAAATATTTTGTTATTCGACAAAAAACCTCGGTAAATTGATCTGGAGCTACAGCTTGCTCTTGAAATAATCTATTTGTAATTGTCAAAAGAATAATCCGTTAATGACGAGGATTAGTTTTGTGTGAGTCGCTGCGCTATCAGTGATTCAATCGCATCAGTTTTATGCCTTGCTAAATACTTCGCTCGAGACTCCAACTTGTTTCATTGAAAAACAATGAATCGGCGAACCCAATTCATATTCATGATGGGTAGAATCGAAAAATGTTTTAAGTCTAACTTAGTTCCACTTTCAGTTTCAGTGTCTTTGCTTTGTTTTTCAAAAGATGATATATTGAATGCCCGTGGAGTTTTTTCTTTCATATTGATTTTGATATTGAGGTTAGGCTCCAATAGCTGCAATCAACCGTTGGGAACAGAATTGTTTCCTCCATAACAGGCGTTGTCCAATCTTGATCGTACCTGAATTCGCAATCGATTACAACTATGATACCTCAAAATTTTCAATAGACTCAGTGCAACATCGCAATCTATGTAATTTCTTCCTTCTAAGATTGTTTGTGACTTTTTTTCGCCATATTCCTTCACAGAATTAGGCTCTATATGCTCTTGACCTGGAATTGAATGTTTTAAAGTTTTCAAATAGAAGTCAGCTGCTTTATCATAGTTAAGAAATCTCGACTTGTGAAAAAACATAGAGTGGAGCTCAGGCTGCGTATATCGGTGTCCGAAAGATTGGGACTGATTGCGCTTATATAGACTAAGTAAAAGCGATCATAGAACAATTAATTAATGATCTAGAAAAAAACTTGCTGCCTGCGTTAGCGAGACTCAATTGCAGTTTAAGCAAAACATACTTGGGATAGTGCATTGATCCATCAACAAATAATGCATGTGATAGTGCTTGATGGTGTTGGCAGATGAATGCACGCATTTTCTGCTGACAGGTATTCTCAGTAAGCCAAAATGCTTGGGTTAACACAATAAAAACTCAAAATGAAACGTAAAATGATAAAACAGGAACTAATTCAAATGGGATAAAGAAAAGAAATTGGGATCGAGTAATTAAAGAGGGCAATAGTAAAGAACAACGTATTATGAGTAATCGATGAGGGAACTAATATTTGTTTGAAAAATAGCGAAAAATAAATGATGTAAATCCTAGTTCCGTTAATTTTTGTTTCGCGATAGGACGAATAAAATAACCCTGTAAAGTGTGATAGGTTAGAATATTTATTGTTAGCAAATACGTTTGAGGAAAATTTTTTGCAACAATAAGTTTGGGTTGAAGGCTAAAAATTAAATAATGCAATTTCCAAGCACGTAGAGACATCAAAGTGTATTTAAAACCCATGACGCTGGCTTAATCGTGGTAAAGTACTGGAAAAAAAGGTAGTAGCGGACAGTACTGACCCTGAAACAGCCCGTCGTTCTCTTATTGGAATAGGGAATGGGTAATAGGGAATGTACAGTAAGGGTAAATTTATTAATCAACACTTTAACTGCTTTTTTAACATAAACAAAAAAATTCGAGTAGTATGCGGAACAAGAATTCGTACCTGATTTTGTACGTTACTCAGGGGTAGATAGTTATTTTTCTTGATAATTATTGGCGACTTATGAAAAAATCAAAATTTTCGTAAATTATTTTACGTTGGAAGATCATATAACGAATATTGGTTGAGTAATGTGGCAGGCGCGGTCCAATATAATTAGATGGATATGGAAAAATGAAACTTGCCAGTGTAAAAACCGCAGGAGAAGTTCGTGCTTCGCGAAACTCATACTTTGGGTTGCGCAAAGAATACTAAATAGGTGCGCTAAAGTTTCTGGTAATCGAGTAATAGCTCGATTAAGCTGAATCAGTGCAAATCATTTCATCAGCTCTATTGAAAAGAAAGAATAAACAGCGTAACTTTGTGGAATAACACTGCACCAAACGCTGCAAATAAGCTGTATGGAGCTCAACCGCGAAATTCAGTTTCATTTCAATATTTCTACATCTGCTTTGATTGCTCATTTTCATCGCCGAGAGGAAAATTTTTAGAAGAGGTTTTGGTAAATCTGAGAATAAATTTAGGCAATGTGTAAGCTAATGAGATACGTAATCACTTTCTATTTCAGGTTTTACTAGTTTGTTAAATGTCCTGAATGGTTGTGAAGAGTTTTGAGTGTAATTAATCTACGGAACGTTACTCACCAAGTTGGGAGGTAATAGTTGCCAAAGCGCAGCCTGGCATTGGTGCGTCTTGTGAAGTTAGAGCTTTGATCTATATAATTCGATACATCAAGCTTTCATCATTTTTTTAATGTCTTGAAAATTTTTACTAGCTTTCAGCTTGTGGTCACAAAAAATGAATGGTTCCAATTCCATTGGCAAGCCGCAGACCAGAAAGACTCTTGCTGTGCATCTCAGTCCTTCGAAGTCAATCCTTAAACATTGGTGTACCGTAAGCTTTCTTCGTTGACATAGGGTGAAGCAGATTCTCTGTCTATAAGCTTCCTAAATCTATGGAATTCATGAAATTCTTCAAAAATTATTAACTAAAGTGGCTAGCATAATATAAATTTTCAGCTCAAAACAACAGATTGTCTAACATACGATAAAAGAGTCGAAGAATTTCTTAGTACTGCCCGATAAGAATAAGGCTTAACTCGTTTAATCCTTTTGCATGAATGATAAGTAGGTAGTATTTAACTAGTCCTCTGAAACTGTCCTTCTCTAAAGATCGTAGAAAGGGAAAGCTTCTAAGTGGGTTTCAAATCTCAAGTAAGCGACATCCTATCTGACGAAAGAATTGAAAACAATGCGTTCTGCTCCCGTATTCTATAGACAGTAATCAAAAAGTCGACTTCATTAACCTAGTTTTAAACATCATTGCAATTATCCCACTATTTGTTGTTGTTGTAAGGGAAAGTCCAAATAAAGTGACCAAGACATTGTTATGGCACGAAATTTATTGCAGAGAACATCGTTACCTATAACCACTCTTCCGCTTCCTTTATCTTCTCTCTTTACTTGTTCCATACTTTTCCAGCACCTCAAGAGTTAGCTTATTATACTACTCAATGCATTACAAATCAGCGTAAGGAGAATAATAAAAATCATGCAAACAGCCGTCTCCAATCCCATCTATTGCTCCTACTCGTACAGTCGAAACATTTCAACCGACTTTTCAACGTATAAATGTTTGGCTTTTCATCTTTCCCTGCCTCGATTCCTACCATTTTCGAATTTCATTTCGATGTACGAAATATGGCAATGTTTTCGCTAGCATTCGAACACTAAGTACTTCCATTTCCCTTTCAGTTCGCCGCTTTGATAGAACATTTCCTCTTTTACGCTACCAAGAATTAATATCGAACATTGGAAAATGCAAGGTTTTTCACTGGAATCGGACCTTGCTCCGTTATCTTCTCGATGGTAGACTTTCCCAAAATTCGATTTGAAACTCTATACGAATTATCTTTTGTTGAATATCTCAGAACAATAGTTCAACATTGTTCGAATCGTCCTGTCGCCGTCGAACAGGTTCAATTACTTTACGAGACGGACTTTCCATCGAGACCAGCACCGAGGGATTCGTATTCTCAACCCGATCACTGGCGTGAAACGAGCATAAATATACTGAAAATCACGCATGTCACATCAATCTTGAAGATTTGACGCTAGTGTTTAATCCAGCTTCCTAAAAATTATACTCTTTGCGAATTCCTTAGAATAACAAAATGGTAAAATTTGTAATCATGTTGCTCATGTATTGTAGTATTTTCCAAACAATTAATGGCTTTACTCCAATATTCACGGATTTTAAGGATAATTTACTTGAATTGGCGCTTTGCAGTTCTATATCAAGAATTTAACTACGCGTTGTGCTGATTTTATAGGATACATTCAATTCTAACTTGATTTGGGCTACTATTGCAGCTAAGATGGACGGATCTATAGCAGCACAACCAAAGGAACGTGGGAAAGTGCTTTAGTGACTGTAGAAGGCTACTTTGGACATTAGTTTTGTTCCAATAGGCCAATCCAATTGTGGAAGTCTGTGAACGGGACAAAAAGGAAGGTTTGTGGGCACGGGTACACAATTCGTGCATCTCGTGCTGCCAAACAACATCCTCAACGCTGCACCTAAACAGCTAGTGGGCTTTAATCGCGTCAATCAGGACTAACAAGGAGTTGTACAAGCTCCTATTTTTTTCTAGTAAGACGGTTTACATCCATGGTTGGCTAAGACTAAGTATTCAGGGTCTGTTGCCATTTTCAATCGTTCAAAATCCAGTTTTCTTTGAGTTTGTAAGATTTAGTTTGATTTTTGACCTCTGTTCATTAAGTTCAAATGCCTTGTGGGAAAGATTTTCGCGCGAAAAATCCCTGAAATACATCCTGGAATGTTTGCTTTAGCATTCGACGGATGCTCATTGATCCAATCTTATTGAATTACTTTTAATTCTTTTATCCTAGCTGAGAACGATTCAAACCAACTACAAACGTATTTCAAAACCTGAATCAATTGTGTAATCACGAGATAAATCGAAAAAAGCCGGAAGATCGGGCAAGTCCATTGGACTGCGTGGCTATTAAATGGAGATTTGAAAAATGCAATGAACCAGTTGATGTTAAGAAGAGCTCAGCTAAGCGAGGATTGAAGAGATTTCGGTCAATTCCTGCATCTAAGAAATTCATGATTTATTGTCCTTATTAGCAACTTCGAACATACGTCAAGACTGTTTTTGAAGGCTGTTTGTGCTCTAAGTAATTGTCCAAAAGTAATATCCAGGGGCGGCATCTGTACGCAATTGAAATATATGATCTGCTGAAGACGAGAATGAAATTATGTCCTGTGATTGGATACTATTAAGGCAGAGTGGAAAAGATGAAAGAGGTAGGACATAGGATGATGGTGAAGACAATGGTAGCGAAAGGTAATGGAAAATGTTTTCAGTAACATTCATGCCTCTAAAGATGTCGAGATGAATTATTTTGACTACCCCTTACAACTCATAAAGGTACGCTCATAGCAATAATCGGTAGATTGAATTATTATATGTAACTGCCAGTATTAGGTAGTGGCGTAGTTGCTTTGAGTGCTCTAGGTCGGTAGGAAGTGATGCTTGAGTGTAAGCCCGAGCTTGTACATTCCCAGAATTAAGTTTTCGCATACGAAGAGACAAATGGCGTCTATCCTGGAGGTATGCTAAGATGGTACTGTATCGCTCAAAATACGCCATGTGGAACGACTTCTGAGTGACTCGAGCGAGTTTGTTGGCAACCACACATACACCATGGCAACAATGAATGCAATACGATAGTTGATCACAGTATTGCAGTAGCAGTACGAAATTTTCATTCGAGAGAATCGGCTTGAGTCTATGAATTTTTAGGCGACTAGTAACGTTGAAGTTGCTATCAGACCGATCAATGTAGACTAGAGAATCGCTTGTTGTCGTGTTCACACAACTTGACTTTGAATCGTTTTCGAGTTTCTTTAGTCAGTTGCAAAAATTCAGAGTATCCACAAGCCAAATTTCCTCGACTTATGTAGCTAGTACTCCAGTCAGCTCAACTCTCGCCCAAATGAAAAACCAGAGGCATATCACTATCAACCGTCTATATGCTCAGGTTCTTTCTCAAGTTCTATGAGAAGGTGGAAAGCCAATAGTCATCACTGCCTGACAGTCCATCAACGATCGAAGAAATTACGATATGTATACCGCAGTAACCTGGTGATGCCAGCTTGCGGTAAAGTAAAATTCACGGAGTAGAAAAATTGCTGATCGGAGATATGCTTGGGAAATTCTTCGGTCCACACACCAAATCCTATAATAGCAGCTAGTGCGATAAATATTCCAGAACTCATACGGCCATTGGTTGAATCTTGAACGAGCTTGAATTTCTCCGCATTACGAAGACCATAAGCAACAAATCGTGCTTTGAAGATTGGCTTGCCCGTTTCCACACCTTTCAATGCAATCACGAAAGATCAAGAGATGACACTTGTTCCAGAAGGTACATCTTTTTCGAGAACGAGTTTCTATGTATCGTGTCCTACACAGGCTTCGATTTAACGCATTTTTCGCTTCGCATTCAAGGATCTTTGCTATGAAATACTTCTGTGATGAGGAAGATCGGGATCTCTTTGCGGTTAACGGTAGAAGATTTTCATTGACGATTGGATGACAATTTCGGAAGCAATGAATGCAGTCTAGTCGCAAAATGCTCTCGTGAAATGATATCTTCATATGGTATGGCTTGGAGCACTTGATGCTCGTTAAACTTGACTTCGCGATGGTTGTCACTGATGAACACGTGAGTTTCATCAGCTCGAATGGTGAAATAGGGTCAAACGATTCGCTTGTTCGCTTCGCGAAAGGTACGAAACAAGCCACCAACTTTGATCACGAGGTCTGCATTTCTTGAAACGTGAGATTCAAACGATTTTCGAACCCAGAGCTCTGCAGTGATAGCAGCCATTTCACGCCGATCTGCTTGCATACCTTCCATTCGCTGCTGTTGAGTTGGCAGTGCAGAATCGGTAGAGGGGAATCGATGTATGCAATCTAACACGGGATTTAGTGCCACAAGCCCTTTGCGGCCTATAGTACCGCTGATAGCCTTAACAGTGAGCTAGTATGAATTCTTGTCCATCGTAAGGTTCTCTTCTCGAATCTTAAGAAAAATTTAACTCAATAGTGCATGGAATATTTTTCCGGATCCGAGGGAATTATGTACTGCTAAGCAAGATTCTTGAAAGTCAGTTCCAACAGCCTTTGCACGACTTGTCCAGAGAGTTATTCTGAACGCACTTTATGGATAAACACGCATCTTCGTGAGTAGTCCTATTTAAAACGATGCCCGCAGGTTACAAATGCATCTTATACAGCTCCTAAGGTTTGATAGGACTGAAACGTCACTGAATTGAAGCTAGTCTTGGTGTCGGCAGCGTTTAGCACTGATTTATTTTCAATTCAAATAAGGTTGAGTGCCACTTTAAAGTTCAAAACAATATCGGGTGGCGGTAGCGAGACTTCAAAACGTTTTGGAGTAGCGCTGAACGTTTGGCAAGTCTCATATGCTACGGTAATCGCTTTCAACAGCTATCTAGTGGCTTCATCAGCTTGATTCGGTCGTGCTCGTTTAATAACTTTGGACAATTTTCTTGATGAAGAATGCTTGAAGTGACGATGCAGCTCGATAATTTCCGACTTTGTGAATGCGATTTATTTCGAATTCCATATGATGTAAAGGTCTCTGTTCTTACAAGTGAAGTTCTTCGACGAATCATTTGTAGCTTGTAGCTCATTCAGAACATTGTTAGCCACGAGTCTCTCATTTTTCAAGACGTTGATACTGAGAATTAACGGATTGTATGCGGGTACGACGTTCAATTTGATCTTTACGTACGAGTAATTCGGAGTAGGAATTCTGATTTGCATGCTATCGAGTGAAGAGAATACATCGTCGCCAAATTTGAAATCGGTTAATGATAGCTTCAGTGTACCAAATGTTTTTCCTTACATTAGGCTATCGCTTTTCTCTCGCCTATTAGGCTTTGCTGTAACCAAGAAGATTCCACTTATCTAGCTGCTTGCGTGAGCCTATGATTCGAGACGCACCGGCGAGATATGCCCTGATCTAGAAATCCAATCTGGATCTTCATTAAGTACGAAGGCATGTCTGACCTTCATGATGGCACCTACTTCCTTGACCGTTTCGGAGTCCAAAGATTCAAATTCAGTGTCAGAAGTCTTATCAGAATCATCGTCAAAGTAAGTGAATGCTATAGCTACGTTGTCGGTCGACTCGATGTTCAGCAGGTAGTCGAGTCCTTGCACCAAATCGTAGAGTACATGCTTGCTACCGTTGGGGATGTTCATTTTTCCAAAAGTTCTCCTTTTCATGCTGCAACAATGGCAGGATTTAGTGGCTCCCTGCAGCGAACATGTCAATGTCCAGTTCGTCATCGATTCCAAAAGGCAGTATCTTAGCCTAATCCAGGGACTATCTTTTTCGTTACTCTCTTTCTGCACACTTCGGCGTCGTGGTGAACATCGTAGTCTTTGATGCAGACTCTCTTCACTTCTGTCCAATAGTTCTTCGTGAATCTGCAGAGCACTAGCTAGTTGAGTTCGTAGTTCACCAAAGTGAGCACTCATTCCAATTCTATACAGATGTTGTCTAGCCCAGTCTACGGTCAGTTGCGCGTTACGGAGAAAGTCGACCTCGTATGATTCTTCTATCAATCTCGAGGGCACAAGGGTATTCGTGCTTAAATATGACCAACTAAGTAGCTCAATGCTTTCCTTCTGTCGCCATTAAATTACCCGCCCACTTCTTCGAATCAGAACCCGAAGATCTTAGCCTTGAAAGAAGTGTCGGTGCAGAATTGAAGCCTTGTTAAGAATTGGTGACTCTACTCTGTTTTCGGAAATTGAAGCGATACTTGTTTTGCTCAAGTTCATTACAGATCTGGTTGAAAATGACAGAAAATAGCACCATGATACGATATTGGTCGAAGTTCTTCGGCATTGCCTGATACGAATTACAGATCAGCTCGACTAGACTTTTGGAATTTTTATGGTATTCATTGGTGGTTACGAACCGTATTCGAAAACGTGGTAACTAGGGAATCGTGATCGATCGAGTTTTATATACAGATCGATTATTTTGGTTCGATATTATGAAATGAACTGATCAATTAACGATTAAAATTTTTATTTCCGCTTATTTTTTAAGGGTTCTGCTCAAATATTCGGACTGATTGATTATTACGCTTGCTGTGCTCGGAATAAACTAATTAATTATCAGTCTGATTACTATTGCCTGGAGGTAAGATAACCCGAGAGGCGGTGGATAATAGGATGACAGGGAAGACAAAGGTGGAGAAAGGTATTGGCAAATCTTTACAATAAAGTTCATGCCTCAGAAAAGGTCGAGGTTACTTTATTTATGCTATCCCTTGCATCTCACAGATGTATATTAACAGCGATAATCGGTTGTCAAATTGATGAACTCTGCCTTGCGCTTACTGTCGTCACAGTCTAAGTAGCCGTTTGCTGTTCTGTCAAATTCAGTTATTCAGCGAATAACTCATTATTGATCCAGACATGGATAGTACATATTCATATTTATTGTTGCCTTCTCTGAATTTAAATTTTTTTCTGAAACAGCTTGGATCCAAAAATAAGTAATGAATTTATTTTTCAGGGTTTGGAATGGACCATCATAATGTTCGCTTGTTGAAGCGTCTTCTCTTCTCAATCATATTCTCAAATTACGGCAAGATGTCATAAATCAATATGTGGAGCGTAAGGTGCAGGATATTCCCTATGAGAATCAACAATATACGCGCTTTTGGATATTCTCGGCAACTCATTGGCGAAGGTTGAAGAGGTTGAATGCAATACCATAGACTCTATCGATTATTCAGAAACTGAGAGTTTCTTACGCACGAAGAAGAAGCTGCGCCGTATTCGTACCAAGTACGAAAAACTGTTCGAAAGCAGACTCCGACTCAAACGAGAAGACTTCGCTAGGGTGCTCCAGTGTGGTATCAACAGAGCTTTTGTCAACATAGCTGCTTCGTAGTGGGGACTTGGCATGCAATGTAATATTGCAATTTTGCAGTGAGCTAAGCTGCATTACACATTGCAATACTTGAGCTGTCTGCAATATGAATTTTTAACGCTCAGATTTTGCAATTCTTCAGAAATATTACTCAATGCTCTTCATCAAAGGCTCAGAATGTAAAAAGCTAGAATCTTAAAGATAATGCGGTTCATTAAAACCTGCGTGCCGTATTGTTATCCCTGGATTCTTGCTTAATCTCATACTATTATTTTATTTCGGCTTTAGAATATACACACAATATTGACAACTTAGCAATACGAATTGCAATTTAGATCGGTCCTAAAATACGATATTGCAATAAAAATATTGCAATTTATTGGGATTGGAATATATTTTGCAACAACTCTGGGTATGAAACAGGTCCTCACTGCGAATCAAATTGAACTCGAGGATTCGAGAATAAAACAGCTGTCGAAGATAGTCGCAGATATGTGCTTTTGATTGAGTTCTAAACAAATCGTGGTTATCGTAGACACGTTCCAATATTTGCCTACAGTAAGGGCTAGAGTTACTCTTTGAAATGATGGCGGGCAGAGATATAAAGTAGTGCTCCGTCTCGAGTAACAAAGGTTTATGTTCCCTAGTTTTGCCTCGTATAGCGCACTCAGTTGGCTATTGTTGAATGCTTTCACCCATTTCCTTCGATTTCCTTGAGGGTCTGTTGGTTTGTCTGCCTTTCCTGTGCGGCGTTTCGAGCTGGTAACAGCGGGGTACGCGAGCGGATCGAATTCCGGGTGTTTTGAAAGACTCGTAATGCGACGAGCACCATCACAAAAGTGACAACCCAACGGGCGATAACGCCTTCCCTTCTTTCCAGAGTCGAAAGGGGCAAGAGTTGGACATGTTGCGTGTACCTGAACTTCGTCCTACCCGTGAGGCTGACCCTGCACTATGACATACTTTGTTGCAATTTTTCGATGATGCGATTGTCTCGTATTGTTCGCCATCTGAACAACTTGTATACACGCTGTGTGAGCTGCTTTGCGCGTAAATGCGATAAGAGATTGGAGCCTTCTGCGGCACGAAGTTCATCAACGAGCTATCTCGTGAAGGAGTTCTAATGACTCCATAGGTCGCTCAATGAAGAATCTAATACTGCGCGTACGAAAACTCAGGTCCCGGAGTGTCGAATACATTAGTTCCCTCGTTCGGTCGATATCGAAGGTCGTCATCTGCTGAATCACCCGCACATGGACCCGAGGATGAACTAGTGCCTATTGCTGCACTAGGACCGCTGGCTGGAGAGGCGACGCGATAAGTGGGCCCTATTACGACAGCCGAAGTCCAAACATTGAACTCATTCGCAAATACCATTACCATTGGAGTAAAACGAGATACAGCTGCAGTTGCGCCATGTTTGGTCTGATAAGGAAAAGCGACGGTATTGCCAACAACACCAATGCGAGAAAATCCCACCCCTATTGTCGGAGTCAGACTAGAGCCTGGTGGGGTTACAGATGTGGGCAGGTTGTTGTTACCAACCAAAGCAGCTCGGGAACGATTCGTCGACGTAGTTTCTCATTTGGTGCGGATCGTCTGACCCCGGCCAGGTCATCAGTCTCTAGAAAGCTCTAGTATTGCTTTTTCTATTCCTATCCACTTGATCGTGCACCGTCAGGTTACTATGACTTCGGCCATTTCATCTCCAAATGGTAGGAAAAATTTGGAACTGGAGGTTGAAGTACAGAAACAAGAACCGTTGAAGGCAGAAAAAGCATGTAACAAAGCGAGAGCATTATCATGGATACAACGAAAGGCAGCATTAGGAAAGAAATTTTCGGGTTCGCAAGCTTCGCCACGAAAACTGAACGATATTCTATTGGTTGTAGATGCAGCAGAAAGGAATCGTGACTCAGTTGCAGCGCTTGAGACAGGCACGGCGAGCTCACAACTTGAAACGGAAACAGATACTGCTGCAAATCGAGTCGATGATATAGCGGCGAAACTTGAGGAGTTGTTCGGTCAACAAAAAGAATTGAGGTTGGCATTAGAACATATGGATCCGAACAAAGATCAAGAATTGATTTCGACTCAAAATGAATTAGAAGCGCTGCTTGCAGCAGACACAGGAAATGAATTGGAATACGTCTTCAAACGCGAAGAGGGCGCCTCAAGAAAACCAAAAGAAGATAGCCGAGGAAGAGGCGAAAGAAGAATATGTTTGGCTGATGGCGGAACAAGAATAGAAGTTGAAGGGAAAACAGAAAGCCTAGAAGCGAGACTCCCGATATGAAAGTCGTAATAGTAGTACGACCTCCATGGTGCAAGCACCCAAGCGCATTGTTGAAGTATACGACATTTATGTAGACAAACGTAAGGAGGATCGAATGCATGGTCACCGCGAAGGAGGATAAACGGAAAGAAATAGTATTCTCTCCTAATTACGTCACAGGTAGCGATGTGGGCCGAAAACTCGAGTTCTCACCAGTGCTGAAAATTTCGCTGTCGCACAGCTAAGACTACGACAATGGCGTCGGCGATATGACGCTATATTCTCATGGCACATCCCTTATGGAGAGAGGGCCATCTCTCAGAATGCGATTTCGAGACGGACAGCGTCGTGAAATATGCGGACAAGTCTATTCCGCCTTGGAGGTTCCAGCGCACTTCAGCACAGCTTTTCCCGAACTTCATCGTCAAGTAGTTTTCCGATTCGTTCACAAATCAACTGATAATCGTTGTGTGTGTATTCAGAAATCCAATGAGCGTAAGGATGTTTCTTCAAGTCACAATACCCACACGCTGAACCGAGTCGAGAGCCAACATTGCTGTAGCCTAGCATGCATAGCACAAGTGCAACATGCAAGCCTCTAGCATCGCAACGAACATCAATTTCAATATCAAAACGAGAATACGCCACAGTCGCAGTTCGTTCGGGTGTCGATTGCAGTGTTTTCTTGTCGATTCCATATCGAGCACACTCGCGTTCGTGAATTGCTGCTTCAATATTCCCAATCGAGGAGAGCCCGTTCGTTGCAATTCTAATTCCATGAATCGACTGTGAATTGAATTTTGTAGCGAACAAATCCTGAGTGCGTACAAAAACAGCAAAGAACAGCCAGTCTTGTACTGGATAATGAATGTAGCTGCTTTGAGGTAGGTCGCCGTTTCTCAGTTGCCTCCGATTCGCGTTGATCATGCCAGCGCCATTGATTGCTGCACCATGTGCGAACTGTGTCGAATGTTTATCCTTATGAGCATGTACTGCTCATCGTGTAAATCTACCGAATCTTCTCGAAGGAGCAAACCCTCATATCTCTCTTGCCGATTTGTAGTGTATCATTTACTCACCTGATTGACTTCTTCAAACACCTGAGCCTCATCATGCTAGTCTTCTCTTTCTTAACTGGAACAAAACCGAACAGACTGTGAATTGCATCAAACTAAAGGTTCATATAGTTGTTTGTGAATGCACTGAACTGCTTCTCCCTTCTTTTCCAACACATGAAATTCTTCTTATTTATCGACTAGTGTACAATATTACAGTAGCATTGATATTTGGTATTAAATCGCGTCCAAAACGTTTCTGCATCACAGCCGATAACTGATTTGAATGTCATGTTGGTGGCGTAGTTCCAAACTGAAACCGCACAGCGAGTCAAAGAATGAAAGTATCAATTCAGTCTAGTAACCACTTCTGTCATAGCATGAAATAGAACGGGTTATATTCATTTAAATTAAATTGTCATCTATCTCAATTACATCAATGTACACGATGGCTCGTCATGCAAAATTGATCACCTAAATTCTGATTTCTTTCATTAAATTCGCGCGACGACATTTCCGTTTAGCCGACAAGACGGGAATGGCCCTATAAATTGGAACCACGTTCATTCATTACCAAAGTTAACACTGCTGCAGTCCCTGTGCGATGTCACCTCAATTTCGCTTCGTATAGAAAGAAGCTATTTATTAATCATAAAACAGTGGTATGCGTTTTAATCCAGTCCATAAGTGAGGTATTCTATCTCCGACTGTTCGTCACATTGTTCTTTAACATTTCGAAAAATTCTACCATCCCTTTCGCTCCCCTATTGCCTCGACTCAGTGTCAATAAGTTTAATCGATTGTGTTTACTACTGTTCCTGGAACCAAGGGTCAGCTAGAGCTTCCGTAACGCTTATTCTCTCTTCAGGCTCCGAAACTAGCATCTTTCGAATAAGTGAGAGTACTTGATCGCTCAGCTTGACTGTGTTCGGAATCGGGGCCCAGTCGTTGGCCAATATTTTGTCGAACAAGTCTTGAACTGTCCGTCCTCCATGCATGTACGGCTTTTTGCCCGTAAGCAATTCAAATAAAATGCCTCCGCACGAGAAAATGTCGGCTTCCAGGCCGTACGGCTTCTTCAATATTTGTTCTGGAGCTTGCGAGATCGGAGTGGTGGGAAGATAGAACGGCGTTCCGGGCCAGAATTTCGTGCCTTTCCGCAAGATAGCGGCACCGCCGAAGTCAGAGATCTTCAGGCTTACGTTCCCGTCGAGGTCTTCTTTGCACATGATGTTCGTGAGCTTTAGATCGCGGTGCGCAACGCAATAGGAATGCATATACTCAAGTCCCTGTAAAATTTGCTTCATGAAAATGCGAGCTTGTGATTCGAAGAGTGGTCCTTTCTCTTCGACGAGTTTGTCCAAGTCGGAGTCCATTAGTGGTAAAATAATAGCAGTTTTCTCTTTAGTTGACAATACATCCACTGCAGTCAAGAGATGGGCGTGCTGCAGCTTGGTCATAATCACGATTTCGTTGAAATTGAGCAATTTCTTATTGTCCACCATCTTGACCGCGAAAGTAGCGCGGTTCGAAAGTCGTTCAGCGCGAAATACCTGACCGAATGTTCCCGAGCCGAGGAAATCGAGAGTTCGGTAGAAATCCGTGAGCTTCCAGCCTGTGCAACGGTTCAGTGCCTGAAGCCATTCTTCGCGTTCACGAATACTAGTATAGTGAAGATAAGTAACTTTCTTGATGCATTTGTTGTTGTTGATAATCGCGATCGTGTTGCAGTCTAACGCTCGTTGGACTTTCAATGCATGGAGGTGAATCGCGGAAAAAGGAGAAGAGGACGGAGTTTTTGAGCACAGGATCAAACTCCATCTGAGTTTGATGTAGATCGTCTTTTTGGTGATTCTCAAGTCGTTAGAAACTTGAACATTGGTTTCGAGTGTAGGGAATGTGGCGTTCATTTTGGTCCTTGCTGTTGATGGCTTCGGTAGTAGTTGTTTGAGATGATGATATCAAAGAGAAGTGCGATGATAAGAATCATATCTGACGGAAGTCCGCAGACATCTAATTCATGATACTTAAAATAATGCATGATATGAAGATAAAAACAAAAAATCATATGAAATAATAAGATACGAGCTTATCAAATGTTACCGCTCATGTAGTATTTCGTTCAACGATTCTAAACTCTACTAAATAGGACTTGTGGAATAACACATGAGAGAAGCTGACCGGTTTGCCGACGACCAAGACCTAGTATACGCCATCATGAAAAGATTGAAAGAAGACCGTTATAATCACACTGAGTAACATACACTGATTAGACTTTTAGGATCTAAACAATAGCATTGACGGTTGCTAGACGTATTCAACTTTTGGGGCACCTAGCACAGTATAAAATCTATTAATAATTTTATACTTGTGGAATACAGAAGAAAGGTATGGACTGAAGGGATGGTTCATGTGAAGTAAGAAAAAAAACACGATTCGTGAATGATTTGACACGAATACTGTATTACGGTGTACCAGTACAGTACAGTACAGTACCAATATCGACGGTTCGTCTCCAGTTTACTCCACCTGTTTATACTATACAGTACTGTACCGTGCTGTCCAAGTTTGAAAACCTTAAACAATGCACGGACTACCGTAATATTGGTCCAGTTTCGTCATCAATATGAATGGTGATCGTTTCTGTGAAAAGAATCGTCTTCTGTTCTGTTAGGGCTTTACTAGCGCAAAAGAAGCAAGCATGATCAAACTTTGTAGAGCAGCATTGCACACAAAAACTTTGATGTATATATCAAACAAACATTTACGTCAAACAACGTAACTTCTGCAAAGGCATGAACGAGCAAAAGTCTATATGTTTTCAGTTACAGTACGATACAGCGCAGCGCAGCGCTGTGCCGCGGTACAGTACACCACTGTAACTTAGAATACAGTATTGCTCGCGAATATGCGGACCCTCTGACAATAGAAATGTCCTGTACCTCGCAGATTGCAATAAAACAGACTGTATGGTTTCTACTGTATGACACAGTTGTCTCACAGTAGTTCGATCTCGAATAGTACAATGAAGTAAGAAAGCAGTTTAGTATTCAAAGCCACAAGAAACCATTCTACAGCTGTTGCGAATAGTTTCACCATGAATAAAGGAAGAGTATACGCTTCATGTGGCTGCACAAGCCTAAGATTTCCAATGAGTAGAAATGTTTATATTCATGGTCAACAATTGCCGCATCTTCAGCAAAACAATGGGCAACATTAGTACTGTTTAGGATATACAAGCCGCTACAGTATTGTACCGTACTATACCTAAAGTCATTTAACAAGTGCAGGGTATAGCAAACATTATGAATGGGGGACACCGTAGCAGAAAAAACAGACGGCTGCGTAAGTGAGAAAGAAAAGCAACTTCTGAGTTCTGTTTCATCTAAGACCAGGTTTTCTTGGTAATGATGTCGTAGACCCGCAAGGTGAAGATGATTGCATATGCAATCCTAATGAATCTCACATCTCAATCATGCTAGAACACATTCACAGGTTAGTAACCACACACGTTAGTGACTTAAATTAGTACGTTTCTTAAGTGCAACATCACGGCACTAGGCTACGTTATCACACGCGTGCTTGCTAGGGCCTGCAAGTACGCCAGCCATCTGCGACTTGTATTCTGCAAACCCTAACCAATCGAATCGAGTGAGCTTACATAACTGGCAACTTGGATACTGTAGATCTTTCTCCAGGGTACAGTACTGCATTTCAATCCTCATGCGAATGCCAGCGTCAGCAAGACGAAAGTGGACTGTTGTCCGAAAGTTCTGTACACATAGAGTGTACGAGCGTTACCCAGCTGGTTGTCAACTGCCACGAACTACGCTACAGTACTATATCCCGGTGCGTAAGTGAATCCGAAAAGTGCGGTCCGTTGCTTTGTATTTTACTAAGTGCGAGCAACGCCATCTGACTATACTACACTGTACCCGGTACTGTACTGTACCTGCGAAAAACGGTAGTAAAACAAAACAGTTAAGGCAATTGTGGAGATTCCTCTGCTGAACTGCGTTCTTCAGAAGAGCTCGACGCATTGCCGTCCTTATCGTCACTGCTGCCTTCGAATTCCATGCTCGACCTGGCCGTAGTCGAAGCGCTTTTCTGAACCACATGAAAACCTTTGGCATTCGACGAAAACGGATAGAAAAACGCCATCAGCACACTTAACGCTTCCAACAAGTAGAAAAAAGGTAACAATATCATCAAAAGCAACAACCAGCCTGCGCCTCTCCACCATGGTGTTTTGTGCTCGCGCATGTTAGCCACTATTCCGTTCAAGTACACCAACATTGTAGTTGAAATAATGAAATTCGTGAGGATTCGAAGGAAGAATGGCACTGGGTATTGATGCACACACAGGAACGACATGTAGATAACAATGAATGGCAGTAGCACTGGGATAATGATCCAGCTTACTGTGGTGAATGTTACAAAAAAACGATACTTAAGCGAGACAGGGCAATGAACGCTCACTTTCCACAATCCCACGTACCATCTCCGTCGTTGTTTCAGGAAGTCCATCACTGATTGTGTACTTTGTTCATCGAGATAACCGTCCACCCAACATGTACGATATCCTTTCTCCATCGCGAGTAATGCCCACCACGCGTCTTCCGTGATACTGCCGTCTACACCAAGGTCAAATCCAAGGTCCTGTTCCAGGTCTTGTCTGCAAACAATGTAAGATCCGTGCATTCCAAACAAGGTGAACCCGATTCGATGTTGCAGATGAAAATGGCCCATGTCATCACCAGTTCGACGCATGTCTGCGAGCGTTAGGAATGGGAAAGTTCCCCAACTTCGATGATACAACATAGGACCTTGTCCGATACGATGCGGTTTTCCAGATTCCTCTGATTCACGAATCATTCTCGCAATCCCCTTAATTCCAGAAGATGTAGGTCGTGTCTCTTCATCGAGATGGACGACCCATGTATCGCCAGGTACAGGCGAATACTCGGCAGCGTAATGAAGCGCACGCGCCTTGTACAGTGTTCCATTGGGTGTCACATACTCCAAGGGAACTTTCAAATGTATTAGATCCTTCTCGTCCGGCGCATGGAACACGCCAGCATCAGTTACCACTTCAATAAGATAAGGGAAAAGGGAATCGGCGGCCATGGCCTCGCGACATGCTTGCATGGTTTCAAACAGACATTCAGCGTTGGTGCCGCGACTAACAATTCGAAAAACGACATTGTGAGAGATTGGCTTCTCCTCGTCGAGTCCGCGTGGATATCGGAATAACAAGTTTCCTGCCAGACTGGCCAACGCGGCGGGTAACGCAACCAGCCAAATAACACCAATCCAAGACCATACAGGAGATTGAGTTAGGTCGGGTCGAACTAAACCAGAGAATGAAGCTGGCCATATCCAGTGTTGAACAAAGAACAGTGCAGCACCAGATCCCACAATCCAGAGCAACGTGAAAATACGATGTAGCGTTATAGGCCCAAGGAATGTAATGTCACGAAAGATTTCTTTGGTGCTAGCTTCAGGTAGGCGAACAAAAGGTTTGCACTCCGGCTTGGGTAATGCAGCGGGCGGTGGAGCAATTGGCACGACGTAAGAGCCGGCGTTCTTCGATAGAGCAGAACGCGGAATAACGGGAAGTTGGACAGGATGTAAGACAGAGATTAGCTTACGACTGCTGGTACTTTCATTGCGCGTAAATTGATGTTGTTGGGCATGAGGGTCATCCATGAGGAAAGAAGAGGAGTAGGACTCGCTCCACAAACCAAGTGCGATGAGACGAGGGACAGGGAAGTAGGAAGGTGGTGGATGTATATGGTAAGGTTGGGATTGAGAATGGGGGAGGAAGCAGAAGATCCGGGAATGGAACGAACCGGATGAGGGGCGACGTGGAATGTTGCTGCCGAATTACATGACGGAGCGGAAGAGAGTTGGCCGCAGGGTAGGGCAAAAGAAGAAAAAACAGGTGGGACGGGAGGGCATCGAATTGTGCAAGATCGGCTTAGAGTTGGAATCGGATTCATTTGTGTACGCCAGGTGGCGATGCCACTAATTCAACGCTACTCATCGATTCACTTCAACGGTTATCGACGTAAGACAGTACGCAGTATTGGCCAAGAATACCCTGCTTACGCCTCGATCTGTACGTCGCCTCTTGTCGATTATTGGGACGCACCGAGACACTTGCATCCGCTTTGCTATTGAATTGAAGCACTTTGTCATCAACATCGTCCTCCTACTCCTCGTCGTCGTCGTAGTATTGCGAATAGCTAGCTAAATGGGTGCTAACAAATGCATACGTTAGTTGGTTCATCTTAATTTGCGAAAGCACAATTGTGAAAACGTGCCTATCGTTATTGTTTCGAACAGTCAGTTGATTAATATACACGTGGCCACAACTTACAGGAGAAAAGTGGTTGAGTGTCACCCTCTCTATAACTCAGTAGGACTGACTGTGAGTGCAGACCAAGTTCTGAATAGACCATCAATCAATCAGTCAATCAATCAATCAATTAGCCAAGTACATGCAATGCCGTACAAAATTTTCGCAATCATCCTCGTGTTTAGTATTGAGGTCCAATGACTGTTACTGCAAATGAATCAACTGCATCTTACTCGAGTGTGCAGATAGGAATTCGAGGGTTGAGTATTAGAAATACTGTACTCGTAGAATAAATTTTGAAGATCTATTTTGAATATTACATTTATTTCTCTCAGTTACCTATACATCTCCGCATCTCGATGGCTGCTGTAGAATTGAAGCATCCAAAATTTGGATGATAGAAAATGAAATTGAGTAGGAGTTGATTCAGTGACCCTCGCAAAATGCTGTATTGCACATGATCTGACACGGGTTCCTATTTCGGCACCTGAGTGTAGTTATTAGCAGTGCAACATGTTCAGCTCCTCAATTTTACATAACCTCAATAGGAAAGGAGCAACTTCACTAAGCCCTCTGTTTAGTGTCTCGAGTCTTGAGTGGTAATAAATCAATTAAATTAATACTCAACTTATTCAGACATTTCTTCGGAGACGACCAAATAGAAACATTACATGAAATTGATTCATGATTACATGAGTACGACAATCTCAGCGGGACCCCTTTGGAAGGACCTTTGAAATCAAACTATGAAAACGAAAACCTAACACACGACTTGGTGTAGTACTTTATAAGATTGATCATCGCAACTGCATTCATCAGAAATAGAACAGCTGAGCAAGTTTCAAAATTTCGAGTATTCAAGGATCCGTAAAATCTTTTAGAATAGTTATTTCGTTTAACTGTACCTGTACCGTAACTGCACTGTACTTTTCGGGTTTCCATCGCTAGACAATTCAACGTTGTTAACATTAGATTTTTTTTCCTACAGACCCCAAATCTAAGGGTGAGAACCGTTCCTGTCCATCTTGGACCGAATTCGATCATTTACATTGAGTAGATCAAACAGTTTCAAGTATGTTAAAACGATTTTCTTATCAATCACAAGTTTATCATGTTAGGGTCGAATAATTGGTTTTCTATAAATTTAAATATCCTATTATTACAATCGAACATCAATTGTAACAACAGTGACACGTCTACAACCACAGCCATGTAATATCAAACAAACGACGATATGGATGCAATGTTCTCTGCACTCGAAACCGATACTTAGATTTCCATGAATGCCAGCATAACTAATCGGGTCATCTACATAAAACTCAAAGTGGAGTATGATCTCCTACTCGGAAACCTGCAAATCGCGCTGTCTCGGTGTTAGTCACTTTCCAGAACCGAAAGACTGACAACGCGCTGAAGAACGCGACGGGATAGCAATATTAAATGACAGATATGGCATCAGAAAAAGTAAATTACGTATCTTCACTTTCTTATGCTTCTGAACGCGAAAATTGGTTTCACACTCTTATACGCTGCACAAGTCGGAAGGCCACGTATTTCTACAGATTACGTGAATTCTTTGGATCGGGAGCATTTGAAACTGTATTCCTTGAAGAGCGACTTCCGGATTTCGCTTCATAAGTGCTCTACGTAGTACCCAACGGCAGATTGATCAATTTTTGACAAAATTATGATCATAATCATGCTAGGGCACCCCAATCTCTGAACAGCAATAGACCTATTTTCAACCGGAGAGAAAACAGCAATCATTATTTATCGAAGGGATAATGACCAACATAAACTAAACAAGGAGAGAGAGGAAACGGAAGCTCGAATCTACATTAAACGAAATTTTCCTGGGTGTGGGATACATCCAATTCTACCAACTGGCACAAGGGTCGGTGCAGTGCAGTACCGGTACTGGGTACTGCTACAGTACGTGGGACACTAAATTCAATGGTGTTGTTTACAGTTATCGCATGTCCAAGTTACCTGAGGCAACCAACCTAGAATATTTAGTGAATACTTGTAGTAAATTTAGTACATTAAAACGGTCTTATTTGACGTCCGTATGTATTTTAAAATTTTCAAACGTCCATTCTTCTATCATTAATCTAGATGTAATATGTACGGCAGCAATACCCAAAATTCATGCCGTGAACGCGCTTCTACATTCCTACCACTCTAGTTTCTCAGCCACTCAGACAAATTTTGAACATACCGTAAGGGCTTGAGGCTGATGTTTCTCATGTGAAGGCATTTTATTTGAAATGCTTGCGAGGGCATCTCTCGTGCTCAAATGAACTTTGGCCAATAAACGAAATCTGAATGCGAACGAAGTCAACCTCACCGATACAGTGCTCAATTTTATGGAAAAAAATCCTCGTGTCAGCCACGAATGGGAGAATAAGTAGAACAGAAGTTCTGGAAGATCCTGATTCGAGGTACATTAGCGAAAACGGAAGATAGTTAAGCCGAAGTCCGCTCAAAGTAATCGGGTTGCACTCATAGATGGTCTCGAGGAATGAGGTCACAGTTGGGGAGACTATATGTCGAAATTTGCAGCAGTCGAACAACACATACAAGATAGTTTCGAAGAATACTATGTCTACTTTCGTAAAGCTGGATGTCAACAAATTTTTCAAGCACTGTATGTGTTGTCGCCAACTGTCAAATGACGTGTTCTGTAAATCCAACAGTTGTTTTGGGTGACCTTCAATAGATTTCTTCTCGAAATATTTGGTACAAGTTTTGAAGTTCACACTTGTTTGACTCCAATCAGCATTAGGTAACGATATTTTTGCGAATTTTTTTCGGAACTTCAGTGACTACACTAATGGTCTGGACTCAGCCATCATGCAAGTATCTTATTTCGTGAACGTTGAACAAGGAATGAGAGAAATGTCGCTCTGTATTACACCAGTTCCAAATCACTCTCATCTATGTAAATTATTTACCACCAAACACTACAGCCAGTTTGATGAAGCTCTTCTTCAATCTAGCCAGTTTCGCAAAACTTGGCGAGAAGTTGTAAAAGGTAGGATTATTGGCTATTGGCAACGTGTCTCAGGAACAAGTCAACTAATGTGATTTTCAGTTCGACTACAAACTCGGGTGTATTCCATCACCACAAAATTGTGTATGAGTGGACGTTTCGCTGAACTGATACTCTCCCATACTCTCAGATTATTCAGTATGTATTGAGAGAACTAAGAAAGGAAAGCAATTTGAAGGTTCCTAGAAAAGAGATGGACTGAGAATTCTAATTCGTACCAGAGTTTAGATATTAGAATGATAGTCAGGATATGGCTCATAAAATTCACTAACTTTATTGAGGAGACTTCGTACGCAGATTTGTTTTTCTACATCGGCCCGAAACAGTCATAAAGAGATGAGGAACGAACAATTTATTGTTGACTCCCTTTCGAAAGAAGAATCGCTTTCAGTTTGTGGTCTTCTGGAATTTGGTCAAAATTGAGCACTCTGTCCTCATCAACAGCATCGGCTTCATGCAATACAATCGCCTGAGCTGTATCTAGAGCAGTGCATAAACCGAACGCCCTCATAGACATACAAGTTTCGACATCTCTACCGGTATTGAAAAATTGTTGTTAGGCATATCGTGTACTAACACGTAAATTGAAGAGGAGTTCTATAAGGCTTTTTGAGTGCATGCCTTACATCCGTAATAGATTTCATGCAATGTGAACAGTCGTGCATGGAAGAGTAGGCCTCTGCTAACACCAAGGATATAAGGTTGCACATAACGTACATACACTATCCAGAAAATATGAACGTCAATGAAATGAAAGTTTCCTACTAAAAGGGCGGTTGTAGTAGTGTTAGTGGTAGGGCAGGGGTTCGTGTCCGATCTTCATAAGATAAGATACATACAAGGTATCTCAAAGAATGGGCTATTTGAAGAGAAGACCCGAAATTACGTTATATTTGAGATGTTCTTGGGCATGACTACGGTTACTGTCATAAAAATGTGACTTAAGAGAAATTCGATGCACACTCATCTCAAAATCAAACGACTCCTCGTTCAGTGTCACCGCTTCACTTTCAGGTGGGCTGCGTCGCAATTCCGAAACGGCCGAAATTCATGTCTTTCGTTACTGATTTGAAAGAGAGACGTGAAGCAGTCCAACTAGCTGACCTCGAGTTCTATCGCGTGAAGCGCGAAAAGTTGTGCAGGGAGCGCGCAAAAAATGGTTGTTCGTCGGACAAGGAGCTCCATCGAGACGCTATAAACCGAGCATCCGCTGCAGCTAGCCGTGCAAAGCTTGTTTATCTTGCACGCGAACTCGAGAACCGAACTGATAAGTTGGAATATGAGCGAAACTTGTCTGATGAGCGATCGATACGGATGGCCAAAAAAATGAGGGACTTGCAAGATGACCGTAAGAAAGTTCACAATGTGTTACGCACGCTGTGGGAGCGAAAAGACCCGACCATCTGTGCCGTGCTACTTGAATCCAAAATCATGCAAATTTTACGAGCTGTAGAAGATGAAACTTGTGATGCCGCAGATTCATCTTCGATAACTCCAATTCGGGTTTCAATTCCACACATGAACGTTAACGGAACTCGTCGATCCCCAGCAGTCGACCTCTCTGGGTTACCGCCGAGTTCTCCACCAGGCTCGACGACAACAGAAATGGTGAAGCTACCTGGTTCTCAATTCTTAAATATGCCGTCACTTCGAGATTCATTATGTGACATCCATCCCCGAGCAAGAACTGTGAGTTCTAATTATGATGTGCAACCTGTTCCAAGTGAAAACCTATCTTCTACGCAGTTCAAAAGCCGGAAGAAGAGAACTAGACGTTCACAAAAAGAAATCCGGGCTTCTCTTGCGGAGAAATACAGACAAACTGGGGTGCACTTAACCAGACAATGGTACGACGCGGTGAGAGACGTAGTTCGAACTGAGTCCAACGCGTCTTCCGCATACATGTAGAAATTGGTGACTCCTGTAAGATGATACTCGATTTTTTGGTAAAACATGGTAGTTGATATAGGAAACGCGCGAAAGCACGACGTTTCCACGCACAGCTACTCTAACTTCAATCACACAGAAAAAAGAGGTTGCACCGAGTTCTGGATCGTAATTATGACTGGAAAACTAGAACAATAGGAAGTGGGCACTATCTCTTCTCATTGACTAGGACCGAAATCATGTATTCTCTCATTTTATGTATTGTTTGATACACTACTTCGGACAGTATTCCAATAGTACAATACTTTGACATCAGTTGCACTATAAAAAGTCTTCAAGATCGTGAGAAGCGATGCAAAGTAAGGGTGTCTCGCGAATAACATTTGAACAGTGAAATATTTACATGACAGTATGTCACACAGAGACAATGATGAGAGGTCCGTTTGTTGAACTACAGCGTGAATTGGAAATTGGAGAAGAAACTTCGCAGCCCAGGTCGGATATGTCATAAACTCTTCCTATCCGTTCACCGAACATTCTATTATTGGAACAAAAAGTAGCATCAGATCTCAGTACATGATGCTACCCCCGATTTTCATGCAATTTGCATAGAATCTTATTCGAGCTTAGCAGTACATACTATTGCGAAAACCATGATCGGTTCATCAAAGCCTAAGGTTCGTCAGGAGTATTGTTTGTGGATAATTCCAAACTGCACGAATTTAAACTTAATGTTTGGTACTATGAGTTTCACAATTTGGTAAATAAAGAAGAGAAGGGAATGAACTTGACTAGATATGTGCCAATAGAATAGTTCTTGTTGATGACTTACGAAATCTTCAATGTTTCAACGTTCTCATTTACGTGTTTCGAGATCAAATAAGGCGTCTGCATAGCTGTTGAAAAGGTGTCATTAAGTAATTGAAGTACTACAGGGAGTCAGGTGTAGGGAAATAGTCATTCAATATTAATTCTGTACTGAAATCATAAAGAGGAATGAAAATGTGTTTAAGGCGGTTCTACTGAAAACAAGCTTTTTGGAAGAATTCTTAAATAAATACTTTTATCCACGATGCGTCACGTAAAGGTAGGAGCGATTCCAATTATATTGGTTTGAAACATAAATAAATCTGCACCACAGCGCTGTTTCGGAGAAATAAGATTTCATCATCTTCACAAATTATATGATTCTCAGGGTACATGCATTGATTGAAGGCAATTTATACTTTTATTGGATTCAGTTTTAACATGAAATAATCAAGGTATAGTCAAACGGACTAGAGCTGATGTTTAGATTTTGGAATTTGTTCTATCTAATATGGGATTTTTGAAATTATAATTCGATTTACAAATTATTTGTACACTCTTTTCAAAACCATGATATGTCCCGATTATATACAGAAATTAAACTACCGCAACTGTTTTATAACATTTTCTATTCTCCTTAACACACAAGAACCGTAAACGTTGGTATGAATCAGTGCTAGCTAACTCCTTGAGTAAAGTTGAGGTGTAGCAGAACCCCTAAAAGAAAACGTTTCGAATTTTCCGTTGCCTGAAAATCTTAAACCAATGGAGCTAGATAAGGCGATTCTTCTAGTGCGTACGAAACAAGCGTTAGAGCCAGACTGGAAATCCAAAATTACCAAAAATTAAGTGCTATTCCCATTCCATGCACTGGTATTTTCTGTTAAGCTTAACGCATTTGTGCAAGTAAGCTAGATTATCATGCTAGCATGATACATTCAGATTGTATAGTCAAGATTACATTCTAAGCGTTGTGTAAGCACTACGCGGAAAAACTATCACCTAGTGTGCCATCTATTAAACCTAGGTGTTTATTAGCTGAAACTTTGGAAAGGAATCCAAGGAAATATATGGTTTGAAGACTTATAAAAGGATCAATCGAGGAAGCCCACTATCGTTCAAGTCCAGAACATTGCTGCACTCTTAACAGACCAGGAGGGATCCCAATCAAACCGCTTGAACCATTTTCGAGTTAATACTACTACTTCGAAAGAATCTGACCTACCGAGTACGTATAAGAGAATCAAAAAAGAGATCAAACAAGAGGTCTAAGTGCGATTTTTACCAGTTGAGTACTGATGCTCTTTTCTACCTTTTCCAACTATTTTCTCCTTATCAATTCCTTTTATTATCCTTTTCTTTATTCATTATGATTAGTTTCTATTCTTTTTTCGACCGTTGATGTTATTTCTCTTAGTTTCTTTTGCTTTTTATTTTGGCTGACAGAAATCACCTGTCAGCAGATAACCTTACTATAGGTATTTGGTGACACAGAAATGAACCATTCCCTGCATCATCTGCTGTCACAGCAACGAATTACTACCAGCATCATCTGCTGCCAGTGCAATAACTCAATTGCCAAGTAATTAGTTTCTATCATACCTACCTAGCCTATGTAAACCGATCGGCAACGAATTCTCGTCCAACGATTAACACAATCCGAGAATTTTTACTGGTTCACTCAACTAACTCAATCATGTTCTAGAAAAATCCACAGCCAAAATATTTATGAAATGTGGCGTTATCGTTCATCATACACAGACTTCCACAGGCATGATTTGGCATGAGTTCTTGCGCTGCTATCTGTACAAAAATAAAGAACATTTTGGCACCAAAGAAGTACTGTACATGTACACGAATTTTACTCAAACAAAACAACTGCGCCACCATTCATAAGTGAAGCGAAATGAAACACACCAGCGCAGAATAGTGTTCGAAACAATGGAATATTGGAACTCTTTGCAGGAATCGAGTTACGTGTGAAGCTAACAGAAAAGTTATTTACGGTTGTTTAACTAGGACATTGAATTGTTGATCACGAACACCATAAGAATTGGCTCACACCGTCCTACTGATGCTGAAATCCTTGTATTGGTTTTTGAAAAACAAGAAGATTTTTGTATATTGCAATGCTGTACATCTTTTCTAATGTTTTTCTCAGCGGCAAATGCTTGACTTTTTTCCGTCTGTCTTCAACAATTTTGTAAAGACTTTTGTTACCTCTTCTTAAAGAATTCGTATGTTGCGCAATTTTACTCCTGGGACAGTTTATCTTGTAGGTTCTTTATTAAGGCTATAGAACTACCTTAGATATAGGGGAGATGTGAAAGTAAGATTTGATAACGCTTTAGAGATATCGAAAGGTCGCCTTGAATAACACCCGGCAGAACCTGCCGAGATATCGGGCAGTTGTCTTGAATCGACACACTTCGAAACTCGTCGAGATGTCGGAATGTTTTTGGGACCACTAAGACTATGTACCCCCCCACGAACTGGGAGAGTTGCTGCTGATACGGATCGCGTTACCTTGGCACATGTCGTACCAGAACAGGACAGCTTCGGGGTCGGGGATACATCTAGTGTGATCGTCTTCTTCGCCATGGACGTAAGGTTTTGAGCTTGGCGAAGCGAACGCGGTTTGGAAGTGACCAGTCCGTTCGAGATGCTGGACGGCTCTTTTTCATATCAGCGTCCCTGGCATACCAACGACGTATTACAGTAGGAAATTCGAAACATAGCAGTACTAAAATTACTTAACTAATTGAAGAGCGACTAGCTAACACATCAATAGTTTCCTGCATATCGGGAGTTCCACAGGACTCTATGTAGAGACATTCACAGTACGCAACAATCTAATATCCTTGTATTCTCGGAAATATTTTGAATATTAAATATGTGAGTTACAATTTTCGAGAACTGAAGTATCGTTAGCAAAAGAAAAGTAGTTTTTAAAGCTTTATTTCATCTGCCTATTCACGAACTCTTAGTTTTAGTCTTTAGCGCTTTGAAATTCCTGAAATGGTATTCTTCTATAACAAATATAGGTGTGCCGAACTGAATTCAGCTTTACATTGCTCTATAGGTCGCCATTTCAAATTTTCCGATATTTTGGTCCATTGAAGGGTGTGTATGAATTTCACAT
>JAAUYH010094655.1_pt1 | contig 28165 bp, 27 predicted proteins | sample 7278061 | NCBI WGS metagenome assembly JAAUYH01 (sample SAMN14350203, study PRJNA611818) | marine sediment metagenome | isolation source: surface marine sediment (0.6m) | place: French Polynesia: Moorea | collected 2018-08
CCGCCCGCTGACCATCTCGACCGCCTCGCCCCACCTCCTGAACATACTCTGAGATCAGACAAGGGGCGTGGAAATGGACCACCCAACGGACATTCGGTTTATTAATTCCCAAATAAATGAACAATAGGAAGTACAATGCTTCCATGAAGAGTTTAGGCTATGCCAGGGTCAGTAGTCGGGAGCAGGCGGAGAATAGCCATGCTCTGGGACAGCAGATTGAACGATTGAAGGCGGCGGGGGCTACCGAGATTTATTCAGATGTGGAATCGGGCTCCAAGGATGACCGCAGTGCGTTCAATCAATTAATGGAGACGGTTAAGGCGGGCGTCATCGATGAAGTGGTGATCACCCGGTTGGATAGGCTTTCGCGATCGCTCATCACCCTGCGTAAGACATTGGAGGTTATCCGCTGCACTGAGGTCAATTTAAGGGTATTGGATGACAACATTGATCTTTCGACGGCGGCGGGGAAATTTCATATCAACCTACTCGGCGCATTGGCGGAGATGGAAGTGGATCAGCTTTCGGAACGGGTGCGGCATGGACATCAACACCACCGAGATCGCAATGCAGCTTATTTTGCGCCCTTTGGCTATGTCAAGGTGGAAGACGACTTAGAGCTGGACCACACGCCATTTCTCTGCCTATTGGCAGATCAGGTGGAAATGAGCCGGGCCGCCATCGGTCGGGACATGGTTGAAACGTTTATGGCCTGCCGCTCTCTGCGGCGTTCCCTGCGAACGATCAATCAGAAATATGGCATTACGTCTCATGCTTATAAAGGAAAAGGTAATAAACAAGCGAGGGGAAAGTTCCACTTTCATACCTCTGGATTTACATCCTGGTTGAATAATCCCATTCTGAGGGGGCATCTCTGCTATGGGCGATCGCGGCGGCAGCGGCAATCGCACAAGCATTTGTGGGATATTCGCTATGATACCCACCCGGATCACCGATTAATCAATGAGGAGGAATATCGGCAGATTGAAGCGATTCTGGACTATAACTCAAAGCAGGGAGGCTTCAGTTTCAAGTCAGATATCATTCACCCACTCTCCGGCCTAATTTACTGTGAACAATGTAACCGGAAGTGTCGGATTACTCACTTTAGGCTAAGAAGCGACCCCAGCGTTAAGAAGTACTCCTATCAGTGCAATAGCTATCACCTGAACGCCTGCACTCAGAAGCGGAGTGTCCGCGAACCTATTTTGGAGCAGGCGATTATTGACGCCCTGATGACTCGGGCGGAGGAAATCGCGGAGATCGCCCAATTGCCTCAGGAAGCGGTTGATCCTCCGGCTCTGCAGGCGCTTAAGGCGGAGCTGGCTTACTATGAGGCGGCCCCTGGGAATCGGGCGGACGCGATTATCGCTGATCTAAAGAAGCAGATTGGGGCGTTTTGGCATCGTCAGCTTCTAGAGGACAAACACCAGTTGGCTAATCAGGAGTTGCTGCAGGGATTTAGCGATCGCCGCTATTGGCAGACGCTTTTACCGGAGGAGAAGCAGGATCTCTATCGGGCGCTGGTGGATCGGGTTTATATGCGGGAAGGAAAGGTGGCAGGGGTGGAACTGAAGGTTTAGTTGTCTATACCTCCAAGCCACCGGGAATGACCTTCCTGGGGCCGTTAGGTCCAATTTCGAGGCCCCATTGCGGGTTGGTTTTGATGGCGGCGGTGACACCTCTACGGCAGGTCGGGGTTTGCCAGAGCATTTGATAGCGCTTTAGCCGCTGTTCTGGGGAAATCTCTTTGGGTGGGGTTAGTGATCCTGAACGCGGCTGGGAGGCGGCGGCTTGGTCTTTGGCCGAGGTGATTCGACGTTCAGTTTCTAGCCATTGGCCATACTCGCTGTAGAGGCGATCGCCATATTTTCGGATCCATCCCAGCGCAGCAGACTGTTTGGATGCAGGTTGTTCGGGAAGTTTAGGAATTTTGTATTTTACTACAAAGGCGAAAAAATCTGGGTCATCCTGGGCGGAAAAATTTATCCAGTCTGTGGGTTGAGATTGGGACTGAACCCTATCCTGATCCTGGTTGGCGACGCCGGAATGATTGGGCGGACTTTCTACCTGATTGTCTGATTGAGGTGACCCTGTGGAAAACTCGGCTTTCTCTCTCTTAGTTTTTAAAGAAGAGTTGAAAGAAAGTTGAGAAAGATCTGTAGTTCCGCAGACTCCCTGCTCTGATTGGGTTTTAGCGGTTGAGTGTGACAAATCTGTCACAGGTGGTGACAGATTTGTCACAGGTGGTGACAGGTTTGACACAGGTGAGTCAATTTGACTCAGTGTCGGAATTCGGAGCCCTACACCCCCGACGATGTTTTCTTCTAGCTTGCCGTTAACCAGCAGTTCCGCCTTGGCGCGGTAGAAGGTGCGGCGGTTAATTTTCCACTGGCGGCAGAATTTGGAGACGTTTTCAATGCGGTACCACCACCCCTCTTTCCTCAGGGCTAGCAGGAGGTGATAGAGGTAGCCTGCGGGCGTGTAGAAACGACTTAGCCAGTTTTGGCGGACTGCTTCGGGGGTTAGGCGTAGATGCGATTTGTATCCTCCGTCATCGGAGAACGGAGCGACTTCTGTCATGATAGGTATTAACCAAATTAAACCAATGGCCCCACTGCTGAGCTAAGCGTGGGGCATTTTTTCGGGGGTTTGAGCTTGCCGCTGAATTCTTTGCCTGATGCAGGTTTCGCAGGCGCTGGAGCAGTCTTGAGGGCACTGCTTCAGGCAGTCTCTCAAGGCTGCTAGATAGCGCTTGACGGTGTGTTGCAGCAGGGCTGAGAGGGTCATGCGGCCTGCTCCAGGGTATTCAGCAGGGTTTCTAAGGCTTCTTCAATCAGGTCTGAGAGCGATCGCTGCTCTTGAATGGCCTGGATTTTGGCCCGGTCTCTGAGGTCGGGATACATGCGGATGGTCAGGTTCTCTCGGCCTGACTTTGGCTTAGAAATAACTTTCATTGAACGTTTAATCATTATTTATTTAATCGATTGATCGATCATGTTAATTACATGCAATCAATTAGTCAAGTGATTAAGTGAGTTCTGGCCTTATGATCTGGTGATAAATCAAACTGAATATGAGCTTTGTTTTGAGTGGATGATGGGTTCCTGAAGAGGCTGGCGATCGCAGTGCGGGAGGCGCGGGGTGATCGATCCCAGCGAGTGTTTTCCCAACTAATGCAGGTGTCTCAGTCAACGGTGCAGCAGTGGGAGAATGGCAAAAATGTGCCCAGTTTGGAAAATCTGGAGAAGATTGCCCGAATGAAGGGCATGTTGGTGGAAGACTTTGTCGCCTATCTGTATGGTCGGGCCGGGGAGATTAAGCGCGAGGATATCCTGGAACGAATTGAGGCGATGTCGTTAGAGGATTTTGGAGAGATCTTGCATATTATTGGCGATCGGTTGGCTCCGCCCAATGAGGCTCAGTAGTCGGTATTACAATTGCTCCTGCTCGGTAATAAGCCTGCTCGATCAAAAGATTGTCTGCGATACTCTGTCCTGGTATCCACTTGAAAGTGTGGCGGCGGCTGGGATGCGGCCCTATCGAGGTGAGTTCTCGGCTCCTGGGATGCCGCAGCTCTTTCACTCCATGGGTTAAAGCTAGGGCAAAGAAGCTTAAGCTTAGTAGCGTTTTAGACAGTGGAGAGTTTTAATGGTGTATAGGAAGAAAAGCCTAATAGAATGCCAAAATCAAACGCTATCTTTGTCTTCTACCGACGAAGCGATAGTAACGATGCATCCGGTCGAATCTATGATCGCTTTGCCAGCTATTTTGGGGCTGATGCTATTTTAAGGGATTCCATTTCATTCCCTGCGGTGAGGACTTTCCTACTTACCTCCAGGGGCAGCTATCGCGTTACAAGGTATTGCTGGTTGTGATTGGCCCAACTTGACTGACTGTAACTAAGCTCCAGAAGGTGTTTTTTGGAATTGGCCAATAGGTGGAGGTGCGTAATTTATTGCATAGCGCTTGTCGAACGCAATGGCCAACAATTGTTGCTTGACCTAGCCGTTATCTAGATGAAAAACCTTTCATTTACGCCTCATCTATTCCTTTGCAGGAATAACTGAAACTGTATATTACTGTTATCAGCAAGATCAATATTTTGGATCAAGATAATGTCCAGTAACAAATCAAGCGTCCCAATTGCACGAGCGATTCAGAGTTTGCGTCAGGAATTATCCCAAGCGATCGCGGAAGGGGAAGGGAAAGATTTACGTTTTGAGCTGGGACCTGTTGAGCTAGAGTTTCAGGTTGAGGTATCTTGGGAGGCTGGGGGCACTGTCGGAGGTGAGGGTGGTATTAAGTTTGGTATTGTCTCTCTGGGAGAAGTTTCTGCTGAAGCGGAAGCAAGGCGGTCACGGGGGACAACACATACGATTAAGTTAACCCTGAATCCGGTTACCTCCGAAGATGGCAATGTCAAAGTCGGAGACTCTAACCCAACACGACCTAGTTGAATGCATAGCTCTTAATCTAGGAAGGAAGCTACTAGGCATTATGTTGGATGAAGAGCGAGTTGCAGAGATTTGGGTATCCACTACCTGTAAGCGTGGAACTGGCTATTTGCTTTTCAACGGTTGTTTGTTGAGCGCCCATCATGTTGTTCAAGGCTGTGGGGAAAAAGGCGTTGAATTTCGGCTGTTGGGACATTACCAATCAAACCCGAATAAGTGGCTGGAGGCAAATCTAGTTTGGGAAAATCCTAAGCTAGATTTGGCATTATTAAAATTCGACTCAGAATCTGATGTGGAGGAGGTAATCCCAAAAGTAAAAAAACTCAATCTGAATGACCAAATTCCTTATACAGCCTACGGGTTCCCAGCTTTTAGAAAACGAGTCGAGCAAAACAAACCACCGAGATATGATCCATATCCGGTTGAAGGATGGATCAAACCGCTGCCAATCCCAAAACAATCAGGAGAACTACTACTTGAAATTAAAGGGGCGGCTCCAGACGACATGGAAAAGTGGAAAGGGATGTCAGGGTCTCCTATTTTGACAAATGACGGCTATTTGGCTGGAGTTATTATTCAAGGCTCAAGCGATCTATTGGGGAGACAGCTAACAGGGGTTGCTTTAGATTGGGTAATTGATAAAGATGAAATATTTCGCACTCAGATTAAGCAACACTTTCAGAAAGATTTAATTTGTATTGACCTTGAAAGAATTGAAGCAGAGAAGGCTTTTGACGAAGCAAAGAAGGCTTTTGACATCGAGCTTGAAATAGATGCCTGGAGAATCAAACAAGCAATCAGTCCGACGGACAAAACATACATTGATAATGAGATTGAGGAATGTAATAGAAAGCTAAAAGAACTAAATCGAAGTGATAAGAGCAATGCCATTCTATCTACAATTCCCAAAAAACAACTCTTAGATGTGCTATCAGAAATCAGAAAATCTAACAGTGTTGTCTTTCTGGAAGCATGGCAGAAAATATACACTACTAATTGTTTGTATTTGGGTTCGCTTAGTGGATTCTTTAAAAGTCTAAGTGTCAGAAAGATCTATGCAATATTGTTGTTTTCAAATAATTCCGAGCTTTTACCTAAGTTTCTCTCAATTCTGCATCATTCACTTGTCCAAAATAAACAACCAAAACACCTGATTAGTCGGCTCAGAGGATTAGCAAAAGCAACCGGTTTCGAGATTTCCGAATATTCAGTTTATGCTGAGACAGCAGAAACAAACAAGAAGATTATCATTGGTAAAGGGAGCCTTTTCGTAAAGATTAGGAGTATCCATGGTCCTCAGGATGACTTTGCAACCTTTTCGATCGCTATTTGGTTTATTAGTGATCGGAAAATTTATCAAGCACGAGTCAAAAAATCATTGGGTAAACCGGAAGTTTTTGGGAAACAGGATGAACAGTTAGTAGATGAGCTGAAGATCCCAGATAACTACAGAGAAGAATTGGTAGTTGATTCAGTGTTGATCGTTGAATCTAGCGATCTTAAAATCCAAGCTAAAGTCATCAAGCAAAAAACTTCTGAACTTATCGCTGAACTATGGAAGGAAAGCGATTCAAGATTGAGAAAACTCAAGCCAGAGGTAGTGTTTTGTGTGCCGTCTCGTTTCTTGGAGATAGATTTTCAGAATATTAAGGTAAGTGCAGTTAAGCGTTTGGGAGTGGAGCTTGCGGTTTCTGTAAGTTGCCTAGAACGGTATGAAGGAGGAAAGCTGGAAGAGGAACAACAAGAAGATTGGATCAAACGGTGGCAGGTCTTAGAAGATTATCCTCAGGAGTTCTGCCTTTCTCACTTGGAACCCATCGATCCGAATGCTTTTAACCCAACATGCTTGGAAGAACTATATTATTGGCTACAGGAGAGAGATATAGATAGAGAAGGGAGATGTCTTGCGGGCATAGGTTTTTATCAGCCCTACAGGGAAGTCACCATGGTTATTGAAAATTCTCTAAAGTTTGGATTGCCAATTGTTTTTTGGCCTGGCGACACATTAGATGTATCGACCATAAGTAAACTGAAGGAATCATTGAAGACTGTTCCGCAAAAATTGTTAGCTTCCATACAAAAATATCGAATCCGAAACCGCAAAGGTACTGAGATAGGTTCTTTATCAATTCTGTTAGATAATCCCTATTTATGTCCCCCTGACTGTAAGGTTGATTATCACTAGAGGCTGCTGGCATGAGCGACGAAATTGAATCCTGGTTTAAATTTAGGGGAGATGGCATAAAGCGCTCGTTTACGCCGCCAACACCACCGCCCTGGCGACAGTTCGCTAAAAATAGCGACAATCCTCGATTCAAACGCGGCAAAAACTTTATTCCTCCTACAGGCGCTTTGAAGCTTATTAATGCGGCGATCTATCTGCGTCGTCCTCTGCTGGTAACAGGGAAACCGGGCACAGGTAAGACATCTCTAGCGTATGCGTTGGCTGAAGAACTTGGCCTCGATATTTTGCGCTGGAACATTGGGACTCGGAGCACCCTTAAAGATGCCCTCTATCGGTATGATGCGATCGCCAGGGTGCAGGATGGCAAGCAACTTTCTGATATCGGGAACTACATGCGCTTGGGGCCTTTAGGCTCTGCACTTTGGTCGAAAGCAAATAAACCAAAGGTATTGCTGGTGGACGAAATTGACAAAAGCGATATTGATTTGCCAAATGACTTGCTGCATGTCCTGGAAGAAGGCAGATTTGAGATTCCTGAACTGAAACGATTAAAGGAATCGGAAGAATCCAAGGCGGTTAAGGTGGAGACCGAACTAAAGGAAATAGCCGAAATTGTGGATGGGGAAGTTATTTGCAAGGAGTTTCCATATGTAGTGATGACAAGTAACGGGGAACGAGACTTTCCGCCTGCTTTTTTGCGCCGATGTCTGCGACTCAAGATGGAAGAGCCTGAGGTGGATAAGCTGCGGCGTATCGTAGCGGGGTACTTAGGAGATAAGGTTCAGAAGGACTATGACAATATAATTGAGGAGTTTTGCGAACAGCGGAAGAGCAAGGTACTGGCAACGGATCAACTGTTAAATGCAGTTCATTTAATCTCCAAGGGCAAAATCGATAACATTCAAGCTATCGAGGCCTTAAAGCAAGCATTGTTACAACCCCTTGACGAGTCATGAGTGATTCGCTGCAAGCTTTTATTCAATGCCTACGATATGCCGAAAAAAACTTATCGGCTGGGGTTGGTTTGGGTCCAGGAGTCGAAGAAATTGCAGACATGCTCTGGTTGGCGGAAAAGTTGCCAGGTCCTAATGCTGAAACGGATCATCATGATGATGATGATCAGCAAACACCTTTGGAAACGTCCCCATCGCCTATAGAAGTAGAAGAAGTTCAATCTGGAGTAAATGAAGAATCTTCTGACGAGCCATCCGATACAGAGGAGACGCAATCGGCGGAGTTAATAGGCACACTGGCGACTCATGCTGAGCGTTCAGAACAAGCATCAACAACCCAGGCTAAGCCATTGACAATTCCTGCAGCGTCTGCTCTGCGCCATCCTTTGAAGGTGGCTCGATCATTACGAGCTTTAGCCCGAAAGACGGAGTCCCGGACGCAAAAAATCATTGATGAAGAAGCCACCGCGATCGCGATCGCAGAGAAAAATCCGGTCGGCATTGTGCAAAGGCCAGCCCAGGAAAAATGGTTGGAGCTTGAACTAATCATTGAGTATTCTCGTGCAGCGGCGATTTGGGAGCGGACCAGCAAAGAATTTGTGGAATTGTTGGAGTGCTTGGGGGCGTTTCGGACCGTTCGGGTTTGGACCCTGGAAATTCGTGAAGATAACAATGGCAGTCCTTTACCCGTCTTGACTTCAGGCAGGCGATCTCCGGATGGAAAGACCAATAGATTTGGGAAACCCAAAGAGTTGATTGACCCTACAGGACAACGTTTGGTGATGTTGCTCAGCGACTGCATTTCCCCTTTGTGGCGGGAGGGTTTGATTCATGGCTGGCTGGCGGATTGGGCAAAGAATGGACCGACGGTGATCGTGCAGTGTTTTCCGGAGGAGTATTGGTCCCGGACGGGATTGAAGTGTGGAAATGAGGTGTGGTTGAGCGCCGTGAATCCAGGGACGCCAAGCAACCGCCTGACTCGCCATTACATGGGCATAAATCCAGAGGACTGGTCGGATTCATTCGAGGAAACTTCGGTAAAGTCGAAGTCTGTGGCAATTCCGGTGGTGAGTTTGGAGCATGAGTCCCTGAGAAAGTGGTCGCGGGTGGTGGCAGGCTGCGGTGGTTCCTATGTTCGGGGACGGCGGTTTGAGTTGAGTTGGGATGGCGCTCAGTGGCGGGGCCCGGAGAGGAAACCTAAGCAGTTACCAAGTTCCGCGGCAGAAAAGGTCCGACTTTTCTTTGAAACGGCATCTGGGATGGCGCGAGAGCTGGCAGGGTTGATGTCGTTAGGGCCAGTGTCACCGGAAATTACGAATTTGATTCAGGAGACGCTGTTGCCAGGATCAGAGACGGTGCATGTAGCAGAAGTATTTTTGAGTGGGTTGCTGGAGACGACGGATAACGGAGCCTATCAGTTCGTACCAGGGGTAAAGGACCTGCTTCGGAAGGCAATGCTCAAGGTTGATGAAAAGCTGGTTTTTCAGGTTTTGTCGAGGTATATCTCTGACCGCTATGGGCAAACACCGCAAGAGTTTACAGCCTTTTTGCAGAAGCATAGCGATTGGAGTGAAGAACAATGGAACGAATTAGAAGGGTTTGCAGAATTGCGACAGCACCTTCAAGTTGAGAGCATCAAATCGATTTCCGAGAGGAAGTTAGACGAACACAGCCAAGAAGGGAGCCGAAGCGAAGATAAAGTCGGGGACTTGCGAGAAGAGTTGAAGTCGGCGCTGACAATTACAGACGAGCAAGAACGGACTGAAACATTGGCTAATTTGAAGGGACAATCGACAGAAGTCCTCTCAAATCTCTTGCAAAGCCTATCAACCATTGAGAATGAAACCGAACTCGTCTCTTACTTAATTTCATTGATTCCCCATCTTCCAGGCACTCTATTACCAAAGGCCCTAGAAATCGTTAGAACTATTCAAAATACCTATAGCCGTTTTCAGGGGTTAACAGCTGTATCTGCTCTACTACCTGAAGTACTACCTGAAGCGCTCCAAACAGCCCAAGCGATTGAGTCTGAGGAACATCGTGCTGCGGGATTGATTACATTAATAGACAAAACGCCCTCCGAGTTTTTGCCCCAAGCCCTAGACATCACCCAAACGACTCAAGATGAGAAATTTCGTGCTGAGGTCTTGAGAGCCCTGGTCAACAAACTACCACCTGAACTTTTGCCCCAAGCCCTGGACATCACCCAAACGATTCAAGATGGGGTTTCCCGTGCTGCGACTTTGAAGGTCCTGGCCGATACACTACCAATCGAGTTGTTGCCCCAAGCCCAGAAAATAGCCCAAGCGATTGAGGACGAGGAGTATCAGTCTAGCACCTTGGCTACTTTAGCGAATAAATGGCCAAAGGAGCAAGAAACAGGGTCTGAAGAAATAGTAAATGATGTTGCTGGATCTGGGGATGAAACACTTTCTAGAAAACTTAATACTCCATTCGGAATACCACAAAGCCACCCCCCTATTCAGCAAAGACCGAAAATAAGTCGGCGGAGGGATTTTTACCTCAAGCGATTAGCTCAATCAGAAGAAGAATTGGCTGCCGTCGAGGCAGACTTTGAAGCAGCCCCTAATGCATCTGCGAGGATTAACCTAGAAAGAATAGCAGAGAAACTATTGAACCGTATAGAGGAACTTGAAGCAAACCTCGAAGAACTTGACTCAGTGTCTACAAACTATAATGTGCGGTCTCGGGGACTAGAAAAAGCACTCCAGAAAATTAATTTTGTGGAAGCAAAAAAAATAGCTGCCTCAATCAAGGAAAAACTCAGTAGAGAGGGTGGAGCTGTTCTTTTCTTCCTACAGAAGAGCAAAAGGCAGATGGGACGTTATTGCATAGAAGAAGTACTCAACGTGATCATGAGCGATCAAATTGTGGAAGGTAAGATTGTGGGAGCTTACAGGCGGTACTCTATAGATTTAGACTCAGCCGTATCTCAATATAATGAAATTGAATTTTTACACAGGCTGGCTAGCTATTTCAAGATTGACGAGTTGAGGGATTCGAATATCCTTTCCCAAAAACTTAGAGAGAAAATTTGTGCTTCGATTGATGATGGAACGACCATCTTCCTTGAGATTAATAGTTTAGATGATTTGTTAGATCAAGAAAATTTCTTAAAATGGTTTATCCAAGAGTTTTGGAAACCTTTAATTGAAATGGTTGCGACTGTTTCTCAGAGATATAAAAGTAAGCTTATCGTAGCCCTCATTGCCAACAGTCAAATCTTGCCTGAGCACCCACAAGAGTATTTTTGTGATGCTCAGGCATTTGATTGCTACAAGATGCTTGAGTTGCCCTTGCCAGATTGGTCGGTTGACGATATCCACGATTGGTTGATTCGATTTCGCTTTTTGTCATCAAGTATGCAAAAGAAAACCAATTCACAGCTTAAAAGGGATGCTAAAAGGATTTATAAAGAGACTGACGGAACACCCCAAAATGTTTGTGCCAGCTTAAGGGAGCGATTTCTATGACAAAAGCTCAGCGCCTGATATTTGAGGGGAAACCGGATCTCAGACCTAAGCAGCCCCATAAGGACTCGCCCAAAAAGCCTGAACCCTATGTGGTGTCTGACCTGCTAAAGAAGGCGGTTAACCTGGCTATTTTTCTAAGGCGGCCGCTTTTGCTGGAGGGGGATGCGGGGTGCGGCAAGACTCGGCTGGCCTATGCTGTGGCGTATGAGTTGGGGCTGCCGCTGTATCGCTGGGATGTACGGTCTAGCACTAAGGCTCAGGATGGGCTGTATGAATATGACGCGATTCTGCGGTTGCATGATGTGGAGGTGCAGCGGAAGCAAGGAGATCAGCCGAACCAATCCAAAGCCCCATCCAAAAACGATGAGGACGATAATGACGATATTCCTCCTGAAAATCGCAATCCAGGGAATCCGAAGCACTATCGAAAATTTGGGCCGTTGGGCAAAGCGTTTCGGCTCAAGGATCGGCCAGCCGTCGTTTTGATTGACGAGATTGATAAGGCTGACCTGGACTTTCCCAATGATTTGCTGACGGTGTTGGATGAGCCGTGGGAATTCACCATTCGCGAAACAGGGGAAAAGGTTACAGCTGACCCAGAGCATAAGCCAATTGTGATCATCACCAGCAATAAGGAGAAGGGTAACCTGCCTGCGCCTTTTCTGCGTCGCTGCCTCTATCGGTATTTGGACTTCCCGGATGATCCCAATGAGCTAACGAGTATCGTGGAGCGTCATTACGAAATTCGTGGGGAAACGCCCCCGCCTAAGAAGCTGGTGACCGAATCGGTGAATAAGTTTTTAACGGAGCGGAGAGAGCGCAGTTGGTTTAAGCCCCCAGGCACCAGTGAATTTCTTGACTGGCTAAAGGCGCTGCATGAGTTTGAAGACAAGCCTTATAGCGCAACTCAACTAAAGCAGGATATCAGTTTGCCTTATCCGGAACTGTTGTTTAAGCGGCAGGATGATTGGCGGAACCTGGCCCAAGCCTCATGAGTTCATTTGACCCGCAGGAATTGAACCTGCAGGAATTGGTGCTCCGTATGTTTGTCCGTCTACGCCGGAGTCGCTTCAAGTTGGGCGTGGGCGAGTATATGGCTGCTTTGAAAGCGGTTGAGGCGGGCTTTGGGGATGATTTGGACGACCTGGAAGATACGCTCAAGCTGCTGTGGTGTGGTTCTCTGGGAGAGCAAAGCCAGTTTGAGCCTATCTGGAAGTCAATCTTGGCTCAGGTCAGAGCTCATAAGCCGCGCAAGCCTCCCTTTCCAGGTACTCTAAAAGTCCAACCCCTTCCCTCTCCTCAAGAGCTTCTTGATGACAGATGGGAACCAGAAGAGATGCTCCCACCTCTGGAGAAGCGAGTTGAGCAACGCCCCGAACCAAGGGATTCCCTTCGGATGCAGGCCCCCAACCTTCTTAAACCAAAGATGAGTTCGCCTCCTGTACAGGCTTTCAACTTAATTATTGAAGAGCCCTGGACCCTGCAGGCATACTACCCCATTTCACGGCGATCACTAATGTATGCCTGGCAGAATTTACGGCGGCCCATAGCAGATGGCCCTTTGAATGTGCTGGATATCAATGCTACGATTCAGCAGGTAAGCCGCCAGGGATTATATATTTCACCCGTCTATGCTAGGCGGGAGCGTAATGATGCTAGGTTACTGCTGCTGGTAGACCAAAATGGGTCAATGACGCCTTTCCATCAATTCACTAGGAATTTAGTCGAAACCGCTAGGGAAGAAAGCTCTTTGGATCCTGAAAATGTGGGCACATTTTATTTTCAGAATGTGCCTACGAGCAATGTTTATATGGATACCTATCTGACTGAAGTCGTTCCCCTCACAGCTGCGCTTAGTAGCTGTGATGCCGCCACCAGCATACTGATTGTCAGCGACGCTGGAGCCGCGCGGGGAAAACGGACTCGGGGGCGCATACGGGCAACGGCGCGTTTCCTATACCAGCTGAAGCGATACACCAGCCTGATTGCCTGGTTGAACCCGATGCCGAAGTTTCGGTGGGTAGGCAGTTCTGCCGAAATTATCGCCAATTCTGTAAGCATGTTTCAGACGGATAATGAGGGGTTGAGTAATGCGATCGATGTGGTGCGCGGGCAACCGCTGAAACACTCCTACTCGTCTTCCCTATGACCTCGACGGCAGATACCCAACTTTCCCAGGCGGCGGCCCAGGTTGACCGTTTTGTGAATCGCTTTGGTCATAAGTCTTATCGCCGCTTGGCCGAGCTTGCCGCCTTGCCGCTGGTGTTGACGCCGGAGTTGGTGCATTACTTGCGGATTGAATTTCTGCGAGGGGAGGCGGCGCCGTGGGAAGCGGAGGTGGATTTGCTGCTGTCCGACCTGTGCAGTCAGGTGGGCTATGAACTGTACGCCATGGATACCCAGGTGAGGGCCTATCTGCTGAAGCAGATGGAGGGGGATCCGGTTTGGCGGGAGCGGATGCGGGAAGTAGCCCGGGTGTTGATTAGCTATGTCAATTACTTGAGCCGCATTGCCAAGCACCGCCATAAGGAACTGGAAGCCCAGCGATGGGCGGCGATGACCTACCTGGGTGAGCACGATCGCCAGCAGGCGGCTGTGGAGATTGCAACGCAACTAAAGCAGTTGGGGGAATGGGCGGAGACGGGGGATGGCTCTGAACGGGGGATTCTGGCGGAGTTGGCGAGACTCTCGCGGATTACGCAGGAATTGGTGCCTCAGTTACAGGAAATTCCGGAACTGGTGGAGTACGCCAGGGTAGTGGAGCGGGTTCTGAGTCAACCTGATACGGTTGATGCGGCTGAGTTGGCGCAATCTCGTCAGGTGGGGGATATTGAGCTGACGGTTTCTCAGCAGTTCTTTCCGGCGGGCAGAGGGCCGGTTACAGAGACTTGGGGGGTCGAGGGTTTTCCACCGCTAAAGCATCGGTTCTTTGAGACGGGTAAATTTGAGGAAGTAGGCCCTGTTTTTCCTTCCTTGGAGCCACAGACGGTAGAGGTGGTAACGCTTGTTTTTGAGGATGGGTCTGGTGAGGAAGAGACTGCCCTTTCAGGGTCTGAGGCGGAGCTGCTACTGCACACGTTTTCCTTCGAAGTGGCGATGATTGAGCGAAACCCGCCGGGTAGTGGACAGTGGGTGATTACTCGGCAGTCGGGAGAGGGACAACTATATGAAGAAAAACTGGGGGCGGATCTTGTTTTGGATATGGTTATGATTCCGGGAGGGCGCTTCATGATGGGGGCTCCGGTAGATGAGCCAGGACGGAGGAGCACTGAAGGACCCCAACATGAGGTTGTGGTGCGTGATTTCTATATGGGCCGGTACCCGGTGATACAAGCCCAATGGCGATTTGTAGCGAGTCTACCGCGAGTTAATTTAGCTCTAAAACTTAATCCTTCAAGCTTCAAGGGGGATGATCACCCAGTTGATTGTGTTTCTTGGTTGGATGCAGTGGAGTTTTGTGCTCGTCTGAGCCAATATGCAGGGCAGGAATATCGGCTACCGACGGAGGCGGAATGGGAATATGCTTGTCGGGCTGGGACAACAACACCGTTTCACGTTGGGAAGACGCTTTCACCTAAACTGGCCAATTACGATAGTTCTATCACTTATAACGATGGACCTGAAGGTAAATCCATCAGTGCAACTACTCCAGTGAGGCATTTTTCTACGGTTAACGCTTTTGGCCTTTACAATCTACATGGTAATGTGTGGGAGTGGTGCAAAGATCACTGGCATAATAACTATGAAGGCTGCCCGATAGACGGTATGGCTTGGTTGTATGAAGACGCGGAGCCTGAAAAAGTAGCACATGTAGTTCGCGGCGGTTCCTGGCTGAACGATCCATGGGATTGCCGCTCTGCCTTCCGAGACTTCTATTTCCCAAGCGACGCCTACAACAATATTGGTCTTCGTGTTGTTTGTAATGTACCCAGAACTCTTCAGTAGCCCTTTCTTCCTTTTACCTCTTTGGCGTGCATCTCTCAAATCGAAGTTTTTGCGAGTTTCAGGCAGTTATGAGCGTCACCATGCAGATGGACTCTTCTAGTCGTGAATGACGTTTTTATAAGCTACACCAGTGCTGATCGCCCCTGGGCAGAATGGATTGCTTGGGTGCTAGAGGAAAATGGCTACACGATTACTGCTCAGGCGCTAGACGGTCGGCCAGGGGAAAACCTGGTTAACAATGTTCAGCAGGCTATCTCTCAACCCGGCTTCACAGTCCTAGTACTGTCAGAAAATTACATCACCGCTGCAGATGCTGAACCTAATTGGCCTCTGCCTTCCCAACAAGACCCGACTTTAACTTTAAGTAGGGTTCTGCCAATCCGGGTGGAAACCTGTCAACTCCCGAAAAGTTGGGGTTTGCCTGAGGTCGTTAATATCGTCGATCAATCAGAAACTGAAGCAGAGCAGGCTATCCTTGACTCCCTACAAGGAAGAGGTGTTCAAGATACTGACTCTGATTCCTTCTCAATTGAGCAGATTCAGAATCAACCCTGGAAACTACGCCGCCAGCTTTATACTGTTTATGGCTTTAAGGAACAACTAACCGAGGCTCTGAGCATCGAGATGATGCAAATCCCTGCAGGCAGCTTCATGATGGGGTCGCCGGAGGATGAACTAGAACGGGATATTGGCGAAGGCCCTCAGCATCAGGTGGACACACCCACCTTTTTTATGGGTAAATATCCAATCACTCAGGCCCAGTGGCGCTTTGTGGCTGAACTGCCTCAGGTAAATCGAGAACTCAAGCCAAATCCATCTGGGTTTGAGGGAGAAAGGAATCCGGTTGAGAAAGTTTCCTGGTTTGAGGCAGTGGAGTTTTGCGACAGATTGAGCCTCCACACAGGTCGCCCCTATAGACTACCCGCTGAAGTGGAGTGGGAATATGCTTGCCGCGCCGGAACAACGACACCCTTCCATTTTGGCGAAACCATCAGCACTGACTTGGCGAATTACCGGGGGACTGATTGGAAAGAAATGGGTGGATCAGGTTCCTATGACCGTGGACCCAAAGGAGAATATCGCGAAAAAACGACTCCGGTAGATTTCTTTGGCGTTGCTAATGCTTTTGGCCTTTGCGCTATGCATGGTAACGTTTGGGAATGGTGCCAGGATCAATGGCATGACAACTATGAGGGAGCCTCGACAGACAGCATTGCTTGGCTAGATGAAAAATCGGACGATGAAAAAGTAGAACGTGTAATACGCGGTGGTTCCTGGGACTTCTATCCAAGGTCTTGTCGCTCTGCTTCTCGCTCTAACTCTCTTCCTCGTGAATTCGAAAACGACATAGGTTTTCGTGTAGTATGTATTCCGCCCAGGACTCTAGAGTAGAACCTTCTTCCCTCTTCCCTTCTTCCCCTCTTTGGTGCGTTAGCTAAGCTTGACCAAAGGGCCTATCCCCCTTGAAATTTTTGAGTCTTTAAAGGGGATAGGCAATGATCAGTGCTAGCTGGTAGAAATATTTTCCGCCCAAATAGATGAATTATTCGTGAGCAGCCTAACCATAATTCAAAAGACCAACAACCTGATCAAATGGCAGATCTAATATTGCGCAAAGAGCTAAAACAGGTTCGCTACTTCACTGAAAAGCTTGGCGATCAGATTGACCTCGATATGATTCTGGTTCCTGGCGGTGACTTTATGATGGGCTCCCCGGAGGATGAGCCAGAGCGGAGTGATAGCGAAGGGCCTCAACATCTGGTCACTGTACCAACCTTCTTTATGGGACGTTGCCCGGTGACCCAGGCGCAATGGCGGTTTGTAGCTGAGCTGACGGAAATCAACCAGCCCTTGGAGCCTAATCCATCAGAGTTCAAGGGGGACGATTGCCCGGTTGAAAGCATTAGCTGGTATGACGCGATGGAGTTTTGTCAGCGTTTGTCGGCCCATACCACTCGGGAATATCGCCTACCCAGCGAAGCGGAATGGGAATACGCCTGTCGCGCAGGCACAACGACTCCTTTTTATTTCGGCCCAATTCTGACCACTGAAGTGGCTAACTATAATGGCAACTATACCTACAATGACAGCCCCAAGGGGGAATATCTAAAAGAACCAATCCCTGTAGACTACTTCGGCATTGCCAACGCCTTCGGCCTTTGCGACATGCATGGCAATGTTGATGAGTGGTGTCAGGATCAGTATCACAGCAACTATGAAGGAGCCCCAATCAATGGCAGCGCCTGGATAGATAAAGAAGGGGATGAGAATGTAGCACGTGTACTACGCGGCGGTTCCTGGGACGACAATCCGAGGTATTGCCGCTCTGCCTTCCGCTTCAACTACATTCCGCGCGAATCCGACGTCTTTATTGGTTTCCGTGTAGTATGTCGTGCGCCCAGGGCTCTTCCGTAGCCCTTTCTCCCTCTTTTCCCTCTTACCCTCTTTGGCGCTTATGCGCCTCGAAATTTTTGGCCCATTTGAGGTTTTGACTACATCGCTTTAGGTACAGGAAATTCCAATAAAAAACCCCGGCATTTGCCAGGGGATCAATCTATTAGACTTTTCAGCAATCTCAGAATACAACGATCGCGCCCCTACGCCGCCTCCAAAGCAGTCATCGCCTGCTCCGATTTGGATTCATGCGCCGCCTCTTCCAGCAGGGCTCTTATCTTTTTCGTCGCGATCGCCGTATTCTCCGGCGAACAAAGCACGCCATCCTCCAAGGTCCACCCCTCCTCAGCAAGGCTTAACTGGCCGTAGACCCCCTCCAAGTCAATCACATTGGCAGCCTGATAAATAACCGTTCTGCCGCCCTCCGCCACCGTCATCACCACCAAACCAGACGGGGAGTAGTTCGCGCCAAATCTGAGCAAATCGGGATAGAGCGCTTCCGGCAGAGGGCAAAGCGCTTGCACCTCAGCGTAATCCTTGCGGGTCCAGACATTGAAGCTCTCCACGCCACAGGTTTCAGCCCTACCATAGGATACCCTCTCGGACATCGGGGTCGTTGTCTCTCGACTCTCCAGCGTTCCGCTTGCTGATGGCCTCCATAGTCTTGCTATGAGCCTTGCCAAGCTGCTTATCAGCTGCATCCAAATTTGCTTCAACCCAATCATCATCGCCTCTCTCGGCTGCAGATTTCGCGCCCTGGATTGCATTATGGACCATAGGCATCCGGGCTTTCCAAAAACTCAGAGGTTCACTCATCTTTAAAGTACTTCGTTTTTGCGGAAAGTGACTGTCAATTGGGCAATTCTCAATAGGAGGCGGATCATTCAAGCCCCATCCTGACCGCCCATCCGCTGCTGACGCAGGGTGTTGAGCATTTCCAACTCAGCCTGGGTTTCGATCTTGAACCGGACAATGCCCCGCTTAGCGCCAGAGGTGCGGAAGGCCTCTAGCTCAGCTTGGGAGAAATCAGCCTCAGCCTCATTCACTTGCTGCACAAAGGCCTCTAAATCCGCCAGTTCCGTTTCTAAGGACTGCTGTAGAGAACTGTTTCGCCGATTCAGCAAGGCCAACGCTCCCCCGACTTGATCGGGCATCAACTCGCCCTCAATCACCCCCGCCGAGCCCCACTCCTGGGCATAGCGAGCTTTGGCATCCGCTACCCACTGAGGACGATCGCCCTTCTCCACCTGGGCGAATTCAGCAAACAGCGATCGCGCCAGCTCCGTGAACCCTTGCTTGTCCTTCAGCAGCGGTTCAGGCGCCACCTTCTTCAGCCATTCAAACCAGCGGGTTCGGATAGTGGACTCCCCCACCTGCAGCTGGTCTGCAATCTGCTTAGCGCTGTAATGTGCGGTCTGTGCGGATGGGTGCGCCGGTTTGTGCGCCCGTACGTCCGGCGAATCGAACCGATCTGTGCTGTCCATAGCTAGAATCCTTTGAATTCAAGGGTTTCGGCGCGTGCGGAGATTGCACGCCTTTTGTGCGATGGGCGTGCGTGCAGGTGTGCGATCCGCACACAAGACATCATAGGACAGGACAGGACGAAAAAACTCAGGACAAGACGAAAAAAGGCAACTATTTTATTGCTTTTAGGTCAGGACAGAACAGCAGACAAAACACCGGACAGGATCTTTCAAACACCTCAGACCGTACACTTTCAGGGGAGTCTGCAACACTCGTAACTGATGGCTGAAATCGATGGGGTTCCTGTCGCTTCCTTGACAACCCGCTACCGGGTGGCGCGATCGCAGGTCTATAACCGTTTGGACGCGCTCAAGCGCAGAAACCCTGCGCTGATTCCTTATAAGCAGGGAAGAAAGTCCTTCGTCGGACAGCAGTTGCTCAGTTATCTCGACCGGATGGCGGACTTAATTAACGGCGGCCTGACCACAGACCAGGCGGCTGAGCAAGTGCTGGGGGAAAGCGAAACTGTCCTGAGCGCCCCCCAGGACAGTCCTGTAAGACAGGTCGAGACACAAGACACATTTATTCCGCTTCCGCCAACCCAAGCTGACATTATGGCGATTCTGGCTGCGATCGCCCGTCAGCAACCGAAAGAACCGGAGGATCCCTTGCGGATCTTTCGGCAACTGCAGGAGTTAGCCGATCATGACTGGCGGCCCAGCACCAGCCAGTTAGCGGAAATTCTTGGGGTGAAATCTATCAGCGAGGCGCAGTTCGAGCGCTACGGCTTTCGGTTTACCCGGGCGGGTAAAAACGGCCCAGAGTTTGCTTGGAAGGTTGAAAAACTATAGCTTGCCCCGATCAACCAAACAAAGAAGAAATCGCCTCAATCAGCTTGCCAATTTCAGGGATGGCGTAGCTTAAGAGCCCAGCCACCAGCATGGCTAGGATGCCATAGAGATACTTCATGCGATCGCGATGGAGGCTCAATTTTTCGGTCTTATACCGCTTCTCGTCAGAGGCGTCCCTTGCATCCAGGGCGTTAATTTGGCTTTGCAATTTGGCCAGTTGTTCCCCCACCGCATTCGCATCCGCTAAATTCTCGAAAGCAGCCTGAATCTGGTCAAACTCCTTTTCGTGGCTGCCAACAAGTTGCCTCAGATTGTGCAGGACCGATGCGATAGAGTCACTCCCCTGCAGCAGGGTTGCGTTAATTGTATTCGCGCCATGATCTAAACGGTCTAGCAGTTTTTGATGCTGAGCGACCGTGTGCTCGATCTGGCGAATAGTGGATCTGATTTCCTCCAAAGTAATTCTCAAGTCAGTATCGCGCTTCAGCAGATCGAATTTAATGGCGTCAAAGTCCGAGCTGGTTCTTTTCTTGATAACCAGCCCTTCGATTGCCTTAAGTAGCCGATCTTGTTCCTTGCCCAGGTCGATAATCTGCTCCGCGCCAATATAGCGCTGCAAGATCTGCTGCAGAATTTTGGTATCGGACGGGTGGGGTAGGGCGATCACGGCGTCAGCGCCCACCAGACCCTTCAGCTTTTGAATTCGCTGATGCGCATTGCCGCTGACGCTGGGCTCCGCTAACGTTGAGTCAAAGAAAACGACGTCAAACAGACCATAAGCGTCATTTTCCAAAATCGCGATCGCTTTCCGGAACGAGTCCGCCCAAACCAAGCGGAAATCAAACCGCCATTTAAAATAGGGATGATCGCGAACCGCCGTTTGGAAGACGTCAAAATCGTTTTTATTGTCATCTATATAGAGTAACGACGCCTTCTGTCGCATAATTCACGAAGCAAAGGACAATCCCAATAAATCCCTAAAATCGGGATTGAGGTCTAACCATTCTTCCAAAACGCCTTCGATGCTTGCTGCCATTTTCTCAGCCAGGTCCGCTCGTTTATAGAGTTGACTGCGTTTGCTGGACTCGATAGATTGCGTTGACGCCTGCTTTGTCAATATTTGAGCCGTATTTTGATAGGAGTGATAATCCTGGATTAGCTCTGCAGGATGAACAAGCCGTTGCTTAATCGGATGCATGACGTTTGAAACCTTCATTTGGCCAAGGATTTTTCCACGGTTTTCCTGCAACCGTCTCAGCTCATCGTCGCCAAGAAAGGCCAGGATTGTCTTGCATTGGTGCTTCCGATCTTCCTTCGGCAGATTCAATAAATCCTGTAAATCAGCTCCGATCTCTTGGATGGCTCCAAGCGGATCAGACTTCAGCCGCTTGATATTCACGGTCAACGACAGGGCGATCATGCCCTGGTAACGTCGATATTTTTCGCGAGTGTAAGCATTGGCAATACGCGGATTCCCCAAAGTTTGCATGGCGTTTTTTTCGAATTGGGCAGCTTTAAGCGATGGACTTGGGTATTTGCCTCGGGTTCATGGGTAGCTTACTGGCTGGCCCTTAAGGGCCAGCATTTTTAGAATAACCGCAGCAAAGCAAAATAATGCCGACGCAATATCAAAAATTACTGTTTTCCGCCTCAGATCATGGCAGGCCGATTGAGATTGGAACCGATTCGGCAGGGCAATTAATCCATACAGCCCCAACCCTCAGCGAAGGCCTAGACGAAGTTGCAGTGCTGGCTTTCAACACGACTACGGATCCTATCGGCCTGCATCTCCAGTGGGGAGGAGTCGACGCCGCGCAACAGCTGATCGTCGAAGCGCCCCCCCAACAAGCCTTCATTGCCGCCCCCAGTCTACTCTTGGCCGATAACTTATCCCTGCGGGCGTTCGCCAGTGCAGACGGCATAAATATTCAGGGATATGTCAACCGGATTATCTCAACCCCTGGGGGCGGCGTAAGCAAAGCGCTACTGTCCGCCTCAATCAGCAGCCGTCCCATCGTCATCAGTCAAACCGCTAGCCCAGGCGATTTAATCCATACGGCGACAGGCGTCTCTAATGGCCTGGATGAAATCTGGATCTACGCTTATAACCCCAATAACTCAGCCGCCGTCATCACCATAGAGTGGGGCGGCAATGGTGCCAGCGATCTCTTAGTTTATAAAGTCGATCCGTTTTCCCCCTATCGCATCAATCCTGGAATGCTGTTGCGCAACGGGCTTGAAATTCGTTGCTTCTCAGATCCGCCAAACGTTTCAATTACTGGCTTCGTTAATCGGATTCAAAGCTAATGCATTATCGAATCCCAGGCCCAATTAACCCGCAAGGAATCCAGGGAGGCATTTTAACCATGGCTTTAGAGGTGCAGCAGCTGGGAGTGACTGTAGACTCAAGCACGACGATCCTAAACTTCAACAGCCCTATGCTGAACGCCACCAGCCCCACGTCTGGCGAGGTGCGGGTGGAAGCAGCGATCCCAAGTGGGACAGATAGCCCCGTAGGAATAATCACCGCCACCCATGCTGGGCAACTCTACAACCAAATCGCCTCAGATAGGAGAATTCAGTGGGTTTCAACCGCGCCGTCAAATACGGACTGGATTCCCATAGGGGGCGCCGATATCCAGAAAACATTCGATCCGAACGAAAGACCCGCTTTTGCCGGTCAAGTCTGGCAGACTGTCACGTTTGACTCAGCGGGCAACATTTCGATCAATAAAGTCTGGAGGGGCGTAGCCCCTAACGGAAACGCCGACACATCTAGCTGGGTGCAAATTTATTGATGAAAATCGGTTGCGGCTTTGACCCCAAAATCTATATCGTGAACTCCGACTATCGCGACCTGATCCGTCGCCACTTCACCTTTGTTATCCCTACCTGGGGGATGGCTCCAACCAGCCACCATAAACAGCCAAACTTCAAAGCCTTGTCTGTTGTGGAAGAAGGCGTGAATGCAGCTGTTGAGGACGGCCTTGAAGTCCATGGACATTTCCTGATGTCCCGCTTCAGCATTCCCGACTGGCTGAAGGAATTGGCCGATCGCGGCTTTTCTGACAGCCTTCAGTTACTGCAGCAGACAATCTCAGAGGTCGTAGGCTTTTGGGGCGATCGCATCTCAGATTGGATTGTGGCGAATGAGATGATCACCGCCAACGGTCTGGCGCCCGCCCATCCCTGGACCCGCTTGGTGGGCGACTCCATGCTGAGCCATGCCTTCAATGCAGCTCACGCCGCTAACCCCAAGGCCAAATTGTGGCTCAAAGATTTTGGCATTCAGCACCCATGGCAATGGGACGCTGTCTATAAAGAAGTAGCTCGCCTAAAAGCCCAACAAATCCCAATTTACGGCGTGGGGGCGCACCTGCATCTGAACCTATTCCCCGTCCGTACCAATCGATATGTCATCGACAATATAGCGGCGCACCTCTACCCCTATCATGGAATTCGAATCAACCTGTTCAAGCATCAAGTCCGGCGATTCCAAAAGCTGGGACTAGCGTTTCAAGCCTCTGAAGTGCTGGTTTTCCCTGGCGGCAATCATGATCTGAACCAAAAAGCGATGGCGCACGCCTATCAGCGCTATTTCCAAACCTCCAAAGATGTGGGTTGCTCGCACTTCAGCGTCTGGTGCCCGGTCGATGATTGCCGCTATCCAAAACTCACCTGGCATTGGCAAGGCAAGCAGGATTATCCAGGCATCTGGAGATGGGAGGAAGGGCTAGGCTATCAGACTAAGTTTGAGTTGCTTTAGCTGGAGGGGAGTTTCACGGCATGGTAATCCTTACTATAGAAGGACGTGTAAACGCGAAAGCGCCCTGCTTCACTCCATACGGAGCTAGTTAGCGGATTACTATTTTGGTTAGGTTCTAGCGCCAGATAATACGAGTGATAGCGCTCCCCATCGATATCCTGAAAACCAGGCAGTTTTTGGCGAACAATCTGGCCTGATTCATAGGCCAGATCCGGATTCCAGTCTGTCACGCCAAACGTATAAACTTTAAATCCAAACCGATCAGTGATTATTACATAACTCGGCCATCTGATTATTCGCCAATCGTAAAAATAATCATTTGGATCAAGGCCGACATTTTCTCGAATTGCGTAGAAATGATCTCCCTCTCTCGTGACAATATCATCGGGCTGGTAAACGTTTCCTGCGTTCCACTCAGGAAACGTCGTCAGGATAACTGCCGCCGAGCTTTGATGATTTTCGTTATAAGTTAATTCGGCGACATGTAAACTTTCTTTGGCTGGAGAGGCGTCCCAAGGCGGTTCAATGATGGCTTCCGGTCCTGCGCCATAAACCTCAAACCCCCCGCCAAATACCCAGTAGCCTTTATTTCCTATAAGATTAACGCCGCCGCCGCCTTGCCCCGCAAACGCAAAATTGCCTAAACCCCTATGCCAATAGGCGGTATCTTGCTGAAAATAGGTCGCTAACGATCCGCTTGTTCGGTCAAAAAATTCGGGATGCGTTGCTTGGTGCTTGTCGTAAAAAAGGAAAAAAGGATCGTAGGATTCCCAGAACTCCCTAGGTCGATAGCTAACCCCAAACACCGACTCAGGCGGGATTGTCGGATGCTCAAACGTGTAGGCTCGCCCATTCACGCGAAACACCATATTTGTGTATCGCCACACGGTTTGAGAATTGTACACATATTCCTGATAGCCGTATTTTATGCAGAGAAAATACTGTTGTTTGCCTAACCCTAAATTCTCTAAAAACCCCTCCACATAGATCGTGTCAACACTAAACAACAGCTCCGGGGTCTTGCGATCGCCGCAAATCCAATAGTGGGATCTATTAAAGTTATATTCGGAGAACAAAACCAACGCTTTGATATTGGCTTGGGCTGGCGGCTGTTGGGTCGGGAATGACCGATACACCCTCGTTCTATTCTCTCGGCTCACCCCCATCGCCGCAGTCCCCACCGCAAACCGCTTCATCTCCTGGCCCGGAATTTCCGCCTCCATCACCGCCACAGTTTCCCCGGGCGCCAGATCCCCCCAACACTCCGCCGTGACCCAATTGGTATCCAGCAGCGGAACATCCAGGGTAACTGTGGTTTTAGCTCCGGCTGGACCGCCGATAGTTTTGCCTGAGTAAATCTTGCGGATGTAGGGGGCGATCGCGCTATCAATCGCGGCCAATAACTGCTGTTGCGTGATCATTAGCTGAAAACTTGAACGTGCAGCACATCTGGGGATTGGTGATTGGTGAGCCAACGCCCTGGTAAGGCGGTATTTGACCAGTCCGGCAAAATCACATTCGCCCCGTCTGGCTCAAACGTAGACAACGGATCCCAGTAGAAGATCTGGCCTGTATTCAATCGTCGGCTCTGATAGGGCAAAACATCAGTTTCAGGCACAGCGGCTAAGGCGGCGGCGCTAAATCCGCCTATACTCCAGGGACCAATCGCCTGCTGCATCTGAGCGAAGGTCATGGAGGCCATAAAGATAGCCGGGGGGGAAGTGTGGTTTAGGCCGCTGACCACAAAGCCGTCGTATTCGTAGGCGAAGGCGACCCGCGCTGTCCCTGCTGGAAAGTTGCCCGATCCCGCTGCAACGCCGCTGGCGGCCACCGCCTCATAGGGACTGAAGTAGGCGCTACTGGGGGTGGGTAAAGCGCCTATGACAGCGCCTATTGACCAGTTTGTCAGGCTAAATGTCTGGTTTGGCCCGTCCACCAGGGCAAAGCCCGAGAACTGACGGATTTCTCCCCCGATCTCCACAAACAAGGTGACCATCGGCGGGTTGAGTTTACCCTTGTGTTTACCGGCAATGGCAAAATCGGGATAATCGTTGCGGATAGTGGCGCGATCGCCGTCCGAGGGATAGGTGACGGTGATATCCAGCCCATCAGCCCCGCTGAGGGGAATGTCGGCGCTCCAAGCAGAAGGCTGGCTCAACCCCGCTTCCAGGCTAACCGTGCAGCGCAAAACCTCAGTGCTGAGCTGCGCCCCGACCCCCGCATACACTGCGCCATCGCCATTTAGCCGGATCTCCACATTGCTTGTATTGTCCGGCAACCCCTCCACCAGGCTGGGGCCAACCCCCAAAAAACTACGCCGCGCCACCAGGCCGGATCCCTTCTCGACGATCAGGCTATTGTTCTCCCACGGGAAGCACAGGCGCCCGCATTCCCCCTCCACCGGATAAATCCAATCCCCTAGCGCCCAGCCCAATTCCACCCGCGCCCCGGCTTGGTTATAGAGGAACGGTTCGACGGACAGAATGGAGTAGTTGGCGATGGGGAAATTGAAGTACTCGGGCCGGAAGTTAGCGGCGACCGATAGCGTATAGGCTTCATCCGATCCCACAACATCCGGGAGGAATAAATCCTGACGTTTATTCTCATAGAGCTGCTCGATGTTCAAGCCAAAAAATGGGGTGCCCGCGCCGTCTGCGGTGCGCAGCTGGCCGGTGACCGTATCGGCGTAGCCTCGGAAGGTCAGGCGCAAATGCCCCTCAAACAAAGCGGAGCGGGGGGTATTTTGCAGGTAGACGGTCATGCCGATGCGATCGCCTGCCTCCAGTTCGCCCCCTACACTGGGCCGCAGCCAGAAATATTGCGCTTCGCTATTGCTGCCGGTGGCGGCGTACCGAGGGGTGTGAACCAGCTCAGGATTAAGCTGCTGAAGGGAAATATCGCAGCCGCCGACGTCGGTCGTGTCTTCGATATAAGTGCTGAAAGTAGCGCTTTTCCGTAGCCAGCGGCCCCCAGGTGATGCGATCAGGATCTCACCGGCGACGACAGACAAAGCCGAAACAGCGTCATATTCAAAGACGTACAACCCCAGTCCCCGAAGCATTCCGTTGATCAGGTTTGCGCCGGTGGGCAGGGAGGCTTCATCGGTGACAATGCCGGAAAGCTGTAGGTGCGCATCTTCGGAGAAGGTGACGGTGAGGGGGAGGCTAGCGCGATCGGCGGGGACGGCGGCCAGCTGTACAAAGTCGGTGGCGGTGGGAGTGGCCGAGGCGCTGATGATGTAGTTGCGCCAGTACTCGCCTTCCTGGTGTACAGCAGGATTTAGGGTGAGGGTAATTTGCTGCCCTGGCCCAGCGGCAATGGGGCCGACGATTGAAGAAAGTAGATTGAGGCCTGCGACGTTCTCTCCCTGGATAGTAAAGTAGAGGCTATAGTTAGCGGCGAGGTTGCCGCCGCTACTGACGGCAATATCAGCTAAAGAAAATGGAAGCTGCTGGCGACCGCTGGCGTACTGAACCCGCATTGAATCAGAGAATTACAGCAGGCTAAGCATTCCCAATTGAGGATTGCCATAGCTTCGTTTCGACGCTATTTACAGTTAGTAGGAAAACCAAATTTATACAACTGCCTAATATTGTTTTCAATAATTGAGCGTCACCCCTAAATGAACAAACTCGAGGCGTAGTCATGGAAAAAAATAAAACTCTGCAAGAACTTTTGTTCTCTGCAGTGTCCGATAATCCGTACAACACATATGTGACTCAGTTTCTGTCAAGTCATTGGCCTGAGGTCTCCATAATTGCGGCTGCCCAGTATGCAAAAATTGGCCGGTGCGTCCAGGTTATCACGATGCAAGACGTTAATCGCCCCGAGCTTATCGCCCTGCCGCTAAAGACGGTTGTAAGCCTATTGGACCATAGCGTTTTTAGCGGATATGGTTTGGTCGATGACGGTCTATCGCTTGCACGAGAAGTCATCCAGCACATTGAGGCGTACAATCCTGATAACCAGATGGTACTTTGGTTTTCTTTGCCGGAGAACAACGAGTTGTATCTCACGATAGAGATGTATAACCTGACAAAAACAGGCTTTATGGAAAACTAGACTTCCTAAGAAGCCTTGCACTGAACGCCTATTTGAAGACGCTAGAATTTCCGGCTCAAACTACTACGGCCAGGTCGAGCAGGGGGGCGCTGCAAAGAGACTACGCCCTCCATGCCTTTAATCTGGAGAGCGCCGTTTGAGTAGGTTACCGTGACGGCGTAGCGGGCGATCGCCGCCTCAGTCGCTTGGAGTAGTTGGTTTTGAGTGATAAGAGTCATTATCGATGAAAGTTGAGACACTAATACATTGCCCAGAACATTTCCTGGAACTGCGCTAAGGTGACGATTCGGAATCATACTCCAACCCATCTAGCGATTCCTGTAGTTGATCTCTGCGACGGCGAATATATTCATCCCCTGGCGCGAGTTCTAGGGAGTGTTCGAACTCTGTCAATGCTGCTTGCCAACTCGCCAAGGCGTCTTGATGCTGGGACAGGCCGCGCTGCAAATCCCCCAGACTCTGCAGCGCTAACCCCTTGTTGTTGAGCGCATTGATGTAATCGGGTGCGCGGGCGAGGGCTTCGTCATAGGCTTCAATCGCCTGCTGGTAGGAGCCTAAGGCGTCCTGATGCTGGGACAGCTCGCTCTGCAAATC
>JAAUYH010059101.1_pt1 | contig 28158 bp, 32 predicted proteins | sample 7278061 | NCBI WGS metagenome assembly JAAUYH01 (sample SAMN14350203, study PRJNA611818) | marine sediment metagenome | isolation source: surface marine sediment (0.6m) | place: French Polynesia: Moorea | collected 2018-08
AAAATGATAATTAATCAGTGAAACAGTATGTGAAGTTTTTCTGTATTGTTGAGACATCTAGAAAAAATAATGCTAAAGTGATGTAGATAAGCATATTATAATCCACAACTAATAAAAAATAAGTGATTTTAGGTTACTGCTATAAGCTACGTCCAAATGTCGGTCAGTCAAACAAGATTGACCGATGGATAGATATGCTTAGAGCTAACTATAATTGGTCATTAGCAGATCGGATAGATCCCTACTATCAAAGATATATTTGTGGGGACTATTGCGATTTAAGAATAAAAGTAGTTATTACGCCTTTAACTTGTTCATTAGGAGGGGCAACAGGGAATCCTTGGTCTAATAAAGGTAAGAAAAAAAGCCCAGTTAATATACAAATAACTGAACTTCCTAACCTAAAAAAAGCAAGACCTTGGTATAACGAAATAGATTCTACTGTCTTACAACAAAATCTCAGACGATTAGATAACGCCTATAATAACTTTTTTCAGAAAAATCGAGGATTTCCTAAGTTTAAGAATCGCAGTACCTTTCGTTCTTTTACTTATGCCACTGGAGTAAAAATAAAGGGAAACAAAATCTATTTACCTAAGTTGGGTTGGGTGAAATTCTATAATTCTCGTTCCATTCCTGATGGGTTTGAGATTAAGTCAGTTACAGTTAGAAAAAAGAGTAACGGTTATTATGTTTCAGTAAGAATCGAAGATAAAGCTGTTCCTACTTACCCTATTAAAAAAGCAGAAGAAGTCAAAACCATTACCGGCTTAGATATGGGATTAGGTAAGTTAGTTTACTGTTCAGATTCTTCAGCTATTGATAATCCTAAGTTGGCTACAAATCCTAAAACTAAACGATTGCAACGTATTCGGCAAAGAAGAGTGAGTCGGAAGAAAAGAAAGTCTAATAATAAGAGAAAAACTCAACAAAGGCTTTCTCGGTTCAGCCATCGAATTGCTGTTAAGCGAGAATCATATCAATGGCAAACAGCTAAAAAAATTGTCTTAAAATCTGATGCCATTGCCATTGAAGATTTGCAAATCTCAAACATGATTAAAAGATGCAAACCTAAATATGATGAAAAGACGAGCGACCCCGCGCTTATCGTAGGCGCAAGGGAACACGCGAGTAGAGGGAGGTTTCTGAAAAATGGACAAAGTGCTAAAAGAGCTTTAAACCGATTAATTGCTGATGCTTCGTGGTATTCATTAACCCAAAAAATTGAGTACATGGCTGCTAAGTCAGGAAAGATTGTTTTAAGGGTAAATCCCCGTCATACTTCGCAAGAATGTTCGGTTTGTCATCACATAGATCCTGAGAATAGAGAAGGAGAAAAATTCTTTTGTACTAACTGTGGTCATGTTGATGATGCGAATTTTCAGGCTAGTATTAATATCAAGAATAAGGCAATTAACCACTATGGTTTAAACATAGTGAAAAAGGTACGGAGGGACTTGCCGAAACCCAAACAATTAACATTGTTTGAAACGCCCACCTCTGAATTAACAGAGAATAAACGGAGAAAACATTACGCTCTTTTGAGCAAACGTGATGTGCCTGGGAACTTGAAAGAATATGCTTTTCAGTTAAGTCTATTCAATCAAGAAAATAACCATCCCGATAGGGATTCGTTATGAATCTCCTCGGCTTTAGCCAGGAGAGCGTCAAAGAAAGTTATATATTCACCTTGGTTAATTTTAGATAAGCGACAGATCAATCAAGATTTAACTTATAATAATCAAATGGACAAACATTGAAAACCTTTTTCATTTTTAAGTTTGCGGTCAAAAGTAGTGGTGTGTGATGCTCCCGATTGAATAGCGATCGCACCAATTAGATAATCTGAAAAATCGGCTCTTCCTTGTTTTGTCCGTTGTAAAGCTTGATAAAAAGCTGAACGATTTTCAAACTCAAAACTCTCACAAGATAGCATCGCTTCTAAGGTTTTGATAATATCATCTTTAGTGTATTGATAGGCTTTCCCTTTCAATACCCATACGATTTCACATAAAACTATGTTAGCAATCAAGCACTGTTGACCACTTTCGATAATTTGTTGTGCTTGCTGCCATTGAGCTTCATCGTCTTTTGTTAAGTAACGAATTAAGACATTTGTATCAAGTCCAATCACTTGCACCCTTCCTAATTGCTTCGTCCATTTCTTCTAGGGTGACAGCTTTTTTTTCAGTCCGCTCTAACATTCCTGATAAAGTTTTAACGTTGGTCACTAGGGGAATGACTTTGACTTCTCCTGTTTCGGTAATCACAAAATCCACTTTAGTTCCTGTGTCTAGTTTGAGATAGTCTCTAATTTCTTTCGGGATGGTTACTTGCCCTTTACTGGTTATGGTGGCACAAGGCATTACTTTTTTCCTTTCTTTGGTTCCTTACTTTATTGTAAGGAGTTTTGAGCCGATTAGCAATTGTCAATTTTAGAAGACGGTTGCCTAAAATGATAAACATCTTTAATCACTTGAACCCAACCATCAGAAACAGAGGCTAACAAGCGATCGCCTTTTTCTTGGGTTGCTGCGGTAGCATCCCCCATCACCCCACTTTTGCTTAACTCTTGAGTCAACCAAGCAAAGGGTAATTTTCCTTCCATACTCACTAAACCATCTTCTGGCAACCCTTGAGGATATTCCTTAACCGCTTGGGACATTTTTACTTGATCTGGCAATAAAGACAAAATAATGGAAGTTTCTGCATCCCCTGCATGGATACCATAGTCTAACTCTTGAGGAGTTAATAATTCTCCCGCAATATGAGGAACCCGCCAAGTAAAGAAAGGAAACACCGAAAAATCTTGATACTGTTGATGAATGTCCCTAGCAGCAATTTCCATAATTTGGGGTTGTCCGCCGTGGGAGTTCATCAAAATCAGTTTACGAAACCCTGAATGATAAACACTTTGAGCTACTTCGGTTATGACAGATAATAAAGTGGTTGCACTCAAAGTAATAGTTCCAGGAAACCCCCAATGCTCATTAGATTTGCCATAATAAAGACAAGGTAAACTATAAGCGGGAATCTCTAACTCTAACTTTTCCAAGGCTTTACCCAAAACCCCCATGCTAATAGCAGCATCAACTATCACTGGTAAATGAGGGCCATGTTGTTCGATCGCCCCGATGGGTTGCACGATAACAACATTTTCCTTATCTTTCATCGAATCAATCTCAGTCCAAGAGAGATAAGGGAAAAAACGGTGAGGCGGAATAAAACCGTGCATGATGATGGCTCTAATAGTTACAGACAATTTCAGTTTACAGGGTTAGCCAAAATAGAGTAACTTAAGGTAAAAATTGTTACACACGACTTAAGGGAATAAACCAAACCCATGTCAATGCCAACAGAACTATATCATCTCGTTGCTTTTATCATCGCGCTGATGGTGGTTTGGTGGAGTACCCCCATCATTAATGAGTATGGCCAAAGAAAAGGTTTAGTGGATAACCCCAATAATGACCCTGATAAAGATACCATGCACAAACGGCCTATGGTCCGTTTGGGAGGGGTTTCTATTTTTGCTGGAACCGTTATTGCCCTGTTATTAGTGTGGATTTTAGGGGGGTTTGGTTGGTTACCTCCCCATAAAGAATGGGAAATTTGGGGGGTTACCATCGGTGGTGTGGCTTTTTTCCTCATTGGCCTAGCGGATGATCTCTACAATTTAAGCCCCATGAATCGCCTGATATTACAAACAGTGGTGGCTAGTGCTGCTTGGGGCGTAGGAGTCCGCATTGAATTCTTGTCTGTCCCTTTTGGGAGTTTAATACAGATCGGTGTATTAAGTCTTCCTGTGACGGTTATTTGGCTGGTAGGCATGGCTAATGCCATTAATTGGATCGATGGGTTAGATGGGTTAGCCGCCGGCGGGTGTGGTATTTCTGCGGTGGTGATGATGGTGTTAGCTTTATTCATGGAACAACCGGCCGCTGCTTTGATTGCTGCGGCCTTAGCTGGCGCAGCGTTAGGGTTTCTTCGTTACAATTTCAACCCGGCAACGATTTTTATGGGGGATGGTGGGGCTTATTTTATGGGGTTTACCCTCGCTGGTGTGGGGGTCATTGGTTTGGTAAAAGTGGCAACCATGGCCACGGTAGCCGTAACGGCGGTATTATTGCCCTTTGTGGTGTTAGCGGTTCCCATTTTAGATATGTCGGTGGTGATTATTTCCCGCATTAGTCAGGGAAAATCGCCGTTTATTGGAGATAACCGTCATCTCCATCACCGTTTAATTCAAGCTGGTATCTCTCATCGGCTCACGGTTTTGTTTATTTATGCCTTAACGTTATGGGTGGGTAGTATTGCTTTAGGACTGTCTAATATTCCTAGTGGTTGGGGATTTGCGATCGCTGCAACGGTATTATTGGGATATGTAGGCTGGCAAGCATGGCGCAAACGTAGAGCGGTTCGTGAATAAATCAACCAACCATCAAAAAACTGGGTGATAAATAATCACCCAGTTTTTTAGTTCTCAAGGACGATCAGAGGTCGAATCAATTAAACAGCAACACTTTTCTTGGTATTTGCGCTTAATTCACCCTTAGCATACTTAGCAGCATAAGCATCAAGGCTTTCTTGTTTGATCTTACTCGCATTTCCAGCAGTCCAGAATTGCTGATAACGATCAGAACAAACTTGTTTCATGTACTTCATAGAAGGTTTCATGAAGTGACGAGGGTCAAAGTTAGCAGGATCTTTAACTGCAGCTTCACGAATAGCAGCAGTGATAGCTAAACGGTTATCAGTATCAATATTAACCTTACGAACCCCACTCTTAATACCTTTTTGAATTTCTTCAACAGGTACACCATAGGTTTCAGGAATTTGACCACCGTATTCGTTGATCATATCTAACCATTCTTGGGGTACGGAAGAAGAACCGTGCATTACCAAGTGAGTGTTAGGAAGACGATTATGAATTTCTTCAATACGACTAATAGCGAGAATTTCACCAGTGGGTTTGCGGGTAAACTTATAAGCACCGTGACTGGTTCCAATCGCGATCGCTAAAGCATCCACTTGAGTGCGTTCTACAAATTTTACCGCTTCATCGGGATCGGTGAGCAGTTGATCTTTGCTGAGGGTTCCTTCAAACCCGTGGCCGTCTTCTTTGTCTCCTTTTCCGGTTTCGAGGGAACCTAAACAACCGAGTTCACCTTCCACACTAGCACCCACAGCGTGAGCCACCTTAACCACTTCAGCCGTTACATTAACGTTGTATTCAAAGCTGGCAGGGGTTTTAGCGTCTTCTTCTAAAGAACCATCCATCATGACACTGGTGAAACCATTACGGATAGCACTGTAGCAGGTTGCAGGGCTGTTACCGTGATCTTGGTGCATAGCAATGGGAATATGAGGATAACTTTCCACTGCACCTAAGATTAAATGACGGAGAAAGTTCTCTCCAGCATATTTACGCGCACCACGAGAAGCTTGTAAGATGACGGGACTATCTGTTTCGTCTGCTGCCTGCATGATGGCTAGGATTTGCTCCAGGTTGTTAACGTTAAATGCAGGAATACCATAACCGTTTTCTGCTGCGTGGTCTAAGAGCAGTCGCATAGGTACGAGCGCCATAGATGTCCTCCTAGTCTATTTCTTTTATTTTGTGAGCAAGTTGTCAAGAAAATTAATTCTCTTATTCGTTAATCTTAAGATAGATTTCACTATTTGACTAATCCTTTTTTAATTTCTTTTAGTGCATACTTTTGTGATTTTGTCAATCCCCGAAAGCAAAAACGGGGAACAACAAACAACAACTGTTGCACCCCAGTGCAAGGTCTTTGGATTATTTTTGACCCTTACGACGCAGAGTACACGCTATCCCTAAGCAGCAGATGCCTTATGTTGCTGATGACGGTGAACTTTCCCTGTCTCTTCACACAAAGGGCAAGAAACAGTATTCTCGTCATGTTCGAGATTCAATTTACCGTTTCCTTGACATCGTTGACAAGTAATTTTTTCTTGCCACCAATAGTTTCTTAAAAATTTATCATCAGTAATATAATTAAAATCTTCGTACATTAAGAACACCTCTAGTATGATTATTATTGTAGTAATTATTTCCTAACCTAATTGTTTTATTAAACTACTACATAAATAACACTCATTTCTGTTCTTGACTAGCTAAATTAATATTTTTTAAAGATGTATAAAAAGGCATTAAATTACTTATTTTGTATTAATGAATACAGACAATAACACCTAAATAATGCTGTTTGTATTAATAACGAATTTGTAACGTTACCATCGCTCTAATGGTTTGTTCTCCTCCAATGACAGGAGTGCTATCAGCAGCACTCGCAGTTCTTAAGGTTTCTGGGGATGACATAACTTGTGGTCGAGGTGTATTGGCCCGATTAATGGAAATATTAATAATCTCTTGAGATTGAAAATTTAAGGTTGATAAAACGGCTTTAGCTTGTGCTTGTGCATCCAAAGTTGCTAATTTTAATGCTTCCTTTTGTGCCTCTGAAATCGCTGTTTCTTCTGCCGTAAAACCCACTCTATCGATACGAGTTGCTCCTGCTTTAACTGCATCATCTAATAAACTACCAACTTCTTCAGTTTTCACTCGAAAACTAACGGTATTAGTGCCAATATAACCCACTAACCGGCGTTGATTATTATCGTATTGATAGTTAGGTTGTAAACGAAGTCCTGTCGTTTCTAATCTTTCTATGGAACGCGATCGCAAAAAATCGACTAAGGATGATGTTCGTTGTGCTACGTTTTTTTGCACTTCTGTTGCTGTTTTTCCTTGTATTTCTACCCCTAAACTCACATCAGTTAACGTAGTCGGAATTCTTACCGTACCTTGTCCAGTCACAGTTAGGGTTTTTAAGACTTGTTCTTGTGCCATTGCTGGAGTTATTAAAGGTATATTTAGAACTGGATAAGTGAGAAAAGTCAATGCAACTGAGAAACAGGCTAAAACTGATAATTTCATGGGTGATGATTTAAAGGTTAAAGCTGACCTTAGTATAACAAATAAATTTTCTTAATGTAATTATTATGTCCTTTTTTTAGCCAAGTGATCGCCTAATGGCAAAAAATTTCTTTAAAATTGTTTGTAATCCTTTATTATTAGCAAATTTTCGTTTTTTTAGTAACAAAGCTGCTTTACTATTAATCTCTGATAAAGTTGGGTAAATATGAATTCCTGATAAAGCTGATACTTTGAGATTATGGGACATAGCCAAAACAATTTCATGAATTAATTCTCCAGCAGATTTACCCACTAAATTCGCCCCTAAAATTTCTCCATTTTTTTTAACAATAATTTTAGCAAATCCAAGAGTCGCTCCTTCTGCTTGAGCGCGATCGACTTCAGCAAATTCCTGTTTTAAAATATCAATATCGTCTCCATATTTTTCTTTTGCTTGTGCTTCTGTTAACCCGACTCTTGCCAATTCAGGATCGGTAAATGTAGCCCAAGGAATAACTTTATAACTGACCTTATTAATGGGTAAAAATAGAGCATTTGTTATGACCGTGACTGCCTCATGAGAAGCTACATGGGTGAATTGATATCCCCCAATAACATCTCCACAAGCATAAATTTTAGAATTAGTGCTTTGGAGTTTATCGTTTACTGTAATACCTTTTTTATCATATTCTACCTCTGCTGCTTCTAAATTGAGGGATTCTACATTAGGTGATCGCCCTGTAGATACTAAAATTTGATCAACAATAACTTGTTGATTATTAGCCCACAAATGTTTTTTATTGTCAATCAATTCTACTCTTTCTGCTCTCGCATTTTTAATGATGTTTATTCCTTCTTCTAAAAACTGTTTTTCGATCACATCTGCAGCTTCAGGATCTTCTTTCGGTAGCAAATGAGAACGACTATTAATTAAGGTAACTTTTGTTCCTAAACGGTGAAAAGATTGGCCTAATTCACAGCCAATGGGTCCAGCACCAATAACAGCTAAAGACTCAGGACGTTCCGTTATAGAAAAGACATTTTCGTTAGTTAAATAACCACTTTCTTTTAAACCAGAAATATTAGGAATATTTGGACGAGAACCCGTGGCAATTACAAAAGCTCTTGCCTTCAATTGTTTTCCATTAACATCAAAAACATCAGAATTGATAAACTGTCCTGAACCAAAAATAACCTCAACTCCTAACCCTTCAAACCGTTGAGGAGAGTCATTAGGTTGAATAGCTGCAATCACGTTATTAACATGATTAATGACTTGAGGAAAATCAATTTTAGGAGCCTGACTATAAACACCAAAACGTTGAGCATTTTTCACTTCGTAAGCGACTCTAGCAGCATGAATTAATGACTTACTTGGAACACATCCATACCATAAACAATCCCCTCCCAAACGGTCTTTTTCGACTAAAGCAACCTTAGCGTTTAATTGTGCTGCTGCACTAGCAATTACTAATCCTCCGGAACCACCACCAATGATGACAATATCATAATCAACTCCCATTGTTTAATCTCCTTATATAGATGTTAATCATTTCCATTAATCAATTAATCCCAGAAAATGTTTTGCCCAAAAAAGAACAAAAAAATGCCTTAATCTCAACGAGTTTTAAAAGCAGAGATATGCTTAGAATTGATTCAAACATTTTTTTAATAAAATCAACTTATCGCTTTCGACAATTTTTGCTTTCTTTGACTTAAGTAACTTTTATGATCTAACCATTTACCTTGTTTAATAAACCCCCAATTTCTAATTCTAGGGCCGCAAAAAAATAAACTCCAAGACCCTTGAGCATCAGCAGAAATTTCGATACGATGAAGAGAGTGAGGGGAACGAATACGAAAATGACCCGGACCACGCCAAAATTTTCCTTCTGGGGTAATTTCCCAGTAACCTCCTTTAAGAATTAGGGTTGCGTACCACCAAGGATGATCGTGTAAATCATCAGGGTCACTGAGACAAATGTAGTGTAACATTAGATTGAAGGGAAGAGAGCGCGGCTTATCTTCTTCCGTTAATTTATCAGAAAAAAGTAAATAATAGCGGATTAGATAAGGATTAATCCCATCTCGATCGTATATAACCCGTTTTCGCCCTAATTTTTCTAGCAGTGTTAGCAACATTTATACCAATTTGTCAATAATCATCAAACTAACTTAATTATAAACATTGATTTTTATTTTCTTAAGTTTTCAATATTTTGATTTTTTTCTTGATTAATGTTTTCTTCACTACATTTCACCCATCTCTGTTTGTTCTCATCTTTTTCTCCACAGTCAATGGGAGTCATCTGATTGTGTTGGGTTAATAAAATTAAATAAGAGATTATGCCAGAAAAAACAATAATGAGAAGGAGTTGCCAGACAGTTATGCCTAAATTTTCTTTTTTTGAATTTTTTTTGTTGATTTTTAGGAAATATAAGACTTTCATTGTCATTGTTAAGAACTATTATCGTCGTAATGCTAAAATTTTTATTAAGTTCATCTAACAGTGTGACACTTTGTCGGGTTTCACCCCGTCATACTCATCAGCAATCAAGTCGTAATAGAGTAGAAGAGTAATTAGACTAGCTAGTCTAGTTTGATGATTGTGATTTAGTGTCACGAGGTGGTGTGAGATGTTTGGAAAATTTTTTGAAGCGTGTACCATCACGTTAGGATTATATTTCTGCTTACAGTTAAGTAGTGTTTCTTTTTCTTCTCCTAATGTTTTCTGGTTTAAGCTATCTAAATTTGAGGGATTTTCTATTTCTGAAGTACAAGAAAATCTAGAAACGGAGCAATGGTTTCCGTGGAAACAGCACACAAAATTTAATCCCAGAGTGAATAGATATTAGCCATCTTTTACTCTTACCAATAGCAGTTAATGAATACTTCATTTTATAGAAGTACAGATGTTTTTATGGTATTTGATCAGGAAAATTACTGAATTAATTGAACAAAATTTTGAGAGTTTAAGTAAAAACCCGCAAGAAAATTCTCTACTTTTTGTTTAAATTAACATCAATATCTCTATTGTTGCACCTCACTTTCTGGCTAATTAAACCCATAACCACTTAGTTTATTGCTTTAAGCATTTTAAGTTATGAAAACTTCTCAACCTATCGAAATTCTTTTAACCCATATTAAATTACAGGCAGTTCTTTATAACGTGGAAGAAACCATTGCCATTGATTACACATTGCTAAATTTATATAGAAATGTCGGAGAAATTTCCAAACAAGAGTATTATGAAACACTGTGGGAAATAACCGCAGAAATTGCCCAAACAGAAGAAGTTTGGGAAAAATACATTGATTTTTCTGAATTTGTGACTACCTTAACCAATGAATATTTTGTGGAATATTGGTTTGAGTTAGAGAACTTTCTAAGTCTCTTTCCTTTGAATGAGTAGATTTTTGCTAAGGATACTTTCAATAGTCGGATAATTGGAGAGGCTGATAATACGCGAGGTTATTTTCCCTATGTGACCAGTCTCGTACTGGACACTCAAGCGTACCTTAATCTGTTACAACTGATTTAATGCTACTTGTTTCGAGTCTTTTCCCAGAAATCTACCATCAGGGGTTCTTCTTTGATAAACTGTAAATCTTAGATAGATACCGATTAAAAACTTATGGCACAACGTACTCGATTAGGAGATTTACTCAGACCCCTTAATTCTGAATATGGGAAGGTTGTACCTGGATGGGGAACCACTCCTTTAATGGGAGTGTTCATGGGCTTATTTTTAGTCTTCCTGTTAATCATCCTTCAAATTTACAACTCTTCTCTGATTCTCAATGGATTTACCGTTACTTGGGGAGGTTAAACCCTAAGTTAGTTATGCGTGATTAATGGTGATAGGGTTTCGGATAAGTCCAGACAATCTATCGCCATCATTCTTATGCTAATTTCCGTAGGGGTCAACGGCTGTTGACCCCTACAATATAAATATTTGTAGTCTAGATTGATAAAAAGGGTATTAGTTCAATTTTCCTCGACTTCGCGGGGTTTTTTATTTTGCAAGGTAACCGACAACAGGCAATAGTCAAAGGTTTAGCTTACCCGACTTTCATCCCACGCCGACCTTCGGTACGGACGTGGGATGAAAGTCGGGACAACACCTATGAGATAATTTTAGCACATTTATAAAGTTGTGCTAGAATAGCTCCATGCTGACAATGAACATGACCTTCCGAATTTATCCAAGTGCTGCCTCCGAAGCCATAATGCTTGACTGGCTAGAAACTTGCAGACGACTTTATAATTGTTGTTTGCGAGACTTAAAAACTTGGTTAAATGGGAAGAAATGCCCTATTGATAGGTGTTCATTGAAACAAGAATATATTGTGCCAGCCGATTTACCATTTCCAAGTTACCTTGAACAAAAACGTCAATTAACTCAATGGAAAAAAGAAAATCCTTGGTTAAAAGCGGTTCATTCTCAAGTAACTCAAGATGTAGTTAAGCGGATGCACAACACTTGGGAAGCATTCAAGAAACGTGGTTTCGGCTTTCCTCGATTCAAAAAATACGGACAATTACGTTCATTTTTGTTCCCCCAATTTAAAGATAATCCATTAACAGGTTATCAAATAAAGTTACCGAAAATAGGGTCAGTTTTAATTGAACTGCATAGACCTATTCCAGAAGGATTTGTAATTAAACAAGTCCGAGTTTTGTCAAGAGCTAGAGGGACAAAATGGTACGTTGTAATAACTGTTCAATCAGATATCGAAGTACCAGATCCTTTGCCAAAAGGTAGAGGGCTTGCTGCGGATATCGGACTTGAGAATTTTCTCACTACTAGCGACAATTTCACAGTTAAACCTGCTAGGTTTTTTCGAGAGTTACAAAGCGAGTTGAAATCACTGCAACGCCAAGCATCTCGAAAAAAGAAAGGGTCGAAAAACTGGGAAAAAGCACAAATTGAAGTCGCTAGACTTCATCACAAAATAGCTAATTCTCGCAAAAACTTTCATTTTCAGGTTGCTCATCAATTGTGTGACCAAGGTGACATGATCTTTGTTGAAGATATTGATTTTCGAGTATCAGCTAAAGGCTTTCTTGGTAAGTCAATGCTTGATGGTGGGTTTGGTCAGTTCAGGACAATATTAAAGTGGGTTTGTTGGAAACGAGACAAGTTTTTTGCTCAAGTTGACCATAAATACAGTAGTCAAATTTGTCCTAATTGTGGGACTCATACGGGCAAAAAACCTTTATCTCAACGCCAACATATTTGTTCTGAATGTAATTATCAAACCACAAGAGATCACGCAGCAGCCGAAGTTCTCTTGCAACGAGGATTGGACTCAGTTCAAGAAGTACGCATGGACGGTGCGGAAAGGAAACTGCCTGGTAATGGCGATCTGTCGGGGTCAGTCTGTGACTGGCTAGATAAGTGCCGATCCAGGAATTCTCAAGAGTGATCTTGAGAAGCCTACACTGTACGCCTTGCGTCAGTGTAGGAGTACGTCACAATAGGATAGACTTAGAAAAGAATATTTAGGAGTAACCTATGAATGTTTTTGGCATTGGATTGCCGGAAATGGCTTTAATATTAGTGATTGCCTTATTGGTATTTGGACCGAAAAAACTGCCAGAAATTGGTCGTAGTCTGGGTAAAGCCATTCGTGGGTTTCAAGACGCATCCAAAGAATTTGAAAACGAATTTAAACGCGAGGCCCAACAAATAGAAGAATCTGTCACCATGAAAGCAGAACTTGAAGAAAACAAAATGGCCAATCCTACCCCAACGGATAAGGAGAAGACCCAGATGAATACCTAACTACAGATACCCCATAAGCATACACCTGATAAACATTTTGAACTCTTTTGATGGTTGTGCCAGCCAATTCTGTAGAGAAAGGATATAATCGATGTCAAAATCCCTGTCAATGGTTCATAACCCTTCGGGGTTAGGCAAAAGGCAAAAAGGGTCACACTTAGGCTACCCTCAGTGTAATCGGAAAAAGGAAGCTCTAACACAGTTTTAGCTTTTCTCAATGTCCTAACCTTAATGCGTAATGCTATATTTTGACAAACAAAATGATAATTCAAGTTATTTTAGTGATTTGATGAAGGAAATATGCAAGGAGGTTCTCGATGAGTGAACAAACACCCTATGAAAAGCTTGGTGTCAGCGAAACAGCCTCGTTTGAGGAAATCCAAGCAGCCAAAAATCGTTTAACACAAGAATATAGTAACGATGTGAAAACCGTTGAAGACATCGAATCGGCCTATGATTCGATTATTATGGAACGGCTGAAACTCCGTCAAGAAGGTAGAATTAAAGTCCCGGATAAAATTCGTTTTGCCGAACGTCAACGAGAAACCCCTCCCACACCTCCGTCTCTTTCTTTGGATAATTCCCCTTCCTGGTTACAGCAGTTTATTGATACCCCTTCGTCTAACGATATTCTCTGGCCGACAGGAATTTTCCTCGTTTTAGCCCTAATTACTGGTTTTTCTAATACGGCTTCTTCTTCAGTTTCCCTCTTTTTAGCATTGGGAATTTTTGCTAATATTTACTTTCTAAACCGCAAAGAGAATAGGCTGGGTCGGGCTATCTTAATTACTTTAGGGGGACTATTTTTAGGTCTTGTTTTAGGATGGGGAATTGCCCAATTGTTACAAGGGGCTAATCTTTCGGGAGAAATGAGTCAATCAATGATTGGCATCACTATCTTTTTTATCTTTTGGCTAAGTAGCAGCTTTTTGCGTTAATTTTGTGAATCAATTTCTAGATAATATCGATCACCTGTTTTCGAGTCTGGTAACAGTCATTGAACGGGTACTTTTTTTTGAGGTTGCCCATTTTCCTGTGATTATCCTTTGGTTACTCATGGGGGGTATTTTTTTTACCCTACGCATGGGCTTTATTAATATTATTGGTTTCCAACACGCGGTTAAAATTGCCCTAGGTTTGTATGATCAAGAAGATGACATCAAAGGAGAAGTGTCTTCTTTTCAAGCCTTGGCTACCGCTTTATCGGCCAGTATTGGCCTCGGAAATATCGCCGGGGTTGCCATTGCTATCCAAATGGGTGGACCGGGGGCGGTGTTTTGGATGACAGTGGCGGGTTTTTTGGGCATGTCCAATAAGTTCGTTGAATGTACGTTAGGGGTAAAATACCGCATCGTCAACCCAGACGGAACCATTATCGGTGGACCGATGTATTATCTCTCCCAAGGGTTAAAGGAGTTAGGCAAAGAAAAATTAGGCAAAGCATTAGCTATTTTCTACGGTATGGCTGGTTTAGGGGCAGCTATTGGCGGAGGGAATATGTTTCAGGCCAATCAATCTTTTGCTGCGTTGGCGGTGGTGGTTCCAGCCCTGAAAGACTACGATTGGTTGTATGGTTTAACCCTCGCCCTCTTGGTGGGATTAGTGATTATTGGGGGCATCAGCCGCATTGGGGTGATTACCAGCAAGTTAGTGCCAGTGATGGTCTTTTTTTACCTTTTGGGCTGTTCATGGGTTTTAATGGTCAATTTTACCGCCATTCCTGCTGCGTTTGGATTGATGTTCAAAGATGCTTTTTCCCCCTCTGGGATGGAAGGGGGATTGATCGGTATTTTGGTACAGGGGATTAGAAGGAGTGCCTTTTCTAATGGGGCCGGTTTGGGATCGGCTGCGATCGCTCATGCGGTGGCTAAAACGAAAGAACCCATACAAGAGGGCATTGTCTCTATTTTAGAGCCATTTATTGACACCATTATGATCTGTAATGTGACGGCTTTAGTGATTATTACGACAGGAATATATGGGGAATCCGTAGGAGATAAGATCAGTGGGTCTACTTTAGCAGCAATGGCTTTTGGTCAAGTCATAGATTGGTTCCCGTTTGTGTTAGTGGGAATCATCTGTTTATTTGGTTTTTCGACCATGATTACTTGGTGCTATTATGGGGAACAATGTTGGGTTTATGTGTTTGGTCAACCCAGTTCTATTATTTTTAAAATTATCTTTTTAACTTGTATTTTTATCGGTTCTGTGGTTAGTTTAGGGGTAGTGGTTGATTTTAGCGACATGATGTTATTAACCTTAGCAATTCCTAACCTTCTGGGTTGTATGTTGTTATCAGGAAAAGTAGCTATATGGTTAAAAGAATATTGGCAAAAATCAGCAATCTTTTAATTTATATCTCCCCCTGACCCATATTTCCAAGAATCTAACCAACGATGATAATAATATTGTTGTTGTGGAGATAGGTGATTGGTTAGGGGTTTAACCCATTTTCCCACAGGATATAGCCCACTATAGATAGCTAAATTAAAGTAATGTACTGTCCAATCTAAAAGCGGTTTTACCCCCACTTTCGGTAAAATAGGCAGCACTAACTTAGGATTCACTAACGGTAACGTTTTCATTAATGCAGGAAACTGAATCACATCTTGCAAAAAAGGCTTCAAAACATCATCTCCTAGTTGATCCATCACTCGGAAAACGCCACTCATTAAGTCATTAATTTGGTTGGGGAAAACTGTTTGATGAACCTCAACACTCATGGTTTTTTGGAATAACCAAGTTACGGAAATATTGGGTTGGTAAGGTTGCAATAAAGATAAAGAATTTTGATCTAAAATATCTAGGTTTAATGCTTCATCTATACCCAAAGTTAACCGTTTTAAATGACGAAGCATCGATCCAAACCCACCAAAACTGACAGGAGATTGACCTCCAGCACTATCTCCAATGGGTAAAATTCTATTCCAAGGCATTTTTAAAGGACTATTTTGATAGGCTGGAAAAAATCCAAATAAGAACCGTTCAAATTGTAATTTATTTAATTCTATGTTTTGGTATTCTGGCAGTAATCTTAAATATTCTTCCATAAAAAATTCTAAACTAAAACGGTCAGGATGAGTATCCACATAAGTAAATAAATAAGTTGTCCTTCCATCCCTTGCTGGAAATGCTTCCCAAAAGTATTGGCACTGGTTTAAAATGGGGGTAAATGAAGCAATTAAATCCCCTGTATCGTTATTAGTATAACCTTTGGCACAACTCCCAACTACTAAACAAATGCCATCAGGTTTTTCTCCTTTTCTTGCTTGTTGAACAATAGGAGAAAAGTGTCCCATTCCATCAATCAGTAAGCGAGATTTTAAGACGGTATCACCAGCATTGACTAACACACCATTATCATAAATGATTGCTGAATTAAATGGGGTATTTTCTAATAAGTTTCCTCCTGCTTCTAGAAATTTTTGCTTCAGAGTTTCTAGTAAAAAAACAGGATCAACTCCAATATTTAAAACGTCTTGAACCCAAAGTTCATATCCCTTATGAAAACTCACCCTTGCTGGATTGTATTCTGTCGCGATCGCTTGTTCTAATTCCTTATCTGATAACACATCAAGTTCAACAAATGTATTGAGTTCTTGACGAGAAATATTCCATTCTTGTTCTCTTCCTTTCAATTTTCCTTTTTCAATTAAAATAATACGATAACCTTTCTTTTGTAGAGTGGTAGCGATTAAAATACCTAACGTTCCTCCACAAATAATAATATCTGCATCAAACTCGTTCAACGTTTCTTGACTTTGAGTAATGACAGTTGGAGGGGTTAACTTATTATTTCGTAAAGCTTGCCAACGACTATCAGCAAATTTTAATCCCTTTAGAGTATTTTCTGGTAAATAGGAAAGATTAGAATTGGAATTCATAAAAATATAATATAGATGTTTTTTTTAGTATAACGTTAACTAAAGTGTTTTTCAAGATAAGCTATAATTTCTTGGTGAATTTGTTCGATGCTATTTTTACCATCTATAGTTAATAATTGACCTTGGTAAGATTGAAAAATTTGCTGATAATTATCTTTAACTTGTTGCAATTTTTCTTTAGTTTCATAGACTTCTTTATATAGAGCATTTTCAAGACGAGATAAAGCAATATCTAGAGGAATATCTAGATAAATTACTAAATCTGGATTTGGAAAACGGTTATTTAATCCATAAACAAAGTTAAATTCTTCTTGATTATTACAATTATAAGCCAAAGAGGAAAAATAATAACGAGTGGCAATGACATGATAATGATCTTGTTTAATTAGCTTATAAACTCCATCTTGATCATTATAGAGATGATAATGTCTATCTGCAGCAAATAAATAGGCCATTTGTTCATCAAATTTTTCTTGATTTTTAATCATAAAAACTTCATTTTGCATGGCTTTTCTGATTAATTGACCAATGACTCCTTCTGTGGGTTCAGAACTAATAATGGCTAAATCTCCTTGCTTAATTAAATAGCGCATTAGTCGTTCTGCTTGGGTAGTTTTTCCCGCTTTATCAATTCCTTCTAAGACAATAAATAATGGTTGCATATTTCAATCTAAACTAATTGAATTATTGGATAAAAAATAAACATCTTTGTCACAATAAAAGATGTTTATTTCCCTTGATTGGTAGAGTAAATTATTTAATGAAGAATAAAATCATACCCACTAAAGAACCAATTAATAAAATCAAACTACTCAAGGAACTAATGGCAAAACCGACCCTTCTTTTATCTGCAGCTTGATAGTATCCTACTGCATATAAAATTCGCCCAATGATCCAAAATGCTCCAATTCCCGCTCCCCAAATGGGGTCAATATAGAAACAGAATAACCATAATAAAGGTAAAAAGAAAATCATCTGTTCTAAAGTGTTTTGTTGAACCCTTAAAGCCCGTTCAAAATTAGGATCACCCGTAGTTGCAGGCGGAGGAACCTGATACTTAAATCTAGCACGTCCTACATTAAGGGTAATAAGAAAGTACACAGATAATGCAATCAGTGTCACTAAACTAGGATAGATTTCCATTATGTTCTATTTATTAATGAATTTGCTAATATAGTAGCATATTTTTTGTGCTGTGATGAAATTAAAAATTCCAAGAAGGCTAAGATTAAAATAATTAATGTATTTAGTTGGTAATCTTCTCTAAAAAACTGTTAAAATACCTAATAAGATTTAAGTTTAATTATGAAAAAACGAGTTACCCTTACTTTTCCCAAGCGCACTGTACAAATGCCATTAACCTATCGTTTAGCCAAAGACTTTAACATTGCTTCTAATATTATTCGCGCCCAAGTTGCTCCGAACCAAGTCGGAAAATTAGTGTTAGAATTATTAGGGGATATTGATGCCATTGAAGCAGCGATTGAGTGGATGCAAGCCCAAGAAATTGGCGTTTCTTTAGCGAGTCGTGAAATTAGCATTAATGAAGATCAATGTGTGGACTGTGGGTTATGTACTGGAGTCTGTCCCACAGAAGCATTAGTGCTTGATTCTGAAACCTTTGAGTTAACTTTTAGACGTTCACTCTGTGTCGTATGTGAACAATGTATCCCTGCTTGTCCGGTGCAAGCAATTTCTACTACTTTTTAAATAATAAGTAATAAAATTTTTAACAAATGAATTCTTTAGAAATATTAAAAAATAGTTTTGTAAGGTGGGCAAAGTTTTTTACTTTAGGGGTCGTTCAGATAAATCTCTGATTTGCCCACCCTACCATCTGTTATTGTTTTTTTTCCAGATGAATTTGATAAAATTGTGCCTTTAGGAATGTGTCCAATTACTTTTATTCGTTAAAATAGATATGCTGTTACTAAAATTCAAGTGGAAATAAGTTAACCATTTTTGTTAAGGATGAACAGTTAGTTAAATAAGCAATATTTTATAATAAAAGTATTAACTCAATCACAGGGAAATAGTTGATTGAGTATCAACGTTAGAGTAACCGTCATGAGAATCCTTTTAGTGGAAGATGATGAACGCATTGCTAAGGTATTAGCTGATAGTTTAACCGAACAAAGATATATCATTGATTGGGCCGAAGATGGTGAAAAAGGATGGGAATTTGTTGAAGCATTTTCCTATGATTTAATCCTGTTAGATGTTATGTTACCGAAACTTACAGGTATCGGTTTATGTCAAAGAATTCGTCAATCAGGTTATACTATTCCTGTGCTGATGTTAACCGCAAAAGATACCAGCGAAGATAAAGTAACAGGGTTAGATGTAGGGGCAGATGATTATGTGGTCAAACCCTTTGATTTACCTGAATTATTAGCTAGAATTCGTGCGTTATTAAGACGAGGAAACGTAGCACCTAACCCCATTTTAGAATGGCAACAATTAAGCCTTGACCCCAGTAATTATGAAGTTAACTATGGCAATCAACCTTTACATTTAACTCCCAAAGAATACGGCTTATTAGAGTTATTTTTACGTAACGAAAATTTAGTTTTAACTCGTAGTGCTATCTTAGATAACCTTTGGTCATTTGAAGATCCTCCTAGTGAAGAAGCCGTTAAAGTTCATATTAAAGAGTTACGAAAAAAACTCAGAAAAGTAGGCGCACCCCCTGACTTTATTGAAACAGTTTATGGAGTCGGATATCGACTGAAACAAGGTTAAAAAAGATAAGAGATGAAAACAACCGTTAAACAGAAGACCCTGGATCACCAATTTCGGGCGTTACGGTGGCGATTATTACTGTCTTATTTATTAGTTATGGTAGCCATTCGTTTAATGTCAAATTTCTTAATTTATCAACTCTTTGCTCATGGTTTATATGAACAACTAGATCAACGCTTAATCAATTTAGCCCAATCTGCAGCCCACAGTTTAATTGATATTAAAAATAATCCGAAAGCCGTTGATAATCCCCCGTACCGTGAACTGGATCAAGATGGAGATATCGATATTGCGTGGCAAAACCTGCGTCAACCGCAACAAAGTGTCGAATGGTTTGGCGATCGCCAGGAACCTCTCGCCCATTCTGGGAACCTTAAACCCGCTTGGCCCCTCGAAGTGGGGTTTCAAACCGTTGACGGGGGAAAAATTCGCATCTTAACCATTGTCGCTTACCATGATCCCCAAGAACAACGGCATTTAGAAGGGTATGTCAGGGTAAGTGAGTCCACCGACTCCGTAGAAGTGGTTTTAGCCCGATTACGCTGGAAATCTGCGGTTGGGGGTATCATTGCCCTAGCATTAATCGGTGTGGGGGGAATGTGGTTAACCCGTCAGTCTCTCAAACCCATTGAGCAAAGTTTTCGACAGTTAAAACAATTTACCGCCGATGCGTCCCACGAGTTACGCAGTCCCCTCACCGCCATTAAAACCTCGGTTACCCTCTTAAAAAGCCATCCCGAACGGTTTCAAAGCGAAGATATCCCTAAACTGGATATTATTCTCAGTGCCACTGAACAAATGTCCCATTTAGTAGAAGATTTACTGTTATTAGCGCGAATGGACGGGAAACAGGAAATGACCCGCCAAACCTGGCAAAAAATACCACTGATGGAACTATTAGAGGATGTGGTGGAATTTTTAGAACCCAATGCAGAAGGGAAAGACATCACCCTACAATTGTTCTGTCTCAAAGATGCCCTCATCAAAGGGGATAGTCATCAATTATTACGCTTATTTTCTAATTTGGTTCAAAATGCCCTGCAATACACCCCCAAAGGGGGAAAGGTTACCGTTCGCTTGAAACAAGAAGAGCAATCAGCCATTATTACCGTAGAAGATACGGGTATTGGTATCGCCCCCGAAAACTTACCCCATATTTTCGATCGCTTGTGGCGAGAAGATACCGCCCGAACCTACCGTCCCCACGGTTCAGGGTTAGGGTTAGCCATCTCTCAAGCGATCGCCCAACACCATGATGGAGAAATTACGGTTAAGAGTCAAGTGGGTATAGGTAGCTGCTTTCAGGTTCGTCTGCCTCTGGTTAGTTAGAGAAAAAATAGAATCAACCCGACTTCCTTACTATTTTTCCCTACAGTAATAAATAACGAAGCAAACAAGCGTTATTCAAGTTTAGGAGGAAGTCTTATGAATCGTGAGGATGGACAAGTTTTTTGGATTACTGTGATTACGTCTGCTTTTTCCTTGGTTCTCACCGTTGGGGTTGCTTTTTAAGGTTTCATTGCTGATACATTTCAAGAGGTTTGATTATGATTCGTCTCTTTCAAAAACATCATTTCTCTGTTACTTTCCTTATCAGTCTCCCTTTAATACTTCTTATATATTGTGGGGCGAGTTCAATGGTTTTCGATGTTAGTCGCAAATGGCAAACTATTTCTATTAATGAACATATTGCGTGATAAAAATTTAGTGGTGAACGAGGAGTGAAAATATAATTATTATGTGGAGAAGTTTTATGATTCGTTTATTTCGTAAATACCATCGTTTTTTAGCGATCGCTGTTAGTCTTCCTTTAATTTTAACCGTTCTCACAGGTATGGGTTACACTATTTTTGATGAATGGTTTCACATGGGAAAATTTGGTCATTTTTTAATGGAAATTCATACGATGCAAATTCTAGGATTGGATGAGATTTATCCTGTTTTGAATGGGTTAGGGTTAGTGGGTTTATTAGTGACTGGTTTAAGTATGACTGGGTTATTTAAAAAACAGCGATCTATGAATCCTTAAGTAGTTTGTATTTTATGGAATAATAGTAGTAGGTATTAGTTTAGCATCTGCTGTTATTCTGCTATCATCAACATTCAACAGAAATATAGAATTTATAAAAAACTTTTCTAAACTGGATTTGATATAATGGGATATCTTATCATTTTTTTTGAATTGAAAATAAAAGCCAGTATTTATTAAGCGCAGATGGTAAGAATTCAGGTGTGTTTTTAAATGATCTATAGTCTATTGATAAGTATTGTGAGTGATTCTATTCCTGGGATTAGACAATAAAGTTAATGTCTAAATTCCATTCTACTTTCGAGGTTTGTTCGATATAAATCTGACGAATAAATTCTCGAAAGTAAAACCGTCTTTCTGCTTCTGATAAGTCTTGCCAAAATCTAGGTAAGGAAACAGCTTCAGCAATATTTTTTAAGTTTTCTGGGGGAAGTTGTTCGAGTTTTGACCTTAATTGACTCATTTCTATGTTTAAATTATATTGTCTTAGTTGTGCTGTTTGTTGATCAAGAATGTTGGATTGAATTAAAGAAGGTAGTTGGTTAATAATGTCTTGTTTTTCAGTAATTTGTGCTTGAATCTTATTTTTATAACTTTCTATTTGCTTAGGGTCAAAACTATTCACTTTCTTGGGGAAATTTTCACAAATGTAGTCAATGGTTTTTTCTAAAACCTCTTGGTAAGGAATAGCTTTACAGGAAGGTTGTAAGGGACAGTTTTGAGGACGAATGTAGAGATATTCTTTTTTTTTGTTTCTTTGGGTTACATGGTTGATAATCATGGACTGATGGCATTTTTGACAACTCACTAAACCCACTAAAGAATGTTTTGCACTGGCTGTTTTTGAGGATAATTTTCGGTTTCTTCCTAATAATCGATCAATTTGTGCTGCTTCTTCCCGTGAGATAATAGCAACATGGGTATTAGATATAATTTCATTATTTTTATATTTTAAGTCTCCCCGATAAACAGGATTTTTTAACCAGCGACTTCCAGTAGAAACAGAGATTTTTTTACCGTATCTTTTGGCTAAATAATTAACAGCACCCCGCAGGGAACCAAACAATAAAAATTGTTCAAAAAAATCTTTAATAATAGGGGCGGTACTGCGATCTATAAGATAACAGTCTTTTCCCCTGCGATAGCCATAAGGGGCTTTTCCTGGAGGGGGTAAGGCTTTAATTCGTCTTAAGGCTTGTCCTTTTTGAAGGGATAAATGTCGTTGATTTTTGCCAATCGTTTCTAATACTTGGGGATCATTAATATCAATATTTATTTTATTTTCTAAGAATTCTATTTCATCTAAATCAGTCAGTTTCTGATTCTCTAAAATAAGAATTTTTATTCCTAGGTTTATTAATTTATGATAATTATACTTGACAATTTCAGGGGTATCGCCTAATTCTGGCAATTGACGAATCACAAGATAATTAGGAGGACTTTTTTCCGACTCTCTAAACAGCTTTTCTAATTCATATCTTGCTCCTAAATCATAATAAACTTGTTCGATTTTTAGATTATTAATAGCGATTTGTAGATCATTTTCTAGTAGCGGTTCACGATAAAAATAGGCAAATATTCTCATCAAGTTATGAAAAAATAATTTGAGAACCTGGAGCATTAATTTTAATAGAAAGCATCTGATGATTAGCAAATGTTTTTGCTAATTTAGGATGAACTTCTGGTGGTGCAAAAAATAACATAAAGCCCCCTGCACCGGCACCTAATAGTTTACCACCCCAGGCCCCTGCTTCTTGTCCTAGTTGATACATTCGATCAATTTCTGGGTTAGAAATGACGGTATCTAAGCTTCTTTTTGCTACCCATGCTTTATCTAATAATTCACCAAACGCTGATAAAGATTGATTACTGGTTAAAATATCCCAACCTTGATCCACCATTCTTCTCATATTTTTCAAAGTTTCTGTATTATCACTTACTCGTTTTAATTGCTTTTCAACTACTTGAGCAGCCCGTCTTTTAATCCCTGTAAAAACAATAAAAATATGAGACTCAAATTCTGCTAATCTTTGGGGAGAAATGGAAACACGATTAACAATAATATCTTCCTCTGTTCTAAATTCAACTAAGTTAAATCCTCCCATTGCTGACATGAGTTGATCTTGACAACCCACTCGATCATTTACTAAATGACGTTCGACATAAATGGCTTCATAAGCTAAGTCTAAGGGTTTAACAAATTCACCTTTAAAACTATGTAATGCTTGTAATAATGATACCGTAAAAGCAGAAGAAGAACCTAACCCAGTAAAAGCTGGTAAGTCAGCCACATTATGTAATTCGATATCTTTATCTAAACCGCAAAATTTTAAACATTCACGATAGACTTTATGTTCGATATCCTCAATGGTTTTAACTAACTCAACTTTACGATAAGAAACTCGAATTAAGTAGTCAAACAAATGACTGGGAAAAGGACTAGCTGTAACATAAGAAAATTTGTCAATTGCTGTAGCTAAAACGGCCCCTCCATGTTGTAAAAAATATTCTGGATAGTCTGTTCCTCCTCCAAAAAAACTAATTCTAACCGGCGCACGTGAAATTAACATGGTTCTACTAAATTGGTAAAGTTTTCTTTAATAAATGTTTCAGCTTTTGGTAAACTTTCTGGAGTCCCAATATCTAAAAATGGGGCTTCGATAGGATGTACTTTGATTTTAATTTCCTTCTTTAGTAAAGTCGGAAAAACATCGTATTCAAAACTTAAGGGAAAGCGAGACGGAAACTTCTCTAACGTTTCGTGGCGAAATAAATAAACTCCTCCATTAATAACTCCTTGACCGACTTTTTTTTCAGCAAAACTTATCAGGGTATTTGACTGATCAAACAGCAAGGAACCATACCGAGACGCATCATCCACCGATACGCCCAAAATGACGCATCCCACTGTTTCGTCATCTAAATAATTCACTAATTGGTCAAACTTAGCTACAATTAAAGAGTCTCCATTCATCACTAACCAAGCTCTAGGAGACAACTTAACTTGTTGTACTGCATTGATAAACCCTCCGGCTGTTCCTAATGGTTCGTTTTCACGGCAGCAGTAAATGTCTACTCCTTTGACCTGATGGGTTTTAAAATGTTCCTCGATTACTTCCCCTAAATGGCCAGTTGAGAGCATTTGTTGGGTGATTCCTTGCTGTTTTAGATAACGAATTATCCATTCTACAAAAGGTTGATTGACCACGGAGGCCATGGGTTTGGGAATATTAGGAAGGAGGTGTTTAACCCTTGTTCCATACCCTCCGGCTAAAATTACGGCTACAATATCATTCATAGATATATTTTAATGTTTGCAATGGGTAAACTTTGATAGAAAACCAAATAAAAACTATCTAATAATAGCACTTTTATTATTCAATTTTTTATCATTTTACAATAGTTATGAATTATTGTTGTTGAGGTTTGTTTTTTATGCTAACATCTGTAAGTGCTGCTTTAAAAGAGTGGAATGTTACTGTTAAAGCACTAGAAAAAGGTAACACTATTTTGCTCTTACGTAAAGGAGGAATTAAGGAAATTTTTGGACAGTTTAAAGTTAACCATAATCCTATTTTATTATACCCTACTTATGAACATCAAAAACCCCATCTTTTAAAATCAGATTATGCTAGTTTAGTTGATGCGGTTCCATCGGGATGGCATCCTGAAACTATTACTATTAGTAGTTGGGCTAACATTACTAATATTTTTAAGGTGACAGACTATTTAATTATTGAGCAACTTTATTCTTATCATATTTGGACAAAAAAGTTTATTAAAAAACGATTCAACTGGAAACCGAATCAACCACTTTTTGTCTTGTTCTTGCGTGTTTTTCTCTTACCTGAACTGGTCACTATTTCTTATCAATCAAACTATGGAGGATGCCGTTCTTGGATTGAACTTAATCAAGATATTTCTTTATCAAACAGCTATGCGGTCATCTCTGAGGATAACTATCATCAACAAGTAGAAAAAATTAGTAAAATTATCATGTCTACTTAAGGTCTTTTTTTGGGTAAAATACAGTAAATTAGTTATGAGATTTTATGAGTATGTATCTATTAATTCCAGCAGCCGGAATGGGTAAACGAATGGGAAGTGATCGTAATAAACTCCTGCTGACTCTTTTAGGTAAACCTTTATTAAGTTGGACACTTCTAGCAGCAGAAACCTCGCAAACAATTGATTGGATTGGTATTATTGGACAACCTTACGACTTTTCTGAATTTAAAAGAATTTTAGAGATAATTTCTATCAACAAACCAGTGGAATTAATCCAGGGAGGCGCAACCCGTCAGGAGTCTGTATATAATGGTTTACAGGCATTACCTCAAATAGCAAAAAGGGTGTTAATTCATGACGGAGCAAGATGTTTAGTGACTCCTAATTTATTTGATAAATGTGCAGTAGAACTCTTAACCTGTCAAGGATTAATTGCAGGAATTCCTGTTAAAGATACCATTAAAATTGTTGATAGTAATCGATTCATTCAAGATACACCAAATCGTGCTAACTTATGGGCGGCACAAACCCCTCAAGGGTTTGAAATTAATCTCCTAAAAGACTGTCATAAAAAAGGTTCTCAACTGGGTTGGCAAGTGACTGATGATGCTGCTTTATTTGAAAAGTGTCAATTACCAGTTAAAATTGTAGAAGGAGAAGAAACTAATTTAAAAGTTACCACTCCGGTAGATTTAGCCATTGCAGAATTTATCTTAAGACAGCGATTAACCCAATAAAAACTAACTTAAAACTGCTGTAACTATTGTATTTAAAAGAATGAATAAAGATAAAGATTTTTTACCTAAAGTGTCTGTCATTGTTCCTATTTATAACGGTGAACAAGACTTACCTGACTTAATTAACTGTTTACAATCTCAAACCTATCCCAAGGATAAAGTTGAATATTTATTAGTTAATAATAATAGTAAAGATAATACTGCTAATATTCTCAATCAAGCAACTATTGAATCTCAACAAATAGGGGTTAACTTAAAAGTCTTAAATGAGAACAATATCCAAAGTTCTTATGCTGCCCGTAATCAAGGAATTCGTCAAGCAACAGGAGAAATTTTAGCGTTTACGGATGCTGATTGTCGCCCTTTAAAAACGTGGTTAGAAGAATTAGTTAAGCCATTTATTGATGAAAACATAGGTATTGTTGTAGGAGAAATTGAAGCCCTTCTCGGACAGACAGTTCTCGAAAAATATGCCGAACGAAATAGTATTTTATCTCAAAAATTCTTATTAGAACATCCTTTTTTACCCTATGGACAAACAGCAAATTTAGGCATTCGTCGCCTTATTTTTAGAAAAATTGGTTTATTTCGTCCCTATTTAACCACAGGAGGTGATGCGGATATTTGCTGGAGAATTCAGCAACAAACCAACTACCAATTAACCTTTGCAGCGCAGGCAATTATTTATCATCGTCATCGTTCTACGTTTAAAGAATTAAGAAGTCAATGGGAACGTTATGGGCGTTCTAATTTCTATTTACACGAATTGTATGGTGTCGACTTAATGCGAAATTTAACGCTCCAAGAAGTTATTTATCGTTGTGGACGTTGGCTGTTAAAAGAAATACCGAGAGATACCATTAAAATACTACAAGGTCAAGGAAGTCCTATTGATCTAATCAAAATGCCTATTGATTTATTTAATTTTTATGCGAGAAGTAAAGGACAAAAAACAGCTAAATTATCAAAGAAGGCTCAAGAAATTCACTGGTTATAAGTATTAATTGATCGAGGCAACTGGGGTTGGGAAGGTAGGCGGTAGGAGGTCAAGCTCATACCAATTCTGGAAATTTATTAGAGATTTAAGGAGTCATCTTAGAGAAAGATGATTCAATTACCTCAATTATACAGCAAGCATCTCAAAAAACATTTGAATTGCGTTCAGCAATTGATATGTCTTGTTCCTAGCAAACGCACTTATTATTCGAGAGTTCTGAGGGCTGCAAGCATTATTCAATCAGCTTTTTGATTCCGTATGTCGTTCCCCTAGATAAAGGATTAGATAGCGTAGGGCGAATCACCCAAGAATATTGGGTAACGCATCAACACAGATGAGTGTCTTCTGTGTTGATGAAAATCATTACAGTAAGTTCGCTGGTTGAAAGAAGAATCCCTCGCAATACTACTCGGTTAACAAAATTGATTTGTTGAGATAGGGATGGGGGAGAGAGGGAAGAAGGGGAAGGGTGGGAAGAGAAAATCATGTTTTGGGCTGAATTCCCCCACACTCCCCACACTCCCCACACTCCTCATTCCATCAACTTTTCAAGCTTAACCGAGCAGTATTGGAATCCCTCGACTCTGTCGACGGAAGTGTCAAACCAGAAGCAAACGTCCAAATCTCAAACGTGTCACCAGTATTGGGACTCTAAATACAAGAATATTTTTTGAATTTCTCTATATAGAGTCTTACGAATCAGTAGTTGGTTACAGATAATGAAGAGTTCTCTGTTATATTTCTGGTCAGTCTGGTGACATTTAGGTAGAGTCTTAATTCATGCCTGATAATCGACCCCAATAGGTATTTATAACTTAAGACACAGAATGTCGGTGAGGTGTGAAAGCTTTGAGGGAAAAATTTTTCAAACTCCCAAACCCTTAGCCAGAAGCAGTTACAGAAAAATCTCAAAATTTTCTCAAAAAAAGGGTTGACATTCCAAGTTGGTTTGGTTATATTTGTAAATGCGCGGTTGAGAGCGACACGCCGACGACGCGCCCCGAACCTGGAAAATTCTATAGTTTGAAAGCT
>JAAUYH010168533.1_pt1 | contig 28155 bp, 25 predicted proteins | sample 7278061 | NCBI WGS metagenome assembly JAAUYH01 (sample SAMN14350203, study PRJNA611818) | marine sediment metagenome | isolation source: surface marine sediment (0.6m) | place: French Polynesia: Moorea | collected 2018-08
CGACTAGTAAGCCACAAGGCCAATCTATTCGAGGATGAATAGGCATAGATTTGACGGAAAGCTAGTTCACCCATGGGCAGCTTCATGTTGCTCTGTCCTGAATAACAGATCCCGAAAATCTGGATTTCTGTTGCGCTTGTATGAAATGCCCTCGGTCCACGAAAATTTTAGTGTACCGTGAAGTGTTGGATTAAATAAAAACATTTTCTTTTTCAATTCTCTTCCCTCTTAGGCATTTTAATACATATAGCTTTAAAAATTGAAATAATTTGCCCTCTCTCGACTCAACTATCTTTACTCGTCTTCAAACAAAGACAAAGTCCCATTTGTATTCATTATATTATCTTTAATATCATATGCAGGTATTCCAAATTAGGAACAAATCTGAGTCAATTATTCATGCGCATGCTTCAAATTTGAATTATCTCAAGTCTGATCTTATATAAGTTTTCTACCCTTAAACAATAATACAGTTTTCTTAACAATGCATCTTCGTTTCAATTCGTGTTTTCTTTCCTTAAAATTATTTCAAAATTTTAATCAAAATTTCCATTCCTACATTATTTGAACGATAAATATTTAATAAAACCTTCATTTTTGTTAAACTTTGAAATTTAGGCGCGCAGCACCGATCGGAGGAAGCCGGAAACTTTTAGTGCCTAAAGGCGTTTTGTGCTACAATGCTAGACAAATGGACATAAGCTAAAAGATTAAATTTCGGCCAAGAACCTCAAATGAAATTAATCCTACAGATTCACATGAAATCTAGACCGAATTTTAGTTACAGTATGGCACTCAATAATGCAATTGTTGTTTGTTATACAATACACCATAGCTAGTGATGTATAATGTATAGTTTTAATTTCATGTTTCCCGCGCCACAATCACTTCTGATTAATTAGTGTCACCCATCTGTAGCTTGATCAAAAAAATCGATGAACTCCGCAAAAATTCTCGTGGGCCCACGAAAATCGTGCATCGTCTGAATCTGTCTGGGAAACTAATCGGGCGAGGTTGGCGTTTCCACGATGGCGTCATCCTCAGCGTTTGGTTCATCGTCGGCGTTTGGAGGATCTTCAAGTGGTAGCGTTTTCGGCTCCTCAACACCATCCTTCGGTGCCGCATCTAGCTCAAGTCTGTTCGGAACGCCGACGGCGGCGTCAACATCTTTGTTTGCCGGTGGTGGGGCATCATCGTTCGGGGCGAGTGCATCAGGTTTCGGTTCATCAACTCCAGCGTTTGGTGGTTCTTCTGGCTCGTTGGGGTTCGGTGCACCTGCATCGTCGCCATTTGGCGCTTCCTCAACGCCTGCCTCATCCTCGTTTACGTTTGGATCGAATCCAGCGTCAACGCCCGGAAGTGCTGCGCCAGCAGCCACTACTGGAGGCATTTCTTTCGGCTCTTCCACGCCTGCTGCGTCTTCAGCTGCGACTTTTGGTGGTGGATTCGGTGCATCGTCGTCTGCGTTCGGCGGAGCTTCTGGTAGCAGTCTATTCGGTAATTCTGCTGCTGCTACGTTCGGCTCTGCAACACCCAGTGGTAACTTATTCGGAACACCGAAGGCGGAATCGACTCCTCCGTTCGGCGGCGGGGCCTCCTCGGCGTTTGGGGCGAGCACCCCAGCAACTGGTTCATCAGCGCCAGGTTTCGGCAGTTCATCAAGTTCGTTCGGAGCCGGTGCTCCTGCTGCCTCACCATTCGTCGCATCCTCGACCCCTGCATCCTCATCTGCGTTCTCGTTCGGAGGGTCTTCTGCACCCGCGAGTTCATCCGCATCACTATTCGGAGGCACTACTTCCACTCCAGCCTCTAGCTCAGCATTTGGAGCTGTGGTACCAACAGGCAAGCCAGCTGTTGTCAGTTTCGGTTCTGCGACCATCGCATCTGCTCCTGGAGTTGCCGCTCCGTCTTCTACTTCGAGTGGTTTTTCGTTTGGAGGTGGCAGCACATCGTCTGCCGCTGCATCTAGTTCTGGTTCATTGTTTGGCGCACCAGCTTCTAGCGCTGCCGCTGCTAGCTCCGGCCCGCTATTTGGCACACCAGCTTCAAGCTCTGCTGCAGCTGAGTCTGGTTCGCTTTTTGGGGCACCAGCTTCCAGCGCTGCTACAGCCGCGTCTGGTTCACTGTTTGGAGCATCAGCTTCCAGCGCTGCCGCGAGTGTTTCTAGTTCTGCCGGTGTCACATTTGGTTCTAGTACGCCCGCGCTATTAAGTGCGGCATCTTCTGCGACGCCGAGTGGAAGTGCTTCAGCTCTTGCCAATGGCACATCCGGGAGCAGTTCCGCTGGAGTTTCGTTCGGGTCCTCTACGCCGGCACCTTCCTCTACTGCAGCCCCTAAACCTCCCCCATTGTCATTTGGTAGTTCATCAGCAAGCGGTGGTAGTACTGTTGCGTTCGGTTCATCTAGCGCAGCTACTGTTGTTGCTGCTGCCAGCGCTCCTGCGACGGCGACTGTTGTGGCCGAACCAGGAGCAGAAATCAAAGACTTGAACCTAAACGAAGTCGTGTCAAAGTGGGGCGACGATGTTGCAGAGCTATCTGAACAATTTGAACAAGCAGCATCGATGGTTGCGAGATGGGATAGGCAAATACTGCATAACGGTGACCGCGTTAAGGCGCTGCATCGTGACAGCGAAGGATTGCAGGTGTGCTACAAGGAACTGTCTGACAATCTCGACACGGTAACAGCTCAACAAAACGAACTGCACACGATGCTTGACCGACTAGAACGTGAAGTGGACGCGAAACGAGTTGAAGGGGGTAGTGGGGTCCGAGCTGATGTGGAACGTGATAAAATGCATCGCGCCAGTACGGAAGTGATGAGCGATTTGGACGCGATGGCGCTCAGCATTCGTGACTTGGTCGTCGAATTGAATAAGAAGGCGGGCGCCGAAGACGGAGTTAGCGATGCAGTCGGGCAGATTATATCTGTGCTGAACTCGCATCTAGATTCCTTGCAGTTTCTCGATGAAACTACAGGGAGGTTGTCGAGAAAGGTTGCTGATGTCGCGCAGCAAGTTGAAGCGTGTCAGCGTGATGGGCGGTCTTATTCAGCGAGGAGACCAGGTTCTATGCAATACTGACTCTTAACCTTCTTGTAAACATTATCTTCTGGTAGCTACATTTGAGAAGTGCATTGCGGCTGCAGAATGGATGATATATTTCCACTGTGCAGGATCGATTCGGTAGCCACTTGAGCTGCGCTCAGTGCAACTTTTGAGCATCGCGATGCAGCACAAAAATGGATTGATATATTTCCACTGTACGACATGGATTTGGTAGGCACTCGAGTTGCGCTCAGTGGTTGATTAAATACGCAGTCACACTACTTTTGAGCAATCCAGCTCAGCACAGAAGAGGCAGTCGACCGTCGATGGAAATTGCAGGATTGTACCCCAGAAAAACACTTGGTTCAAATTAATTTGATCTCCGCTCTCCCGAGCCATTCGACACCATGAGTGAGAAGACGAAACAGAGTGTCGCATATCAGGGCGAACCTGGGTGCTACAGTGAGCAAGCATCGTATCGCTTCTTCGGCAAAGACATCGAATGTGTGCCGTGCGCTGCGTTCGGTGATGTGTTCAGCGCATTGGCGTCGAAGCGCGCCACCCGCGCAGTGTTACCCATCGAGAATGTGCTAGCAGGCACTATTCACTCTAACTTGGACCGTATCGTCGGCGCACCCTCCGTTCATATTGTTGGCGAGGTGGAAGTCGATGTGAAACATTGTTTACTAGTCGCCGACAAGGATGCCAAGATCGAAGTTGCTCGATCACATGAAATGGCGCTTTTACAATGTGATGCCTACTTGAAGAAACACGGGATTCGTGCTGAAATTGCCGGCGATACTGCCGGCGCCGCACGTGAACTAGCTAAAACGAATACGCCTGGTGTCGCCGCCATCGCCTCGGTTGGCGCAGCTCGTCGATATGGTCTGCACGTAGCAGCCGAAGGTATTGGGAACTCACTCGATAACTACACGCGTTTCTGGGTTTTGTCCTGTAATGAACGGGCAATACCGCGTGGTCCAGCATGTAAGACCTCGATTGCGTTCACTCTCGACTTGGGACCTGGAAAACTAGTACAAGCATTGTCCGCGTTCGCGTATCATGATATAGACCTGACGAAAATCGAGTCTCGTCACATCACGTCGTTGGGCGACGCGTTCGACCATGAGGCACACAAGGTCGCTCGTTGGGGTTACATCTTTTACGTGGATTTCATCGGTACTGTCGCGGATAAGCGTGTTGAGCTCGCCATCGAGTCGCTGAAATTGAAAACCGCGTTCTATCGTCTTCTTGGCAGTTATGAGGCCTTCTCCGATTGTGCCAACAAGTGCCAACCTGAAGTGCCGAACACTGTCATCGGTCAGGGAAATGGCTTCTCTGTCCCTGTCGTGAACGGTATTACTGAAAGCAGCCCGTAACGTAGAGATGAATATTGATGTGTTATTGACCTGATACTTTGTGTTCCATTTGCTCGATCAAGTTAGTGCTCATCTTCTGAGATATGGCAGTGGATTGAAGTGTTTGATAGTTTCAAAAGTGTCAAACTATTGTCGATGTTCATGCTTTTCGCAAGAAGAGGAAAAAGGATGAGGCCTGGGATTTTGCCACGACTATAACCGGTAGTGGTGCTAGTATGCAGCAACATTCATCCAGAATCCTTGTGTTCCCCGAATGATGATAGTATAAATGTAAACTCAAAAAGTACGTAAGGCTGTAACTCATATAAACGGCAGTATCCCAATGGTTCTGCAGGATGTGGTGGTCGCACCGTCTCCTTCTTCGTATGACATATACTTGGTTGTTACGTTCAATGCGGAATAAAATAGTGCAGCTTAGCCGTTTAGGTGTGTTTTTGACGTTGACAAATAGAAAGTTCCATAGTGACATTCAGGATGACCTGAAGTGCAACTGTAAGCCGAATCATCCACCCACACTGTAGTTATACTTTCATTTCGGGAAAAGGGTCGTCTCACCTCATCACACAAACACCCTTGTCAGGCGTTGCCAAATCCTTCTTGGCGTACTTTCGAACAGTTACACCTCGGCGGAGGTCATGGAGCGTCCACGTACCCATTTGGACGGGCTACCGGATGATGCGCTTATGAGCATACTTCGCTCGACGCACCATGTCCCTTCTGAGTGGAAATCCCGGACGTCACTGTTTTTCTCGAAGACGAGCCCATTTCAAACCGTAGCGTCGACAATGTTCAACACTGTGAACTTGGTGGCCGAAAAAATGATTCGCCTCCAACCCGAGAAGGCAACATTGAAAGTCGGCGTATCCGACACTTCCGAAGAGAACGTGCATTCGTTCGCTTTAGAAGCGTTGCGTGTGTGTGGAGAATCCGTAAAAAAAGTGACGCTCGATTTCTATCACTACCTGCATCCCAATGCGAACACTTCTATGCTGATGAAGTATATTGTGAAGTACTGTCCCAATGTGGAAAAGGTTTCATTAGACGGTGGAAAAGAGGACGACTGTAACTTAATTCTTCGTCATTTCGGACCGCAACTTCACTTTTTGAAATTGGATAAGCACGACTGTAACTTAATTCTTCGTCACTTTGGACCGCATCTTCACTTTTTGAAACTGGATAAGCAAATGAGAAAGCATTTGGACTTGAGCCGTTGCTTGAACTTGAAAGAATTCAAGTTTTATGGGGATAGACTAACCGACTTGAAACCTTACTGGGGTAATCTCGGACGAGTATTGGAGAAGGTGCATCTTGGGTGCGAATCACGTGATTCTAAGCATTGGGTCGAAACGTTGGACCAGATTCGCGAAAACTGTCCAAACTTGACCACAATAACTATGGACATTCAACTAAACTTACTGTTCGCATTGATAGGGAAGGAGCGATACTTGTTGTTTCTCCTTTCGTATGGGAAGAATCTGATTCGAGCCAACGTTGAAGGTCTACAAGCGGAAGACTTTACGAGACTCTGTAACACATGTCCGAATCTGCGGTTAACGTACTTTGTTGAGCGTTGGCGTGATTTGAAAGCGTTGCGTGCACTGAAATCACATGTAAGAAACCTGAGTGTCAGTCTTCCTACGAATATTGGTGCGGACTTTGGAGTATTTCGCGGCGCCATCGAGCAATGCGAGGACATTATAAAGCTGACGCAGATTATGGCGAAATCGAAAACAGAAGACGATGACAGTTATGTGCACTTCCATAATGAGAATATCTTGAATTGCACGTTTTCAATTCCTAGGTATACTATCGAGAAGTTGTCGGTTCTTGACGTGATACTTTCGCCTATTAGCGCAGAACTTATCGCAAAGAGCGTTTCGAACTTGAAGCATCTTTGCGTTACGTTCATAGCGTTGATTGCAGATGGATTTATTTTTAAAGGGATAGCCGCCTCAAACTTGCGCCTGGAGCATGTCGAAATCTCGGAGAATCCGCGAGGTCGGAATATCGTGAATCGAAAAATGGAACATACGATTCGTATTGTCGATCAGCTTGTTCATTGCTTCTTGAATTGTGCGCACCTTGCTGTCCTAAACCTGAAGATATTTCCGGGCGAGCTTGATTATTCGAATGAAGTAGAGAGGAAACTAGTGAAAAGTGTTCGCGATAAGTTCCGCGTTATCTGTCGGCCTTTGCGCAACCGTGGGATCGAGCATGAGATTCGGATGTTTGGCAATTTGTCACCATTCACCGCTGACGGCGGGGGTGAGCGAAGAAAATGGTGAAAGATTCTAGTGGCGTTACCGTACCGTTAATTCGAATGGTATAGTTTATAAATGCGGTGAACCGTTCAACGTTTTCGCTGGACGATGAATCACTTTCTATGGGAAGATACCAAGCTTGTATGTGTATAATCTGAAACAATTATATGTTGGTTGCGCGGCTCTTCTAGAGATAAACGAGTTCTACGGCACAGTACGGTACCCTGCTACAGTACCGGTACAGTACTTCAATGTCTGCCGAGGACAGCTGTGCATCGACACAAGTGAAGCCCTTTGTTGGTCATATCGAGAGCTGAACTAGGGTAAATTACGATGTGCTATTTCGTGCGTGCTAGGACGTTGTAAGAAATTTAAATTGATTTTCCTGTTACCAACCGAATCCAAGATTTGCGACAATTTATCATATTGTATCGTACCTTGCAATAGGGCACGAACTTGGGCATGAATATATGGCAATTTGTACGTATATAATAGGATTATTGTAATGACCCAGTGACGCACGTGAAGTGCTGGCACAGACGCAATCTCGTTGCGATTGTCCATGTAACCCAGTTTGTCCCGCAACGAAAGTAGCTCGACGGACCATTTGAGACTTGCGAGCGCGCACCAACCGACTTTATGAAACGGTACAGTAGAGTATACTAGACAGCTTCAAAGATCAAGTTCCTAACCTACTTCACTTCGCGCGCTCGCATCTTTTTACTTAATATACAAACCGATTGTCCGATACAGTATCATCGATCTTTTCAAAAACGAAGTTCTTCGCAATCTTTTTCTTGTTGTTCTCTAGGGCAATACGGGCATTTGAATCTCTGATGTCCCTTGGGTAATCGAACAATACTCTGTCTACTCAATACATGCCCACATGGCAACAGCATAGGGCCATTACCTGGTTCATTCGCTTCCTCCCTCGAAACTGGACAGGTAAAGATGCTATGGAAATAGCAATCCTTTCCAACATCCACTTCCACAGGCAGTACATCATCCCCACCGAGTTCTCTCCAGTTCGGTGCCACTCTTGCCGCCTTCAGCAAACTTGGTACTGCTTTCGCTCCACATCGTACAATCGTAACCAGTTCACTTTCGGGTCCAACATTTAAAGTTTTGCAGTATTCTCTTGTTAACGCACGTTCGACATCGTCCTTTTGTGCCTCATCCACCATTTCTCGATACGGACTGTGCTCGAGGTTATCCGAGTACAAGATACAGGTCATGAGTTTGCCTAGTGTCGCGACATGTTCGGGAAATCGTGAAAACTCACGTCTAGCGTAATCCAATGCAGCAGTTCGGTTGCCATCTTGCAATAAACGTAAATAAGCGAGTCGATGCAGTCGTATTTCTAAATTGCTATCTCCAGACTCCTCCGCTGTTTCTCTAGCCCAAGAAATGGCGGGTTGTAAATCTCCCGCGCGAAACGCAGCAAGCATCAGGTGAAGCCTTCGGTATGGTTCCACTTTCTCGAGATCGACCGATACACCAGCCTCCTCCGCGAATGATTGCGCGAGTGTAAACAACCCTTCGCGAAATAAATGATCCCGTACAGCCTCGTCGATAGAATCTTTCGGCAATAACACCGATGGCGCACAAAGAGAGGACAGTTCGCGTGAAGTACTAGAATCAATCGAGCGACCGAGTCGAGTTAGCGCGGCGCCGATAGCTTTTTGGTCAGAAGCGAGTGCGCGTGATAATGCGGTGGTTTCCGTCTCCAAGGTGGACAACGCATCGAGCGTCACTTTGCCATTGTCGACATCGGAGCGTATCGCACGCAATTGCGATAACACGCGAGAAAAACGCTCTGTCGACGCAGTCTCGGCGGCGAGATGGCGCCGTCTCGCAACATCGTGTTCGGCGAGGATATCGCGCACAGGCATGGCCGGCCGTTGTGCGTGCGCTCACTCGGCCTGCTACGCACGCAGGCGAGCGGAGTTTAGGTGGACTTGAGGGAATACAATCATCAAAAGTGCCAGCGGTGTAATGAACTGCATTACAGCTGCGAATCTCAGAGACACGCCACCCAAAATCACAACCACACGTTACATTTGTGTTCATTAACAATCTACCCTCTCGTCATCTATTCCGACGCGTCGTCAAAGCACGACGAATGCTGGGCATGACGGCTATCGGATATGTGCATTGCGCGTGCGGGAGGGTGGCTGGTGTGACGAGAGGCACCGGCGTATTTGCGCCGAAATCGCCTCTGAGACGCCCACGTGTCGGAGTAGTACCGCGGCAGCCACGGTTTGCGACGTGCGTGTTAGGTGGGAACGTGCCGGAAACGAATTCCGATGAGAATGGCGACGATAGTTCCGAGGATCCCGAGAAAGAGAAAGAACCTCTGCAATTGTTTCGTCAGGGCATAGATGATGAGAAAGACGATGAGGTTACACCTGGGCGGGTTCGAGTTGAACTTCCATTGTTTCCTTTACAAGTCGTATTAAATCCAGGGAATACTATTCCATTGTATATCTGGGAAATGCGGTATCGATTGTTATTTAATCGAATCCATGATGGGGAAGAGAAACGATTTGGCGTCGTGCTATACGACAAAGAAAGCGATTCGCTAGCGCGTATTGGTTGTAGTGCGGAACTTGTCCGATTCGAACCATTACTGGATGGTCGAATAATGACGAAAAATGTAGGTCGCGAGCGATTCCGAATCATTCGGATACTCGACGAAAAGCCGTACATGCGTGCGCTTGTCGAGTACGTGAGCGACGAGCCGCCGGGGCCGGAGTGCGCCGAGCTGGAACGAGAGGTGTGGAAAATGTTGCAGGACGTGTTGCAACTGTCAAACAAATTGTACGATAAGGCGTTTGACATGACCTCGGAAATTCAAGCCACCGCGCCGAAGGGCACGCCGGGCTCAGCGGCCGACGAATCGAAGCGTATGCAAGAGTTTTCCTTTGCTGTGAATCAAATTCTCGACATGCCGCTTCGTGACCAGCAGGTGTTGTTGCAAATGACGGACACCATCAAACGACTGAAGCGACAGAACAAAATGTTGCAAACCGCTAGAAATTACCTTGCTGCGCAGGTGACGATAAAAAACGCCGGGCTAAAGGGCTGGTGAGCCCTCAGTTTTGAATATTATCATTTTGGTTGCCAGTGCGGAATGGGGCAAATGGCTTTGATACTCTATAAACATGTTCGGACGCGACAGTGGATGACGTCTTCCCAGCATGTCCTGAGTGTTTCATTTTCGCACCCTGTTTGTATCACTAAAGTAATGTAGATGTATATAGATTAATGGAACTTCATTTACTGGTAGTCTAACCATCAACAAAAGTCAAGGATTATTGAGTCGTGAATAGAAACAAATCTGAGGATGCAGTGTTCGGGGTACCAACGAGAGAGAGCTTTACATTCGAGATAGAGGATAGGTCATTTTCCCATGGAAAACTGAACATCAAGTTCGAAACGTCAGCACCTGACTCTCCTGCTATTCTACATACTACAGTATCGCCTTCAATCACTTTCATCGTTAAGAAATTCGTCACCTCGAGAGCGCTCTCATCGTTAACACATGCCTAGTCCTGATGATAAACCATCTTAAGCGGTTGCCACCAACTATCGCCAATAGGCTCGGTGCCAGGGATGAGAACCTGCATGCTTCTCATCAAATCCTCCCATTCCTGCACGCCCGGCATGGTGGCGTATTCCGCCATTGCTTCTTCTAGAGGTCTCTCACCAACATACTCGGCGTAATAGAACAGGCGGTTACGGAACGACCACAGCGACAGATTGCGAATCCCGACAGAACGCAGTGCGCTAACAATTTCGGGGCGCGCCGCATCGTGTTCCGCTTTGTACTCGTCAATCTTATCCTCTTGGATGTCGAGTGTGAAGCCAATTCGCATCGGCTTCTTCTCGTTGTAATGCGGTTGTTAGCTACAGCATTCGGTTCAAGTCACAGCGAATACAAGTGTGCGCAACACATACCTTCTCGGACGGTTCCTCTAGCGTGGCCGGTGCATCCTGTACCTCCGACGCCATGATGTACCGATGGGTGCAGAAACGGTCTCAACGTGAGCCGAGGAAGAATTCTAATAATACAAGTTTACCACGAATGGTGTGGAAACCCGTGTTCTAGTGAAGCGCACAACGAGATCGTGTTTTGATGTTCATCGAATGCCACGCATTCTCACATTTAGAGAATTTTCACGTAATATTCCTTAACTACGACATGCCTTTCGTTTTGCGCCGTGAAGCTATCCATTTCGTACGGTATTACGAATAACGAAAAGTCGTTAGGCCTGTGCTAACAGCCACATCTCACTTTCCGGTTTAACCCTCTGCCTTGGGTAGGAAGTTTTATTTCGAGTGCACTACTGTAAATTTCGACATCAATAATTCCCGTCGACGACTATGCCTGCCTTGTCTGCAGCGGAACGCGAATTCATCGATGGTGGGGTTGCGTGCGGCGTGCGGGCCGATGGTCGCGCTCTGCTCGACATACGACCAGTGACACTAGACGCATCGCTGTTACCTACCGCATCGGGGAGTGCTCGAGTGAGAATCGGTGCGGTGACAGATATCGTGGTTGGTGTGAAAGCGGAGGTGGGCCGACCTGATGCATCCACGCCAGATGAGGGTGCCTTGGCGTTCACCGTGGAGTGTTCATCATTAGCATCGCCAGATTTCGTCGGTCGTGGGGGTGCGGACTTGAACGCGGAATTGGCGCAATTACTTGACCGATTATACACCTCCAGTGCTATGCGTCGACTTCGTCGCGGATTATGCCTTATCGAAGGTGTGAAGTGTTGGATTCTTCGTGTCGATGCGTTGGTGCTCGATTCGGGCGGGAATCTACTCGACGCGTTATCGGTTGCAGTTCGTGCGGCATTGACATCGTGCGTGTTACCGAGGATTATTGTTATTCCCGGTGAGGCGGATGAAGAGGCGGAGATAGAAGTGGATGAGGATACGTTGGCATTGATGAAGTACGCGGAGGATGCGCCGGTTGCGGTGACGCTGTCGTGTATAGGGGAGACAAACATTTACATCGCGGATGCGAATTCGGAGGAGGAGAAATGTGCTTCTGCGGCATTGACGGTGGGCGTGAATCGAAACGGGAATGCGTGTGGAACGGTCTGTGGTGGTACGGGCGGCACGGATGTCGAAACTATGGCGCGAATGTTTGAAGATGCAGTGCGGATCGGCGTGGACGTGTTGAAGAATAATGACGAGTTTCTGCGCGATGTGCGAGACAGATTACTCACTGAAAATCCTGTGCAGCCCGTTGGTTTCTTTGCCTAGCTCTTATGTGGGACTAGGTGGTAATGTCGGGGATGTGCATGTAATTCGAGTGTGAAGTAAATAAGCAATCTGGACCGCCACCACGGCAGAGCAAATTGAACGTTCCTCGACGATATTGATGCTATGGTCTCCATGATGCACAGTTGCTATACCTTAGGGTACAGACGTTGGCTTAAGTGTACCGTACGTACCGATAGTATTGTTTATAGCATCGCCACTCAGCTGCTGAACATTCAAGATTGAACGAGGATAAAACGAATTCGAGCAGTAGAAATTCTACAAGATGTGTAAGTCGTCCTGGTTATTATCCTTGCTGCAATTCATTCACTGGCACCCAACTACGTTACTGTTGATGATATTGCTTGTTGCATAGATGAGACAGTCGACGTCAAATTATGGATAGCAAGTTGTGAGAATCGAAATATCTAGAAGACTGGCAGAATACGATTTATGACCAATTCCAAGACAATGAATGGGATATTCGGATAACCAAAGCATGGAAGTTGCAGATAGAGGAATTCCCCGAGCAAAAGCACGTTTCAGAGGCATCGGCATGACATGCACATCGACGACCCGAATGATGACAGTGCAGAAATTAGTGCTGACGTCATTGCGAACGATATTCCCGGAGCGTAAAACAAAAGTTTCTGCTTCCGGCGATGAGATTAGTTGGACGCGAGTAATTTCGACACTTTCCAACATCTGACTACGGGAGATCTTTCACCTTCCGCCAATGAGAAGCGCCATGATGTACTGTACAGCCGTTTGTTCACTTGGTTTCATTTCTCATTTCCCCCATAAAGCCTGCTCGCCACAGAGGCGCGCTGGACCACAACCGTTCCAACCGCCCGCCGTTGGGACCACGACCAGGCCCGTGCGAAGCGCCGCGATGTCGCAAGCCACCGCCGCCTCACGAAAGAGACCCGCCGAAACGACGACTTCGAATTCGGCGGAGGAAAAACGAGCTCGCGAACGGAAGCGGATCCTGCGGAATCGTGAGCTGGCGCGTGCCTCCAATGAACGACGGAAGGGCCGTATCAAGGCGATGGAAACCGAATTAGAGGAGACTAGAAAAACAGTCGCAGAGCTTGAGGAAAGCATTCGCACTTTGGAGAAGGAGAATGACGACCTGAAGATCATGATTGAACGAAAGACAACCATCGTATAGGTATTGTTTTCGTTATACTCGAGTACCATATTACTTGTACAGCACACCACTGTATCGTGCTGTACCGTACATGGCTATAAAGTGCTATTGTAAAAAGGTTGTCGTCCTCGTAGAAATTGGTTTTGACTTGACTTGTAAATTTTGCATAACTGCTTATGGCAGCGAATCTTGTCCTATTGTAGTACGCACTGATTCGACAAGTGTTTTCACGTTGAGCTCAAATCCGCATAGAACGGTAGTGCGCGATGTTGGGCTTTGGGTTTGCTTCGCCAACGTACCGCGTGCAGCCGAGTACCTCCCGACCGAACAGATGTCGTGTTCGGATGGGAGCGATTCAGTATCATGGCATTCAGCACGCGGGCGTGCTGGTTGACGACACCGAGAAGGCGAAAAAGTTCTACATGGAAGTTTTGGGCATGACTGACGACACCCACTTACGCAATGCCAAACTGCCATTCAAAGGCGCTTTCATGAAGGCCGGCGATTCCCAGATTCATCTCATGGAAATACAATCGATGGACCCGAAGGAGGGCCGACCGGAGCACGGCGGACGGTAGGTACGCGTGAAACTCATGTCATAGCGATTGTTCTGACTTCGTTGGGATAGCGATAAACATGTGGCCATCACCTTGCAAGACCTTGACCCACTCATCGAATCGCTCGAAAAACATGGCCGCTTTTTTACGTTCAGTAAGAGCGGAAGACGTGCCGTGTTCACGCGTGACCTTGATGCGAATGCGCTCGAGTTCGTCGAGGACAAACTGTAAGTGCCTGATTTCTTGGTGCGAACTATGGTGGCGAGGACAACGGTAGCTTGTAAGAATGAGTAGGGAGGACCGTTGGTAACCGGTCCTTTTCCGTACACCAAATATATTTCTGTTTTCATACAGACCTATTGAGGAACCACCATTCACTTATACCACTTCTCGGTAAACATCTGTATGAAGCGTCTACCTTACGTCCTCAAATTTGTATTGTCTCGTCACCGTCGGCTGCGCAATGCAGTCCTCTGTTGCATTGCTGTTGGCTGGATCACACTCACGCTATTTTCGGCACCATCCGTCAGCGTAGTCCTTGTATTACTTGAGAGTCCAACCTTCCAGTACCCCGCGATCAATTTTCCTCCTGGCATAGTATTAATGAGTAAGTTTGCGAAGCAAACGTCATCGAGATTTCAATTGTGCAAGAAAATGAATTCAATCGAATAATACGATGCCACGAAATGGAAACAATTTCGAGGTTCATTGAGTCTAATAGTCCACAGAGTGTGTTGTCCCGCTCGGTCGAGTGCCTCATTAGCAACCTGGCACGCGTCGTTCAGGTCAAGATGCATGTTACCCAAAGCGGACACACTGCGAGATTCCTCAATACCAGCGTTTCGTTGTCAATCGCACCACCATCGCTACCGTATAGTATCAGTATTGACAAAGCGCTTTATCAACACACTGCCTGGCATTATGCGTGAGTGGCTGGTACCACGACGGAAGGACGACGCCACGACGCCTGCTACCGCATTGAAACAATACACCCCACCACCACTCATGAAGGGCCATCGGGTGCCACACACCGCGCCGCACCACCTCGCGGTGACGGAAATAGCGGAATATCTATCATTGTTTCGACGGCAACCACTCGCGGTATCGGGCGTCGTGTATTGCAAACAATCGAGATTTTTTCGCAGTCGCAAACACTTTGCCGAGTTGCGCGGTTGTAACTTGGTGATTTATCGTACGGAGGAGGTGGCGGTACTGTCGAGACCGGGGAATGATGCGGTGGTAGCTGTGCTGTTACTTTCGGACTTCAACATCGAGATACTGCAATTGAATGATACGTTTTCGAGGATTTTCATTCATGCCGCGGGAAAGGATTTCTTCCAGAGCTTGTACATCAAAGTGAGAAGTGATTCTCCGGAATTCGACTTATGGCGGGCTCATTTATCTCGCGCACGTGCGATACTGTTGCCGAGTCTAACCACACTTACGGTGGAGTCGATTATAGGGCAGGGCGGTGGCGGCAAAGTGTTCATGGTGAAGTGGAATGCGAATAATCGGTTCTATGCGTTGAAAGTGATTAGTAAGAACAAGGCGTTTCTAAGTGCTCGTGCCATACGACATGTCGCGAGTGAACGATACTTGATGGAGAAGGTTGGGCCACATCCGTTTCTATTGCCGATGGTGTTTGCGTTTCAAACACAAACCAATCTGTTTATTGGCACACCGCTGTGTGGGGGTGGCGATTTGGCCACGTACATACGGAAACATGGATTGAAAATGACCGCGGAAAGAAGTGCGCTATACGCGCCCGAGTGCGTGGCGGATGGACGCGATGGGAAGAAACGGAAAAAGTATTACGGGCGCTTGCCCGAAGATGTGGTGAGGGTGGCGGCAGCTGAAATTATGCTCGGGTTGAAACATCTGCACGAGAAAGGGATTGTGTATCGTGACCTGAAACCTGAGAATGTGCTGATCGACGAGTCTGGCCATTTGAAGATTGGTGACTTTGGGTTGGCGAAACATCTGCACATGAATCACACGGGTAGTGGGTACTTGCGTACCGGGTCGATTTGTGGAACGAGGAATTATTTGCCGCCCGAGATGTTGTATGGGAAGCCGTACAGTATGGAAGCGGATATGTGGTCATTGGGCGTGATGTTGTATCGTATGTTATGTGGATGTTTCCCATTCGACGCGTCGCGAACGAAGGAAGTGTTCAAATTGGTGCGTAACGAGCACCCCATAATGCCGGCGGTGTTGACGCCGGAAGCGAGAAGTTTATTGGGAAAGCTGCTGGCCAAGGAACCGGACTCTCGATTGACAATACGGGAAGCAATGGAACACCCGTTCTTCACGTCGTTGGATTTCGATAAGATGCTGAAGTTGCAGAGTGCGCCGTCGCTGAAGATGAATGTGAGTAAGAATCCGATTGATACGCTGGACAATTTTGAGATTAGTCGACTGCAGGGGGCGACGGTAGGCGAGGTTTTATGTGATGCGACGCAGGTGGAGGGCGATGGCGATGGGAACGATACGGAGTTGCCGGCGATGAGCCCGAAAGGACGATTGATTGGATTTGAGTATTTGGGAGAAGACGAAATGAGCAAGGTGGATTTGGAACCGATCGAGGTGGCGAAAAAGAGTGGGTTGTTTGCGAGAATAGTGTCTATCGAGTCGGCGGAATCGCTGTTGTCGCCGAGAAGAGTGAGCAGTCAGAGTGGAACGTCCCATTCGCCTTAGTTATGTGGAGGTGTGGATTGGGTGCATAATTTAAAGAAGTTTGCAAGCTCTTATCATGAAATGGTGTGGATTAAGAAGGGGTACAGTATTGCTCTAATTCAAGTATCGGTAAAAATTAACGAAATATTAAGAAGTTTTCTCCATGGCTCTATTAATGACTAGTATCACGATTGATTTCAAACTTGCAGATTATCAATCTAAGATGAGCATCAGTGATCAAATAGTGTACAATACTGGAAATAAGATAAGCACACGGTACATCTGTATCAGGGTACCGTGTAGTCTACCTTGGATGCATTGCTAGTCAATCAAAGTGCCGTCATGCTGCTGACGATCGATTCGATTCAGATTGTTCTGTTGTGAGCTACTGATCGTGACACCTAATATTGATCGCTTTTATTTCTTTCAATTCGAATTCTTCGCAACTCCCCAAGGATATCGCAGTACACAACCCTTATACTGTACATTATGACACATATCGGGCAATTGCATGTTGTGGGCATAGCAAGCAACCTGAGTGCCACATCAACAAAACGCTCGAGATGTGTGCAGTAAGTGAAAATTTTCTAATGAAGCCTGCAACAACAGTTTCAAAGCAGGGTGACACCAACGGCCCATGCGAGTGAAGGAGCTGGGGACGGTACACCCCCTCTACCTCAATGCGAAACATGGGAGAATTATTATGTGACTTGGCTTAGAAGTGTGAACGACTGGTCTGACGGTGGAGATTCACGGGCTGCAGGCATGTTGACTGGCCGAAGAGTGCTAGTGTACTTAGAAGTGCAGAATTCACTTGATGGCACACTATGCTCGGCAAGAGTTGGCCCCTACACTTCCGATCTGGCACTTCTGGGCAAGTAAACCATAGAGCGAGTGCATTCATCCACTCCTACTCCAACCGGTCACAAGTTAATTGTCTCAACTGGTCTGCAAGATTATTGCCGAATTCGTGCGTGCGAATTGGATAGGATCCTTGTCTCAGAGGAACGGCACCTGTACGTGTATACATCCGAAAATGGTCCAATTGGGTGCTTGATGTCAAGAAGACGGTAGGCTGCGAAAGACAGGTAAGAAAAAAATTTACTGTGGGTGTAACAATTGGTACAGTGCCACAATTGTAGATCGTGACATCTCTTCCTTGAAGACTTAAAGCGCGTACATGCCGCGAACTAGGCTAACACATGTAAAACTGATGTCGTAAACGACAATTGGAAAATAGTTTCTGGCTGAATTGCGGCTCATCAATTCCGTGTCAAAATATGACTCGTTTAGATTCCATGGGATTCGAAAGCGTCGCACATTGCCGCCAACCGTTGCAAAATGTCGTCTTCTGCAAACCCCACTGTGACACCAACCCCATCGTCCAGCACTGCCACGGACAACGCCGCAACTGCGCCAAATGACGACGATGACGCAATCATGGTGGGAATCTATGGCGGCTGTGTACTGCAAGAAGCATCGAATATTACTGACATCCGCAATTCAGGGTTCACCACACTGATCTGCTGGTCGGTGCATATCAATGAGGAAGGCCACTTGATTTACAATCAGGGACATCCCATTGCATGCGGTGGCGCGTATACGGGTCCCAAATCTTGGCCTGGCGACCTTGCCGATGCGTTCAGCCCGCCAACCACACTCACGCGTTTAGTGTTCAGCATTGGCAGTTGGGGGAGCAATGACTTTCGTAACATTCGTTTGCTCATGCAGAAACACGGCTTATCGCCTGAGAATCCTTTGTACGCCAATTTCAACGCGCTCAAACGTGCGATTCCCCAAATTCAAACCATCGATTTCGATATGGAGGACGACTTCGACGAACAAGCCGTAGTCTCGTTTGCGCAGCTTTTGTACACCATCGGCTTCGATGTCACGTTTTGCCCATATCACCGACTTGGGTTTTGGGAGGGTGCCCTGCGAAAGTTGTACGCTATTAATCCCGCAATTGTCACTGCCTACAACTTGCAGTGTTATGCGGGTGGCGCTAGAAACGCCTCTTATGCGGCTATCGATCAATGGATTTTATCCGTACAGCGCGCTACTGGTTTGAACAGGGCCAGAGCTGCAGCTTTTGTTCGACCTGGCTTCTTTTGCAAGCATCGTCACCAGCACGAAACTCCGGGACTTCTTCCCGTAGAGATCATGTCGACATTGCTCGAATGGAGGTCCCTAAATTTGAAAGGTGCTTGGTTATGGATATACGATGATGTACTGAAGAATAAGGGCATCGTTCCGGATACTGATACAAGCACTGACGCCTACGCGACAAGCATTTTAACTGGTCTAATATAAATCTTGTTCCTTGTCAGGGTACCTATATGTACAGTAATATTGATAGAACCTGGTAGGAGCAAACGATTACCCAAGTCCATTGCGCTACAGTTTCACCTCAAGAGGCAGTAAGCTTTATGAATGGTCGAAGACTAGTGATCTTAGTTTAGTTAGCTCGTTGCTCACGACGTCCCCTACGTCCACGGCGGTCATCATCGCCACGACTGTACTGACCACCCATCGCTACACGTTCACAATTCTGGGCGAGAACTGATGCACGAATCGACAAACTTTTGGTGCTCTCAATAACTTGTTCATACACGCTCGGCACTGTCACACCCATAATAACTTGGTTGGCTTGCGAGTTAATTTTCGCGTCGAGCCGAGCATTACGAATCAGGTTCACAACCCATTTCTCAGCTGCATCACGCTCCATATTCAATTTGCCAGCCAGCATTCCAATGTCAATCACTTGATGGATTCGGCAATATGTTTCGAAGATTGTGAGACGCGCATCTTCCAGAAAGTCATCGCGGGTAGCCACGAGGAAGAAGTCTCGCTTCAGAGTGTCTTCACATTTCTGCAACATATCTTGCGCACCCTCAAAGTCGAAGTTCACGTAGAGACACTGCACAAACTCGGTGATGGGATCCGAGTAGGCGTAGGATTCCTGTTGAATAACTTTCACCAGCTCTTTCATCGCATTCCGTCGGCGTTTGTTCGTAATTACTGCGGTAGTGAGATAGCGAAGGATATGCGGACAATTGGTCTGAATTGTGTTTAGATACTTCTCACTGAACAGCAAGTCTACGATCCCGGTACGCCCGTTTTCGTGATTGAAAAAGACGAACAAACTCCAGTGGATCAGCCATGTACGCTGCTGCAACTGTTGCAGCGGGTTGAGTGGCACTTGACGACCAGGTGTGTCAATGGCATCTTTCAGTTGGTTCACGTCTTCAAGGGCGGCTTCCCAGTTAAAGATGAGAACGTCGGATGCAAGTTTGCCCCAAAGCGCAAGGAACTCGCGTTCCGGATTACGCCCATTCTTCAACACGCGATATGCGTGCATGAGCTCGGCAGTCAGTTCGTAGTTCCCACAATCGAACGAGAATTTGCCGTATTCGTAGACCGCCTCCAGCACTTCATCCGTAATGTTGTACTCCGCTTCGAGATGCTCCATCTTGAAGTTTGATGACTCGACCAGTTGAGTCATTAGTTCGTTGTTGTTCAATATGCGAAGAAGCGGGGCAGCGTCTTCTTCCAGCGCTTGCATAGCCATAAGAACCATTTCGCGACGATTCACAAGCTCCTCCGGTGGTTCGGTTTCATACAACTCGGTATGAATGTCGATGGCGTAATCAATCATGTTGGTGTTGGATATCAGGTCGAGCTTCGCTTTCATAATGTCTTCGCTCTTGTATACGCCCGCCATATCCGGGTTCTTCTCCACAAAGTCAAGCAGCGGCATGATCATATGCCGGTCGAGATACTCCGATATCTTCGGAGTTAGATCGTGTTCCATGTTGACGAGCTAATCCCAACGCAGCACGAACGCAGAGAGATAATCACGAGCAACAGCAATGGGATGTCAACGACAGAATCAAGGCGTCGACGGCCGGTGTGCTGAGAAGAATGACCCACGTGGCCACCTGTACAGAACGAACAAGATTTAAATGGAATTGGAATTGGGTACGGGAATTTGCAATACATTTTTGAAGGTTCAATTCGGAAAATAGGGCTTTTTGATTCGTGGCGTCCGGGTTTTGAGTACGTGTGCCGCCACAAACAGGATGCAAGAGATGCCAACACGGATCAAGAAGGAAAAGAGGCCCATTGTGCACACCAACGGCATAAATTTACTGTAGCAAACCCAGGTGCTACAGTATTGATACTGTACTAGTCAATTTCGTGCGTCTCGGCAAGATTCAATTCGCATTGTACAGTATTGCTAAGGGGATTTCGTTTTCGGAAGAACCGGAGAACAACGTGAGGAGAATGCGATTTCATGCACGCCGTATGCTAACACATCCGCAATGGCGGAATCGTTCACGAGGTGGGACATTCCTACCTCGATTAATACGTGGATGTGGCATTTTTTCTTTGGCCATGTTACTCATTGTCATGAGCTCTCGAACACTACCACGAACGAATAATGCAGCTGCTTACTCGAGAGAGGTTAGCGAGCCCCCACCAACTCATTTCCTGCCCCAAATGTCGGACAGTAATCAACCTGTGGTTTCTGTGAGTCGAAATAATATGAAGAGTACGCTGGAACAACAAAGTGATCTTGTGCAAGCTCGAGTGGTGAGACAGTCCGACCTACAACTAAATGAAATAGGAGTTGCGAAATCGAACCAATTTCCCAGTTACCACGAACTGGACGAATCACCAAGCGCTGCGGCGAACATTGCGTTCTTCCTTCAATTGTCTGAATCCTCAATTAAGATGGCACCTCGTCTTGTCGACCGACTTTGGCATGAACGGAATATCATCGTAATTCACGTGGACGCGAAAGCTTCGGACAGTCTGGTGAACGAGTTCAAGTCGTTGTACAGCGATAAGATGCGTTACTCTAACGTTCATTTCTTACCAAGAGAATCCATTACTTACATGGGCGTAACGATGATTTTGAACACATTGAGCGCGATTGAGTATCTCCTGACACTCGATCAGCACTGGGACTACTTTATCAACGTTTCGGGATCATGCTATCCGACGGTGTCTGTGGAGAACATGAGAATGATTCTTGGCCAGCCGCGTGTGCTGAAACAGAAAGTGTCGTTTGTTCAATTTTCACCCAGCCCGCAATTTTGGTTAGATTTGAAGAAGTCGCGTTTTGATATCCTCTATCATGACCCTGCTCTTGGGCTTTTACCTGGTACAGCGAAAGAAACCAAATTGTTGTTATCCCCAGTGAAGCATCCGTTGAAGGATAAACTCGGTATAAGATTTGTTCATTCGGAAGCGTGGGTTACCGCCCATCGCTCCCTCGCAGTCGCAGCTGTGCGCAACCCTTTTGCAAGACGGTTACTCGTTTTACTCTCGAACGCGAAAGACGCAGAAGAGCATTTCTGGCCTACTCTTGCGTGGAATGTGCCGGAGTTGAATCGGACGCTGGCTCACCATGCGATGCGCAGTGTGTATTGGAAATTGAATGGGGAACCATCGGGTCAACATCCATACACAATTGACCAGCATCGCGAACCGAACGGACAATATTCGTTCTGGTCGAACATCGTGCGATCGCCTGCATTCTTTGTTCGCAAGTTTTCAACACCAGACTCAGAACTCATGACAATGATTGATAAGTATAAGAGCGGTTTTCACCCCGAGGCTGACATGAAGGCGGTGCGAAAGTCACTTAAATATGTGGTATTTATGACGATGTGTCACGCGGACATTGAAGAACACTGGAATTCCCAGCTCGTAGTACCATGTTTCAAGGGAGGTAACTTGTAGTACTGTATTGTAAAAAGCAAAATAATGTGGCTGCGATTGAACTGTATGGCATTCACACTAACTCGATGCCCGTTTGATATTTTCTGCCCTCATTTTATCCTTACGAAACAAATGGCTGAATGCATATTGCACCTGATTCCTGCAACGTACTCGGATTGAACAGGGTTTCAGAGTGGATGCCGAGTTTTGACAGAGTTGTGCATAAATATCAACCCTTGATTTCTTCTCATTCGACTGCTGTACGATACATACAGTAACCACATGCCGAGTGTTCCCTACTAAGAAAGCCACGGTATCTTTGCCCTTGTCAGATAAAGTGTTCAGTTATTTGAAGTTTGTTTGAATCATATAGTGTTCGTTATCAATGCTGCAATGAGCAAAATCAAGAATAAATTTACACTTGATTTCACGCCCGTGCCTAATGATCAAATACTTGCCGAGAGGAATCATCGCGTTGAATAAGAAGGTCACCCATTAGCAGATCCTGTGGGTGGGGGGAGAAATCCATGCTTCCGTTCCATTAGTGAACTTTTCATCAGTTCGATCACTCACGAGACTACTGTGCTGTATGCCACACAATGCTGTGCAGTACTGTACTGCATGTACTGTAAAAAGAATGTGCGAACTGTTGATTGGCTGGGGTTGTAGGTATAGATGGAGGTTGCTCGTGGACGGAAATTGACTAATGGTTGTACAGTACACGTACAGTACAGTACTTCGAGACATCTGGCAACGGTACAGTACTATTAGGTTTTGTGAATAACAAGTACATAAAACCCTTCGTAGTTAAATGGAAACTTCCACGCCACATCTGGAGTCTTCTCAATGCATGTTTGCCAGTACTGTACTGTACCAAACAGTGACCTTCAGTCCGGTAAATGATTACCCAGTACTGTACAGCATCAGGGATGTCCATCATTCGGTTCCGGTTCGAACCGAAACGGTTGGATCGGTTCAGATCCATAACTATTCTAAGTACGTGAAATAAGTATAATCTAATAAATTTGATTTTGATCCACAAAAATTCAAGTAGGGAAGGGGCCTGATACGTCACAATTTCACATCTAACTTGAAAACCTTGAACTAACTTCATTTAAATAACTGAACATCTACCATTTTCATGAAATTTTTAAAAATTTACTTATTACTAAAGGAATCTCAATCAAGATTTGAGCCTGATCACGGCTGTAACTGGACTGATCACCGAGGTTATTCCTATTTGAGTCAATCAAATTTTTACCAAACAATAATCCAGATTCATTTACAATTGAAGTTGCTTGTACGTCGGACAAGTTACGTGCTAATTTTGCAATTGATGTAATCTTTCTTGACTTATTTTCCATAAGATTAATGGATCCGTTATATATTTTTGTCGCAAGTTTGAATCTGAAAAACAAATTAATTTTGATCTGCACTTAATTTTTCTTCTATAAAATCTATGTCGTTTTTAAAAATGACAGATGTCGCTGCTTTAAGATAGGAGAAATGATGGTCAAAGAAATGTGTCGTGGTTATCAAGGAAAGTTTAATCAAGTCTGTGTCTTATTTATCTATTCTTTCTTGGTGTGATTATTCGGTAAGTGGTGTTCACTTCGCAAAAGTTTGGATGCAGTTACCGGATTGATTTGCGTTTTGCTATACCGTAATTTGCTCTGTCGTGACCCCCTCGGATTTAACCTGGTCATAGCCCCCCTGTTATGATCGACGTAAATAACAGTTTTGCAACATGCATTGTGAAGCTAACAGCTTTAATAAACTATGTTCCGGAAAGTTAAGTAAAAATCTAAATTTAATCGTCAAAGAATATATCTTGCACCGGATCATAGTTAAGAAGTAAAAATTTTCAACCTCTACACAATGCGCGTAAAACGGTTATTGCTTTTCAAATCGCGAGCTGTCGATGAAGCCGTAAACCCCTGAAATGTGAAAAAACGGCCCAAAATACTGTGTTGACCCATCCAACATTCGAAAGTGGTGTGCAAATTATGATAAAATTAAGAAAACGGCACAAAATTCATCACACAAACACACTCTGCACACTAGAATAAAACTTGAAAACCAAAACCTTGAAAATTCATTTTATGCATGGATTATGGATCAACACTCTAAAGAAAATGCAGTATCAACGCATTTGGTTATTGATAAAGCTTTATTAATCGATCCTGAATTCAAGCAACGTGATGACAAAAATTATTGGCTTGGGTAAACAAATTTCTGAAGAGTAGAAAATTTTCTATTCACACACGTACTAGAGTGAGTCAAGTAACGGCCACAACAATGCAAGCTGTAAAGCAAGATTTTTGTCGACGTGTAATGACAAAGTTCTGTAACTGTATTAATAATCAATTTTTATTGGTTAATACGGACGAAACTGCAATTTTTTTGAATTGCTCGACAAAAACTACTATTAATTTGCGTGGAGAACGAATCATTGCGATTCTTGTCGGTGGTACCTCATCAATGCGTTTCACACTTGCTGTAAGCGTTGCAATGGATGGTACAGAATTGAGTTTATTTTTAATTTTTAAGGGGAAGCCAGGTGGCGGTATAGTCAAATCTCTTCCTGCATTGTTCCCAAATGCTGTATATGGATGCGTCCAGAAAAAAGGATAAATGGATATCCGGACGATGAAAATTTGGTACAATACTGTGTAAAGACCCTATTGCGAGGCACCCGATGGAGAATCTGTGCTACTACTCGATGACTTTTTTTGTCACAAAGATGAAAATTTACAGCAAAATATGGAAGAAGACGGTGTTTTACCTATCATGATACCCCTCATTATACTGGAATGCTACAACCATGCGTTGTGGGAATAACCAAACCTCTGAAAGATAGGCTCGAAAAATTTGCTTCGAAGCGGAGACAAGAAACGGATCGAGATTTAGAAGCAGGAGAAAAGCCGCCGTCACCTTCTCGCAACGATGTTATCCAATGACTGAAAAAAAATTGGGATGAATTCCCAACTGCGATCGTGCAAAATTCTTCCACTGCGAGAGGATATTTTTATCAAGACGGAATCGATTACAGCATGATACCTAATCCAGTTCTGATTAGTAATTAGTTAAAATGATATTTTTTTAATTGTGGTATGATAGTCTGATAGATTGTACTCTCCTACTCAAGGAGGCCACGTCAGAGCAAATTGCGGTAGTTGGCAGGTACAACTCTTGATTTGCGTTGAGATCTTCAAATATATGTGGTAAGAGTTTGCTTCGAAACACTTGCCCTTTTCCTAATTGCCCTGGACCTAGTTTCTAAAACAGATAAATTACTAATTTTGTCCAGGCCTTTTCAGATGAAAAATGTGTTAGTGCCGAAAGACATCGATTGTCTAAGCATGTGGAATGATACATTGATTTATCAAGTGATTCAAATACATTTTCCATGTAATCTCGTACTAAACTATAAATATTATTCCGGTTACTTTGCAGCTCACTGTAGAGCGAATTTCCTGAGAAAAATGCAAGCGAAAAATCAAAAGCATGGAAGAATGCGTAAACTTCAAATACTGGGACTGATCTATTGACGCTTCTGCACTTCTACGACAAAGTATTGTAGATGATCGCAACATCATTGTGCTTGTATTTCGAAGAAATATGAAAATGGATTGCGAGGTTGAAAAATTGTAACTGAGATACTTATCTGAATATACTACAATGTAGATTGAGGAATAGTCCATTGTACTAAAAACTATGCTAGTCGACTCTCCTGCTCGAAGGAAAGATTTACCTGAAATAAAAGGTACTTCATAGTTAAATTAAGGACAAGCCTAGTTGATGTACATGAATAGTTGAATCGCCTTCGGACTGTTTCAAATTCTTTCTGACCCTCAATATCTTGTACTATGTTGGTCCTCGATTTTTTGTATCGAATTCTGACAACTTTCTAGAACTTCTGTAGTCATTCTGAAAAATCTTAGAAAATGATTGCAAAAGTGATTGACCCAGTGTTCATCGAATTTGAAAAGAAGGATTTCATCATGTGCCTTACAACAAAACTTTTAGATTTTTTCGTCTACCTGTGCAAATTGAATTTTTACAAGTCTAAAGTCCCTTTTAATTGAATAATAAAGATGGGTCAAGGCCGTTGTAGTTATAGCGAACTTGTTTGCACCCCAGTCTCTAAACGTTTGGCATCGGTAGCCGAAATTATTCTGAAGACCGCATTGCGATTTAATAGCTTTCGGAATAGATCCGGCAGGATCTCCGTCCCTTTCAAAACCGCGAAATCGTTTCGAGGCTAATCGGAGATGTGTTTCTTTAGGGTGCCTCCAATCCGCAAGAATGCTAGTGAAACGTCTGGAGAAGACAGATTGGAACGGAAAGATTAAGCAACCGTCAACTAGGTTTGCCATGCGAAATAAAATGTTAGCCCACCAATGTAAATACATACTATTTTTCTGACGTTAGCGTTCTATGTAGCAGATCACCACCACAAATTTTCATCGCTATCCGTTTGCCTACCCAATTTCTTGCTCATGTCCGTCGGTGTTCAACGATAAGTAGTATACTCAATACAACGAATGCTACTTCAACGGTAGAACAACTAATCACGCGTTGTTACCATATAGGCGCTCTCTTGAAGAGTTCAGTAGCGTTGCCAAAGTCGAAGGAGCTCTCATTTCTTTCTCCATCTCGAGGCATATATACGAATTGACACCAGTAATGCCGCATCGTGAACGGAATTTAACGTGGATTTTTACTGCAATTTTACGACGATGTATACCACATAGAGCACAAATATATACTGCCTTTTCCAACTTATTACCCGTTGACTGCAATCCTTTGACGGATCTTCCTTCGAATTCAACCATTCGATAGAGTTAGTTCCCGGAAAATCAACAGCTTTTTCTTGTAGGTGTCGAAGATATTCTGAGCTAAAGAATCATTTCCATTCAAAATATTTTTCTTCAATCCGTTTGTCTAGTAAATCATCTTTTTTGGTTCTTCAAACTTTTTGTGTTTGAATGAACTCTGCACTGTCTGCGTCAGTCGTGACATCAGCAATAACGTAGTCTGAGTCTTCTGTAGTCTCATGGTTGTTGACATCATCACTCAGTTCTTCGGCATGCTGTTCTATTGTAGATGGTTGTGGAAGTTGATGAGGTGGAGGGGAGGTGAATAAACTTTACAAGGGAAAAATGTATGGGGCTGTAATTCATGTACCAAATTTAGTTGAATGATCGGAATTAAAATCAATTTGGTACTTAGTTTGGCACCTTACATAATATGGCAAATAGTTTGAGGCTGAAGAGAATTTGGTGCCGAATCATGTACAGTGGGGCATCAAAATTCTGAACCCAGATTTCAGAGCACACATGTGTAGTAATACAACCGATTAAATTAATTCTACGTAGCTATCAATATATACTCGAGCAACCACTAATACTTTAATATAATCCTACAGCGATATATCATAGAGGGAGACAGTTTTTTTGAAGTACTTATCCGGTAGAGAATTCCATGTTTGACGCAGTTGTTCGTACAATTCACCAGCAGCATTAGGATGGTGTGTTTGAATATGTAGACGTTGTTTCATTATTTCCCATAAATTTTCGATTGGATCTAGGTCAGAACCCTGTCCTGGCCAAAGTATTGTGTTGATGTCATTTAGATTAATGAATGACGGCACACTCTCAGCATGGTGCGGTCCGCACACGTCGTGTTGATAGAGAATTCTCAAATTAGCAGCCTGTGGCTTATTCCTAAGAGGAAATACGTATTGCATTAGAATTTCACTGTATTTGAATTGATTTATAGTTCCGGAAATGCGTACAAGAGGACTGCGTGCATAACAGGAAAACATGACCCATGTAGAGAATGATGCATTTCCAAACCTAAAAGGAGGGAACAACTGCATACTATTGTTGTGTTGACTAATGTTCCCTTTCTATGCACCAATTCAGACCAGCGATTAAATACTTCCTAAAAAGATAGGGATCGACTGCAGCTATGTATTTTCCTATTCTATTCTTGTGTTCTCATCATCTTATGATACTGGTAGGTAATTTTTCTCCATTAGTTATAAAGAAATGTTGAGCAATGAGATGCAACGGC
>JAAUYH010056865.1_pt1 | contig 28154 bp, 12 predicted proteins | sample 7278061 | NCBI WGS metagenome assembly JAAUYH01 (sample SAMN14350203, study PRJNA611818) | marine sediment metagenome | isolation source: surface marine sediment (0.6m) | place: French Polynesia: Moorea | collected 2018-08
AGGCTGACGAAAGACCAGACCTCTGTGGCTGAGTTTTCAGAAAGAACCTCAGACTTCTCTTGAAACATCGTCAGAAGGGCCGTCCATTTGACCGCGTTCTTGCTTTCGTTTCCCTCTTCGAATTTCAGAGGAGGGGTCTTGTGCACTCAAAGATAATCCTGTTCTTAGGTCAAGCTGCTAAGTTTTATTATCAAAAATCTACTTCAAATTTACAAGCACGTATCTGCCGAAATTCCTCCACTATCGGATACTTGTTTACGCTAGACACTTTTGCGGTGGATGATTCTTAATCCCTGCAATTTATCCAGTTCTGATCCATATCTCAAAAAGGTAGATATTCTAAAAGGTTCACAAAACCTTGTAGACTCGAAGAATGATTATTACTCCAATTCCAAAAGGAGAATTCGGGATGGCGGTGAGGTGGCACAGCTAACTCAAAATAGAAAAACTATGCCCAAACAGTCGGCATTTTTCGCTGGTATCACATTTCCCGGATTTGCCGCGGAAGTTCGAAACTCATATGAAAGTATAGTTCTGCATTTCAAAGATTAAGTCCACCAAGTATCCCTTCAAGTATGTTTGCAAGGTACCTGATCGCGTTACTATTGAAGTTCAGACAGGTCAATCTGATGAATTTTCTGATACTGTTCTCAAATAAGTTCCAACTATCGATTAAATCTACCGGTTTCAAGTTGCGAAATATATTTCAGCCTCAGAAGCTGCGAGGGGATTTTCTCTTTTCCCATGGTTGAGCACATTCCCTGTGGCGAAAGACTTCCAAATACACTTAGAAGAACATCATGTAGTGTACTTCGCGAAGGGTAAACATGATATTGCTGCGAATAGAAGAAAAGGGAAGGGGATAAAGCTTATGGCATAGTTTCAATCAAATCATCAGAACCCAAATTCTCGCCATGTTTCATATGTTGAATACCCCAAATATTTTGCATGTAATAAGAGTGTTCGAAGATAGATTCCCCGTGTAAAGTACAAAATTCTGGGTTCAAATCCGTTGCTGTACGATTTAATTCACGCTCGCAAGCACTTTGTTGTAAGAATGTACAGCATTAGCCAACGAGAAGGAGAAAGATACTTTTTATGGACATTGCTGTTGAACAAATCTGGTGCAACTTCCTTCCGTGAGCTCCAAACTCAGGTGGAATTCAGTACGCTACATACCGAGAATCGTGCTGCGGCTTGGTACTATTGTCAGGTGACTCCGAATGCATTCGTTGTCCCAATGAAGCCTTTGCTTTTCCATTCGATCCTTCAACCGAAGTATTTTCAACTATACTAGCATTTTGCCAACCTTCCGATCCTGTAAAACTATGGGAGCTGAGCTAGCAAAATCCAATCATAGATTTTTTCAGAAGAAACGTTGACGAACATTATAAAATCGAAACAGAACAAAGGGAGCAAGACATTTTGAAATTCATTTTGAGTGAAATTCCGACTTCAATTCTTGAAATGAACCCAAGAGCAGGACTCAAAACATATGAACTTCCGAGACCTACAGAAAAACTCGAAATGTCTACCTATTTGTCTGAAGAACTATCACGAAATATTGAAAGTCTGAACGATAATTCGTCCCACGAAGTTCAAGAGGAAAGATAGTGCATTTAAGTCTGAAATCATCACCGCTGTTTCCTGAAATGCATGGATTGCCTTTGACCGAGAATACTATAGTTCGAGCTATGAAAAGTGATCAAAGATATCACGCTCATTCTATGGCATATCTGGAATATTTATTGAAGGTTGGAGAAAGAAAAGTACGGATATCTGAAGGGTTTTCATTGAAATTACACAGTACGTTAATTTCGTGCATTCCCAAAGAGATTCGTCACTACAGTATTCAGTGACTTGGAGAGCAACTTCAATGAGACCTAATGGCTTCCATCATGTGCTATACTCGCTCCGACAAATAGCAGACTTCGTGAGTTAAATTCAGAGATTGCAGAACGCTTCTCTGAAAAATCCGTACTTACAAGAGTTCAGATTCTGTGCAATGTGATTCAAACGATGCTCAAGATGCATCCCAACTGCGGTACCCTCAAGAACTGCTGAACTGAATTGATACCGTTGCTTCAAGGCTGGTGTCGTACTACCCCTTTGGGGATGCGGGCGGAAGACGATGGAGATGTTGTTTATGTTTAATTAGAGGGAATGCCCACCGGTGGGATGTGCTTGACTGGGAATGGAGGCGGATCTGTGGAGAGCCACAGAAGCCGAAAGATACTCATGTATCAACCGACACACGTACTGCCCAATTAGTGGATGACGCTTCGTAGTAGATATTTGTTTTGCATCCAAGAGTAGAATAAAACAACGACGACGGCAGCCCTAGGGGGATCATCGATTATCTTCAACTACAATACCGCGTTCGGGAGTGATTCCATTCGTTCACTCACAGTTGGATAAAAGCTTTCGCTTGCTTCCAAGTAGTAGGCCCAGAACTCCAAGCTACTGAAAAGGCAGTCGGCTACCCTGTTGTGGGGACTTGTCGTAGTGAGATCCCAGCCACCCCGTGGGTGATACTTACCGCAGCGTGCGGTTGCGTCGATGGCCAATCGTCGCTTATCTTCCCACAGGGGATTGACACGCATAGTTTGTGTCGGTGGCCAACCTGTGTCCATCCACCCATACGGGATTCTGTTTGCTGCTATTGAATACACTGTCACGTCGGTGGCTAACAGTTCTTCGTCTTCCCGAATTGGGGGTTATTATTATCAGTAACCCGAGAGTGGTACGACAGCTGGATAATGAGCTGATGCTAAATAACGGCTTTGTCATCATGCATTTGAGAAAGATCAAGCCCTCTTGCGGTTATGTTAATGTGATCAGATACATTCTGGATCGAATGAATTTCAGTGTATCATTTCTTACTGCTATCTCCGGAACTCAAAAAAGGAGCCAGGCTGAGCCTTTCGATAACAACGGTACAGTGTGGACTGATAATTTTCCAATTCCCGGTTTTCGGAGATGTTGGTTTCCAATTCGGATCTGCTTCGCCACGACGATCAACAAAGCCGAACGTAAGCCTATTTCGATATTCCTTGGTATTGATTTTCTGCAGAATTCATTTCTCATTTTTACTTTAGGTTGCTATATCTAGAACAGCAAATGTGAGAAATTTATTCACGTGCAACGGAGAGCAAGAGAAAAATTGAAAAACGTCTTTTATTCAGATTTTATCGTCTGAATCCAAGCCTAACAGCTGTATGGGCAATCCAATCACGTTTATCCGGAAAATGTATCAGCCACGCTGCCTGAAACGCCTACAAGACTTCCAATAGCTATATCGAGGGAATGAATGAAAACATCCAAGCGATTGAATTCATCAATTCAACATATTCAAGAAAATCATGGTCTGACTCCTGACCAAATCTCATGCGGAGGAAAGACTGTCTCTTTCTCCGCGCCGAAATCCGTAATCTGCTCTGAAATTCGTTTTCATGAATCAGACATTATCGCTTATCTCAACTTGGTTGATAGTGAAGAAACATTTTCTTCTGATTCTCTATTATATGACTCAAACTAAACCTGAGCTCTAGTACAGTTCTCACATCCTCAATATATTGATTTATCACCCTTCCAGTGCGAATCAATGCAATACCGTTGTTGTTTAAGAGAATTAATTTAGGTAATAAGATCAGTACAGTTCGTCTAACCTTAGAAAAGAAAAAGCAGCCATACATGTATATATATATATATATATTTCCGACTCGATTTCGGACCCGTAATAGTTTTAAAGCTTACTGCCAAACTTAATTATAATCGCACAGTCAATTCATTTTTATCTCTGCGTTGAATATATGTCGTGGCTTCAGAACTGGTCAGTAAGCGATGAAATATGCTCAATTCAGTGTAGTAATTCCGATGACTGTGACGTTATCACTAAGCTCAACATGCTATATACATCTTGTGAAGATTTTAAATCAGAATTAACTGTCGACAATGTTACTTGAAAAATTCTCTGTGTCTTTAAGAAGGTAACCTTTCGTATTCATTAGAATAAATGCTTTTCTTTACTACATTACGCATCATTGCTTACTCTTCTTTTACCGATTGAGTAATATCTTTAAAACCACTCTATCTATTATTTGTGGTAAGATAACCTTAGGACAGTTTAGAGGGACGAAAGGGGAAACGAAAGGAGAGAATGAAGTTCTAGGATAGGTAGAAGATGTTGTTCAAGTAAAGTTCGTGCCCCAAACAGAGTTGAGGTGAGTTTATTTATACTATCCCTTAGAACAATCAAAGGTAGGCAAACGGCTACAATTATTAAACTAAATTGTTGAAGTCGACTATGTGAATACTGTCTTCACATCATTTTATATGTGTTTATCGAGAGCACAAAAATCAAAATGTCAATAACGGAATTGTCGCTATATTTAAATTTTCCATCCTGTGTTAAATTTCCAACCTATTTCAGAAACAATTCTGGTCCGAAGGACCAACGGGTGTACTTGTGTAAGTACTATTTGTGTGCATCGTTTTCACTATCAGCGACAGCAGTTCTCAATGTGAAACAGTGCGATGAACAAACACATAACCAGACCGCACACTATGGTATGCCGTAGAGTCATTTGAGTAATAATGTTAAAATAAAAACAAAAAGGAAGGGAATTCAAAGAGGGTATCAAGGGGGAAATGACGTTCCTGCATTATAATGCCCTAATGAGGCAGTTGAAAAAAACAAACAGAAACAGGAGTCGTCGTAAGCGAAAAAATATCACGACTTGTAGGCGCCTAATTGGGCGGGCACAAGCAGCGAGGTGCAGACACCACGACAACGCTTGCAACGCTGGAATGGGTGATAGGTTAGGGGGCGAAAAAATCAGTGTGCGGCGGAGAAAAGCAACGTGGGCTAGGTTGCGGAATGTGTCGCTGAGAGGGATTGGGTCAGTATGGAATCACACGGATTCGCACGTGTCGAGATTCAGTTAGCCATTGCATCTGAATGAAACCCAATAATGACGGCGGGTATGATAATTGCATCATGTTCGGCGACAATCCACCTCTGATCCCACACACCACCAACAGCATTAACTCGTGAACCATCACATCCACCGCCTCACCGCCCCACCGCCGCACAACCATGCAAGCACTCTGTTCACTGCGCGAGCGCGCGATGGAGTCGACGCGCGTGTTTTCCTTCGCCACGGCGCACGCGTCGAGCGTGCGCTACCCGGTGACGGCGGTGCTGCTGTACCTGCTGGTGATCTTCACGCTGCAGCGATTGATGCGAGATCGTGCCGCACTCAAGCTGCGCGTGCCCGCGTTCATCCACAACACGTTTCTCTGTCTTCTCTCTGCGATGATGGCGATTGGCACACTCGTCGAGGTGTTGCGAGTCACGCGTCACTCAGGTTTTGGCGGTGTAATCTGCGACCGCGGGGGTCTCGCAATGGGCGGTCGGCTAGGCGCGTGGATGTACATATTCTATCTGTCCAAGTTCTACGAGTTGCTGGACACGATTCTCATGGTGCTGAAGAAGCGGCCATTGAACTTCCTGCATGTCTATCACCACAGCGTAGTGTTGCCACTATTCTACGTGTATATGCGCACTGGCATGGTACTTCAGTGGATTCTTGTCGTCGCCAATTCTTCGGTTCACGTACTCATGTACTACTACTACGCATGCGCAACCATCGGGCGTCGCGTATGGTGGAAAAAGTACATCACGCAGGCGCAGATCGTTCAATTCATCATCGACCTCACTGCCACATGGCCGTACCCCTTTTTGTATTTCTCGAAAACTGGTTGCAGCGGTAACATGCGTGGGTGGTTGTTCGGCCAGGCGGTGGGCGCCTCATTTTTCAAGTTATTCTCCGACTTTTACTCTCGTTCCTACGCCAAGGCCAAGGCGCAAGCGTTGGAGGCGCAGCGAACCGCGCAGATAGATAGTTCGAAAGACGATTGTGACCCCAAACAGGAGTTGAACAGTGCACAGCAGAAAGAGAAGAAGGATCAATAGGAATGTGTGATGTTATTCAGGTTGTGCGATTTTTCAACGGCGCTTTTGCGAAGATTGTCTTCCCGCCGCGTCGTTTCCCAACTGAACATGGTGCCGCGTCTATAATACCCATCGGCAATAAAATCATCCCCAGCACAAAACAACACACCTCGCGACCGCTCGAATCGACGCCCCCTGCACATCGACGTCGCAGCCTTCCGTAATCTTCCCAAGAACCCTAGCTTTTCACTCCACGAATAGGCGTGGCGCTATGTTGTTTTAGAAGATTCTTGTTCGGCTTAATATTCATTCTTCATAAATTCGGTCAACTTCTCTCACGAAGAAGGTTGCAAAACGTCTGATGGAATGAGAACGAGTTCGTTGACACATACGGTACAGTACGAGTCTGGTGTGTGCGTTCATTTATCCTTCGCTTACCGCTACAGTACGGTACTATAGTATGTGATATGTATCCCCGTTCTTCCCCATGGAATCGTGGAACATTCAGACTTGATTCACGGGCACAAGACAAAACGTTTATACAGCAGTCCTACTTTTTCGCCTTCCCCTTTTTCTTTTTGTTACCTCCCTGCAGTGGCGCGTTCCCACGAAGCTCTTGCAACGCGATGTTGCCTAGCAACGCGACCTTGGCCGCCCAAAAGAACGAGGGCTGCCCACGCTTGCGCGCGTCCCCGTACGCGTAAACCGCGAGCGCCGCGTTCACGCTGAACACAATCGCCAGTCCTGTGCGACACATCTCGCGCAGCTCCTCGCTCCCACTAGTGAGGGGAAATCCGGGATAATAGACGAACGTGCCCAGTAGAATCACGCCCAGCAGGACAATGTGCGACGACTGCAAGTACGGCTGCACAAACACGCCCTGTTTGTTCGGTCTTCCCGTGCCGATAATCGCGGCGGCCAACTCGTACTCATCCTTCGCTTGGCCGCTACGAAACATGTAGTCTGGCTCGACCTCAATTTTCGATAACAGCTCGCGCGCGGCTTCACCGCCTTTTCGGTACGCTTGGGTTAATCGCTCGATCTCGGACGTCGGCAGCGCTTCCTCTTCTTTCATCGGGTCGACGGTAGGGGCAGAACTGGCCGCCGGTTGCTTGCGTCGCCGACGACGGGCACCTCTGGTAGACGGTTTCGGTAGGTCGGGAAGAGTGAGACGTGGCGAATCCTGCTCCATTACGGCGACTTCGGTCACATCCAGAATCATGTCTACAACTGGCAGCGGTGTGGATGGGTCTGCCGGCATGGCGGCCTCGGTCGGGTTGGTCTTGGGCGTCGGTGCCGGGCGCGCGGAACGATTCTTCGGTGTACGCCCCTTCTTCGACTTCCCACCACCACGACGCCCCATTAAGGTCACATTGCGGCAGCGTAACACGCCACCGGTGGTGGCGCACACGGAAAACGCAACCTCCATCACCACGGGCCGGGCGTGGAGATCGAGCTGGAAAAATCTGTCCGCGTGGTATCCACACGCATTACAGTAGATATTGACGTGCAGATATGTGTGTGCACAAACTTCCGCCGTGGATAGGTAGCAAGGCACATTCATGGGACAGCGCAAACAGCCTTGTGTGGCGAGCTTGCAAATGCAATGCAGCGGGACAGCGAATGCCTGGTGTTGATTGTCCTCGTGTCGGGCGTTCCGACCTGACACGCGTGCCGTTTTCCTACTAGCTGCCGATCCCGGCCTCGCGTTGCGTGGTACGCCGACGCTGCCTTGTTCATGGTGGCCGGGCGACGTGCGTGCGCGTTGCCAATTCGCGGTTTTCATACAGTTGCACCCGGCGGCGGCGGCGGCGCTGGTGCGGCTCCAGCATGGCGATCGTCTGGCGCGGCCTGGTCGAGCTGACGAACGAGAACGAGTCGGTGCAGATGCAGTGCGTCGCGAAGTACGCGCCGTACCCACAGCGCCTGCCCGTGACGAGCGCGGTGTACTGGCCGCGGCACATCCGCTGCACGAACAGCAACTCCACGACCTACTTCGACACCCTGCCCGAGCTGAACGAGGCCGACACCCAGTGGTTCGTGGAGTTCGTCCCGGTCGAGCGCGATGGCTCGCTATGCAACAGCGTGGACCTGCCGTCCGTGGTGGGCAAGATGTTCGCGCCCAACGTCGCGTTCCTGGTGCCCGTGTTTCGGAGCCCGGCATGGAACGGCTACCTGCACGTGTTCATTTCCACTGGCCAACTCGTTGGCGTCTACCGCCCTGTTTTCCGTGCCGGCGCACCTGTGCAGGGCGCATCGGGTAACATTAACCCGTTGAAGGCGTGGAACCGTTGATTTCTCAAGTATCCAACGGCCCTGATTCCTATCGTTGTTGACCACTTGAGTTGTAAAAGTTTATTTGTGTTGCGACTGTGTAACATAGCGTTTTCTCTACCGGCAGGGACCGAGTAGGGCTGAATTTGGATGTGGTGTTTCTGACTTTCAGTTCGTTTAATGTTGTTGGTCAAACTTCCCGACTTATCGAAGAAAGGAAGCTCTGAAAGCTCGCAACGAGAATGTGCCTTGTTTCATGCGTTTCGAGTACTACGAAGGAAACGACTCAAGTAGTTTGTCCCAGCTCTTTTACTCATATTCATCAGCCCATTCATTATTCTACACAGACGATGACTAGACATGGTTCCTACGTTCTAGTACTGTACCCATTTCTTTCATCTATTTGCTGCCCAGCTTTCCCTCGAACTTCAGCTTCACTGTTATCTTGCATATATAGAATCAAGAAGTCTTCGATTTTTTCCAACGCCTTCTCCGCCGATTCGCCTCGACAATCGATGAAGTGTTGCTGAAGCGTGGCTAGAGAATGCACCGATTTACAAGTGGAATTGATTACCACGTCTGCAAATCTCTTCGAATATTCCACGGGTGCATCTGGATAGTATGTCTTGTAGTACGTGCAGATTTCGTCACGGCTCGGAGGCAGAAATTCAAAACGCCGATCAACGCGACCACTGCGCAGCAATGCTGGATCGAGCTGATCAACGTGGTTTGTTGTCATCATCAGGAGTGTTCCCTCTGGTGAAATCACGCCATCGATTGCATTGAGGAACCCAGAAAACGTTACGAGCGATGCGGACGCGTTCCGACGCTTGTTGAATATTGCGTCGATATCCTCGAACACCAGTATGCACGGCTTCGGTAGTTTGACGAGGGCTTCGACGAGTGTCTGGTCAGTGAAATTGTCGTGCGATAACGACATGAAGCAGAGCTTGAGATTCAGCTCACCAGCGAGCGCGTGGATTGTCGAGGTTTTCCCAGTACCAGGTGCTCCGTGCAAAAGATACGAACGGCGATATGGGACGCCATGCGAGTGATACCAATGCTTGGTCGTTGGGTCGAAGAAAGAACGAGCATCTGCCCACATCGATTCTTGGACACCTGGTGCCAATATTACTGACGAACTAGGACGTGAAATACGGTGTCCACGACATACCCAGAACGGAGGACGGTTGTCCTTCAATACTTTCAGAGTGTACAGAACGTACTTCTCACTACCGGAAGCGAGAACCAGCTTTTCTCTCATGTGATACCAACTCAACGCCTCACGATTCAGCATCTTGATGACTCCATCACTCGCGGCGTACAGCACGAGAGTGCGATACACGTTGAGCATACCGTTCTCCTCCAGAGGCTCTCCATTTGCATGATGATGGAATATCACAATCTGGTCTCCCGTTTTCATTCCTGGATTCGTCTTGACTTTGCCCCAACCGTAACCTGCAGCGTAAGTGACCCGGAGGTCGGCTTCCTCGTCACTCTCATGCGGCATTTTGTACCTTCGAAAGAGATCATGAAGTCTCACGTGTGGGTTTTGTAATGATGTGAGCTTGCCGGGATACTCTCGTTCATCTTTCTGCGGATTGTCATGGATTCGGTCTGCAATTGAAGGAGGCTCGCCGTCGACGTCAACTGCACGCTGAGTAAAGTACTTTGTTAGTGCATCATAAAGTAAACCAGAAACGCAAGTAACTTCGAATTGAAATACGTCCGTTCGACTAACACCCAGTTGCTTCGACAACCATTCAGGAACCTCTGAGCGTTCCTCGAAAGGTGTTCTCACAATGTCAGTCGTTTTGGAGCTGGTAGTTCCCATGATTAGTCACTATTCTCAGGAACACCGCGAATTCGTTACTTTTATAGGTTCTAAAGTATAGGGCATGCAGGCAACCTCGATATACGCCGAGGTTTCCAGAAATTCTCGACGCATAAAACGTGCTAATTCCATAGAATGTCATTCTATGGCGAACAGAGCGTTACTCCTCGAACTGAAAGTTGAGATCGTTCAACTCTTGAACGGTTTAAGGTACGATCCGTCAACCAGGGTGCAAACAATGAATCAATTTTCTTAAAATCAGAGAAGAAAACAGTGAAGAAATGCTGAAAAAGCTCTCCTCGCTTCAGCAGACGTGGCTCTGTTTCCGTTAAATCTCACATGAACAGAGCTACAAACGCCTTGAGTTGGGGACACCTGGGAATGACAAGAGATCACGAATCCGAGCATCGGGCATTTTCCATTCACAAAACACGGACTTGCCTTAAAAAACGGCGCAAAACTGGGAACCCCGGGATGTCTGATATTCAAGTGTTCTTCGATGTGAATTCGGAGATATGGGACAATGCAGATGTGAACACGGCACCGGTACAATAGTGGAGTAGAGATGCACTGAACAGTTCGACGTCGTAGTATAATTATTGTCGTCTCATTGAATGCGAAATTCTTTTAGAATAACGTTCTATCAATTCTGCTCTCATATAGGTTGAGAACAATTTCTTAATCGCCAGAACTGGAGAAACGACTTCCTTCCTTCTAGTAACAAAGATGAGAATTTTTCAAAAGTCGATTGTTCCTATGCTACGTGCGAGGACAACAATAACATGGTAGTTCAGGAGTACAATTCGACAACGTCGCTTGCGCTGTTTTTAATGTTGTATGTATTTCTTGCGTCATCAACAACAGATTGCCCTCTCACCATCCCCATGCTAGACAATAACCTGAAATCCATGTGCCACACGATAGTCACACAATTGTAAGGATAGTTTGGTGTTGCTCAGGAATGGCAGTAAATTAAACAATAAATATACTGTAGAAACAGCGCCATCGTTTTCTCTAACCATTCACAAAACAAACTACAGTGAATTATATTGCTCACAGGAAAAACAGAAAGCTCGAGAACAGCAGATCATCTGCTGCCCTTAACGTTCTTTCCTAGTATTCGCATTCCGCATTATCTTCCTCTGCGTTACTATTTTCTCATTGCGAACCGATTTACCTCGATCATTGCTTACTAGACTTTTTCTTAGCACCTCGATGATGCACATGACGATTGTGTGAAAATACAAGCAGGCTCGAAACTCAACACGGTAAATCAGAAAGTAGTATAAGAGAGCGTACTTCGCATTCTCTTCAACACAAGCAAGCATTGCCCGACATTTTAGCTCACTAACCTATCTACCCCAAACATGGTTTCATCTCGTCTCACTATCTCATTCGTCCTATCCGTACTACTTGCCGTAGTATCGGCACATTACCACGGCCCGAGCTATGACGACAAGAAGCCTGTTTGTTTCAAGAAGATCGAAAAGTGTTGTTACAAGTTCCACAAGTGTGGGTACAAAACAAAGAAGGTTGCCGACAAAAAGAAGTGTGTGAGGAAGGAGTGCAAGAAGAAGTGTGTCAAAGTTCCGTACACCGCGAAAGTAAAGCAGTGCAAACAAGTCAAGGTGGAGGTGAAGTGCAAGCAGGATCCGCAAGCGAAGAAGGGCTACGGTTACTACACGTATGACAAGAAACCGTGCTACGAGTACAAGAAGCAATGTTCGTACAAGTACGTCACCAAGTACAAGCAGCACTGCAAGGATGTGTGCGTGGACAAGTACGACTACATTACTGTGTACAAGGAATACAAGTATGCACAGCTGTGTCCGAAACTAGAGTGCAAGCAACAGCCCCTGCATTATCCTAACAAGCCCGAGAAGAAGGTGTCGAAGAAGGGCATTTACGTCGGTACTAAGGGCGAGTGCAAGAAGAAGAACAAATACGTTCCGTACCTGTAATACGGTTACCTTACTTCGTGAAAGGAATGATTTCGGCATTGTCGGGTATATCAAGCGCATAAACCACTGACAGTTCTAGAATGAGGTTGCTTGCTACGTTGAACGTTTTCGATAAACACAGAGTATGAAACGATGGATTCGTTCGCTCGATCCATACATCCGCTCTCCTTCTCGCGACAAATCTTCCATATGAACAACACGAGCACTGTGCTGTATCACAGCCAAGTTCTTGCACCACCACCGAAATCATCTCCCGTAGTGCAATAGATTTCTATATTTCGTTACACCCCATACAAGGCCGTGGAGAGTGGAATTCCAAACAATTCATACAGCCCGTCCCAAGAACGCCAGCCTAGAGCCAGAGAAAAGCGGCGAGGATGCGAATCACTACGAAGAAAAGAGACATTCGCCGGTACGCGCCAGTGTACGGTACCATTCAGCGTAGCAAGATTTGTCGCGACAACCGTCGAATCCCGACGCTTTTATGGCACCCGAGTAATAATATCGTACGGTGCGCATCGTCGCAAACGCGGGACCGGACGGTAACGAACCGAACTTTGGCTACCAGCCCGCATTGATTACCAAGCACTTGGTACATTCGCGCGCTAGAAACGCAGATGATGGAATGTTCGCTCAGTACAGTACACTTCCTCACGCACTACTGCCGCGGCAGTTGAACGTGCGGGCGGTTTCGCTCACTCCCTCATTTCCGTCAGATACCGCCACATTCTTGCGGACACGCACACACCACTAGCGATTCCCGTTCCGTAGCGACTTTGGCACATGCTAGCCGCGGACATAACCCAAACCAATTTCGGCCGCGCGTTCAGTTTATTCAGATTGTAAGATAAGAACATTCCTTCCAAAATTCAGCCTACCCATGCGTCCTATAGCTGACAAAAACGGTGCAAGACCGACCGACCGACCGACCGACCTGCACGTGCATTCCAATCAGCGGTCTCTCCGACACGAATACGGTAATAGTTGTACAATGAAATCGACGTCGCCGTGAGTCACCGCTGTCCTCGCTTCATCCGACGAGAACCAGGTTGCGCGTGCACGGTGCCGTCAACCTACAAAACAAACCGCTTGAAATTCGTCGCTCCACGGTCTACAACAGACCCGCCCCACCACATCCCCTCAATAATGGTACACCTCAGACTTGGGCTCACCGACCGGCATTCCAATTCGCAACGCCATTTCCACGCGCACGTTATCGATCAAAAATTCATTCGCACGCTCACCATTCCTCGGTATTCTTAACCGCAGCACACCTCTGGGGGCCCTGAGAATATTCGCCGTGAGCATCGTTCGTCCCATGTTCGGCACATTCTTCAGCGCTATGGCGAGGAACATGCCGGCGTCCGCGTCAGGCCGCACGCCTTCGGGCGGCCGCATAACAATCTCCACGCCGTCGCAGTCGTGGTGCACCTCCACCACGGTCATGTCGATGAAGCCGTCGTAGCCCGCGCGCGCCGCCGCCTTCTTCCTGATGTCGTCCTCGACGATGCGCGCCAGCGTGCCGAGCCGCGCGAACGCCTCGCGCCACGCGCTCATGACCTTGGGAGTGGCGCGGTCGCCCAGTACGTCCTTCAGCGCGTCGAGCAAACAACAAATCACGTGCGTGTACTGTGCGCGCCGGACGCCGCGCGACACGTGCTTCGTGCTGAACACCTTGAGCGAGGGCAGAAGCGCGGCCACATCGTCCACGTGCGCGGCGTACATGAGCATCGCGCGAGAGAGCGCGGCAACTTGCGCCGGGACGCCGGCTGCACCAGCCGCTCCACGCGCCTGGCGGTCCATGGTGAAGTGCACGCGCATCTCGGGGTGGCGCTCGAACAGCATGGCGTAGAAGCGGGAAATCACGACAGTGCCGTGTTTCCGTAGGATGGGCACGGTGTTCTTGACGGTGAGGACGACGGACTCGGGGAGGGGCTTGAGGGAGGTGTCGTCGAGGAGGGCGGCGGCGATTTCCTCCTTGTGGGCGTGGACGGCGGCGGCTATCTCTTCCTTGGGCGGCATGACGGGCTTGACGGCGGTGGCCTGCACGGCCTGGTCGGCGCCGATGGGCACGGGCGCGGGTCGGGGCTGCATGGCGGGCGCGTGCAACAAACCGAAGGTAGATGTCGCGCGCGAGAACTGTGGCCGTGTTCGCCAGACGCACCGAGCACAACAGTGCGGTAATGTCTGCGCGCGCCGCTCACATTCCGGCGCGCGATTGACGTCACCGCACGACGTTTGCGCATTGGATGGTGGCCGATGCTGGGTTTCATGCCCGCGCAGTGTAAGACGGCGCCGCCGCTGATTTGGCGCGCGCCCATTCGCCCCCGCCGCCCCACTGTCATCAACATTCCCTCCCTCCCTATGACGTAGCATCCCGCCTTATCTCGCACAACTGCGCGCCTCCCACCCGAATGGCGTTCGCCAATTGCTAAGCTTTTGGTGCTCATTAAGTCACAGCATTCACTTGTTTCTCGGCAGTGACCTGCGCGCTTCCCTGCATCTCACCCATGTTTTCTTGTCGAAATCCATGTGCTTTGAATGTCATCTGAACCATAGGAATCTGAGAGATCACTCTACCCTGTCCAACTCCCTCGCTGAAAGCAAGAATACTGTAGGGTCGATGTCCTACATGTCCTACATGTCCGACAGCAAGGCGGCAGGAAATACGACGCTACAGTATCAGTGCCCACGTTCAGTATGGGGAACAAAATGAGCGCAGGTTTGGCGACTTGAGCAAAGTTCACTGAATTTATGTACGAACAGATTGGGCGAATCCGAAGATAAATTGTTTGAGCTCCCCGTAAGGAAGGAGCGTGTCCATGCACGATTGGGCCAGCGTGAATATTCGATGACCGAGCACGTCGTATGGGGGCCGACATGTGTACAGCATGTGTCGTTGGGATTTGCAGTCGCGCTATAAGTAGCCAACACCTCATTGTCCCTTATCGCCCCTGCTATCGTTAGAATGAGTGGAACGAACGTGGTCATCTATCACAACCCGGAATGTGGTACCTCGCGTAACACCGTGGCCATGGTGTGCGCGGCCGGCATCGAACCCACCATCATCGAGTACCTGCGCGTGGGCTGGACCAAGCCGCAGCTACAGGGCCTGTTCGCCGCCGCTTCCCTGACCCCGCGCGACGCGTTGCGCGTGTCTAAATCGCCGGCGAAGGAGCTAGGTCTCCTCGAAGAATCGGTGCCGGACGACCAACTACTCGAGGCCATGATACAGCATCCGGTGCTCGTGAACCGACCGATCGTGTGCACTGCGAAAGGCGTGAAACTGTGCCGTCCCTCCGAAGTCGTGCTCGACCTCCTCGACGTGCCTGACACTTATGAATACGTGAAGGAAGACGGCGAAGTGGTGAAGAAGGCCAAATAAAAGTGTAACTCACGTGTACGTTGCAGTTTCGGGCGGGCACTTGCGCAATTCGGGTGTTTTAAGGATGAGCGTGGTCGCATAGGAACTTCGGGATACGATGGTCGGTCCCTACACGTTTGACAGTGCCATAACTCGTTTGATGCCCGGTGATTTTCTGTTCTTAGTTACGGTATGTAGCCAACCCGTACACCGGGTTGCATGTCGAACACAACAGATTCCGTAAGCGATTGCCGTGCATTTCTAGCATGGCACTTGCTGCGAGTCGTCGTTGTCCCATTTCTCCTGCCTAATTCGAGTGCTAGCATATTCCCAAATCCTATCTAATCGCATGACGTGCTCGCATTCACACTCTGTTTCGTATCCGAGGTTGGTGTGCGCTCGCACTGGGACATCTGTTTGTGCATCATCAAAACCGAAGAGAAATATCTGAGCATGTCGCTCATGTCTCGCGTCATAATATCCACGTAATTGACTCACTGTCAATCTCAATTAATTCACCGTGTTTCGATGCCGCATCTTCCATCAAAACTGCTCCCATAATGAATTCTATTCCATAAATTTATGATTTCCTCTAATATCTGCCCAGGATTCTAAATCTATTCGAGTTGTCGACCGAATGCCGTAGATGCGATTGTTTTTCGTTTACTTTTCGCCGTCGATGTTTCACATATTCCATCTGGGGAATCGTCGATTTCACAATTTGTTTGCTGACACGCCACATGTTTGAGATAAAGAGACTTTTCAAAAGCAATCAAAAGTTGGTGCCAAAATCAAGTCCACTCGGTAGTCTTTGCTCTTTTCTTTAGTTCTGGCCGATCGTTTTGGAAAGCGGCCGTCGTATAGTTATCTAAGAGTTCATGTGTCTGACTTTTCAAACTTGTACTCATAGATCCCGAAATGCGAGCACTTCGTTCGAAGAAAACTGTATACTTGCAGTTCGATCTCAATCGATAGGCATACTCTTATCTAATGCTTAGAAAGCTGCACTTGTTCTGAGTTGAGTGCGACAGAAAAGGTAAATATGATGATATTGCAATTTCGACTCTAGAATGATTCAATAGTCGTTAGATTCGAGTTGAATCTGGCGATTGCCCAGATTTATTGTTCAGATTCGAAATACTTATCACTTGTTAACGCAAACTTTCTCAATATGGGATGTACTTGCCCGTTTTCTTCGGGCACTCGCCCTTCGTAGAAACGTAGATAGCTTTCTTGGACACCTTCACGTCCGGCTTACTAGGATAATGGACCGGGATCTGCTTGCATTCCAGACTGGGGCACAGCTTGGCGTACTTGTACTTCTTGTAGACATCGATATAGAAATGCTTCAAGTAGCACACGTGCTTGCAATACTCTTTGTACACCGTCACATACTTGTAATAGCACTTCTCCTTGTATCCGTAGCAATGCTTCTTCTTGTACCCGCCATGGTCGTACCCATCATGGACGTGCCCAGTATGGTCGTACCCGATCGCCACATCGTATCCGTGGTCCGGCTTGCCGTACGGCTCCGGCTTGCACTTGACCACGACCTTGGCTTTCTTGCAGTACCGCTTCTTCACGACGTGCGGCACCTTCTCGCACTTCTTCGCGCACACCTTCTTCGCGCACTTCTTCTTCGCCCCGACCTTCTTCACCTCGTAGCCGCACTTGTGGTACTTGTAGCAGCACTTCTCGACCTTCTTGAAGCACACCAGCTTGTCGTCATGGTCCCACTCGTAGCCGCCGGAGGCACTCGCGACACCGAGTAGGACGGCAGTTGCACAGAGAACGTAGAATCGAGAGAGAACCATTTTGCTCTAGGCTGTAGCGCTTGTGACTTTCTACAAGCGACATCACCACGTTTTATACTATGCAAATTCCCTTACCGCCCATAACCGCACCGAAGTCGTAAGCAGATAGGGCTGCAAACAAGGATTACTAAGGCTGGGGTGGCGATGAGAACGAAGTCGTGCTGATGCCGAACACGACGAATCAGCGAACTGGTGAGCGTGCCCATTTCTAGTTTACGATTCCTACATCTGCTGTCAGGGTTCAAGCGCAGTGGTGGGAAAGAACCAGACAGCTAAGATCACGCAAAGTACGAGTCCCGCACATCCATGGGCACGCAGCATGATCTTTGTTGAGGATCTATCTCCTTACAATTTCGTCAGAACCGCGACATTTGAAAACTTTCGCGACTGATGAAAACAACTTCATCAGTTCGCATCATCAGCGGGAAAGTTCGACATAACAGCAAAGTAGGAAAACGCGCCACATGTACTCGCCACGGAACCACAGAATCTTGCCGCTGCGACAAAGTCGCCGCCGATCCACCCTACTAAGATACAACAGGTTCGCGACTCAACGAACAAATGACGGCAATTACAAACCTAAGTACTGTATTGTACAACGCTCAGCGCGCGCTACTGCTCGACCCACCACAAAACAAAAGCGCCATCAATAAAGTTTAGTTTAGTTGTGCCGCCCTCAGCGCGTCCTGGACCACACGCCGCTTCGTGACAGGGATCTTCCTGGGCGCCTTCGCCATGATCGCCTTGAAGTTCTCCACCAGCTCGGGCCTTTTCTTCAGCGCCTCCTGCAGCTGCGGCGCCGGCAACCTCAATAATATTTTGACACACCTCTCCTTCAGCACCGCGCAATAGTCCAGGAATCCCGTCCACAACCCTTCCGTCATCCACACCTTCCTTCGGATGAGTGGCACCACGATAGTTTCGCCCAAATACTCATCCACGTTCTCGTAAAACGCGCGCATGAGCAGCACCGTTCGCATCAGCACTGGGGACAACACCGCCTGACCTACAAGTGTCTGTAACGCCTGAGCCACCACGGCATGTTTGTAAATCGCCTTCAGCTCAAAGCATGCTCTTATCGCAGCGCGCGTTGCTGCGTCATCAGGCAACGAATGAAGCGCAACGAGAAGGTCTGAGGGATTCAGCGCGGGTGGCTGTGCCTCCATCACCGTTCGCCACAATTTCATGAACGGCTTCGCCGCCGTTGTCGCTTCTTCGGCTTCCACCGCAACACTGGTGGCATTCGGGGTGTCAAGAGGCGCATCTTTCGCGCAATACTTGACCAAATCCTCCATGTGTGTCACAAGCTGATCTCTCGTCATGCCTGTCACAACAGCCTCCAAAAACCGCGCATCACGACTTGACACAAACCGTGCACATCCGGCATCCACCAGAGCCTTTGTCGGGCGCCCATACTTCTTCACCACGCCACCAAGAATAGACAAAGCAAACTCCTCATCACCCTTCTTCCCATTGGCAACCAGCTCCGCCACCGCAGGTGCCTCCGCTCCCATCTGCCCACTGAGTGTCTTCGCCCTTTCCAGCAGCACCTTCTTGCCCGCATCACTCGCGCCGACATACGCATCTGCGATGCGGTGTATCAGCGCGTGTTTTTGCGCACACAGCGCGGCAACGAGCCAGGAGCGGTGCTCGAGCTGCGCGCGGTTCTCCGCGTCATCATCCTGCGAGTTGGCGATGGACAGCAGCAGTCCGTCGAACGCGAACGCCTCGATGCGACATCTCGTCGCGGGGGCCAATTCCAGGTACAAAGACCCCGCCACCAGGCGAATCGTGGGACCGCGAATTACGTCATCCTTGTCCACCGCCAACTCAAGCACGGCTTCGAGTGCTTCGGTCCGATCATTTCCCGCGCGCTCCAGTATAATATCGCGTAATGCGGCGAGTGCAAACTCCGCACGCTCCACATCCCGACATGCGTCACGTAACATCTCCATCACGCCCGACGGGATGATCGGCGCATCGACTATCATGCGTCGCACCTGCGTGTCATCGACGTTGGGGCGCGCGATGAGCTCGTCGATGAGTGTGCGGAACAGGCGTATGTACGCGTCACATTTCGTCAGCTCGCCACCAGGCTCATCTACCGCATCTTCAAACTCGATCTTTTCCGATTCCGCCACGCCGTTCCCCGGCTCGTTGACCCCATCAACCTTTCCATTCACCTCAGCGTCACCAGGCGTATTCGCGTTAATTGCACCACCTTCCGTATCTTTCATCTCGACATCATCCGCTTTAGCTGGAGGCTTCTCAGAACTAGGCTGCCCATTTTTCGTCTCCCCATCCTTCGCCACCCCGTTCTCTTCTTTCGGCGGTTCTACAAGCGTCGCCTCACTCTTCGCGCTCCCCCGCTCGTTCGGCTGCGTGGGAATGTCGGTACCGTTCGTCACATTGGTCACAGAAACTTCAGACTTTACCAGCAGTGTATCGGTTACTGTATTCTGTGCATGACGCAATGTGGCGCGATGTTCGTCGTACGTGTTGAGTACGAAATGGAGCCAAGAAAGCGCGAGTTCGCGGCGTGTCTCGATGTTGTCCGCGATGAAGGCGACGACTTCCAGGCATAGCTTCCACGCGGCCTCCGATTTCGTCATGGCTACACGTGCCAGCAAGCCACTGAGGACGAGCGTCCGTAGCGGATCCGCACCACTCGCCTTCGCCACCGCCTCGCGCATGAGCAGCGATTTGCAACATCGATTGTACAATCGATCGATGCCCTCATCTGTCAGCTTTAATTTCACGACGGGTGGCGCATACCGTCGGACCGGTCTTCGCGGCTGCTCCACGACCCGGACATCCGCTTCCGTCTTTGTTCTTTTACTAGGTCGACGGGATTGTTCCTGGTGTTGCGGAGCTGGTGCGGATTGTGAGGGGAGAGGGGGTGTATCAAGAATGAGACGCGTCATGACAAAATGCGCGACTTCGTTCGGTGGCATGGTATTCACCAGAAACTGAGAATAGTCCCACGCGACTTGCGGCGGTACAAGTTGCAGCTGTTCACGACCAGCTCTCGGTCGTTTCATGGCTCCTGGCTGCTCAGGCATCGGATTATTCGGAACCGCGCTGCGATGCATTCTCTCTCGGCCCCCATCATGCCGACTGGAACGAGACTGACGGTGTGAACGCATGTGGTTCTCCATTTTCAGCTTATCATCAAGTCGCCGGATATTCGCCTGGGCGTCCTGAATGTCCGGATTCGACATGATGTGCGGAAACGCCATGACCATCTTCAACGAGTGTTTGATCATCTTGATTAACGTCCACCTCTGTCCCTCAGAAAACTTCATAAATCCTTCCGACCGGTTGGTTATGCCGCCAACTGCCGCCAACAACGCCGGTATCGTCATTGGTAGCAATTTTCCTCTTCGCTTGATCAGGTTGCCGATGACTGAAAACGCGGTTACGAGTGACGCATGCGAGATGCGCATGGGCGGGGATAACCCCGATGGCGGAGGAATACCAAACGCTCCATAGATGAGGCCGGTCACAAGCGCTACGATTCTCTTCCCCTCGCCTTCAAGTTCGTCAATGATGAGCATCGGATGGTCAAGCCTCCGATGCGCTGCGTAATCCAAGGTGAAGTGCTCGGGGGTGGGTCTGCTTCCGGAGTAAGACAGCGCCAACACAGCGGTCTCTGCAAACTTCGTCGCGGCCTTCTGGATGCCGGGGTCCCTGCTATCCATCGCTGCGACGGCGCGAGTTTGCATGCTCCTCCACGCCGCAAACACGGGCTCGGGGAACGAGCCATGGCCAATCCCCGTGCTCACGACGAGCCCCATGACCTTGCGAAAGAGAACCGTCAGTGTGCGAATGATGCGCCGAACGACCAGTGCGTGCTCGTCGTTCAGCGCGCGCTGCAGCGCGCCGGTGCAGGGGATGCAGTACGCGCGCAGCTCGCGCATGCACAGGTCCTCCGCGATCTGCCCGACGAGCGCGCGCGCGTGCGGGTTGCCGTCTCTCCCGCACGTCTCCAGCACCTGCACGAGCAGCGGAACCACCTGCTCGGGCGGCATGCGGTTGCGCCGCGCCTCCAGCAGGCAGCACCGCGCGCGGTCGAGCGTGATGAAGCGCGTGTCGGAGTCAAGTGACGGGTCGCGCGCATCCTGTAGATACTCACCCCCGCGTGAAATCGGGTTGTCCATCGCGATGTTTCTCTCAGGTCAACGTCGCCGGGCTCAGGCGCATCTCTTCGTCGCCCGCCGAGAGGTGAGCGCAATAGCGAGCTTGAGCTTGGCTTGACAACTAGTCGTCAGTCGACCTAGGTCGAACTTGGTCAAATTGCAAACCTCAAAAAATTTGATGAAATTTATTCTCGCCCCTGTTCTGTAAGCATTCCCGTCGGCGAGCTTTTGATCCAGCGTCTGCCGCTTCATCACGAGCCATTGTTTAGCAATGAGCTTCGTCATCGACCGTACGGGGGTGACGGCAGACGAGCCCGCAGCATGGAACAAGCCGATTGAAAATGTCGAGGAAAAGGAAGAGGATAATCCTTCGGTAGAAAATGCTTCGGCAGAAAATGCTTTGGCAGAAAATGCTTCGGTAGAAAGCGGCTCGGAAGACAGCGGGGAGGAGGGCGGTTCCGTGGAGGGCAGTTTGGCGGAGGAAGACGTCAGCAACGAAGGAGCGAGAAAACGGCCGCGTTCCAAAGCCCCGGTGTGGGTCGACGACGACGACGGCGCGGGGGAGGTGAACCTTGTGGAGCGGCGAAGCAAGCGGAAGTTCCGCAAGAAGATGGGGGAGAAGCGCGTCGACACGGCGGAGTACGAGCAGCGCATTCGCGAGTTCTACCACCAGAAGGTGGTGGGCAGCAGCCTGGGCGCCGCGGACTGGGCGCGGCGGCCGTCGGAGCTGGCGGCGATGGAGCGGAGCGACAGCGATTCCGACTCGGACTCCGGCTCCGACTCGGACGACGACCTCGGGCAGCGAGTTGCGCGCCTGTTCCAGGCCAGCGGGCAGATGAACGTGGGCAAGCGCGACTCGAAGAAGGCCATCGCCGTCGCGGTGCACAAGGAGCTGCGCGCCGGCGTGATCAAGATGAAGCGCATGACCAACCTGAACAAGGAGTCGCCCAACCGCGCCATCACCCACTGCATCGACTTCCACCCCACCGGCCGCCTCGCCCTCACCGCGGGGCTGGACCGCGCCGTGCGCGTGTTCCAGGTCGACGGGCGCGAGAACGCGCGCGTGCAGGGCGTGGTGCTGCGCGACCTCCAGATTGCGTCGGCGCGTTTCACGGGCGGTGGCACCGGCATTGTTGCAGCCGGTGCGCAATGGCATGTGTATCGAATCGATTTGGCTTCTGGGCAGGTAGTTCGGCATCGCGGGTTCGGGCGTAGTCAATGGAAGAGCAAGGTCGCGACGAAGCAGGTCAACGACGTGCGCAATGGATTCGCGGTTTCTGCGAGTGGCGAGAAACTCGCATTCATGAGTGATACGGGCAGAGTCAACATCGTGCAGGAGAGCACGATGCAGTCTACGGGCACGTTGCATCTACCCGGGCAAATGGTGGGCGTCGCGTTCGACCCCGATAACGACAACAGGATTTACACGCTCACGGAAGATGCCAAGGTGCATCTGTGGGATGCACGGATGTACGGATGTGTGGATAGACATCGGGATGAGGGCGCGGTGCATGGCACGGCGCTAGCGGTGGGCCGTGGACTGTACGCGGTGGGCAGTGACACCGGTATTGTGAATGTGTACGACAAGAGCCAACTCGGGGAGTCGATGTGCAGTAGCACGTCGGAAAAGTTGCGGACGGAAAAACCCAAGAAAGCGATCAGCAATCTCACGACAGCCGTGAACCATCTCACGTTCAATAACGATGGAAGACTTTTGTCCATCTCTTCGAGACGAATCAAAGATGCGGCGAAAATGGTACACGTGCCAACACTCTCCGTCTACTCAAACTGGCCGGTGCAGTCCTCGCTTTTGGGCTACGTGCAGACCGCGGCGTTCAGCCCCGGCGGTGGTTGGTTCTCGATTGGTAATGACAAGGGAGACGCACATCTATTCCGGCTGCCCGCATTCCCAGCTAACTAATAGACCAAGGTTTTCCAATCGTCATTGTACTTAGTGCGCGATTCACTGTTGACAAATAATGTTATGTACGGTACTTCAAACTAACAATTCTCCAGGCCAGTTCGGATTTCTAGTGGCCGTGCTACAAATAGAACGAGGTGGTTATGGATAAGGTAGCCAAGTTTATAATGTTCAATGCAAAAGGTAATACATTAAGAAACAAAGATGATGAATAAAGCGCAGGCGGTGAGAAAGATAAGAAAGCGGACAACAAAAATGCGTAGAGTTAGAAGTCACAGTCAAGCGAGAAGGTGTTCTCTTCTCGCGACGAGGTGACCCCGGCCTTCTGATACTCGCCTACACGGCGTTCGAAAAAGTTGGTCTTGCCCTCGATGGAGATGAGCTCCATCCACTCGAAGGGGTTCTGTGCGTTGAAGTAGGGGGAGTAGCCGAGCATGAGAAGGAGGCGGTCGGCGCAGAAGGCGATGTACTCGCGCATGCGGCCGGCGTTCATGCCGATGAGGTCGACGGGGAGGGAGTCGGTGACGAACTCCTGCTCGCAGGCGACGGCGTCGCGGACGATGGCGTGGATGCGGTCTTCGGTGAGGCGCTGCGCGGGGGGGATCATGGAGTAGAGGAGGGCGGCGAACTCGGCGTGCAGGCCCTCGTCGCGCGAGATCAGCTCGTTGGAGAACGTGAGTCCTGGCATGAGGCCGCGCTTCTTCATGTAGAACACCGCGCAGAACGACCCCGAGAAGAAGATGCCCTCCACCGCCGCGAATGCCACCAGCCGCTCCGCGAACGACGCGTCGCTCGCGATCCACCGGATCGCCCAGTCCGCCTTCTTCGCCACGCACGGCAGCGTCTCGATGGCCCGGAACAGCTCCGCCTTCTCCTTCGGGTCCCGCACGTACGTATCAATCAGCAGCGAGTACGTCTCCGAGTGGATGTTCTCCATGGCCGCTTGGAACCCGTAGAACGACCGTGCCTCGGGTAGTTGCACGTCTTGCCCGAAACGTTCGATGAGGTTCTCAAGTACGATGCCGTCGGATGCGGCGAAGAACGCGAGCACATGTTTGATGAAGTGACGCTCGCCGTCGGACAACTTCTCCCAATCTTCGAGGTCCTGGGACAGGTCAATCTCCTCGGCGGTCCAGAACGCGGCCTGATGCTTCTTGTACATGTTCCATATCGCGGGGTGGCGAATGGGGAAGAGCGTGTATCGATCGGATGACTCGGCGCGGAAGACTTCCGGCACCCCGCCGGCGGGGTTGCTGGATTCTGCGCCCGGCGTCGTTACGGCGCTGGGCTGCAGCTCCAACTTGGCGACGGCGTCGGCCAGGGGATCGGACGAACTAGGGTCGCATACCGACGTGGGCGAGTGAACGGCCGTGGTGGACATTGTGTGGCGAATTTCCCTACACCTGAGGTGAGGATTGGAGCCGCACGGCGAGATTTTAAATAGCGTTGGGAGGAATGGCACGATTACGGTTTGGCGCCACACGACGGTTGTGCCACTGCCTTGGCGCCAATCCAACGGTTGCGCAGTGGAACATCCTGTTTTGGAATTGTTTTTTCACGGCCTTTTTGAGTCATCCTCCCATTCCACCTGAATCGCACTACTGTGACACCTCAGCCCTGCAGGATCATGGCCAGAAACACGCACGAACGCGGTAAGAAACGCCCGACTTGCATTTTCGAATATGCGTACGTCATTGTGTTCTTGCTTCGTTTGCCCGCCTTCACTCTCGAGGCCGCTTAACCAATTTCGTTTCCGTCAACCTCTTAAAATATCAGGCTTGCTCACAGCTGCGCTGCGTACTGTAGTGTACTGTACATCGTCCATTGCATCAATAATGGTTTTCTAGCTCGCGGCTCTAGCCTACCCACTTAAGTTTTAGTAGACTCGCTCTCCGGTACTGCACCCTTTTCCTTGTGTCTTTGTGGGAATCTCTATCTCGCGCTTTGTACGACTCGAATAGGTACAACTCTACCCTACCATTTTCGATTTCCATGTCAAACACGATCTACTCTCATTTCTTCACTTCGCTTTGCTTTCCTTTCCGATTTCCTCACGCTCCCGCGGTCTCAATGGTATCATTTAGACCACCGGCGTCCTAAAACTATCTGTGCTTGTGCTCACAATAGCGTGTAGTGCAAAAAAACTATTGGCGTGCCTGCCTTCGTTTCTTCTCACCAACATACTGCACAATGCGTCCTCATCAAGCACAACCGAGAATAGAATAAGTTACTGTACGGCCAACATCCAGATATTTCCACGTTCATATTCCAACGTCGCGACAATAACAGCAACTATGTTGACAACACCAACCTGTAGTACCAATTTGCAAACTTAGGACAGTAGCCTCAAAAGTACAGTATTGAAGAGGGTATTGAAGCAACAGAACCTTGGGCATCGAGGTAACAGTCAACTACCTTTACATAGTTGCATTCAGCACGCGGCAGTTTACCCGTTTCGCCACCGCCTCGGATGTACGTAATCATCAGCACGGCGGCACACGATTGCAGAATGAATCGAGGCTTGCCGCAATACAAGCCAATAATATTTGTACAAGTGTCCGTACCCCCCTCAGACTCACCGATTTCCAATATTCCCGTATTACTTCGGCCCTCGTAACGGCCTTCACTACCCCTCCAAGCCATCCGTCTCCTTCCCGACCCGAGTTGTTCCTCCTCGCCGTAACCGTCACCCTCCGCGTCATCTTCCTCGCTCCGCCGATGGCGATGTATATTAACTCTGGCTACACTCCCGCCATGGGCACGCACGCGGACCCGACATGCCGAGAACGACGTCCCTGGCCGGCGCAACGCTGCTGCTCGCAATCACCGCGATTTGCAGCGCGGAAGAATGGGACCACCAGGCGCACGCCAAGCCTGGCGGGCCGTACTACCACGTCGACTGGGACGGCGACGGTAGCGAGCAGGTGACGCTCGACGCGACAGAGTCTCACTCTCACTACTTCGACCACGGCCCGCCGCCGCAGTCTGGCAAGATCGTGGAGTACCACTGGGTCTCTTCCGCGTCTGGCAAAACGATTATCAAGACCGCATCACCATTTGTGCAGGGCACGTTCTACCTGGGTATTACTATTCTTAAACTTACCGTCACCGACCAGACCGGCGACAGCGCGACGGGGTGGACCTACATACAGGTGCGCAAACCGCATGCCAACGAAAACAAGCCACCCACGATTAGCTCGATTTCGCCGGAGGCCGGACCACCGTCGGGCGGCATTTCCGTCACCATCAAGGGGAAGAACTTCTACAACCACCCCAAGGTGTTCTTCTCGGGCTACCCCGTGGAGTTCCGCGTGGTGAGCGACGCTGAAATCGTGGCCGTGTCCCCGATTGTCACGTCCGTGGGCAAGATGGCGATCACGGTGAAGACGGGGTTCGGCACCACGCAGCAGGCGCAGTACACGGTGACGAACGACCTGAAGGCGTCGATATCGTTCGGCTACACCGAGCTGCAGCAGCGCACGAAGGGCGGGGGGCTGGCGCCGTTCGCACTCACGCTCATCACCTGCATCAAGATCGGCCCCGACGGGCGCTACTACGCGGGCAGCCGCGACGGGTTCGTGTACAAGTTCGCGCTGTCGCGCGCGCTGGTGGTCGAGCAGTGGTGCAAGGGCCCGCTCGTGGGCAAGTCGCGCTCGGTCACCGGCATCGCGTTCCACCCCCACGAGTGGAGCACCGCGCGAGCGTACGTCAGCACCGGCGCGCTGTACTGGAAGAAGAGCGGCGCGGGCGGCTGGGCCAACGGCGACGTCGAGGTGTGGACCAGCGTGCCCAGCGCCGAGTGCATGGAGTTCTCCCACACGGTGGTCAGCGGGCTCCCCGTCAGCAACCACGACCACGGCGTCAACGCCCTCGAGTTCACCAACCACGGCGACCTCATGATCGCCGTCGGCGGCACCACCAACGCCGGCGTACACTTCGACGGCGACTCCGTCGGCGGCATCCCCGAGTCCCCCCTCTCCGGCGCTGTCCTCCTCGCCAAGCTCTCCAAGGGCGTCACCTTCGACGGCAAGGTCACCTACGACCAGTACAAAGACCCCGGCACCGCCAACGTCGTGTCGGGCGACGTCACAGTGTACTCGTCCGGCATGCGCAATGTGTTTGGAATGACCAGGCACAGCAATGGCAACTTGTACGCCATGGACAACGGCCCCAACCCTGGATACGGCAAGACCGCCACGGCGTGCGGCGAGGCGGGGCCGCAGTTGGGATTCAAGGACAAGTTGCTGTTGCTGAAGAATGGCGCGTATTTCGGACACCCCAACTGGAACCGTGGGCGAACGGACCCGAGGCAGTGCAAATTCATTCAGGGCGACACGAAGGGGTTGCCGAAGGACGTGTTCTTGCCGCCGCTGGGCTTGTTGGAGTCGTCCACCAACGCCATAGTGGAGTATACCGCAAACACGTTCGAGGGGCAGTTGCGTGGGGATCTTCTGTTGGGCAAGTTGGCCTGGGGCAAGGGCGGTGAAACGAGCAGAGTCAAATTGAGCAAGAACGGGGAATATGTGACGGAGGGCCCGGCGCCGTTCCTGAAGGAGTCCGGATTGAGCATGGTGATGGGGCCGTTCGGTGAGCTGATCATGCCCAAGTATGTGGGTAAGCGTATCGTCGGGTATGTGCCGAAGGACTCCACGCATGAGGCGTTGCGTGTGATTGCGGTGACCCCGAGACGTGGGCCGAAGGGCGGCGTGAACCCCGTGCTAATCACAGGCAATGGATTTTGGGAAGGTGTGAAGATATTCTTCGGAAACAAGGAGTGTCTCACGTACAAGGCGCGCACACCGGACAGCGTGTGGTGCCAAGTGCCGCCCGGAAGCGGCAAGGTCGCGGTGGTGGCCAAGCGCGACGGTTTGGTGTCGAAATCCTACGGCGC
>JAAUYH010055237.1_pt1 | contig 28152 bp, 25 predicted proteins | sample 7278061 | NCBI WGS metagenome assembly JAAUYH01 (sample SAMN14350203, study PRJNA611818) | marine sediment metagenome | isolation source: surface marine sediment (0.6m) | place: French Polynesia: Moorea | collected 2018-08
CCATGGGATAGGCGCTGTAGTTGTGGGTCAGGCAGAACACCAGCCCGGTGTCCCGCACCTTGGAGACAAGCTTCAGCGCATCGTCGAGCCGGGTGGTGAGCGGCTTGTCGCAGATCACGTCCAGGCCGGCATCCAGACAGGCATCGGCGATCGCGTAGTGGCTGTCGTTGGGCGTCATGATCGCGACCACATCGGCGCCATCGTCCCGCGCCGTCTCGGCCTCGATCAGGCTCTGCCAATCGGCATAGGCGCGATCCGACGCAAGCCCGATCGCGGCCCCGGCGGCGCGCGACCGCTCCGCATTGGAGGACAGCACGCCGGCAACGATCTCGAACCGGTCGTCGATCCGCGCCGCCGTCCGATGGACCGTGCCGATGAACGAGCCCGGGCCGCCGCCGATCACGGCCAGCCGCAGACGCCGCCCGAATGTCTCGATCACTGGGTTCATGCCGGCATCCTCCCCTTCGCCCTTCGGGCTTCGTGCGGCCGCTTTGCGTTGGTGGCGCCGGCCTCGTGATTGATCCAGGCGCGGAAGGCGGCGATATGGGGCCGATCCGCCCTGCGCTCCGGACAGACGAGATAATATTTGAACGGCGGGGCGAATGTCAGGTCAAAGGGTTTCACCAACCGGCCGGACGCGAGGTCATCGGCCACGACGGCGGTGCTGCCGAGCGCCACGCCGAGCCCCTCGATCGCGGCATCCACCGCCATCCCGAACTGGCCGAAGCGCGGACCCCGGGTGGCGTCGATGTCGGGATGGCCGGCGGCGGTCAACCACATGCGCCAGTCGGGCCATGACCCGTCATGGGACACCCATGAGAGGTGCAGCAGCGGGACGTTGGCAAGGTCGGCAACGGTCCGCAGCGGGGTCTCGCCCTCCAGCAGCCTCGGGCTGCAGACCGGGAAGACCTCCTCCTCCATCAGGATATCGGTGCGCATGCCCGGATAGTTTCCGACGCCGTAGCGGATCGCGACGTCGATCCCATCCGTCTCGAAATCGGCAAGCGCCTCGGTCGCCTCGATCCTGAGATCGATGCCCGGATGGGCCCGGCAGACCCGGTCCATGCGCGGCATCAGCCATTTCGCCGCGACCGACGGCGACACGCTGACCGAGAGGACGGTTTCGTCCCGGCTGCTTTCGATGTGGGCGATGCCGTCGGCAAGACGGTCGAACCCCTCACTGAGCGCCGGCAGGCTCAGCTGTCCGGCGTCGGTCAACAGCAGCGCCCGGTTCAGCCGCCGGAACAGCGCAACGCCGAGATAGTCCTCCAGCGCCTTGACCTGCTGGCTGACCGCCGCCGGGGTCACGTGCAGTTCGGCGGCGGCCTTGCTGAAGCTCAGGTGGCGGCCGGCGGCTTCAAACGCCCTGAGCCCATTGAGAGGCGGGAGTCGACGCATGTTTCAGATTAGTTTTCCTTAAGTGAATTCCACGAATTCTCGTTTGAGAAACCCCTATGGTCAATACACATATCCAAGCACGATCGAAATTCACATGACGCAGTCATGTAAGATTTCATTAACACAATCCCGAGGAGGGAACCATGTATCAAGACGTTCAAGGATCGCCGCGGGCGGGCATCCCTCCGCTGGTGCAAAGCTGGGCGCCCATGCGCTCGATCCAGGCCATCGAGCGGGCGGTGATGACGCTCTACCACGCGTTCGCGTCATGGCGGGAGCGGCAGGCCGCCATGCACCAGTTGCAGCAGCTTGACGAGCATCTGCTGCAGGATCTCGGCATCGAGCGCCGGGAGATTCCCGAGATCGTGGCGCGACAGGCACACGGCACGCGTCGGTAGGCCGGCCAGGCCAACGACAGAATCGACGGCCGGTGTGACGGTCGTCAGTTTGCGGCGGGCGCTTTCGGTGCGATGATCGGTTTCGCATCCCGATCATCGGCCGGAGCGCCCGATGCGCGTCTTGTTCCTGGAGATCGATACCGAGAGTGACTGGGCCGTCGCCTCGGTCGGACCCGCTTTCCTGGCCGCCTACATCCGGGGTCATGGACATCGCGCCGATTTCCTGCGGGCCACGCTCGACATGCCTGCCGAGGACATCGTCTCCCGCGTTGCCGCGGCCGAGCCGCAGCTCATCGGCATCTCGCTCACCACGCGGCAGTGGCAACGGGCCAGGCAATTGATGACCGATCTGCGCGGCGCTCTGGACGTCCCGGTCGTCGCCGGCGGGCTGCATCCCACCTTCTCGCCGGAGGCCGTGCTGGCCCACCCCGGCATCGACTACGTCTGCCTCGGCGAGGGCGAGGCGCCGCTGCTCGACCTGATCGACGCGCTGGAAGCGGGACGGCCGCCGCGGGACCGCGAAATCGACAACATCTGGGTCGCCGGCGGCAGCCGGCCGGCGATGCGGCCACCGCTGGAGCCGATCGACAACCTGCCCTTCCTGGCGCGGGACCTGCTGGACGAGCATTACGGCGTCGTCCACATGGCGACCCAGCGCGGCTGCCCGTTCCCGTGCACCTATTGCGGCGCGCGCATGTTCAACCAGCTCTACGAGGGCAACGGCACCTATGGCCGTCGGCGCTCCATCGAGAGCGTGATGACGGAGCTGCGGCAGATCCGCGATACGGGCGGGCTGAGCTACGTCATCTTCCTGGACGACACCTTCACCATCAACCACCATTGGGTCGCCGACTTCTGCCGGGTCTACGGAGAGGACCTGGCGGTGCCGTTCTCCCTTCACGCGCGGGTCGAGACGGTCAACGAGAAGATGGTGCACGCCCTGGCGGCCGCCGGCTGCCGGCACATCGTCTACGGCGTGGAAAGCGGCAGCCCCCGGGTACGCCGGGAGATCATGCGGCGCTCGGCGACCAACCAGCGTTTCATCGACGTGTTCGGGTGGACCCGGGATGCCGGGATCATGGTGACGGCCAACTACATCCTGGGAATTCCCGGAGAGACCCGCGAGGACATGCAGCAGACCATTGATCTGCACCACCAGTTGCAGCCGGACGATTTCGGATACTTCGTCTTCTATCCCTATCCGGGAACCGCGCTGTTCGGCACCTGTCGCGACAAGGGCTACCTGCCGGACGATTATCTCGACCGGCCGGCGAACCATCGCGAGACCATCCTGAACCTGCCAGGCCTCACCCAGGCCGACATTGCCGAATTCTACGACCGCTGGACGGCCGTTCGCATCGCCGACACCAACCGGCGATACGGCAGGGCGCAACTGGCCGAAAGCGGCTCCGAGGTCGCGGCGCAGGCGGAAGCCCTGGCGGCATCGGGATGACGGCCGACGCGGCGCTGAAGACCGTCGGCAGTCAGGACGATCACGCCCTGGCGGACAGCTTCCAGCGCGACGGATATGCAGTCCTGCCCGGCCTGTTGGACCGGCGAACCGTCCAGGCCGTGCGCGACGAGCTGGCCGCCGCGTGTCTGAAACCCTCCTGCGGCACCAGCCCGGCGCCAGCTCCACCGGACGCGGCGCTGGCGGAATTCTCCTGCCTGCAGTTTCCGCATCTTGCCTCTGCCCGATTCCTCAACGCGCTGCTCGCGCCGCCGCTCGTCGACGTGCTGCGGCGGGTGCTGGGACCGGCACTGAAGCTCATGCAGTCCATCGTGCTGCTGCGACGGGGCGGAACGCCGGGAATGGACTGGCATCAGGACCGGCATTACCTGGACACCGGCGGCAATCGCCTGGTCGCCGCCTGGGTCGCGCTCGACGATGCGCGGGCGGACAATGGCTGCCTGCGGGCGCTGCCGGGATCGCATCGCGCGGCGATGCTGTGGCCGCACACGGCCCTGCCTGACGGCGGGTTCCGAGCCCACGGCTTTCCCTTCGACGAGGATCAGCCGGTGGTGTTGAACGTCGATGCCGGCACCGCAATCCTGTTCGACGGCCACCTGCTGCACCGCTCGGCGCTGAACCGCCGGAAATCGGGCTTCCGCCGTGCCTTGATCGGCCACTTCTCGGTCGAGGGGACGCCGTCGCAATGGGATGGCGACAATCAGGTTCTGCCGCTGGGCACAGGCGGCCAAATCGAGATCGTCACCGGCGCGGCGCCCTACGCCCATCGCGGGTGACCGGAAGACGGCGGCAAAACCTTCCTCGTCGCCGGTGCGAGGATCGCGCGAAGCATCGGCCGGAGTGCGCTATGAAGGTCCTGTTTCTGGAAATCGATACCGAGACCAATTGGGTCGTCGCCTCGTTGGGGCCGGCGTTCCTGGCCGCCTACCTTCGGCGGCACGGACACGAGGCGGCGTTCTGCCGGGTGCCGATGGGTATGGCGGACGAGGCATTGATCGCGCATGTCCGGCGCGAGGCGCCAGGGATGATCGGCCTGTCGCTGACCACGCGGCAATGGCTGCGGGCGCGGGCCGTCATCGCCGCTCTCCGCGCCGCCGTCGACGTCCCGGTCGTCGCCGGCGGTCTGCAGCCGACCTTCGCGCCGGAGGCGGTCTTGGCGCATCCCGGCATCGACTATGTCTGCCTCGGCGAGGGCGAGGAACCGCTGCTGGACCTGGCGGACGCGCTCGACCGGGGCATGGCGCCGAGCGACGGTGACATCGACAACATCTGGGTCGCCGGCGGCCGGCGGCCGGCCATGCGGCCGCCCTTCGAGTCGATCGACGACCTGCCCTTCATGGAGCGCGACTTCCTGGACGAGCACAACGGCGTCGTGCACATGACGACCCAGCGCGGCTGCCCGTTCCCGTGCACCTATTGCGGTGCGCGCATGTACAACCAGCTTTACGACGGCATCGGCGAGTTCGGACGCAGGAGGTCGCACCAGAACGTGATCGAGGAGCTTTTGCGAGTCCGCGACGCCGGGGCGCTGAACTACGTGATCTTCCTCGACGACACCTTCACCATCAACCATCCGTGGGTGGCGGCGTTTTGCGACATCTATGGCGCCGAGCTGGGCGTGCCGTTCTCGCTCCACGCCAGGGTCGAGACCGTCAACGAGCGCATGCTGCACCGGCTCGCCGAGGCCGGCTGCCACCTGATCAATTACGGCGTGGAGAGCGGCAGCGAGCGGGTGCGTCGCGAGATCATGAAGCGCTGGACAACCAATGAGCGGCTGATCGACGTGTTCCGCTGGTCCCGCGAGGCCGGCATCATGACCACCGCGAACTACATGCTGGGCCTGCCCGGCGAAACGCGCGAGGAGATGCAGCAAACGATCGACCTGCATCACCGGATCGACCCGGACGAGTTCGGCTATTTCGTCTTCTACCCCTATCCGGGAACGCCGCTGTTCCATCACTGCCGGCAACACGGCTATCTGCCGGAGGACTATCTGGACCGGCCGGCCAACCACCGCGAGTCGATCCTGGACCTGCCCGACGCCAGCAAGCAGGACATCGCCGAGATGTACGACCAGTGGACGGCCGTGCGCGTCGCCAATGGCTGGCGCCGCTTCTCCGGCGGCGACGACGAGGCTGGCCGCCGCATCATCGCCGAGGGCATCGAGGCGCACGCGGCGTCGGAATAGCTCCGTCTGGCGATGGCGCGCCGGGCGATTGCGCCGAGCCTGGCGTCAGCCCCTACTCCACCGTCACGCTCTTCGCCAGGTTGCGCGGCTGGTCGACGTCGGTGCCCTTCAGCACGGCCGTGTGATAGGCCAGCAATTGCACCGGGATGGCATAGAGCAGCGGGGCGACGAAGGGATCGACCTCGGGCAGCGGGATCACCGCAGAGGCGCCCTCACCGATCTTGGCCACGCCCTCGACGTCGGAGAACGCCATCACTTTGCCGCCGCGGGCGATGACCTCCTGGACGTTGGAGACCGTCTTCTCGAACACCGCGTCGCGCGGGGCGATGACGATGACCGGCACCGCCTCGTCGATCAGGGCGATGGGGCCATGCTTCATCTCGCCGGCGGCATAGCCCTCGGCGTGGATGTAGCTGATCTCCTTCAGCTTCAGAGCCCCTTCCAGGGCGATCGGGAAGCTGGTGCCGCGGCCGAGATAGAGCACGTCGCGCGCTTCCGCGACCTCATGGGCCAGGCCCCGGATCAAGGTGTCGTGGTTCAGGACCTCCGCCGCCCGGGCCGGAACCTCGGTCAGCGCCGCCACCAGCTCCGCCTCGCGGGCATGGTCGATGGCGCCGCGCGCCTTGGCGGCGGCGATGGCGAAACAGGCCAGGACCGCGAGCTGGGTGGTGAAGGCCTTGGTGGAGGCGACGCCGATCTCCGGCCCGGCATGGGTCGGCAGCACCACGTCGCTTTCCCGGGCGATGGTGCTTTCCGGTGCGTTCACGATCGACACGATGTGCTGGCCGTGCGCCTTGGCATAGCGCAAGGCCGCCAGGGTATCGGCGGTCTCGCCGGATTGGGAAACGAACAGCGCCACGCCGCCTTCCGGCATCGGGGCCTCGCGGTACCGGAACTCCGATGCCACGTCGAGCTCGACCGGCAGGCGCGCCAGGGTCTCCATCCAGTACTTCCCCACCATGCCGGCCAGCGAGGCGGTTCCGCAGGCAACCGCGGTGATGCGCGGCACCTTGGCCAGATCGAACGGCATCTCCGGCAGGCCGACCAGCTGGCCCTGCGGATCGATGAAGGAGCGCAGCGTGTCGCCGATCACGGCCGGCTGCTCGTAGATCTCCTTCAGCATGAAGTGCCGATAGCGCCCCTTGCCGATCAGGGCGCCGGACAGCTCGGTGCGGGTAACCTCGCGCTCGACGACCTGGTCATCGGCGTCGTGGACGGTGGCGCCCGTGCGATCGATCTCGACCCAGTCGCCCTCGTCGAGATACGAGATCCGGTCGGTCCAGGGCGCCAGGGCCATGGCGTCCGAGCCGAGATACATCTCACCCTTGCCATAGCCCACGGCCAGCGGCGAGCCGCGACGGGCGCCGATCATCAACTCGTGCTCGCCGCTGAAGATGATGGCCACGGCGAAGGCCCCGTCCAGCCGCTTCAAGGCCTTCGCGGCGGCGTCGCGCGGCGCCAGCTGCTCGTCCAGATAGCGGGTGACCAGGTGGGCAATGATCTCGGAATCCGTCTCGCTGTCGAACTGGTGGCCGAGATCGGCCAGTTCGCCGCGCAGCTCCTGGAAATTCTCGATGATGCCGTTGTGCACGATGGCGACGCGGTCGGTGGCGTGCGGGTGGGCGTTGGTCTCGTTCGGACGGCCATGTGTCGCCCAGCGCGTGTGGCCGATGCCGATGGTGCCGGCGAGAGGCTCGTCGTCGAGTCGCCGGTCGAGGTTGGTCAACTTGCCTTCGGCCCGACGGCGGTCGATATGGCCATTCACCAGTGTCGCGACGCCGGCGGAGTCGTAGCCGCGATACTCCAGCCGCTTGAGCGCGTCGACGAGGCGCGGGGCTACCGGGTCCTTACCGACGATGCCGACAATGCCGCACATGGTGTTCTCCTTGGACGGGACGGTCTATTTGGCGCGCCTGGCCTTCTCGGCCGCCTTGCGTGACCGATAGCGCTTCGCGGCACCCGGCTTTTCCACCTGTTCGCCACGGGCGATCGCGACGGCGTCATCGGCAACATCGCGCACGATGACGCTGCCGGCCCCGACATTGGCCCGGTCGCCGACCCGCACCGGCGCCGCCAACGCCGTGTTCGACCCGATGAAGGCCTCTTCGCCGATCTCGGTCCGGTGCTTGAGGAATCCGTCGTAGTTGCAGGTGATGGTGCCGGCGCCGATGTTGGCACGGGCACCGATGCCGGCATCGCCCAGATAGCTCAAATGATTGGCCTTGGCGCCGGCGCCCAGGGTCGCGTTCTTGACCTCGACGAAATTGCCGACGCGGGCGTTCTGGCCGATCTCGGCCCCCGGCCGCAACCGCGCGAACGGCCCGACGATGGCGCCGCTGCGCAGAACCGCGCCCTCGATGTGACTGAAGGCGCGGATTTCGACGTCATCCTCGACCGTTACGCCCGGCCCGAACACGACCGAGGGTTCGACGGTGATGTCGCGGCCCAGCACCGTGTCCGCCGACAGAAACACCGATCCCGGATCGATCAGCGTGACACCACCGGCCATCGCCTCGGCGCGCAGCCGGTCCTGCATGTAGGCCTCGGCCATGGCCAGTTCGGCACGGGAGTTGATGCCGTGCACCTCGATCGCGCTGCCTTCGACCACGGCGCAGCGATGGCCGGCCGCCCGGGCCACGGACACCGCATCGGTCAGGTAAAACTCCGATTGCGCATTGCCGTCGCCGATGCCGTCCAGCAGATCCGGCATGCGGCGGCCGTCGAACGCCATGATGCCGCCATTGCACAAACCGATCGATCGCTCTTCCGGGCCTGCATCGGCGAATTCGACAATGGCGTCCAGGTCGCCGGAGTCATTCAGGATCAGGCGGCCGTATTGCGCGGGATCGTCCGGCCGCATGCCAAGCACGACGACGGCCGGGTCATCGGCTGCCCGCCGACGGTCGATCAGGCGCCGCAGGGTATCGGCCGTGAGCAACGGCGTGTCGCCGAAGACAACGAGAATGTCGCCGGCGAAACCGGCCAGATGGTCGCCGGCCGCCCGCACGGCGTCGGCGGTTCCGCGCTGCTGGCGCTGGATCGCGACCGGCCACGGGTCGACCGCGGCAGCCACCGCGTCCATGTCGGGGCCCACGACAATCACCGTGCGATCGGGCGCCAGCGCCTCGACCACCGCGGCGACGTGGCGGATCATCGGCTGTCCGGCGACCGGATGCAGCACTTTCGGCGTCCGTGACTTCAGGCGCGTGCCCTTGCCGGCGGCAAGGACGAGGCAGGCCAATTCGCGTTCAGGCATTCGGGTCCGGTCTTGTCGGCGTGACGAGCGCAAAGGCCGTTCGGCCATCGCACTCCACCGGGCGTTCCCTTCGGTACATGGTCCAGCCTGCTAGGCTGGATTGAGATTTTGCCGGAGGCATGGCAAGGCGTTGGTGCCACAATGGCATTCGGCGCCAAAATAAACTTTTGTTGCCGATTCCTACAGGCGACCCTATTGGATTAGCAAAGACGGCTCAGCGGATTTCGGCGGTACGGGCGGGCAGATCATGGCGATGAAGGAACTCGGCGAGGCGATCAAGTCCAGCAGTGAGGCGCCCCGGGTGGCGTTCCTCGGCTTCGATCTCTGGCTGGAGGTCTACAGCAGCGGCAAGGTTCGCAACCAGGCCTTCAAGAAGGGCGGGCACATCGCGTCCAAGGAGGATACCGAGGACCAGAACGTGATCACCATCCTGATGCCGGTGGTGGGCCGGAACATCGTGATCAGCTTCGATCCCACGCTTGGCCCGGACGAATACCGGCTGGCATCATGACGCCGCGACGTCGGCGGGTGTGTTGGCCGACACACCTCGCCCGTCGGAACGCTGCTAGGATGCCGGTGGAATTGCGGATCGGCCGTCGCGGTCGGAACCAAAGCGCCCAGGAGACCAACTCATGAGCCCTCCAGCCGCCCGGATCGGCGACATGGTCCTGCAGACCGCGCCGCACTGCCACGCGCCGATCCACCCGCCGGCGCCGGTGCCGACTCCGGTGCCGCATCCCGCATTGCCGCTCAACATCATCAAGGGCGAGTTCACGGTACTGATCGGCGGACCGCCGGCCGCCCGGGTGACCGACATGACCCGGCCGTGCACATTGATTCCCTGTGTGCCCGGTGGCCCGGGCATCATCTCCAAGGGGTCGGCGACCGTTATGATCGGCAAACTGCCGGCGGCCCGGGTCGGCGACATGACATCGCATCCCGCCTGCGTTGCTCCGATTCCGTCACCGACGGGAAATGTGATACCGCCGGGCTGCGTCACCGTGATGATCGGCGGCTGAGCGACCGTTGCGGCTAAGCCATTTCGAGACTCTGGCCCCGATCTGCCCGCGTTGCCGCCAGCAAACGGGGCAGGAGAGCCCGTTGACGCTGTCCGCCGTGTTCAAGGAGTCCGGCGGCCATATCCTCGAGGGCGTCCTGCATTGCACCGATACCGGCTGCTTCATGGAGTTCCCCATCGTCGACGGCATCCCGATCCTGGTGCCGGACGTCGCCGGTTACCTGCGCGACAATGTGCCCGTGCTGATGGCCCGCTCGGACCTCTCGGAGACCATAGAGAGCATCCTTGGCGATTGCGCCGGACCCGGCTCCGCCTTCGACACCCAGCGCCAGCACATCAGTACCTATGCGTGGGACGGCTACGGCGATCTTGATCCCGAGGAGACGGAGCAGACCCGCTACGGCGACGCCAAGCCGGGCGCGGTCGTGCGATGCCTGGAAGCCGGGCTCGAGCTGACGGGCGCCGCACCGCAATCGCCGGTGATCGATATCGGCTGTTCGGTCGGACGGACAAGCTTCGAGATGGCACGCCTCGGCGATGGGCTGGTCCTGGGCGTCGATCTGCATCTGCCGATGCTGCGCGTGGCGCGGCAGGCGCTGGTGGAGGGCGTCGTCCGTTATCCCAGGCGGCGTGTCGGCATCGTCTACGACCGCCGGGAATTCGGCGTCTCGTTCGAGGGGTCGGAGCGGGTCGACTTCTGGGCCTGCGACGCATTGGCCCCGCCATTTCGCGCCGGGGCATTCGGCACGGCGGTTTCGCTCAACGTGCTGGATTGCCTGAATTCGCCGCGGGATTTCCTGGAGCAACTGGCAAGCCTGCTGCGGCCCGGCGGCACCGCAGTGCTGTCAACGCCCTATGACTGGTCGACCGGGGCGACTCCGGTCGAGACATGGATCGGCGGGCATTCGCAACGCGGGCCGGACGCCGGGGCCAGCGAGCCCTTCCTGCGCGCCCTGCTGACCCATGGAGCGCACCCGCAATCGGTCTCGGGCCTCAGGATTCTTGGGGAGATTGCCGATTTTCCATGGCAGGCCCGGCTGCACGCGCGCAGCACCGTCGCCTATGCCGCCCACGTACTGGCGCTTGTTGCTTCCGCCTGAGGTCGATCAGCAGTCTTCAGCGCCGACGACACAGCCTGTTGGCGCATCCGCTTCCACTACGTCGGCGGATACCTCGACGCTTCTCATATGGATTACGATCGCGCCGATCGATGACCGGCCGATCATGCGGACCGGGAGGATCGGCCCCCCGGAGATCGGTTCGGCCAGCCAGATGTCGAGCTGCCGGCGGCGCTCGTCCTCCGGCTTGCCGGCCCAGAAATCGTCATCGTCGTCATCGTCCTTGAACGCGCCGGCGACGGGCTCGAGGTTCATTCGGCAGCGCCTCGCCTCCCCCGAATAGCCGGATCTGCGGGACGGTCGCAGCTCGTCGGTTCCAAGATCGGTGAACACCAGATCATACCGGCGACGGCCATCGAAGACCGGAACGGTCGCCTCGCAGGCGCCGCCTTCCGTGACCGTGTTGAGCATCGAGACGAGACCGCTCAGCGGATCGAGGGATTCCGACAGAAGCTCCGGCGGCACCAGACCGTCGCTGTCGCTGCGCTCCGGCTCGAATGTCACGCCGATTTCCCCGTCATCGGCGAAGTCGAGGACGGTCTTCTGCGTTTCGCCTCGGCGCATCCTTTCGGAGAAGTACACCGCCGGATCCAACCCGTCGCCGTCGATCTTGCCGCCGGACTCGACCACCGCCCACCAGTCGACAAACCAGCCGGGCGCCCCGACCAGCTCGGCACCGAGACGCGCATCGTAGCGTTCGTCCGCCAGATGGATTTCCAGAACGCTGGTCAGGACGTGAAGCCCGCCCGCGAAGACGTCGTAATCGGCCGAGATCGGCGGCGAATCCGCCTCGGCGTGGTCGGGCGCGGTCACGCCGAGAAGAACACCGGCGGAGCAGACCGCAATCAATGCGGCCCGGACACGATTCCGGTTCCGATTCATGGGTACTTGCTCCTGCTGAAGACGCCCCGCGCGGGATGATTAGCCCCAAACGGACTCCTAATGCAAGAAGGCGGCGCTTTCTTGACACCCATTCAGACGAGCCGTAGATATGCGCAGCAAATCGAGCGGGCGCGTAGCTCAGCGGGAGAGCACCGTCTTCACACGGCGGGGGTCGCTGGTTCAATCCCAGCCGCGCCCACCAGATTTCGCCAGCCGGACCGGCCGGCCCGGGCGAAATCGGTCACCGCTCGAACGGGATGTTGGCCTGGGTTGAGGACGGTTTCCGGGAGAGGCGGAAACCCGGCCCGCAAGCGCAGCACCCGCCACCCCGCGTATCAGGACAGGACATCAATGGCCAACACCGAGGCGTCGCCGATCAACGTGATCACGTCGGTCATGGTGCCAATCCACCGGGCCGGCTGGCCATTCGTGGCGGCCTTCGCCGTCGCCTCGGCGGTGCTCGGCATGCTGTATCAGCCGCTGGGTTGGCTGGGTCTTCTCGCGACCGGTTGGTGTGCCTACTTCTTCCGGGACCCCGACCGGGTCACGCCGACGCGCAAGGGCCTGGTGGTCAGCCCGGCCGACGGCCGGGTGCAGTTGATCACCGACGCCGTGCCGCCGCCGGAGCTTGGGCTCGGCGACGCCAAGAGGACCCGGGTGAGCGTTTTCCTTAACGTTTTCGACGTACACGTTAACCGTATTCCGGCCGACGGAACGATCGAGGAAGTCGATTATCACGAAGGGACCTTCGTCAATGCGAGCCTGGACAAGGCAAGCGAGGACAATGAACGGGCCTCTGTGTTGCTGCGACTGCCCGACGGACGCGACATCGTGTTCGTGCAGATCGCCGGGCTGGTGGCCCGCCGCATCATCTGCGACCTCAAGCCGGAGCAGGCGGTGAGCGCGGGCGAGCGCTATGGGCTGATCCGCTTCGGCAGCCGCGCCGACATCTATCTGCCGGACGGTGTGGAGCCGCAGGTGATGGTCGGCCAGCGCATGGTCGGCGGCGAAACCGTCATTGCAGATCTGGAGAGCACGGAGTCCCGGCGCGAAGGAGCCGTGCGCTGAGATGAGAATGCGTCGCCCCAGACGCCCTCCCCGACTGCGCGGCCAGTCGCTCAACCGGCTGCTGCCGAACATCCTGACGATCCTTGCGCTCTGCGCCGGGCTGTCGGCGATCCGCTTCGCCATCCAGGACCGCTGGGAGGCCGCGGTGATCGCGATTCTGATCGCGGCTGTGTTCGACGGCATGGATGGCTGGGTGGCGCGGCTGCTCAAGGCCCAGAGCAACTTCGGTGCACAGCTCGACAGCCTCTCCGATTTCATCAGCTTCGGCGTCGCGCCGGCGACGGTCCTGTATCTCTGGATCATGAAGGATGCCGACCGCTTCGGCTGGATCGCGGTCCTGGCCTTCAGCGTCTGTTCCGCGCTGCGCCTGGCGCGGTTCAACACCCGGCTGGACGGGCCGGAACTGCCGCCCTGGGCCTACAACTACTTCACCGGCGTCCCGATGCCGGCCGCCGCCGGCCTCGCGGTGATGCCGATGACGATCAGCTTCCAGGCCGATGACATCGTCCGCTCACCGATCCCGGTGGCACTGTGGATGATCTTCATCGCCATCCTGATGGTCAGCCGCCTGCAGACCTTCTCGCTGAAGGGCGTCAGGGTCCCGAACCGATACATCGTCCTGGTGCTGGTCGGCGTCGGATTGGTCGGAGCGTCGCTGGTCAGCCAGACCTGGCTGACGCTGACCGTGCTTGGCGGCGCCTATCTGGCCAGCATCCCGTTCAGCATGCGTCGTTTCCAGATGCTGGAGCGCAAGGCGGCGGAAATGAAGGCGGATGCGCAAGCCGCCGCTGTCCCGGCGCTGGCCTCGGCGCCGATCGGCGACCAACCGAGCCCCACCGAAGAGCGCGCCCCGGAGCCCGACGGCAGGCCCTGAACCCGGTGTCAGCGGCCGTCGGACATCTCCTGCCGGCGCCGCCAGATCCAGGGTCGCTCGGCGCGGCCGGACCACATGCCGGCACGCCTGGATTGGGCCCGCCCCTCCAGCACCGCGTAACGACTGGAAAGCGCACGGACCGGGAAGGCCCAGCCGGTGAGGACCATGGACGCCGCCAGGTCGCGGCCGGCGACCGTACACACGCCGATCCGATCGTCGTTTGCCAGCTTGGAATAGATCGAGCACTGCACCGGTTCGAGTCCGATCAAGCGTTCCAGCCGGTCCCGCGCCGCAGCGCCGCAGTCGTAGGTCGTCCCACGGCCGGACTCGCAGGTCTGACCGAGTTCCGGCGCGTCGATGCCAAACAACCGCACGGTCCGACCGTTCACGTTGAGACGATCGCCTTCGATCACGACGGCAATGCCGTCGAGGGGCTGAGGCGGGTCATAGGCGATCTGCGACCAGGCGGTGGACGCCATGGCAACGGTCAGCACGGCGGTGGACATGGTTACGAGGCGGAGAAGAGGGGTCATCAGGTTCGCAGCCTGCCGTCGGGATCGGCGGCCATCGTCGCGTCCTTGCATTGATCGGCCCTTAATGCGGCTGCGCTTGACCCGTGCCAACGCCGGCACAGGTTAGCGTTGACGGAACCGGCGCGGGTCGTTGATCCTAGGCGTCGACCTATCAGCCGACCGACCATGCGCGCGGTCGAGGTTCATCCCAAAACACTTGAGAGGCGATCGATGGCGAAGTTCGGCATTGGACAGGCGATACCCCGCGCCGAGGACCCAAGGCTGCTCACCGGCCGAGGCCGGTACACCGACGATGTGTCGCTGCCCGGGCAAGCCGCGGGCTATCTGCTGCGGTCGCCTTACGCCCATGCCGAGATCCGCTCGATCGACGTGACCGACGCCAGCCGGGCACCAGGCGTCGTCGGTATCGTGACCGGCGCCGATCTCGAGGCCGACGGGATCGGCACCATCAAAGTCAAGTTCGCACCCAAGAACCGGGGCGGATGGACCATGCCGGAGCCGACCCGACCGACCCTGGCCGTCGATCGCGTGCGCCATGTCGGCGACCCGGTCGCCCTGGTGGTCGCCGAGACCCTGGCACAAGCCAAGGACGCGGCCGAGCTGATCGAGGTCGACTACGAACCGCTGCCGACGATCGCTGATCCGGCCAAGGCCCTGGACGCCGATGCGCCCAAGGTCTGGGACCTGGAGCGCGGCAATCTGAGCTTCGACTGGGAGACCGGCGACAAGGACGCCACCGACGCGGCCTTCGCGAAGGCGGCGCATACGGTCACCGTCGACCTCGTCAACAACCGGGTGATCGCCAACGCCATGGAAGGGCGGGCCTGCCTGGCCGGCTATGACACCGCGAGCGAGCGCTTCTCGCTCTACGTCTCCAGCCAGGGCGTGCACGGCGTGAAGTCACAGCTGGCCGAGGACATCTTCCACCTGCCGGAGGATCGCTTCCACGTGATGACCACGGATGTGGGCGGCGGCTTCGGGATGAAGATCTTCATGTACCCGGAATATGTCGCGGCCCTCTATGCGGCGCGCAAGTTCCAGCGGCCGGTGAAATGGGCCGCCGAGCGCTCCGAAGGATTCATCAGCGACGACCATGGCCGCGACAACCTGACGACGGCGACCCTGGCGCTGGACGGGAACGGCAGGTTTCTCGCCATCAAGATCGACACCATCGCCAATATGGGCGCCTACCTGTCCAACTTCGCGCCGTTCGTGGCAACGTTGTGCGGCTGCGTCATGCTGACAGGCTGCTACGACATCCCGGCCGCCTACGTGAACGTCAAGGGCGTGTTCACCCACACCCAGCCGGTCGATGCCTATCGCGGTGCCGGTCGCCCGGAAGCAGCCTATGTGGTCGAGCGCGTCGTCGATGCCGCTGCCCGGCAGATCGGCGTGTCCGGAGCCGAGCTGCGCCGCCGCAATTTCATCCGGCCCGATGCCATGCCGTACGACACGGCCCTCGGCCTGACCTATGACAGCGGCGAGTTCGCGCAGAACATGGACCAGGCCATCGAGCTGGCGGACTGGGACGGCATCGAGGCGCGGCGATCCCAGGCACGGTCCCGCGGCAAGCTGCGCGGTCTTGGCATGTCGAGCTACATCGAGGCCTGCGGAGGCGGGCCGGACGAGACCGCCCGCATCGAGATCGACCGCAGCGGCGCCGTAACCCTGTATATCGGCACGCAGTCGAACGGGCAGGGCCACGAGACCGCCTACAAGCAGCTGATCGCCGATTATCTCGGCGTCGAGCCCGACGACATCACCATGCTGCAGGGTGACAGCGACACCATACCGACCGGCCGTGGCACCGGAGGGTCTCGATCGATTCCCGTCGGCGGGGTATCGGTGGCGAATGCGTCCGAGCAGATCCTCGACAAGGCCAAGCTGAAGGCCGCGGAGATGCTGGAAGCAGCGACGGCCGACATCGAGGTCGAGCATGGTCGGTTCACCATCGCCGGCACCGACCGGTCGATCACCCTGTCGGAGATCGCCCGGGCGAGCGAGACGGAGACCGCCTTCGATGAGACCGCCGCCTTCGCGCCGCCAACCAACACCTACCCCAACGGCACCCACATCTGCGAGGTCGAGATCGACCAGGACACCGGCCAGACGGCGATCGTGAACTACATCGTCGTCGACGATTTCGGGACCATTCTCAACCCGATGATGGTGGCCGGCCAGGTGCATGGCGGCATCGCGCAGGGCATCGGCCAGGCGTTGCTGGAGCACACCGTGTTCGACCTGGAGAGCGGGCAGCTGCTGTCCGGTTCCTTCATGGACTACACCATGCCCAGGGCCGACGACATTCCGACCATCGAATTTCGGTACAATGTCGTGCCTTGCGCCACCAACCCGCTGGGCATCAAGGGCGCCGGAGAAGCCGGCTGCATCGGCGCGCCGCCGGCGGTGATAAACGCGGTGGTGGATGCCCTGTCGGAGTTCGGCGTGACCCATGTGGATATGCCGGCGACGCCGGAAAAGATCTGGCGGCTGATCCAGGATCACGCGCCCCGCGCCGCGGCGGAGTGAGCGAGTATGCGGCGTCGGACCGAAGGGCCGGGCCGAGAATGAAGATCGCCGAGTCGGGCAGCGCGGACCTGCTGATGGCGCTGAAGGCGCTGTGCCTCGACGCCGGCACGGCCATTCTGAAGCTCTATGCCAACGGTGACGGAGCCGTCGTCCTGAAGCCGGATATGAGCCCGGTGACCGCCGCCGATCACGAATCCGAGCGGATCATTCTGGCCGGCCTGTCGCGCCTGACACCGGATATCCCGATCGTATCTGAGGAACGGGTCGCGGCCGGCGACGTCCCCGATATCTCCGGTGACCGGTTCTGGCTTGTCGACCCGCTGGATGGCACGCGGGAATTCATCGACGGCAACGGCGAGTTCACCGTCAACATCGCCCTGATCGAGAACAACGCACCGGCCCTGGGTGCGGTCTACGCGCCGGTGCTATCGACCCTCTATCTCGGTCGGGTGGGCGAGGCCGCCTGGCGGGCACCCGGGGCAGAGGTCGAGGAGACCATTCGGGCCCGGCCGGCGCCGCCGGAAGGGCTTACGGTCGTTGCCAGCCGCTCCCATGGCGACCGTGAAGCGCTGACGAAATACCTGCACGGGTACCGCGTCGCGTCGGAACGCCAGGCGGGAAGCTCGCTCAAATTCTGCCTTCTGGCCGAGGGGAGCGCGGATCTCTACCCGCGCTTCGGACGAACCATGGAATGGGACACCGCGGCCGGCGAGGCCGTGTTGCGCGCCGCCGGTGGCTCGGTCGAAGCGCTTGACGGCCAACCGCTCTTCTATGGGAAGCCCGGCCTGGACAACCAGGCCTTCGTGGCGTTCGGGCGGCGCTAGCCGGTTCGCGGCTCAGGCGGCGCCCGCCAGCACCTGGACGCGGCCACGAAGATCGTCCGCGAGCGCCAGGATCTCCTCCGCCGCGAGGCCGGGCCGGGGGATCTCCGTCACGCCCAGGCCGTCCATCAAGGCCGCCGCGAAGGCGATGCGACTGCCGATCCAGGCCGGCGACACCTCCGCCTTCAGCGCGCTCATGGCGGCGATGACCGAGGCCGCGAGCCGCGTCCGCCGGGGAACGCGGTTCAACACAAGGACCGCCGGCACACGCTCCTGCCGCGCCAGGTCCAACGTCGGCTCCGTCGCCCAGAAATCCATCGGACTGGGCTGAACCGGCAGCGCCACCAGGCTGGCCGCGCGCACGGCGATCCGGGCCTCCGTCTCGGCATGGGGAGCGCTGTCGATCAACACGACGTCATGGGCACCGGACAGCCGATCGACCTCATTGGCGGTGCGCCAGCCGGAGATCTGCCGGTGGGTGATATCGAGTTCCCCGAGCCGTTCCGCTCTGAGCGCGGCCCATCGGGTGAGGCTGCCCTGGGGATCGGTGTCGACCGTCGCCACCGCGAGGCCGGATTGGCGAAGGGCCACTGCGAGATGAGCCACGATCGTGGTCTTGCCGGCGCCGCCCTTCTGCTGCGCCACGGTGATTATCGTCCCTGACATCGACCTCCCCAACAGGCTTCGTTCCGTCCGATTCCGGCCCACTGCAGCCTTGCGCCGATCCATGCTGCGGCGCAACCCAATTCGTAACTTTCGAGGCGATTGAAGGCCCCTCCGGAAGGCCCGGCCGGCAATGCCCGAATCCGCAATCAAAATGGTAGCCAGCCGGTCCGGCGCGCGCCATTATGCGCCCGCAAGCGACGATGTCGGCCGGCGCGGGGCAAGGTCGAGGACCGGTTGCTTGAAAGCCGCGCCATCCCGCCGGTCGCCGCCATCTGCCATTCATTCACCATGTTGTGAAACCACACATGGGCCGCCGCAGGTTCCAAGAGGTTTCCGGAAGGGAGAGTCGTTAGATGTTCAAAAAGGACGAAAAGGCGCCAAGCAAAGAAGGTTCGGCCGACGCCTACAACCAGACCAGCGGGACACAGGCGGCGCCGCGTCCGGCCGCATCGCAAGGCTCCGGCGAGCACTCCGTCATCAGCGCCGGTCTGCGCGTGATCGGCAATCTCGAGAGCGACGAGGATGTCGAGGTTCGCGGCACCGTTGAAGGCGACATCACCAGCCGCAGCCTGACCGTCAGCGCCGGCGCCACCGTGAAGGGCGCAATCACCGCCGACAGCGTGAACATCGCCGGCACCGTGGATGGCGAGGTCACCGCCGACCGCGTGATGATCTCCAAGACCGGCGACATGACCGGCGACATCACCTACAAGACCCTGGCGATCGACGAGGGTGCGGCGTTCGACGGGCAGTGCCGCCGGGTCGAGTCGGGCCGCAAGGACGCGCAGAACGTGTCGAACCTGAAGCCAGTTCAGTCAACTGCCGACACCAAGGGTGATGCGCCGCCGCCGCCGGCCGCGGCCTCTGCCGGCAAGAGCAGCAAGGCTGCCTCCGCCTCTTAGGAACACGGCGATCTCCCGGGAGGAAGCACGCATGGCGCGCCAAGCCTCCCGGGTATGTCGGCGGACCCTCACGTGACCGCGCATCGATCCCGACCGTTCGTTCAGCCCCCGGCCGGTGAGTCCGTCCGGTTGCCGGGCCGTTGCGGTATCGGCCGATGAAATCCCCCTTCACCAAGTCGAGCCGGACCCCGGACCTGCAGGAAAAGCTGGCCGAGGCCGTCAATGGCGGCAATGGCGTACGGCGCTCGATTCTGGGGCCGCGCGTCCGGATCATCGGACGGCTGGAGAGCGTCGACTGCGTCGAGATCCGCGGCATGCTGGATGGCGACGTCGATTCCACCATTCTGATCATCGGAGAGGGCGGCCGGGTGGACGGGTTCATCTCCGCCGACGCGGTGCACATCGCCGGGACCGTGACCGGGCGGATCGAGGCGATCGCGGTCAAGATCGCCAGGTCGGCGACGGTCATCGGTGCCATCGTGCACAACAACCTGGAAATCGAGTCCGGCGCCACGCTCGACGGGCCCCGTCCGTGGCGGCCGATGTCCTTCATGTCGGAGCTGCGACCACAGCCGTGAGCCGCTCGGCTCGACGGCGGCAACGCGACCGGCTACAAGCCCCAGCGTGACCGATCCTGCCGGAAATGCGACACCGATCGTCGACGCCGGGCCCGCGGGCATTGCCCGGGCGGCCGAGGCGTTGCGTGCCGGCAAGCTGGTGGCATTCCCGACCGAGACGGTCTACGGGCTGGGCGCCGATGCCACGAATGACCGCGCCGTCGCCGCGGTATTCGCCGCGAAGCAGAGGCCTTCCTTCAACCCCCTGATCGTGCATGTTGCCGACATCGATGCGGCGGTCCGGCTTGCGGACTTCAATGAGCGGGCGCACGCCCTGGCGGACTCGTTCTGGCCGGGCCCGCTGACCCTGGTTCTTCCGCGATCGGAGAACTGCCCCGTGTCGCTTCTCGCCAGCGCCGGCCTGGACAGCCTGGCGATCCGGGTGCCCGGCCACCCCAAGGCCCGGGCGCTGCTCGTCGCCGCGGGTGTTCCCGTCGTCGCGCCAAGCGCCAACCCGTCCGGCCGGATCAGCCCGACCACGGCCCGGCACGTCATCGACGGTCTGGACGGAGCCATCGATCTGGTGCTGGCCGGTGGACGCTGCGAAATCGGTATCGAGTCGACCGTTGTCGATATGACCGGCGATATGCCGACGCTGCTGCGTCCGGGCGCGGTGACCCGGGAAGCCCTGGAAGACCAGATCGGCCCGATGGCGGTTTCGGAAGACCTGCCGGCGGATGGCGAGGCCCGCCGGTCTCCGGGCCAGATGACCCGACACTACGCCCCGTCCCGGCCCGTGAGGCTCAACGCGGACGCGCCCAGGACCGGGGAAGCCTACCTCGCCTTCGGGCCGACCCTGCGTCCGAACGCCTCGCTGAACCTGAGCAAGACCGGCGATCTGACCGAAGCCGCGGCAAATCTCTTCGCGATGCTGCACACACTCGACTCGGGCGACCATACCGGGATCGCAATCGCGCCGATCCCCGAGATCGGCCTTGGCATGGCGATCAACGATCGGCTGCGCAGGGCCGCGGCCAGGGATGACGAAAACGGGTCGGCCCGCTAGGGTCAGGGCATGATGGAGCAGCCCGAGAGCGATCGTTCGGCAGTGCTGGCCCGCATACGCGATGCGGTCGGGCCCAAGGGGTTCGTCGACTCCCCCGACGCCATGACCCCATACCTCAAGGAATGGCGGGGCAATTTCGAGGGTCGCACCGAACTGGTGGTGCGCCCATCGACTACCGAGCAAACCGCGGCGGTCGTCGCACTGTGCGCGTCGGCCGGTATCGGCATCGTACCGCAGGGCGGGAATACCGGTCTTGTCGGGGGTGCCTGCCCGTTTGAACACGGCCGCGATATCATCCTGTCGACCGACCGGATGACCCGCATCCGCTCGGTCGACCCGGTCAACGGCACTCTGGTCGCGGAGGCCGGCGTCGTGCTGCAGACAATCCAGGAGTCGGCGGCCGGCGTCGACCGGCTGTTTCCGCTCAGCCTGGCCGCCGAAGGCTCATGCCGGATCGGCGGCAACCTCTCGACCAATGCCGGCGGCACCGGCGTCCTGCGCTATGGCAATGCCCGCGACCTCGTCCTGGGTCTTGAAGTGGTGCTGCCGGACGGGCGGGTCTGGGACGGCCTGCGCGACCTCAGGAAGGACAACACCGGCTATGACCTGAAGCAGCTGTTCATCGGCGCCGAGGGCACGCTGGGTATCATCACCGCCGCCGTGCTGAAGCTGTTTCCGCGCCCGCGGCAAACCGCCACCGCATTCGTCGCCATCCGAGACCCCGAGGCCGGCACCGCGCTGCTGGACCGGGCGCGTGCCGCGGCGGGCGACGCGGTCACGGCGTGCGAGTTGATCCCGCGCGTCGGCCTCGATTTCGCACTGCGGCACGTCGCCGGCACGATCGACCCCCTGGACAGGCCCCATGACTGGTACCTGCTGCTGGAGTTGACGTCACCGGTCGCCGACGCGCCGCTGGGAGACTGGATGGAGGCGCTGCTTGCGGAGGCGCTGGAAGACGGGCTGGTGCTGGACGCGACGGTCGCAGCCAGCGAGACGCAGAGCCAGAAGATCTGGCACATCCGCGAGGCGATCGTCGAAGGCCAGCGGCATGAGGGCGGATCGATAAAACACGACGTCTCGGTGCCGGTGGCCCGCACGGCCGAAATGATCGCCGCCGCCATCGCGGCCGTCGAGGAGCGCCTGCCGGGCATCCGCCCGGTCGCGTTCGGCCATCTGGGCGACGGCAATATCCACTTCAACCTCAGCCAGCCGCCCGGTGCGGACCGCGCCGAGTACCTGTCCCGTTGGGGCGAGTTCAACGAGATCGTCCACGGCGTCGTGGTCGAAATGGGCGGTTCGATCAGCGCCGAACACGGCATCGGACGCCTGAAGCGGGACGAGCTGGCGGAGCGAAAATCGGCGGTTGAGCTGGACTTGATGCGCCGCATCAAGACCGCCCTCGATCCGCAGGGGATCATGAATCCGGGCAAGGTTCTCTAGGCGAGAAAGCCCGGTCATCGGCCGCCCGCCATTAAGGTTCCGTTAACCAGAATTTGGAACCTTCGCGAACACCTAACGTTGTGTTCGCAACAGATCCGCCACCAATGATCCGCCCGGCCGTTTTGCGTCTAGCATGCGTTGTGCCCTCGTGAGCGGGCCTGATTTCATCACCGATCGGGTCGATGAATGCGCCCGCGAGAGTTTCGAGGACCATGGGCTCATCTGCGTCCGCAACCTTCTTCCGCGAACGCTGATCGAACGGCTGGAGCGCACGCTCAGACAGTTGATCGCCGCGCAGTTCCAGGCGGCCGGGCATGCCGACCCGACGGCCGGCGGTCTCGACGCGGCATTCAACGAGTTGTGCGCCCAGGATCGACGCCTCGGCGGTCATGTCTACGAGGCCGGCCGTCGTTCAGCAGCGCTCTTCGCCGTGCTCTGCGCCGAACCGGTCCTGGACGCCGTGGCGACGCTGCTCGGCTCCGACGCCATCGTCTTGCCGCCCAAGCATGTGATGCTGCGGATCGACCGGCGAGGCGAGGGCAAGTTCGCCTTCCCTTGGCACCAGGATTACCCGTTCAACCTGATGTCCCGGCCGACGGTGACGATCTGGGCGCCGCTGACGCCGGTGGCCGAGGAGATGGGCCGGCTGCAGCTCGTACCCGGCAGCCATCGGCAGTACCACCGGGTCAAGGTCGAGGACGACAACCGCTTCGTCACCTTTGCGGACCTCGACGATGAAGCGCTGGACGCACGCGCCGTCTCGGTCGACATGGCCCCCGGGGATGCCCTGCTGTTCCACGACCTGCTGATCCATCGCAGCGGACACAACGTTTCGGACAGGGCGCGCTGGACCATCAACGCCCGCTATGGCGACGCCAACGACCTCGAGTTCGCGTCCCGCGGATGGCGGTACCGTCAACAGGCGGGCTTCGCCGAAACCAATGCCCTTCACCCCGGCTCCGTCCTGGAACAGCCGTCACCCAGACCGAGCGGCCGCGCCGCCTGAACCGACCCCGTCCCTGCTTTCGGAGAATACAGATGTCCGCCAAACCAGCGCTTGCCACGCCGCCACAATCGGTCTCCATGTCCCGGGAGGACCGGTATCGCGAGATCATGCGCCGGCACATCGATGACGATAATTTCGTTCGCCAGCACATGGTGTTCGCGCGGCGCATGAACATCCTGCGCACGCTGTTCCACTACGAGCTGTTCAAGATGGTCCGCGACCTGCCCGGCGACGTCGTCGAATGCGGGGTCTACCAGGGCGAGAGCCTGCTGAACTTCGCCCGCTTCATGGAGACCTTCAACACAGGCGACCGGATCCGGCGTGTCATCGGCTTCGACCACTTCAAGGGCCTGCAGGACATCACTGAGGTCGACCAAGGCGATGCCGCCCAGGGCAATCACGAAGGCGGCTGGAACCCGGAGCATTTCTACGGGTCGCTGATGGAACTCATCGACCTGTTCCACGAGGACTCCTTCGTGCCGAGCCGACCGCGTATCAGCATCGTCGAAGGCGACATCCGCGAGACCTGCAAGCGTTATGTCGAGCAGGACGATCCGGGGCTCAGGATCGCCCTGCTGCATCTCGACTGCGATCTCTACGAGCCGACGCTGGCGGCCCTGGAGGCGTTCTACCCCCGCGTCGTGACCGGCGGCGTCGTGGTCTTCGATGAGTACGCGTTCTCCGGATGGCCGGGAGAATCCAAGGCGGTCGACGACTATTTCGACGGCAAGCCGCCGCGCATGAAGAAGTTCGAACACTTCTCACAGCCCGGCGGATACTTCATCAAGGAGTAGGCGCGACTCACCAGCCGCACCGGCGCGGGCGGCGCAGTTCGGCCGCCCGCCAGTCTCCCGGCGTGAGGGCGAAGCGCCCCGCCGCGCCCGCTAGACCAGCGCCAGGACCCGGCTCGGCCCGCCCGTCGCGCCCTTGATGGTCGGGCTGCCGACGACGAGGGTGGCGCCGTTGGCCGGCAACTCACCGAGGTTGGCCACGCATTCCAGGCCCCAGCGGTTCGCGGGAAGCCAGGAATAGTGGGTGGCGAACGTCTTCGACGGCCCGTAGTCCAGGGACAGCGTATCCACCGCGATGCCGGCGGCCGCTGTGTTCTCCAGCAGATAAGCCACCGACTCCTCGTGGAACCCTGGGAAATGCAGTCCGCCATCCGCGTCGGCATTGCGGAACCGGTCGCCGCCGACATGGCGATCCCAGCCGCTGTGCATGGCGACGCAGGCGCCTTGCGGGATTGGCCCGTTGGCGGACTCCCAGGCCGTCAGATCGTCCGGCGTGAGCTGCGTGTCCGCGTCATCCTCGGCGCGCGAGGCGATGTCGACGACGGCAAGCGGCACGACGAGCTGCTCGACCGGGATTTCGTCGGCCGAGCGGCCATCGGCGGAGAAGTGGATCGGCGCGTCCATGTGGGTACCGGGGTGCTCGACCAGCATCCAGCGGTACATGTTGTAGCCGTCGGTTTCGATCCGAACGATCGTTTCGTACTCGATTCCGGATGACCCGCCGAAGGTCGGAAAGTCGGGTCCAAGCGTGTGGCTGAGGTCGACCACCCGTCCAAAGCTCCGCTCTGTCGCGGCCGGGGCCGGAGGCGGCGCCATGACGGTCATCGCCGCGCCCGCGGCGGCCAATGCCGAACCCTTGAGAAGGCTGCGTCGGCCAAGACGCTGCATCACGGCTTCGGAGCACCCTGGAACACACATCTGCGATTCCTCCTGCTGGTATTGGCATTGCTGCCTATTTCGTGTCGGGTCGCCTCCTGCGGAAGCGCCGAGCAGCTATCTCACGGCATCGTCGGCTTCCCTGTCCAGACCCACTTGGCAATCCGGCATCGACGCTTACGTAAACGTAAATTGCCGATGCGAAAAAAGAGCACGGCGGGACGCTCGGAGGCGCCCGCCGTGCTAGATTTGCCCGCCCTGAGAACCAACGGTCCGAGGTCGCCGATGATCCCCTATTCCGCCCCGATCGACGATATGCGGTTCGTGCTGAACCGCCTGGTCGGCCTCGATCGGATCGCCGCCCTGCCGGGTTATGAGGACGTGTCGCCGGACCTCGTGGAAGCGGTGCTGGAAGAGGCCGGGAAACTGGCGTCGGAAGTGCTGGCCCCGATCAACGCGTCCGGCGATCACGAGCATTCGGTCCTCGAGAACGGCGTCGTGCGGACCCCGAAGGGGTTCAAGGAGGCCTATGACCAGTATCGAGACGGCGGCTGGAATTCCGTGCCGTTCGAGCCGGACTACGGAGGCCAGGGCCTGCCCTGGACCGTCGCCTTCGCGGTGCAGGAGATGTGGCAGGCGTCGAACATGTCCTTCGGGCTCTGCCCGCTGCTGAACCAGGGCGCCGTCGAACTGCTCCAGGATCACGGGTCCGATGAGCAGAAGCGGACCTACCTGCCAAAGCTGATCTCCGGCGAGTGGACCGGCACCATGAACCTGACCGAGCCACAGGCGGGATCGGATGTCGGTGCGGTGCGCACGAAGGCCGTGAAGGACGGCGATTCCTATCGGATCACCGGTCAGAAGATCTACATCACCTATGGCGAGCACGACCTGGCCGACAACATCATCCACCTGGTGCTGGCCCGCACGCCGGATGCCCCGTCCGGCATCAAGGGCATCAGCCTGTTCGTGGTGCCGAAGTTCCTGGTCGGCCCGGACGGCGCACCGGGCGAACGCAATGACCTGCGCTGCGTGTCGCTGGAGCGCAAGCTCGGGATCAATGCCAGCCCTACCTGCGTCATGGCCTATGGCGACAATGACGGGGCGATCGGATACCTGGTCGGCGAGGAGAACCGCGGCATCGAGTACATGTTCACGATGATGAACAACGCCCGGCTCTCGGTCGGCCTGCAGGGTGTTGCGATCGCCGAGCGCGCCTATCAGCAGGCGCTGGAGTTCGCCCGCACCCGGGTCCAGGGCAAGGCGCTCGGCAACGGCGCCACGGGCGCCACCATCATTCATCACCCCGATGTCCGGCGCATGTTGCTGGGCATGAAGGCACAGATCGAGGCCGGTCGCGCCCTCACCTATCACGCCGCCGCAGCGCTGGACACGGCCAAGCGGCATCCCGACGCCGAAGAGCGCCACGCGGCGCAGGCGCAGGTCGACCTGCTGACACCGGTGGTGAAGGCGTGGTGCACGGATCTCGGCTGCGAGGCCGCATCCACCGGGGTCCAGATCCATGGCGGCATGGGGTTCGTGGAGGAGACAGGCGCGGCCCAGCATCTGCGCGATGCCCGGATCGCGCCGATCTATGAGGGCACCAACGGCATCCAGGCCGCTGATCTGGTGTTCCGTAAGGTGGCCCGGGACGGCGGCCAATCCGCGACGGCCTTCCTGGATGAGGTCGCCGCGCTGGATGCCGCGTTGGCTGCGTCCGGCGGTGAGGATCTGGAGGCCATCCGCGCCAATCTCGCAGATGGTCTCGAAGCCCTCAGATCGGCCACGGAATGGGTCGTGGCCACGGCGCAATCCGACCCGGCCGGCACCGCCGCCGGATCGGCGCACTATCTGCGGATGTTCGGCATCGTAGCCGGCGGCTACATGATGGCACGGGCGGCGCTGGAGGCCTCGGACAGCCTCGCCGCCGGCGACGGCGATCCCGCATCGGCCGAAGCCAAGCGGATGACGGCGCGCTTCTACGCCGAGCAATATCTCCCGCAGGCGCGCGGGTTGCTGTCACCGTTGCGAGACGGGCATTCGACGGTGATGGCTCTGCCGGACGACCGCTTCTGACGGCTGTCGAGTCGGTCGTGGCGAATCCGCTACTGGACGCCAAACATTGGCGCTTGAACCACAATTTAAAGTTTAGGTTTCGCTAACCGGCTCTCGCATAGACTGGCGTTCCGTACGACTCACGGACCGTCCCGCCGCCCCCCTTCGCGTGCCGGCCCATCGAAGGAAAGGTCATGCCGCCGGCCTATCTGGAGAAGATCCTCGCAGACCACGTCAAGTGGCTGAAGGGCAAGCCGGGCGGTGTGCGCGCCGATTTCACCCTTGGCAATCTCCAGGGCCTGGACCTGGCCGGTGTCGACCTGCGCGACGCGAAGATGTCCGGCGTGCGCCTGACGGGCGCGGTCTTGACCGGTTCGAACCTGCGCGGGGCCGATCTGTTCGGAGCTGACCTCTCCCACTGCGATCTGAGCGAGGCGGTGCTGGCAGACGCGGATTTGCGCGGAGCCCGCCTGCACGGCGCCAACTTCATCAGCGCCAATCTGCGTCGCGCCGACCTCAGGGACGGGACGTTGCTGACCCAGAGTGCCGATGGCGGGATCGAGCCCTGCTCGCCCGGATATCAGACGGTCTCGATCGATCGTGCCGATCTCTCGCGCGCCGACATGTCCGGCAAGCGGATGACCGGCTGGTCGGTGACCCGGACGGATCTGACCGGTGCCCTGTTGCGAAACGCCGACCTGTCCGGGGCCGACCTGTCGGACAGCAACCTCCAGAATGCCGACCTGACCCATGCCAACCTGACCAACACGGTCATGGCGAGCACACGCATGGCCGGGGCCATCCTGAAGGGCGCCGCGGTGGCCGGCTGCAGCCTGCGCGGCGCCGACCTGTACGGCGCGGACCTGTCACAGTGCGATCTCACTCTGGCGGACACCACCGACGCCATGTTCGCCCGGACGATCGAATCCCTGGACGCCAATCTGCGCCGGGCGATCCTGGAACATGGGAAATGGGTGGAGAGTGGCGGACGGCTCGGCGAACGGGCAGAGGTCGATGGCGCCGATCTCAGGGGCATCGACCTGAGCGGTGTCAACCTTTCAGGCGCGGTCCTGCGCGGCGTCGACCTATCGGGCGCGGCGCTGAATGGCGCCAAGCTGATCATGGCGGACCTGTCCCACGGCGTGCTGGACGCGATCAACCCGTCTGGCGCCAAGCTCTCCGGGGCCAAGCTCGAAGGCGTCTCGCTGGGTCGCGCCGATTTGACCCAGCCCACGCCCC
>JAAUYH010072178.1_pt1 | contig 28141 bp, 25 predicted proteins | sample 7278061 | NCBI WGS metagenome assembly JAAUYH01 (sample SAMN14350203, study PRJNA611818) | marine sediment metagenome | isolation source: surface marine sediment (0.6m) | place: French Polynesia: Moorea | collected 2018-08
AATTGCTGGTAATGCGAAAAGTTGCAGGAATTGATGGTGAATTATTTTTGCATAGGCACAGAACTTAGTGCAAGAGACGATGCATTTGTGACAAAACGGTCAGAAACTATTGCTTGTGTACGATGTATATGGAAGCTATGTCACATATCGTGTTCTACGCTTATTTCGCGATAACGATATTATTGTGGATAGCTTACCTGCACATACTAGTCACGCACTCCACCCGCTCGATATAGTCGTTTTTGGTTCGATGAAGAACGAATTTCCCAACTTACTATCGAAGCGTTCTGTCCCTCAGACAAATAATACGAAAAACGATTTGTACACGTTATGCGAGCTGATTCGGAAAGCATACTTTGAATCTATGATGCCATTGAATATCATAGCCGAGTTTTCACGCGCAAAATTGTGGTGTGATGAAACTAGAGGTCCGAACCAGAATAAAATTCGTTCATTATTGTACACTGCTGAAACGGAAATTGTTGAGCTTCAGTCTTTAAGTCCAACAACGAGATCTAGAGCACGAATGATAGAAGAAGCCGACGAGCCAATATCGAGAGCGACGACTGCAAAGCAACTCTATGCTCCATTCTTGTCAAATGTTCAAATGATAGAGCCTGATGTTCTCATTAGAAAAAATCGCGAAGTGAAGGTCAGTCCATCAATAGGAGGAACACCCACAAGTGATAATGTAATAAAAGCAGCAAGAGAAGTGATGAAACGAAAAGAACGCGAAGCAGCTGCTAAGGCCGAGCGAGTTGCAGCACGAGAACGCCGTCGAATTCGAAAAGCTGCTCAAGAAGCACAAAAACTGGCGGAATCAGATAGGAAAGAGGAAGAATCTTTGCAAAAAACAAAGGCTAAGCGCGACGTACGGTTTTGTCGGGCAGCAGAGACTCGCTCGATTGCGCATGCTAGGATTCGCGGTGGCAGTAATAGGATTGAACCTTGAATGTTAATAAATTTAGGGTGGATTTGGCCAACTTGCCCAGATTTAGGTGCTGTAGTCGATTTCAGTAAAACTGTTATGTTCATTCACTCGACATATGCGCTGAGCAGGTTGTTTACCACACTTTCATTTTCACATGTCTGTGCAGACCGTATTGTGATCTTTCTAATGGTACCAATACCTCAGACATTAGTGACTGAATTAGCTTCTCCTACTGTCGACAATGTGGACTAAATTTCGCCCCGTTTTTAGACGCCCCTCCCCATATATATATATTAGTGCAAAAAGAATTAAAAATAGATGACAACTGTAGTGATTTTTTAAAATTGTTCTAGCTTTTGACATTTCTGTCAGTACCATAAGAGATTGGGGATCATTCTTTTCATAGCATAATCCATATTTTTAATCTAGTTCCGAGAGTATCCAAAGACTGAAGATATACTCGTTCATCTGGTCCCTTGATTCTTATTGGCTTGCAAAGCTGCTGTTTAATGGAATAGTAGATGTGCTGAAACAATTTTAGAAAAATATTGACTCAACATGGCAAGAAATGGTTTCGCAATAGGGTTTTCTTGAATTTGTAATTCAAACTTACAAAATTTGAAAATCCTTCTAATTTACTGAAATGGCAAACCATTCCTTCTCCCTTTCATTTAACGAAGCTTGATCTTAGAAAATACAGTTCTAAATTTCTAAAAATTAATCGCAATTACTCTCCTCAATACTTTTCATGTCTAGCAGTACTCACTATTTGGGAAATTTTGTACAATTACACCTTTCATTGTACTACAGTTTATACAGTATCATCAACAGGTACCTTGATCTTCAGCTGTCTCGATTCTTTCCGACAGTTACAATATAATGTATGTGTTAAGTATTAGTTCAAATTAGGCCAACAATAATGTTTGATTTTTAAAATATTAAGAAATTCGAAAGTTACATGCCCTGGCAGTAGAAAAGAAAATAAACCCATCGGGTGTTATCCGCAAATCAAATGCTTCTAAATATGGCCCTTGGAATGATTGGAATAAGATCAAAATACAAGGAGAGACATGCATTGTCTTAATCTTCAGGTATTTTTAGATTAATAAAATGTAGATCCATATTTCTGCATACATACCATATCTACGTTTAACGAGGAGTGAATCTACAGAACCAGGGAAGATAGGGAAGAAAACGAGATAGGAAAAGATAGATCATGTTCTGAAACTTGAGGTTTAAAGAATAGAGTTGACCTTTGCCTGAATTCAACGTCTACAAATCAGCACTGTTGAATTGAGGTGCATCTTACCAAGCAACAGTACTACACTCGGTATCTCGAATGATTAAATTCGTACTACCATCAAAGACATTGTCTCCATAATTGCATTGTTACGAGGCATAGCTATTATTCATGGATTGAAACAATAGAAAATCCCCTGTAGTCGCAGACAGAAATCATCAACTAGAGAAACAAACCCCCTTCCGCACAATAATATGATTAACTGTAAAGATGATTATTACCTTCATAAATATCGATGATCGGTGTTTAAGCAACTAGTAGGCGGCCAGCTATCGATACTTTCTTCGAGGAATGGATAAGGTTCTGTATCTCGATCCATGCAGAACAGCTACGGCGTTTTGTTCATGTCCTGAAATAGCAATAATACTCACATTCCTCGCAGTTCTATAAATAGTTCCTGAACGTGTACTGTACCTGTATTTCTTAAGTCCGAAGGGACTGGGATTTCTATGCAGATCAAATCGTATATACAGTATAGATATTTGTTACTATCGTTATAGTAGCGACTCTGTACAGTACTGTACTGTACAGTACCTTGGGTCACACACATCAATTTTCTCAAGCTAATCTTCATCCTATGTCGGGCTTTAATTTAGTTTTTCGTCTCACTTCTGTGCTGTCAAGTGGCAGATTGCTGCTGCTATCGAGTGTGTTATTGTAGATTAGGGCACTATGATTCTGATAATTATTTAATGCTGGAATAGGCGTAGAACTCGAGAATTGGTAGTTAGATACCAGTAGCTTTGTATGCTTCATTTTCGAAGACAAATTTTTCTCGAGGATATCTGTACTGTAATGTTACAAACTGTAACCCTTTATTTCCTAGATTCTCATTTTCTTGTGTTACCTAAATGGGAACTCGTTCACTGGTCCACAGTCAAGTTTCTCACGGGAATAAGGGATAGCCGATAGTCCCGAAAATGGAGCCCCGGGCGAACTCCAGGAAGGAATGCAGCTTTCAACCGCACAATTCCATGACCTCTACATGAAGTCGAACGATAGCCTTCGAAAAGTGCAGCTGATTAATGGTGTTGTGCGAATGCTGTCTCAAGTTCGTTTAGGCGTGCATGGTCGCCAAAACAATATCATGAGTGGATTGATGTTTGTGTACTCTGCAAGAGCGGCAGGAGTAGAGCCCACTGTTAGTGCTACACTGAAACTGAGCACACGCAATGAAGTGTAGGTCGACTTCGGGCTGCACCGAGAAGACAGCTCATCGACAATCGAGGATGTACCTAGTGGGGCTTGTGGAACTCGTTGGCGAGATTTCTGATACCGTTTGCAGTGTAACAATAGACACGACTTGGAAACTTGAGACGTACGAAGCAAGCGGATGCAAAGAGTATATTATTGGGAATACTTTGGAAAATAAGTTCGTTTAGTACAAGTTGGTGTCGAGCACATACCAAGAAAATGTTCCCGTTGATGGTATCTTGAAGAGCGAGATGTTCTCGAGGCTCCATATCGACAAACACGCATTATTGACAAACAATGTTCAGCGAGCGATGGAACTACTAAACAGTGCTCTAGACGGATTGAACGACCATGATGGGTGAACAGAGGAAGACGTCCCTGTTTTAAATAGACCTCTTCATATTTCGCAATAGAATGTCGCGGACAAGAAGTCTAACCAGATACAGTAATCAACAATGTCAAGCTGCAAAAACGAGCCAGTTTGCAGCCAGGCACGAACAGCTAAGTTGACGCAAAAACAAGATGTGATATTGGGTGGGCTAGTTGGCAGTTGGCGCCAGGTCAGGGCAGGTAATCTCCCGTACAGTAGAGTGTATCAGACTACGAGGAGTGCACAGCACACGCAGATATGTCGAGTAGAAACGGAGAATATTGAGGACCAACCAACGGGAGATTTCGGAATCTGAGAACTGTTGGGACATCAACCCACGGAGAAGTTACAGTCGATATCAATGGCGAGACGAATCGCCAGCAGATACGCATCGGGCGGCACCACCCGGGGGAGCAGTCTCGGCGGAGTTTTAGGAGATTTCGCGGTCGGCGGGATGTGTTAAACGCCTAGTGAAAGGCAGTGATAAAACGAGATTGCAGCAGCACGTCCACGGTATAATCGCAATGCGAAATGACCGAGTCTACAATGTACGTAAGGGTTTCGTAAGTACAGTATTCAGTGGTGCACGGCTCCTGCAGGTGGACGGTTCGAAGAGTAAGAGTTAGGGATGAGGATAGGGTGAACAAGGGAAATGAAGGCGGTCCACACATACCAAAAAAGCGAATAGTGATAGAGCGCCACTTGATTCGAGGGCCGCTCAACTGAGGTGTACACAACAAGCATTGCGATACGAATAGGATGGGACGGGCCATTAGACGAATGATCAGAACGAGCGGATGACGTCATCGTGTTGCAGAAGCATCGAAGGGATCGGATCGGATCGATTAATAATAGCAACAACTGCAATCATGTATAGCTGACGCGCCAAGCAATGACAAGAATGAACTACCATCGTCGCAATGCAAATACCGAGTAGCATGACCGAGTTCAGCCGAGTTCTATGGCCAGAGACTGGGAAATGTAACAGAGATAGGACAGTGTGCTGCAGTGTTTGTACAGCAGTGTGCCAACGGAAAACCAGGTTGGAAAACGACACGTTGGCTTATTGAGATAAGGTGAGGAAGTGAATACGGTGAATGCGGTGGATGCCGAGAATGCTTTGAATGCCGCCAGCCTACATGCAGCTGAGGAGAGCATCCCTATAATCGAGCTTCCTCGTCGTCTCGTCGAGACGCACCCGTGATGGTGGTTCGGCATTGCATACTTTTCGCATGGTTCGTCTGCTATTCTCGGAGGATAGCTAGCGAGCGAGGTCGACGAGATTCATGAGCGCGGGATTGCTGAGTCAGCGTGAGTGGTGAAGAATGTTAGAAGCAATAGCAAGACTCAAGCAATGATTCGAGAAATGGGTGCGAGATCGAAGGAACCAAGATTTGAAAGGCTCTCCCGCACCAACCAGTCCATGCTGGATTGTAATGTGGAAATGCGGCTAATTCATGCATCAATGGCGCGATATTTTTTCGGAGGAGGGGGAAAAAACCGAAACTGATCCAGCGTTACACGGACCCCCACATTTCTTTTTCTAATGCTTGCCTTGCCACACGCGTTGCTGCTATTTCTTTCTCTCATCTCGGCTAGGACTATCATCCAAAAGCATGGTAAGAATCGGGACTTTCTCATCTCACCTCATCGCATCCATCGACTCAATTCACAATCTAATCGTGCCTTCTGCACCATCATCGCATGCACGACAATGCTACTCGTCGATGCGTACAGTGAATTCACTATAAAACATATGCAATCTAGTAACCCTACGTTTACGAGGATTACAAGCCCCCCTGGGCGATACAGAAAAATATAACGGCCATATGTTCCATACTTACAGTACGAATAAATAAGTGGCAGCATAACACTGCGCACGCTGAGATTGGTCAGACTAAATCAAACAATTTTGAAATCCTTCGGTCTGCTACAGATATCAATTCACACCAACGTTTACCTCGTCACCAAACACCTTACGTACGCCGCCTTACGCTTCAGATTCAAATTCGTCGCCGCGTTCTACGAGCGCAACTGGGTGACAAGCGCACGGCACCGAGGCGGGCTATCGAGAGAGTTGGGGACGAAGTGAGAAGAAGCATGCCGGAGGCGCTGGACAGCATTCCCGCGGGGCGGCGCGAGCATCCACTGTCGGTGCATGGCGTGGTGCTGTTTCCCGCCGCACCGGGCGCCTCGGTCATCCACGTCGACGCGGCGGAGTACGTGGAATGGCTGCAGGAGCGCGTGTCAACGCTGCGCAGCCAGCTGACCCTGTGTCGCGCCTCGCTGCCACCCGAGCTGCAATCTGCCATCGATGCCCTGAACATCGGCGAGGGCAATCTTGTGCCACCGTCGACGATCACCCCGGTATCATCGGGCCGCGAGACCGCCGACCGCACGCCGATGCCGTCCGCGTTCGTGCCTATCGACGCCGCGCCCGATCATCGCAACAACCATGTGTTCAAGCCGTTCGTCGACGAGCACAACCACAGCAACCACTCGTTGGAACACGCGCCGAAGGGCATGCCCCCGAAGAAGGTGCCGTTCCTTAAGCGCATGTTTGACCGTACCTCGTCCGCGTCGAAACTTGCCAATGAAAACAGTAGTAACGTCAACAACAACAACATTGCAACCGCCTCCGTCATCAATAATAATCATGCGAATCACAGCAGCAGCACGAACGACGACGCGTCCTCCTCACCCGACAGACCCCGCCATTCCGTGGCCAAGGACGACGACGAGTCGCCGAAGCGACCACGAAGAAGACGCTCGATATCGCTCGACAATTTCGGCTTGGGGGGGAGGCGAGATTCGCGTGCGAGTGCGACGCTCGCCTCGCGACCACGCGGTTCGTTCGGCGTGGATTCGAACGGCCCGTTCCGCGTGGCTTACCCCGTTGCGCAACGAGCGCAGAGTGCGCAGGGCAAACCAATCCTCCATCCCACGGTCACAAAACAGTTCTCGCATGGGGATGCTGAGGATGATGGCTCAATATCTGCTGAACATGTGGACGACGATGACTATTACAGCGGTGACGAGGTTGTTGAGACTAATTCGGATTGCGGGAGCATCGACCCGGGCATCGCTGCGGCTGCGAGTTGCGGGCCGAAGGACTTCGAGCCGTATGAAAATGAAGAGTCAATCGATAGCATGAGCGAAAAGGAGTTGGACTACATCCACCAACAGAATAGCCCCAAGAACTTCCGTGCGTTATCTGACGGCGCCGCGCTGACGCAGATGCATACGGGCGGCGAGCGCCAGCGACAACCTAGTCAAAATGTTCGCACGGTGGTGAGTCCGTTCACCTCGTCCGCCACCAGCGCCAGCGTTGACAGCACGGATCGCAGCGCTGCTGCCGAGGCGCTCGCAAAGCGCACCAGCACGCGCGCTTCGTTCAGCGCCGCGGGCTCGGCGAAGGAACCGGTGTCTTCGGGGCCGCGCCGCTCGTTCTCTATGGATGCGCATCAGTTCCCGCGACGCGCGGCAGAAGAAGACGTGAAGCAAAGCGGATTTCACGGATTGGGCGCCGCTCTGTTGCGTTCGCGCCCGAGCCTAAGCATGAGCGAGCGCGAGCGGCCCACCGAAATGGAAAGGCAGCCGATGACGGATAGGGAGCGGTCGTCGGTACAAAATGCCGAGGAACGCATGAACGTAGTGATCGAGGGGGGCGCGCCGAATGGGTTCGGGTTTGGACGCTCGAGTCGCAGAACTTCGGTGGCTAGGGAAGGCGGTGTACCGGCAAATCGACGCATGGATTCCGCGATTAAGCGCCTCACGAGACGGCGTCCCACTATGACCAGGGTACTGAGCCATCCCGAGCAGCAGACCGAGACGGAGGATGTGATGGTAGGCGATGAATATGTGAAGAGGTCGACTAGTGGCGGCAATCCGACCTTGGACCGTACACAACAGCCGAGGTTTCAGGGGAGGATCAGTATTGGGGGTAAGATTGGGACGCGTGAGCTGCATGGGCCCGGTAGAAAACTGAAGATCGCAGGCTTGTTTCGACGCAAGACCGAGACCTGAGTGGGTTGGCGCACTTGTTTAGTGTGACGACTACCACGAATCGGGTGTACACACATATGCTCTAGGGCGGAGTTGTTCATGGGCGACGTCCGTCTTTTCGGTCATGCCAAGGAATTGAAGATGTATAGTACAGTAACAGTAATTGTGGGCGGCTATCGGCGAGGACGGACTAGTGCAGTACGGGTACGAGTCGCGAGATTGAAAGGCGGAATGATGATTTCAGCCCCTTACTACAGTATGTGCAGTGCAGTACAGGTACATAATTGTTCGAATAGAGATTGGGCAATAGCAAACCACAAGTTATATATTTTTTTGATAGTGCGCGTATGTGTACCGCGCGTGCGTGGTTGCGTATGTGTGCGCGAATTGAAAGGTTGGTGGAAGCGCGTGTAGCCGCGGCAGGCGCGGCACGCTTCTCATACGCGCTGCACAGTACATGTCCGCACCGACAACATTGGGGAAACAGCGTATGGCGCGGCGTGGCGGCGCGCGCGCTCGCACTCGCACCGACGTCGAGTATGTGCGTGTGGTGCCGAAATTTCTGCGCGAATTGAACGCCGCCGCGGACCCGCCCGCGCCCACTCCCACGCCCGCGGCGGTCACGCGGCGCGCGCCCGGGGAGACGCCGAGTGTGGCGGAGGTGCGGCAGTTAGAAGCGGATGGGTTCGTCGTTGATGCGACGGCGGATGCAAGGGAAGCAGATGTGGAAGGCGGGAGCGTGGATGTGCGCACCGAGCCGTCCATTGCAGCGCCACGGCGCGGGATTGCGAAACGGAGGCAACGCCGTACAGCGCGTGCCGGTAGTGCGCTGCGCACGCGCAACAAGAATAGACTGAGCTTCGTCGAATCTAGCAGTAGCGGTAGTGAGTCGGAGGAACAGGGGCACAGTTAGGCGGGTTTTTACTGAGTCGACTGTGCACGCAGTTAGGGCGCGCCGACAGTTGCGCCTGCCTTGTAACGGTAGAACAAGTAACGAGAGTAAAAAATTTGTCTAAGATGTGAGCAGACGCAGGCGAGCGTACGGTGGCGTCGTGGTGCGAACATGCGGAAATCTTAACACGCACGGCGGCCTGAAGGGTGCGCCCGCGCGCGTCGCCCCTCACATCAACACGCAACACCCCTTGGATTCTTTCGCTTGCATCCCGGGTGCTGTGCTGGGCCCGCCCCCGCCCGTGCCGCCACTGGCTGCCGTCGGGGCGACGTGCGTGGGGTGCGGGGGAGGCGATGTTCGTGGTGGCGCTGCGGGTGCGGGTGCGACGTTGTTCATAGGTGCGCCAGTAGCGGCGGTGACATGGGTGTGGGGGTCGAAATGATTCGTAGTAGACTGTTCCAATTCTTCCTCTTCGTCGTCATCGTCATCGTCGTCATCGCTACGATCGGCATAGATGTCGTCTCTCGGTATTCGTTTCTTTTCAGGAGGAATGCCATTTCTCACCCCACCCGCACCACCATCTTGAAACGACGACGAATGTCGCTCACGCGCGTCTTTGAAGGAGTCGGTGCGACGATTCGCTTGAGGTTGCGAAGCGCCCGGTTTCAAGGCCGACCCGGCAGCCGCCTCATTCCAGATCTTCAGTTGATTGATTCGTTCCGCGCTCTTGCTCTCCGCCGTAGGCAGGGGTGTCGACGAACGGCCCGGATATTGCGCAAAGTCCACACCCTCGGGGAGGCGGCCCTTAATGTAGCGGCCTTGGCGGCCCTGTCCGGGTCGGCCACCGGGTTGCGAGTACATCCGTAGCGTGGCGTCCTGCGTGTCGCACAAACAAGTGATAAATTAGCGCCCCTCACCCTCACAAGCCCTTCGATTCAAACTGGGACGCGACACACGTCGTTTGGTAATATTTTGAATGTCTTATTAATACGCAGTGCAGTTGTGAAGTGCGCGTGTTTTTTCCATAATTTTTGAGATCCTGTATTTTTGGATGTGCACTGTATGATGGTGGTTTGCTCGATTCCGTTTTTTCCGAAATTTTTCCCTTGTTTTTCGTTTCTCCTCGTTTCCTTTCGCTGCTGTACTCCGCAATCGCTCACTTCTCCCACCGTGCCCACCGCATGAGCATCTTGCCCGCGATGTTGCCATGCTTGGATTATATCCCCAATGATATTGCTCACAAGGTTAATTTGCTTAGTCCAGGGCAGACGGCGACAGTTGGAACGGTGTGTAGGCGGCGCCCTGGGATTCGGTGATTTGTGGATTTGTGGTTCACACCGGTGGGTTTGTTGAGATTCTGAAATTCGGCAACGAATGTTCCATGGTTCGGATTGAGAAACCCATGCTTTGGAAACAGCATTGCTGGGCTGTATCTTGTGAGGTTCTCGCCCTGTTACTCCACATTGACCTACGCTTTGCTTCTCTCCGCCCTTTCTTGCCCTCTCCCCCGGACCCCGCTTTCGCCATCGCCGTTGCCATCGCCGCCTTCGTCGTCATTGTTGTGGTGACACCCTCGTACGTATCTGTGAATCTGTGCAGTGCCTCAACCCCGATCGACAAATAACCTTCGCCTTCCCATTCGACGCTATTAGGTTTTATTCGAGTCTTCCGACGTTTCGACAAAATCATCTGACGTTTGCACACCATTAGACTGATCTACACTACGCTCGTCACTTCTCTTCCCCTTTGCACATGCCTCTTCAACCGCTTTGACAACAGCCGCAGCACTGTGCGACGGCCGGTAGTTTACGTTCGCCTATCCAACTGTAGTCGAAACACGTCACACTCACGCACGCACCACCTTCCCCATCTGTATTATGCGCACTGTACGATATGCTAAACAACAGCTGTTCAACCCTTCTCGTGAGCACCATTTGAACGTTAGCCACAGAAAACCTAATTTCTTCGCCATTTTCGACCAACCTTCTCAGATATTTCGTTATGACCTGTCCTGCAACAAAGCCACACTTCGTTTACTCGTATACTCCACGATTCTTTTCTTTTCTCTAGTAACACGACCGCATTTCATTTATCTGCTATGATTTCTAGTGACCGCACTTTCTCGATTAACGTACACTCGCTTCCCATCTGTCACTTTGATGTTTCTTCCTTTTCAACCAGAAAAATCTTGAGGACGAGTTCAACATGAATCTCGGTTACGAAAACTTGAATTATTGTGTTAGCTATTAACTCTCTGATTACCATACATTCAACATGCCCGCAAAATCCTTTGCCAGAGAACTGAACTCTTCAACACTTTTTCCAGTTAAGAACACTACTCATATTTTTTGATATCGTCACACAAATTTTCCTTCTCTCTGATGACCGAATTCGTCATAGATGTGAGGAATCTTTTCTACTACTTAATCTCTAATTCTGATCTCAGGAAACGTCACAAAAATATCGCAGCTGAACCTACAAAATTCAGCTGATTAGGGAGAAACACTTCATAAAAACTGTAGAATTTATTGCTTTGTTCCCATGAGTTAATCAGAGTGACAATTATTTCAGTCAGCATATTCGAAAGCGATATGTTTCACGACCTGCCTAATGATGAAGTATATCGAAGCTATTAAACAATATTTATTTCAAGTTTCAACTGTGTAATTATTGATAAACTGACAGACAGAAATTGGAATTATTTTTCCAATTCCATTTACCCAAATACTGTCTTTTTTGCTTTTTACGTGGATCATTTGTAATCTTACGAACATTTCGTAATGTTTTGATCCTTTACTTAAACTCAATGAAAAGGTTGGCCTTAATTTTTTAGGCCATGCTCCTGCTACTTTGCGGCCAAACTTTTCACGGAATCATTCCTGACACTGGTGAGGGTATCAATACTCCACAACACAAAGTACAACAAAATTATGTACTGATGCGAGCGCTAGACCAAAACTTAAGCAAATTTCGATAAACCGGATGGGCGCCGCGGCGATGAGGGCGGCTAGTGGGTCTAGATCAATAAGTATTTGGAGCTTAGTTCTCGCACTGACTGTCATAGCATTTTGGCGGACAATAGCACCAGAAAGATCGGCCCGAACAATACAAAGATTTTTTAATCAACGCGAGTCTTATCGAGTTTCGTACAACGAAACTGAAGCTCAATTCGGAGAATTAAAAAGATTAAGAGCAAGCATCAGGAGGGAAAAGAAAGCTCTTCTTGCTTTGCGCGAAGAAATTAAGAAATTAAATGTTTCTGCATCTGAATTTAATGCAGAAGGCCCTACTGCCCTTGGTGCTTCTATTAAGAGAAGATCCGAGGCTGTTGAGAGGGAAAGAAAAGAAATCGAGCCTACCGAGCAGATGGAGAATTCTATTGACGAACAAGAGGATGAAGCATTAGCCACAGAATGCAACATGATATTGGCACCCATCGCAGCAGAGGCCGGCCTAGGCACACAGACCGAACATTTATGGAAACATCTTACTCTTGCTAAATCTCTGAATTCATGTGTTGCGCTTCCTCCTATAGTGGCGAGAACCACAGCTGATACGCGATATGTTCCGATTCATGAGGTCATTGATATGGGACCGCTTGTTGATATAATCAAATTAGTGCCATTGTCAACTTGCAAGAAAAGAGGTGTAGGAGCTCTAATTGGTGATGGAATTACTTCTGAGGCATTCGATAGGTACCTTAAAAATTCAGATCCTGTTCTTGCCGCAGAATCATCACTTGTTAGCAATGTAAGTACTATCACTGAATTTTCGCAGGAGGGTGATTTATCAGAGCAAGAATCAATTGTTAAAAAATCTGATTCATTTTGCGTGGGCACCGGGAAAATGTCTTCAGTCATCGAATTTGATGATGAAGTTCTCGATTCATTTAACTCTGCTACAAGAATATCGGAATATGTTACAGATCGTTTTCGCGACATTGAACATAATCTATTTGTAAGATTGCGTTGGAGGAAGGGTGCTTGTGAAAATACTCCGGAAAATGAAATATGTTTAGGGGATTCCTCGACTGTATCAATGTCTGATTATGTTGCAGCGATAAAAGAAAAAGCAAAGAACATAGAGGCCAAGTCAATATACATTTCGTTTCCACCGTCTGTTCCTCTAGAGGTAATGAAATATCTTACAGAAAACATAAGGACAATAGATAATGTCATGCTTCTACTTGAGGGAGATGAATTCGCTGCGAATGTCATCGAACGAGAGATTGCGTTGAGATCGAAAGCATTTGTCGACGACGGCGGTGTTTGGGGCTCAACTATCCAAAGCAAGCGAAAGCTTAGGAGCAGTGAAACCTATGAAGAGAACGCTTCAAGTTCTGATCTAATGAATCAATGGTCTGAAGGAGGAAAAAATAGTAATAACGATATATTTATACCCGACCATATATTGGAGAAAAAAGAGCAAGAGGAAATAGAAGTTTCCCAACCGGAAGAACCTCAACCTGAAGTTACTACAGACGAAAAAATCGGCGATACTAATGAAAACTCAGAAACGGAAGAGAGTAATAAGTCAACAGAAGGTATTTCTGAGCCAAGTGAACCTGAAAATCTAGAAGTCCCGGTACCTGAAAATATTGTAAACAATGAGAATGAGGATGAAAATCGCAATGATCAAGACAATGAAACTTTATCGAATCAAGCAGCAGAGCAAGAAACTGCTCCTTTTGTGGGCGATGAAAGGCAGGAAGAAGATCTGCAAGGACAACCTGAAAACGAAAATGGCCTGCAAGAAGTCTCACAAGAATGAAGTGAGAGATGAAAAGAAGGAGTGAATTAGAAACACTCTTAAGAATGGTGTAACATAGGCAAGAAAAGTCAAAAACGATTTGAAACTGCAGTTAAAGTTCGAATCATAAAAGGATATCGGATCTTGTCAAAACAGATGATTAGAGTACTATAAACTGAGGGTCGATACGATTAAATAGTAAGTGAATAGAGGCTACATGATCGTCTGTTTGCGATATATAGGCCAAGATATACCGAATTTGAGTTTACATTATTTCAGAAGCAGATGAAAAAATTTTTTATTTAGCTCACAAGTGAATAAAAATATGAATCGATGAAGATAATAACTATTCAAATTTCCTTCGTGCTAATGACTAAGTACGGCTAATTGTGTCAAATCGCGATTCATGGACATTACAATTCCTTAAAAAAGAGATCGCAGATTAAACTATGAAACAACAACCCAGATATTAATGATTTGCCTTGTTTTTCTGGACTCTTGATTTAACTTAGAGCAGTATTCAGATCAATGGGCTATCTCCATTAATTTATTCATTAGCAGAAACTAGATCTTTAATTATTCTGACGGAATTCCACACGTGCCGAAGGAAACATCAATTTTTGTTACTGTGGTTTACCAAATTCAATTCTCTAAAATTATAATTGCACTGCGCAGAACGCAGGAAGATTTCGAGTGCAATAAGAATGAATTGTATTCGCCGAGGCTTTTTCATTTCAAAAAATTAACTGATACAGTGCATTGTGTGCCATACCTACACTAGTTTCTAAACTCGGTGTAGAGTCAAAGATTATTAAAAAAATTTTACTTACGTGCGAATTTTTCTACCAGCTCAAATTTCTGATGATGGATCCGTACCATTTCAAAATTTTTAGCTCAGATATTGTAATATAAAACTAGTTCTTCAAAGAAAGTTTTCAGGAAGCATAATGAGCCATTTATAGTGTTCTTGAAACTCGAATTTACTTTCGTTTGGAAATGAGAAAGCCCTGAAAGCCGTAGGCAGTTCTCTGACTGTAGCCTGCAGATTTATTGTCTATTAGATAGGTCGCTCGTCTTCAGTTCACTTTTTCAAAATTCAATGAACTATTTGGAAGGTCTCAAGGTGTCTTTCTAATTTGAAGGCATCGTTGAAAAATTTCAGTAGTCTGATGCTATTGTACCTAAAAACTGTTTGAAAGCTTGATAAGAGTTAAGGCTCAAGGCTCGTTACAGAGAACATACTTGGTTCGACGCTTTCTACTGAGTTTCTGGGATCTTTAGATACGAGCATTCTTTAAACAATGCTGTTTATTTTAGCTTTGTAGAATAATTTCTTCCTATTTGCTTTAGACTGAAGATGAATAGGAAATATAAATCGCTGATTATTTTCTGAACTAGAAAATTTGTTTAGCATGCTGACACAAACAAATTTATCAAAGTCTGGGTGAAGAACACAATGACAAACAGATTACAATTACTAACTGTACAGAAGCGATAAGTAAAGATGGGATTTCATTAGTCCAGAATAAAAATTTGTTCGACTTTTCGACTCAAAAATATTCGGCAGTTGCAGAGAACACTTGATTTATGGTATGAGTCAACAAGAACTTGCTGTAATTTCATGTTCTATTGTACTTCGTAGATTACAATATGTTGTATGTTTCAAATATGTAAAGAAATATTTATTCACAGTTAGATTCACATAGCAGGCTGGTAAGAGTTTGGCTGCTAAATTCACATTTCTATTGATATGAACGATGCTCTGACAGTAGAGCATACATGAAAAGAATTAAAATTATTTTGAATCAGGAATTTTAGATAAAGGTTGGAATAGGAATGCAGCCTAGGAAACAGTAAAAAGAAAAGTTTAATGAAGTAGATTCAAATATTTTTCGTTCAATGAACTCTACGGAAACCTCTTTGGAGAGATCTCGAGCCGTTTCAGAAAGATGGGTACCGTCACAAATAAAAGAAAGCCAAGTACCCGTAGAAAACCGGAACTCAAACCACCGGGCTTCGCAAAAAGGGTTCCATTTCACAAGAAGCAGGATTAAAGAATCAATTCAGACTGCACAATGTAGTTTACTCATTTACTTCAGCCGTCTTGATGGCAGTCTGCAAGACATACACTTTATTCAAGGTTCTGTGTATCTGTGGATAATACCAGTATTACTAGATTTCTCGACAAGGTAGAACCCAATTATTGGAGTAAATAATTGTGCCCCATTCAGCAGAATCCAGTTGGTAACTGTAACTTTGTTTTGTAGGATGTTTGGTATAGCCATTCTGTATCTAAGTAAATTCAATATTAACTAGCTGCGGGAATATTTTGCTCATACCTGTTCGGAAAGTACTGAACCTTTTGGTACGGACCAAAGGGCAGTCTAATAGATCGAATTTTGATTAATTAGAATTCACTATTATTCTACTTGCTGAATAATATAAAAGACGTCTCTCACTGGTGCCGTAAATCATTATGCTGTAGGTCATTCCTCCAAAACTTGTCTATTGACAAAGCTATTCAGTAGTGTGAAACATGTGAGCAGGAGTCCGACAGCAAATAACATAAACGGCACATCTACACAATAGCAGTTTCGGACGAGCCCCTTGATGAAATTCCGAACCGCCTTTCGATAACCGTTGAGCATGTATTACGGAAAAACTAATCAAGATGCTTATTGATTTCGAACTTTAGTGTACGTGCAGCGTGTGAAATTGATGTCCTAAGGAAAAATCGTGATTCTTTAGTGATCCGTACTTCTAGGGTTATGAGTGTGAACGGAGAAATGTTCGGGCAGTAAGTTGTAGACCAAATATATAGATTTTTTATGGATCAAGCATAGTACATTTTCGGTATCGGATCTTTATTATAGTAGTTTGGACGGGAATGTATTTTTGGGTTCGAAATATTTTCTACATCGGTATCCGAATCACTTGTATATTTAGAGCATTTTCCGTATAAATACTGCACTCAATTGCGAAGTTAATTGCATGAGTCGATCGAATTAAGGATCAATATCGACCGAACTTGAAATCGCGATACTCAGCAGTAGTTACTGTCTTACCAGAGAACAAAAATTGAATGTACATTGCTTACGACTTTTATTTTTCCAGCAGAAATTTTACAATATGCTGATTCGTGGAAAAGAGTTGAAAGAACCTAAACTAAAGCATTTCAAATATTGCTCGAGTATGAATTTCAGGATTTATGCCGAACTCAATCTCTCATAGAACCATATCTTAGTTCCATGTTACCAGAATTTATCCTTTTTAGTATTCATATTCGTATTTCTTTGTGTTTGAACCATTCTTCAACTTAATTTAACTCTGAAAGTAGAGCTAAAATTCAAATAAAATACTGGTTCATGAAAAATTACATAAAATAATTCGAAAATTCATCCCAGGTTCAACTTTCGACATAAATTAAAAAGTTTGGTTCTCAAAAAATAGTATTATGGGATGATTTGAGGTGTCGATACGACTTAGAACGAACACTTGTGGATTTGATATCATAGAAATGTCGAAGAGCTAAAACAAATAGATGTGAGTTGCCGATCAAATGAGAAGCAATAAATGAAATTATTCGATTTAATTCGAAAAATTACAGCCTGTTGATTTCATTGAATGAATGATTTCAATCTTTTATTCGCCATTTGTAACGTATTTTTTTAAAGTCTCTTTCCAATCATACTCAAAATTCCATAAATATCGAGATATAGTACAATATGAAGTATCTACACAAAACCATACGATTTCTCGGCTTACCTAATCAGAAGCATCAACACCCGGTGTTTATGGACCTTATTTCTATTCCTATTAACTTACGGAGGAAAAAATTGAAGACCCTGGGATGAGAAATAGGTGTAAGTCCGTTGCTAAAGTTCAGACAGCCTCCTAATGGCCATATCTATCCCTTTTTATACGTGAGTTATGGAGTACTTAAGTTTATCATCCTATTCAGGCGTTAAAGATAGAAGAACTGAACCCAATCTGATTTCAATTTATTAGTGCGTATTCAGCTACGTACAGTGGAGAGACTTCATGCAAAACTTTATCGCACATTGTAAAATCCTGAGGAGTACGACATACAAATCCTTGCAATATCGAAAAAACTGCGAACTTAAATTATTTACAATCTTACCTTTGCGACTATTGAATTCGTTTGAGCTCCACAGGGCAGCAATTAGTTGCAATTAAACGATGCATTTCTGGCTTTTCTATTATGCTAGAAGTCAATTTGTGGTCTATATGAAGAAAATCTCTGGTTCGAAAGTTGTAGATATAATTTCTCATAACTTAGTTTTCAAAACTTGGGTGTTCTACAGGGAGTAAAGTTTTGTCGGAAAGGCGATCAGAACCATTTAAATGGTAAATGGTATAAAGAAAAAGAGGAGAATAGCTTTATTCGAAATCTTTTGTGCTAAAATCGCTAGACTAAGGTATCGAGTCTTGTTATCTGACCTTCTTTTTCTGCTGATCTTCCCTGAACATTAAGAATAGTTAAATTAGTTTATTCAGCAAGTTGGAATCGAATCGGATCAATGGTCAGCTTTCCTTGTTACTTCAACTTACGTCACTGAGAATCCTTACTCCAAAATTATGTATGCAGAGAGATTATTATGGCCAATAGAAGACCTCGCGCACTCTGGTTACATGCTTTCGTCTATTTCGTGGCCTAAGGTTTTGAATCATCGTGCGAGCATTCCAAAAGAAAGTTGATTTTATTTTTTGTACCTAGGCACTATGCGGCAGAATGGTATGTTTGCTAGCCACATTTCTTGTTATCAATTTTATTTCAAATACTTGCTTTCAATTTTTAGTGCGCTCATGAAGCAAGACAATAATTCTATCTAAGAATTCTCTTCATGGTTGTACAAGTTTATACGAAATTTGGTTGCACTTGCAGAATTGTGAAAAGGTTCATTCTCGGATTCTCAATATTCTCCATTGTACTTTCACTTTGGAGAGGAATGAATTCGACTGAAACTCTTCAGTAACTCAAACCTGTGCCGTGGTGGCTTGCAATAGTCTTGGCTGCGCTGTTTTCTAGAAATCATTGTACTAGAATCCAAACTTGATAGACAGGTCAATTGGAGAGGTGTAAGGTCGAGAAAAAGTAATCTTGCAGACAACAATTAGAACAAGAATAGCCCCTTAAAATACTGTACTTGCATCTTATGGTTGCTGGCTCGGTTTCATGTTGAATAAATTTTGGCTAATTCAAACCGCAAAGTGTACTAGAAATAAAATTTTGATGAGAATACTTAATTCGCGCTAAATAAATCTGTATTTTTACCTGTTTTGATAAGACAGGCCTTGCAATAATTTATGCGGTTGATGTTTGTTTAAAATTTTCTGGTTTCTCGTATTTTGCTGTGTTCTCTGCAGCAAGTTCTGGAACGAATTTGATTAACTATAAAAACAACCAATGCCAACAAATTTGAGATATATTGCCAATGAATCCTCGGTAATTAGAGCCATTTAACTTCCAAAATATTTAGCTTAGAGACTGTAACACATTATCTGTTTGCGAAACCATTGTGATCAGGATCATTGCATTTCAGTGCTAGTTCCTTATTTCCTAGCTACTCAAACAAGTCTTAATTTCATAGACGGTGGAATTATTGATCAGATTTAATGCTTCTGCTCCAGTAATCGAAAGACATAAGTTAAAAGTTCAATAAGTTCAGGTTTACTTTATGATACAGGAATAATAAATATCTACTACTGTGTAGATTGTCACCTACGAACGTTATTCAACTACTCTAATACTTCGAAAATTCAATATGTTGTAGGAGAAACACAGTGTTCGAGGTGCAGAAATTAACCGTGCTTAAACTCATGCGAATCACAACAATCAACTTGAAAACTCGTTGACGAGCCGCTAGTGATTGTGTTCCGAATAAGTAAGGTAGAACTCTATGTTTTGGAACAAAACACTGAGCTTCGCCAGCGAGCTCCATACCCAAAGATTTATCCTGCATTGCATACGTATTTGTGTTACTCAACTTTTACTGAGACAGCAAATAAATTTATTTGACATTCGCATCCGACACAGATCTACAATATTCCTCTGAATGCCACTGCATTGTTGCGCCTTCGTTCGAATCCATGATTCAGAATGATGAGCGCTGCATAAGACAGGAGGACGTTCTCAGTGAAATGTTTCACGAAACCCTGCGAAGATGCAGCGGAAATGCCATAATAACAAAAATGTGCAACCCAGGTGCGGCTCTGCTGGTAAACGCCTCGTTCCAGAGCTAGCTTCCTTTGCTCGATCCCCAAAACGCTAGCTGCTCTCAATTTTCCGGTATGCGACGAGGAACCCATCTTCCGCACGTCGCGTTCGAGGGAGAATGATACACCGAAGGCCAGAGTCGCGCCCCAGCGAGACCGGGCCACCCACCCAATTTATAGTGTACAACAATAGACGCGCGCAACTACCCAAAACCCGTTAATGGCATGCGCGTTCACAAAATTGACTCGATCGTGGCCAGCAGTAGTGCGCCGAACACACCGGTGCGCGCCGCGAGGCGCTGCAGCACGGAGGACGGTCCATTTTTCGTGACCACGTTGACGTCGCCGAGCGAGAGCGGGGCGATGGGGCTTCCGAACGCGGGCGGCGGCCGCTGCTGGATGACGGCACGGATCCACTCAGCGACGAGGAAGTGGACGGTGTCGGGGCACTCGTCGTGAGGGCAGTGACCGGCGGGGTCGATCTCGTAAACGGTGGCGGCGGGGACGGCAGCCTTGAGGCGCATGGCCCAGATGGGGCCGACCCAGGGGTCGCGCGCACCGTTGACGAGTGCGAGGGGCACGGCAGCGTCGGCAAACGCGGCGCGCACGGCGCGGTCGAAGTCGGGGGGCTTGGACGTGAGCACGGAGGAGAACACGGTCTGCGCGTGGGGGCGCGCGGTGGGCGCCAGGATGGCGTCGACCAGCGCGTCGTCGACGGCGCGCTCGTCGTGGTACACCAGGCGCAGCGTCTGGCGCACGATGTCGGCCTGCGTGAGGCGCGACCACCACAGGTTCACCACGGCCGGCGGCACCGTGGCCCAGAACGGCGCCGCGTTCAGCAGGATCGCGCCCGCTGTCAGGTCCGGCCGCTCCGCGCACACGCACGCCGCCAGCAGCCCGCCCAGCGAATTGCCCGCCAGGAACACCCGCTCGCCCTGCAGCACCTCGTCGATGAACGTCACGATCTGGTCACGCCAGATCGTCAGCGTGATCTGCGCCGCCGACGGCCCGTCCGACACCACGCTATCCCCCAGCCCGAGCTTGTCTATCGCGAACACGCGGAACCCCAGTTCCGCTAGCCCGCAAACATTCGACTCGAAGTGAAACGCCCCACACCCGAACCCGGGCACGAATAACACAACCGGTCCGCTCGTCCCCGCATGCCGATAGTGGACCCGACCCAACTCCCCAAATTCCCAGAACGAACTGTTCGTGCGTGGCGGTGCAGTGAGTGTGAGTCTGGGCGTCGCGCGCTGCCGTGTGTACGTTCGGCGTTGTCGCGACGATTTTTGGGGTAGTCTTGATGCCGGGCGGAATAGTGGGGCGAGAGGAACGAAGGCGCTCATGGCTGAGGTAGCTGGTGTACTTCAGGTGCTCGTCGGCCTTGGGTGCCACCTGGAGGATTGATGCAACGCAAAGTGCACCGCGAGAAATTGTGTGGATTTCGTGCTGCAATATAAATTTTCGGTTTCCATCCATGGGCAATTCCCATCGGTGGAGGTGGGGAACCAACCGGCTGTCGAGTCGATCACGCGGAAGCGTTTTATTGGTGAGCAAAGAACTGGGAATGACTTAGGAAGCTACGTGTTCTGGCAGGTTGTGTGGTGTAAACAGCTTGTGGTCGAATGCCTCTGTGTTGCAAGGACATCACCGATAACGACCGGCTAGTACTGCTGTAGAAATGGGGGCATTGCCTGGTACTGTTCCTCGATAAAGACAAGCCCTTTTTTAACGCAATGTACAGTACCTACCCTTCGCATAGCAAAGGAATGCTGCAGTACAATACTGTGCCGTACCAATTAAATGTGAAATGCTGTCCACGACACAGTAAATGAACAGTTGGTATTGTACACACCAATTTTCATTGCTTGGTATAAACAAGCCAAGCGGGCAGAGAATCAAACAGGAGTAATATATTTTACTGTTAGCTGAAAGGCCACCAAACACAATTAATTTACATCATTGGACAGGTTTGTGCAATGCAATAGGGAATTGTAGCAAATCAGTCAATCAATCATGACTTTACTGTAACCAACACAAAAACAAGGAAAACATAATGATGAGTAGATTCACGAAATACAGTACGAAAACGTTTCTAAATCCCACATAGCACGAGGAAATGAGGCTACTATCAGCGCGACCTCAGCAGGCTGCGAGCAATTATCAAACGGTGCGCCTTACTGGCTGATACAGTGCTTAACACGCACCAGCCATGCAGGAGTCATCAAAGATAGGTCGACATCAGCATGTTCAAAAACGACAATCAACGCGGGATGGTGTCGCCACGCAGGAAATGTCAACACCGAGTAACACGTGTGCAGGTAGGGTGTTGTCGGCAGCAACGAATCAGGTGCCGACTCAGCACGATGTCAGCACACTGATTGGCGGTTATCCGTATGCCCAGCAATGCGGAACTGCGTGGGAATGTAACGGGAGAGAAATCACATATGATGATTGATTCGTGCGTTACGTACATAAGCGCGCGCGCCTGAATTTGCAGCCACTTCCGCTCACTCTTGCCTCCGACAACATGAACTCGCGAATCCTGTTTCTCTTCGCCCTCGCCCTCGCGCTCAGCCTGCACACCGGCGCCCGCGCCGCGCCCGCGCACTCCCTGCATGCGCGCCAAGTCGGCGCGTCGTCGCCACACGCGCTCGAGGTCGCGTCGCGGCAGGGCAATATCGTGGACGAAGTGAACCACGAAGTCAACAAGCAAATCGACAACGTGCAGCGTGTCACCGGCTTGTCGCGCGGCGCCGTCATCGGCATTGCCATCGGTGCCGTGGCTCTGGTCGTCATTTTGTTGTTGTCGTGCTGCTGCTGTTTGTGTGGCATGTGCCGAAAGTAACTCTTGCTTATGTGCGCCTACTATGACTTATAAATTTACATTCTTTCCGTACTAGCGTTGTCCGTGCGTGTTCGAGAGCATGCCGGTTGCTTTTGCTGTTGTCGAGCGTAGTGGTTCTGGGTGGTGTTGACGAATGATGCAAGTTTAATTTGCGTATTCGCGTTTTGTGTACGGTAGTCATGGCCGATAGTGGACTTAAGTACGCCCTTAGCTAGCAGAGTAAATAGAGTGTCGACGAATGTCGGGTTGCGTACAGAATCGCACGTGCGCTAGCCGCAGTGGTTGTCAAGAGTGACTGGATCTTTAATGTTTTTGATTTCGCACAAGACGGAACATGGGAATGGAGTACCAGAATAATTCAAGTTGGTGGAGGAAACGACAACTAAATTCGACTCGACGACATGGCAAAACGAAATGGCACCTCGCAATGAGGAATGGAACCCAAGTGGTCGCAGTACGATGCGGAAACTGGACGCTCACACGGAGTGAGAGCGCCGGTCCTGTACAGTACTGTAACTTCCACAAAGTGGAGTGGATTCACACGATGCTAGCGAAGGCAGAAGGACCAAGTGATGACGGAGAGGAAGCAAAACGCGGAAACGAAAGGAAATTGCGCGGCTGGAGACGAGAGGTGGCAGAAAAGCGAAAGGAGAAAGTGGCGTTTCCAGTAATTCTGGAAGCAATAGTTTCACCGCACCGTAATTTGGGCGTGCATCGTGTATATCAAAAGCCTGCGCACGTTTGAAACAGCGCGCGAACTGGCGATCGCCACGCTGCCCCATGTCAACGCCTCTAGGTTCTCATCACCCGCACCCGCAATCCACACACCGACCCAGCCTCAGCACCACCCCGACGCCATGCGGTGGGTAGTCGCCACCGTGCTCGCGGCGGCCCTCCTGCTCGCGGCGCGCGCCCGACCCGTGCCCCCGCTCGTGCTCGACGGCGAGCCGCACGCGGCGCCCATCGCACTCGCGCAACAGCCCGTCGACAAGCGCCCCGACGCCAACGCCTTCGCCGATTACTCCCTGCGCGTCGACCCAAAGGATGTCACCCGCCAGGACAACACCACACTTACCAACAACCCCAACAAATTCCCCCTCCGAACTCACTACATTATCGGCATCGCCGTCGGTGCTCTATTACTCGTACTACTAATCCTTCTTTCTTGTTGTTGCTGCGCTTGTACCTCATGTTGCAAGTGACCTTCTTTTGTAAACTAACCCCTTCTATCGTCTCGATTTCGCGCTACTGAATTCACCCCTGCTATCCCCCTTTCGCTCTCTGCGCTACTCGACACTGCCTCGTTCCCTGCGGGCGTTCCGTGGTCGCCATCACTCGCAATTCTTGGCAATCGCTCGGTATTCGCGTGCCCCTGATGGATATGACTATGTTTGCACGATTACACTGCTTGGTAACACTGGGTGTCGTTGAGTTGTGGCTGGAAATTATCGGAGGTAGCGCTACTCGAGTTATTCGACGAAGTAGCACGTGACGTGTTTTCGTGAAGAAGCGCGAGCGTGTACTGTCGGATTGACAGTGCACATGTGCATGGCAATCAAGATTTATTTCAGTACGCCTACTCGTGAAGTTGTGGCTCGAACGTGCATGTAGCGACTGAGTTGGCGGGAGGTGCGCGCCACAGTTTTCATCGTGTCCCACCGCGAAGTAATCTTGCAAAGTGGTTATACTGTGTGCGCGTTACTAACCGAAAGTATTGAGAATGATCGCTTTCACGAGCCTGCAATCCGGCACGATGCAGCTGAGCCGGCCTGTAATGAGTAGCGCGAGTGCCTAGCCGCTTTTCCACGCCGGTTCGCGGGCGATTTCCGCGGTTGGGGTTATTTACCTGCACCACCGTATCACTAGTGCCCGTGCGGAATCCCGCCGCGTCGACGTTAGTTTCGTGCAATCGTCGATGTCCACCGCGCCACCGGTAGCGCAACGCCTTCATTCGCCGTCCTCTCTTTGTGCTGCGCGCCCGTCTTACCACGACACCTTCCTCTGGCGGTTCGCACTGCCGCCATTCGCTCGATCTTCAACTGACCCGACTCACTGCCTAGCACATCTCAACTATTACCGTACGTTGTGATCCCACTATCTCCCCAGCGAATCACCGATATCTCGGTGAGGATATGGATTTCGTGCCGATGCGTTTTCGTGTGAATGTGTGATGGGGCAACTGACTTGCTCGCCACCCACGTCTAATGTTCCTTGACAAAATCATGTCTCGTCGAGATGGATGTAATATCGGAATTGATGTACCGTAGCGGGAGCGCGCACCTCGCGTAACACGTCTACGTATGTCGCACGCACCCTCAATTGCCACAAATATCATCGACTATTTTTTCGCATTGTGGAAAACGTAAACTGTATCGCCCAGATTGTGATCTCTCGGTGTGCTGCAAGACTGTAAATCAATGTGGAAAATGGAAACGGTTCTTTGTGTTTATGCTTGTTTCCGGAATTGCATCGTGTGCAAACAGATCGAAACGCGTTTTATTTGAAGCAGAACAACACCGTTGTTCGAGACGCCAGTACCCAGTTCAGTCAATTTCTGCTCAGATATTAGAGACTCTCCTGGTTTGCAAAAGACATGCAGGATTCTTAAGAAGTGGTTCTATTAATGATCGCCATACAACGAACCGACTTCAGACATGAAGTCGTGCAAGACATTAAAAGCATTCGAAACTATATTGCGTCATGAGTGATGCCGATGAATATCGTTCACGGACCACAAATTGAAGCAATCGAATTATCTCTTCAAATTTTATTGTATTTTTAGTAAGTCTAAAATTAACTTGGGCAACATGAAATTGAATTCGACCTACTATTTTTGAGATGGTTTGCCTCATTGCAGCTTGAAGATTTATTCGTGTCTAATTTTGCTGGAGAACAGTTTCGAATTGATACATCTCATTTAATTGCCAGAGGGGGGTAGTTTAACTATAAATCATACCCCCATCCGTTTCATAAAAGGTGTCCAATTGTGAAATTATGCATTTTCAAAAAGGGTGTCCAGTTTGCTACATTCGACAATGGCCCTTACTGACCCTCGTTTATTATGTTCCTTGCTAGATTGTAGATGGATCTGTCGCATACTATATTGGTAATAGGATTCCCTTCACTCCGGTTCTTTACTTTTCCGACATGTGGCTGCTTGTATCTATTGCCATCATGATTCAGTAGGGAACATTCCAAATATTTCTGTAGAGAGATGAAGTTCGAGTCTATGTTGCGGGGATCATATGCATCAAAAGCAGCCTTGCATACTTCAATCAACTCTTGTATAGTGCGTGGAGCATACTTGTATTGCATTGCTTGTAAACCTCGAAAGAATCTCAGATCTAGTACGTTAAAGTCCGGAGAGTTCGCAGGCTGATTAGTCATTTGGATGTTTCATCGATGACAACGTCCTTCTTTAACAATAATTTGGTCATCAATTGAAACATGGGATGGTGCGTTATCTTGCTGCATCACAACACGTTTCGACCGTCGCATTGGACAATTTTCTCTTATCGCCGGGATAAATTTCTCGACAATTAAAGTGCGGTAGACATCCCGTGTGACATTGACAGGTTTCACTTCAAATGTTCCAGCTGGTCGATTCTTTGAGTTACGCTTCGCCGCGACCATCTCTACGAACGACCAGAATCCAATCTTTCCGTCGAAGACACAATAACCTTGCTTATCGTAAAGAGGTCGTGCAATAGCAGCCAGAAACATCACCTTAGGAGTACACCGAGATGATTTCCCAGAATGCTCAGGCTCCGGCTCATCATTCCCCAGGTAAAATGTCCGAGTAGTTTCAGACATGTAAAACCACTTCTTATCGACGACAATGTAGTCGCGCATGCTTGAAAACTCTAGAGTCTCAGGACAAAACATATATAACAACCAGCGTACCCGGTCAATCTTGTTTTGCTCTATCAATATTGGTTTGAGCTTGTTGCTCACACGGCGTATTTCTCCGCGCTTATGGACACACCATAAGGTTGTTACAGCAACTTCTGTGGCTTCTGATGCATGACGGAGTGTTTGCTGGTTGCGCGCGGGGACAGAAATCAAAGCATCTTGAACTGTTTTCGCTTGAATTCTTCGACGACCAACACGCTTTTTTTGCGGCTTCTCATTGCTCTGATGGCTTCAACTTCGTCTTCTGCATCCATTCGATGATTTCACACTTGTGCCACAGTCTGTGGACTTACTTTAAACCTTTCCGCTACCTCTTTGATAGAACCGTATGTCAACTTCATGTTCTCGGATTTTAAGAGGAGATAAGCGTAAAGAGCCACGCTCTCATCATCACTGAGCTCATTGTTCCCTCCTCTATCAGACATGATGCATTAGAAGTCCGCCAGTTTGCTTAATACGAAGATAAGGGCGAAGGATGACACAGGAACGCTTTGGAGATTTCTTCGCACGCTCGCAGTCGAATAAGGAGCAGATTGCATGTTGATTGAATCTGAAATGCCTTATTACTGTGCTTCACTCCACTGACAGACCTATTTACTACTGTGGATGGTCCAACACAGACCGCACGCGGTCACTGCAAAAATATTTGGACACCTTTTATGAAACGGAGGGGGTACTCTAATGTCTCAAAGTGGTAGAATAAAAATTAATTCAAATAATACTAATCTTTTTCATGGGTCGGTGAGAGCAGAGAAATTTATACACTAACAGTCTCAGCCGAGAACGAAGATTCAAGAAAAAGTTTGTTGAAATTCCAAACTTTTATATTCTATTATGCCAACTTATCACGAAACAGATCGAGGACATTCTAAAACTGAAAAATTTATTTGACGTAGTATTTTCAACAGATTCACTCATTTTGAAAATTCGTTAGCGATTGGCTCGAAGCTACATTTGATTACAAAAAAACATGAAGCACAGTGCATCAAAACAATATTTTAATTGTAAAACAGACTTCTACTTCTGGATCACCCTTCCTGTAAATACAAACAAATGCTCATCAATCTGTTTACTTCGAAAATTTCCTTGACATGAAATAAGAAAATCATCATGAATTAGGAAAAGCTTGATGTTTGCAAAATCGCTTACATCGTCACAGTATTTAGGAGATAGTTGGATAGAATCTTATTTTCCATTTCAAGAGAGTTTATTCAATATTCGTAGTTAAAACATCGACTAGATCGCGTCACAATAATCGGAATAGAACAATCTGAGATCAAGCATAGGACTTTTTTGAAGCCGGTCTTCGACTTGAGACAGCACCAATTCTAACTCATTTTCTGATACGATATTACTTCTCATTTGAATTTCAATCATCAATCTATCAAACGGGTACACTATAGTTTCTCTCATTAAACCAATAAATTTAATACTCTGGTCTACGCGTTCGTGATTGCAAAAAGCATATAAGTATACGGATTCCCAAGTTTTGAATTCTTTTGATGGCAACATTTATAAAGTTCTAGTATATATACAGGGTGTACTACAGGGCGTGCAAAAAAAAACCGCCGATTTGAATGGGCCATTATTTTTATTTAAAGGTACAACGACAATCTGTTCTGTTTTGGTGTAACATGTTGACGTGATTGCTCGGGTTATGGGCCAGAGCGTATTTAGCTCCGCCCTTGCGTTTAATTTTTATG
>JAAUYH010059164.1_pt1 | contig 28132 bp, 20 predicted proteins | sample 7278061 | NCBI WGS metagenome assembly JAAUYH01 (sample SAMN14350203, study PRJNA611818) | marine sediment metagenome | isolation source: surface marine sediment (0.6m) | place: French Polynesia: Moorea | collected 2018-08
ATCTCGGATTGGGCGCATAGCTGCGAGGGTGCCCTTAACCCGAGAAACTCTTGAATAATTTTCTGTATAAGCCTCAAACCTCGCCTTCCTTGCATTCGCGTAAACGTCTTTACATACCTCTGCCAAGGACGCCTGTACCGCAATGATGTCTGAATGCCGTGAATTTGGGCTATGCAAAATGTGTAGCATCTCAAGGCTGTTGCAAAAATTCGACTGCCTGATTCAGATTCTCTTGCAAAAGATGAACCTCTCCAATATTGCGAAGCGACATCGCGATATCTGGATGCGACTTCGCGTTTGCGACCATCTCTTGTCTCATTTCCAGGCAATCTATGTGCTTCTGCATTGCTTCGTCCAGTTTACCCGTCTTCATATACACGCGTCCGAGATTGTTGAGAAGCAACGCGATGTGAGTATACGGCCTAGCGTGTCCGTGCATCGCCTGTGCCATTTCCAGGCCCTCTTCCAGCTTCTCCAGTGCTTTCTCCAGTTCACCAGTTCTCTCATACTGAAGTCTGAGGTTGTTGAGAGTCGATGCGCTGTCAAGATGCGGCCTGCCGTTCCCGTGGATCGCTCCTCCCGCATCCAGAGCTTGTTCGAATTTCGAAGTTGTGCTGATGAGCCTTCCGGTGCTCATGATTGCTCTCCACTGTGAATCGCATACATCTCGGAATCGACGATACTCCACATTCAGCAAAAGCCTGATACGGCTTCTTGGACCCTTTGGATATAGCCCAAGTCGCTTTGGGTCCAGAACGTATTCCCGCAATTCACTATCAATGCTGTACATACGATTTCCTTCTCCTTTCCCTTCGTTGTACCAAAGCACCGCCGTATCACGCATCAACTCTCCCATGATAACATTCCGAAACAACTCATGGACACTACCACCTCCGTCTGCTGTGGCTGCCCTCAGAATTCCATTCACCATCGCCTCCCCTACTACACCAGGCCCTAGCATTGCGATTGCATGTAATACATCGTAGGCTTTCCCAGATAATTTCTGCACGCCGTATTTCCAGGCTTGCCAACGCAATAGAGTCATAAGAAAGTGTAGAAACGGATGCAGCTCACGCATCGAACTCCACATAATATGGTTATATTGCATGTTCCATGTTTTTCTGTTCTTCAACATATACAGATACTCCGCGAACGAACGATTTCGTACTGCTTTACACGTTCCTGTCACCAACAATTCATATGGCAAACCTCTACGACTACACCCAACCTTACCCCCACACAGCTTCTTCAGCGCCCGATACTCATCGGGGTTGTCCTTCTCCAGTTCCTTGATCTTGCTCCTAACCTCGTCGTCGTCTCCATAGCTCCTCTCTATCAGTTTTTCGGAAAAATCCTAACATCGAATCCTCCGCGGTTAGTGGTCTCAGAACCAGTCTCTGGTTACTCTTCATGCCGCTCCATATGTGAGGCTGGTCTTGTCGCGAGGTAACCACAACCCACCAATTCCCATGCCTCTGTCTTGCTGCCGCACACACTTCATTTAGTATACCACTCGCTTTCGTATCATCAGTATTATCTAGGCATAATAGCGATCGGCCTCCCCTCTCATCTAGTCCTTGTCTCAACAACGTGACGACCAGCTTCGGATTTCGTCGTTCTTCCCTGACCATTTGCCTCCGTGCGAGTTTCTCGGCCAGCCACGCGAGCATCAAAATCACATTCGTCTCACCACCGTGTAAAGCCACCCAGAATACCCCTCCTGGCACGGCCTTGTTCCGTTCTGCTCGTTCCGCCAGAGCAATCGTTAATTGCGTCTTGCCCACTCTTGCGTTCTGCGTAATCACAGCACTCCCCCACTTCTCCAGTATATATTGTAGCCTGTCCAATTCCCTAGCACGTCCTGAGAAGTATGGCGAGAGTCCCGGTCGCGTATGGTTCCGCCCGAGAACGCGAATTTTCGGCGGTATACGGTATAGCATGGGGGGTTGATGGGAACTCGAAAGTGAGTTAGAAGGAATCCTTGAGGATAACATGGTTACGGGTGTGCAACCAGTTGCGGTTGATGCGAACAGATTCAACCCTCCTCAACGCTTGGTCCAGAAATTAATTAGTTCCAAGAGTTCCCAGCGGTACCCATTTCATGAGGGAGGTGCGGTTATGCTAGATAAGCCATTGCCTGTTAGTAGCGAGAACAACGCAGCAAGTTTATTCCAATCAAATTCTAACACGACTACTGGATCTACTTTTGATCCTGAAATCATGGCAAACGCTTTTACTTATTGACCGTTCTCCAAATGCAGCTGTTTCCTGTCGACCAACAAATTTGGCGATTATTATTGGCCGAAACTTTAGCTGTTTAGCATTTCGCACTTTCTGGATACACCCACTGTACAGTACAGTACTGGCTGCACGAATGTCAAAACTTCCAAATGCTAAGAATACAGGCCAATTAAAAACGTCCGAGCCCAGTAGCAATTTGGAAGTATAGAGAGCAATTCGAGTTGACTTTCCAAACTTCAGCTGCGGAACCAATTAGCGTAGTTGTTTCATATCGACGTAGAAATACTGGCTCATGTTTAAAAAGTGCATCAGTATGCTCTCAGGTTTCGACAAGTCATGTAAAAACGTGTATTTGTCTGTGCCCTATTTATCAATAACAACATATTAAGTTCGATCAATCGTTACTCTCTCATTGGTCGATATCTGGTCGTTTAAAAGTTTTAAGATTCCTGGCTGCCGCCAGTATTTACATCGGTCAGGAAGGAGCCAATAGAAAAGAAGCCCCGCAGATCATGTGTTGGAACTGTGATCCTGCGATTGGGCCCCGGACCTCGGGCCAATGAAATTTCGCGAGGAAACTTGTGGGAAGGGGTGACTTGGCCACCGTTCGGTAACAGTGCCATGCGTGCCACCCTGGACGTGCTACTAAATCTATCACCAAAATAGTGTGGCGCGTTTTGTCGAGGCCCAAAACTTGGGAGTAGCCAAAGCGTTACATCGCGGTGCACGCTCTATCAGGGCAGGGAACGAATGAGGCCAAGAAGTACAGCAGATTCGCAGCGCTTCAAGGACAGCAGATGGCGCTAGCCCAGTGTTTCGCGAAAGCCGTGAAGTAGTCCGCGTGGGATGATCAACCGGTAATGTTTGTGACGTCGGACACGGCAAAGTGGCAGTCGTTGTTCGCGGCGGAGATAAGCAAGGTGAGTGGAGTACTTGGCCGTGACGGCAGTGGACTAGCGAAGAATCGCAGATAGAGAGTTGGTTATCATGGTTCTTGTGGGGACGATCCTCATTAGGAATGGGGAGCGAACAGTCGCGTTCACACCGGAGGATTGATTTTGACGAGAATGGGAATGGCGTACACGACGCTGAACGTTAAGGTTCGCCACATCCTCGCAGCTGCGAGTTGGAAGAATCTTCTTGAATGAATATTGAATGCGAGCGTACAACTTAAACTGAAGTGTAATAGCCAAGATGTGACATCTATCACCCTATTCATCTCTATGAACTACACAGCGAGATTTGAATCGACTTTCCTTTTGCGGTTGCTGCACTACCACTCCAATCGAAACGTAATAGGTTCAAGGAGGCCTTTTCTCGCTTTTCTAGGCTATCGTAGCCTCGACCACGCTTTTAGCACGTTCGATTTCCGTAATTGCGTCTTGTTTGTGCGTTGGGATGGAAATTGTTGAGCCGTGAAATGACTTCAAATCGATTTTGCATGCGGCCAACCACTGCTCTACTTCAAACTTGCAAATATTCATGTCGAATGCTGGCCATCCCATCCATATCCGCGCCACGTTTGTCTCTTCGGTACGTCCTACTGTGTTAGGGCGAAACGGATTCAACTTCAGTACGGGTGTTCGAAGATCACTTCTTACAATTGTCCGATTACTCATTTTTCTACCTCTTCGTCCCTCAAATCCTTTCATGCACCCCATAATGGCATCCACCCAGTCCTGCCATTTGAAGCATTTATCGTCACTATCGTTTTTCAACGACAAAGATACTTCTCGCGCATTCGGATTCGAATCAACTCGAATCAACACAGAAATGTTTTGTGGCGCAAGAAATGTCGAGACACAACGGTTCAATACGTTCACATGGACCATGGCATCCACAACTGGCGAAGCTTCATTCTTCATGTCCAGAGTTGGAAATCCCAACAAGAAAAGCATAATCAGCAGACGATTCGCTGTCAAATTAGCATTCTCGGGAGCTTCCATACTTCTTGCAACCTCCTGCTGGAGCCTATTCTGACACACCCAAAGCAAAGAATCATTATCATCTTTCAGAGTATTGCAGACCTCCTCGGACACGTCGAAGTCGAAAGGGTCAGTCGAGAACTCGGGTTCCCAATTTGGTTCTCCCGAACTTGCTGCGACATACTCCGCTAGGAATGTCCTCACCGATTCCGTTACCACTCCTAAGAAGTAGTTAGATTGATAAATTTTAAATTGTTCATTACTGGCAAGTTCTGCACACAAGTCGAACAAACTTGCAGGACGTGATTCTCTTCGAAGTATTGGCGTTCCAAACCCGTGGCAGGACGTTGAATAGAAGATGTCTTGTTGAGCTGATGCCTGCAATACTTGCCAATTTGTTGCCTCTTCCCATAACGCCACCATCTGCATTCGGTATGGAAAAATCGGAATTTCACCCGAGTTGAACATTGCCCATATACCCGAATCTTCGGATATCCGCTTTCCATGCTGCTTGAGTAACATCTCAAATGCGTTTCGGTTCATTTCGGGTATTGGCAGGCGATGATTCTTGTAATACTTCCTTATCGCTTTCAGTTTATCAACACCCAAATGTTTCGCCAACAGCACGGAGTGCGTAAGTTCCACAACAATCTTTTCCCGATTATCAGGTTCGTAATCATCGTTGTTGGAAGGATAAGAACCCACTAACGCGTCGAATTCGAACTTATACGACTTAGCAGTGACTGGTTCAGTAATATTATACACTGGGATATCAGTATCGTATGCAGTGCTCATATCTTCCTTCAAGTCAGTGAAATAAGTCTTGCTCAGTCGTCCAATGCTGAACAATTCCGAAAATGATGTATTTTGTCCACCAATGTTCCAAGTCACAAACTGTAGAATCGAACGCACATCGGCAAGGGAACTGGAAAAAAATGAAGACAGAACCTCGACTTCACTAATCGAATAGTGCCTGAAATGGTGCCTGAAATGTTTCTTGTTTATGGTCCAGTATTCTCCCATCCCACACAATAACGCCCCACACCACCGGACAGTGCTCAATCTCGCATGATATGTCTTCAACCATCTGCTTGGCCAAAAGTCTCCCTGCTTCAACGCTTTCCATATTTTCCGACGCGATGGCCACACTGTCGTATCGATGCCCCCAAGCTCATTGTCCACCACTGAATTGTTTACTTTCAGTTTGTGATGCACATCGGCCACATCAGCTACATTGACGTCTTCCTCTTCATCCGCACCCAACAACGCGCGAATACATTCCACTGCGTGCTTGCACCACCGGATAAACGCTCCTAGCTGTGTTATCCCCATCATCGTACGCAGCAGCTGGAAAAGATTAAACATCAGTGCTGCAAGAGCCGCGCCCAATTCCTTCGCATCCCCCGCACGGCGTTGCGCTTCCGCGTATATCCCAACGTAGATTACCGGTACTATCGATAACCCGAGATGAAACCACCCAAGACGCCGCGTACGGCGAACGGTTCGCCACTTCCCCGAGATGAAATCAACATTGCTCATTATCGTCCATGGAACAAACGCGAAAAAATATGCGCTTAAAACGAACCAGATGTTATCGGAGATTCTGACAAGCCAATCCGGTGATTCAGCGGTATTCATCGTGAAAGTGGACGGATACGGTTACAGATACAATGACAAGTGATAGGAGCTTGAAAAGTCGACTGCGGCGTCGAAGAGCCCTGAAATCTCGTGACGAGGCTTACCACCGTATAACTTGATGAGGTGAAGCTGACGTGGCTGGTGGCAAATGGGATCACAGTCCGACTAACAGTGCTGTAACGTAAAACTACTGTAGAAGCATTATAGATACCGCCACTGGCGAAATGACACTTGTCTATATTTCAACTGGACACTGAATTGCAGGGTCACCCGCATTTAGATAGAAAAGGCTCCCTCCTTTCGCCAGGGGTGTTTAGCAATAAATTGCTACTGCAATATATTGCAACATGACGGTATAAATAAGCTATTGCTTAAGTACAACTTATTGCCGTGGGTAATGCGGGTATGACATTTATTGAAATCCTACTGAGTCATCGGAGAATCACGTAGTTCTTCGAGGAACTAGGGCGGTGTTACATACGTAGATTAAAACATTCTTTTGTCTCTGCCATGTTTTGATGCACTGCTGCGCACGTACTCGACCTGGATCAACTCTGCGCTAAACTAAGACCTTTTTCTTATTCGAGAATCCAGAAAGGATCGGTAACAGATTACTGGAATACTATAGTAGTTTGACGAACTATTAAATTTTTATTGATTTAAAAAATCCGAGAAGAAATCAATAAACATATCGGACTCGTGGACTGCAATAGCTAAAAATATATTGCTACACACCCCTGCCTTTCGCCAATACGGATCCAGACCTGAACTGAAAAGTCCAGGCCAGACGAGGAACCCGTGATGCTTGGTCGAATAGAGCATACTGTAAAACTGTAAATAACAATATCTGATAAAATTAGCCTTCCGGTAGTTGGAGTTATCAATGACCGAAAACGTAACAATAACTAGAAGCATCGTAGATGTGCTACCAGGGAAAGATTGGCTGTATCGCTAAGTTCTGCCTAGTTTCAGATCCTATTTGGCGGTCAGAGTTTTTACACTTTCTGTAGAAATGGCTCATTGCTTCACCAAGACCGTAACGTAACCAGAGGTAGGGAATAATTTATTTCTTTTGAATTTTGTGCACAAATTCTCTTTGGAATAAATTACTCGCTACGAATCAAACAAGAATAAATAAATGTTTTTTGATTCTGCAACGGAATAAATAAGAATTATTTCCAATACAAGCAAGTATGAAAAATATCAAAAATCACAAGGCTTTTGCAGTATCTTCTTCATGACACTTTGTAGTAACTGAAGGTTTTGTCTTGAATTTGCATCCACAATCCCTAGGATTTTATAAATGTGGCTTTTATCGCTTTGATTGCACCAGAGATTCCACTAGAAGCTTCAAAATTTAAAATCAAAACACTATTCATTCGCCAAAACAGATAAAATTACTCTTTGAGTTTTTTCTAATTGGTTTGAATGAATAATCAGTCATAGGCATCACCGAAGGATAAATAATTCCAACTTGAAGGCTTCTACGAATAAATAACACGGTCGAATAATTTAAATATATTTAAATTGAATATATTTTCCCAACCTCTGAACGTAACCAGGATAGCTCGATCACAAACAGGTCGCCGTTTTGTTCCGGTAATTTCGAATATACAGAGCGGAATCATTACTTGAAAAATTCCATTAGCCTATATTACAAGTTCTACTAGATGGGCTTCCGGGCTGTTGGCAAAGTTCGGATTTAGATTTGAAAGTCGGCAAAAAATAAGATTTCAGCACTTCATGATGTATCAACTTAGACCGAAAGACTGATTTAAGCAATTTAGAAGCTCCTTGTCAGATTCAAGCGTACAAAGAGCTATCCATTAACTTCTATTTCTTGTATTGTTTTACCGAAAGATACATAGAAAGCATTTACCATTGTATACGCTCCACTGTCAAACTATCTTGCTTATCAACCGAAAATTTTTTGAACTTAATTTTCATATGCTTGACCATTGATACATCTCGAAACTGTATTAGAATTCGATCATACTTGCGAGATCGAAAATGAGGGGCACATAATCATAACAAATTTAAATTAGTCAGAGAGTTGTGAATAAGAATAATTTTGTTGAATTTTTGCACGATAGGGGGACACAATTTTGAACCCTCTGAACTGAATCATACTCCGGAATAGTACAAAAAGCCAATTAAAATCAATTTCATGTGCAATTTATTTTTAATCTAACCCCGTCTAACTTTCTCTATCGCCTCGTATCTATTCACCATCGACGACACTAAATCAGTCAAATATGTATCTGGTATTCCGTTCCATATGTTGTATAGTTCCTGAAACAGAAAATCAGCTGTTGATGGATACGTATATTGCTCTCGCAGCTTTCGTTTCATGGCATCCTATAAATTATCGATAAGATTTAAGTCAGGACCTTGAGAAGGCCAGGGGGGCACGTCCACCTATCCTACGTACAGAATTGCTGCAACTGATTTAGCACGTCGCAGTACGCACCCGACATGCTGATAGATGAATCCTACTGAATAATAATGAGACTTCTGATTGAATGGAAGTACATACTTCTTCAATATTTCAATGTCTTTAGAATGATTAAGGGTCCTATGAGTTCGTGCTAATGGCCTCCTGCAACGAACGAAAACAGCCCCCAGACAGACGAAGATACATATCCAGACTTAAACACAGGAATCGTGTTTCTTGCTACGTAACGCTGCTTCAATTTCCACCAAACTCTTGTATGATTCTTCAGCGGATGAAAGGTAAAAGATGATTCATCCGTAAATGCTACCGTTCACCATTGGTTCAAAGCACATTACCTACACACCGTACAGTAGATGGACAAAATTCTAGAATGTTTTTCCAACAGTGCCTTACATTTCCCAACCCTGATTTCAGTTTACTACAGAAAATTAATAAAAATTATATGTTGCCCGAAGATGACTAGTACTTTCCCCTTACTTAACTTAAAGATAGTAGCTCTCGTCGGCATGGAAGCAATAAGTGATTTGAAATACACATCTGGTATAGCATTCCACTCATGTTGAAGTACGTTGAATAATTCATTACATTAGATGGATACGTATCACGCGCTCTCAGTCTTTTCTTCAACAATGCTCATGCATTTTCTATCGGATTTAAATCTGGACTTTGTGCAGGCCAGTCCATGCGCTTGATGTTTTTTGCTTCCAGAAAGGCCTTTACGGACTTAGCTTTTTGTGGACCACAATTATCTTGATGATAAACAATGTCGTGTGTCCCACCATAATAATTGGTTGCAAACGGTAACAATGCAGTTTGTTGAATGTTACAGTATCGCTCTTGCTTCAATGAGCCAACAATAGGTACTAGAGGTGTCCTTCCTTTTGCAGAGAATGCATCCCATACAGATAATGAAACGTATCATGATTTGAAGGAGGAGATTATATTGGTGGAATCAAATCTCGTTACAGGAAGCCGCCACACTCTGAACTTGGATGCAGTGGATCATACACTAAATGCTGACTCATCACTGAAGAAGACATTGCCCCATTGCTCTGCTGTCCTCTTCATATGCTATTGTACCCATTTTTCCGCTTACGAATGTTTTTCAAAGGTAGAAATGATTTAGAAGCTGTTGCCTAATTGCTTACTCCATACTTGCGAAGATATCTACGTATAGTTTTCGAACATAGCCTTTGTGAGGCTGCCATATTATACGTAGAAGTTATAACATGCGTAGGCTTAAATCTGTTCGCTTTCACATGTTTCAACAATGCACGTAAACCTCGTTTGAGCAGCTTTTCTTCTGGCCCTCTCTTCTCTGTATTCTTCTTCATTGTTGAAGTGCGTCCATTGCGAATAATGTTGGACACTGTTGGCTGCGGTATAGAGTAGTACGTTGTGATGTCACATTGCCTGACACCTAATGCTTTCATGTCAAGAATTGCATCCTTTACGCTCTTGTGGAATTTTCTTAGAACCATTTTGCGACCCATAGTACCCGCTGTTGTTTAGGAATCCTTCATGTTTCCCATTTATTTTTGTTAATTCTATGGTTGATTATTTAGATTGAACAAGCGTATAGTGACTGAATGGAGGTTTAAATCTAGGGTGTTCTAGAATCATGTCCATCTACTGTACTCCAACTTAAATTTGCATCCATATGATTCGCAGTTAAAAATATCATGGAATCAGAAACGTAACTGCGTACTTCATTTTTGCGTAGGTAACCCTAAATAGTACGTTGCGATAGTTTTGACCATCCTTGATACGAAAAAGTGTAACAATACCGAATAGAGGTTTGAGATTGTTAGCCTTTATATAATTGAGTAGTCTTCGAATACAACTTGTCCTAGTTTATGCTTCCGACCCGGCTTATTGATTGACGGTTGCAATAGAGACTATTAGCTAATTGGAGTATTTAAATCCAGATATCTAATTTGATTTGATCTCGTATTTTTGGTACAGGCTGCTATATATGTAGTCGAAATGCACTGCAGTGTAGACCATAGAGCTTGCTTGAGTACTTTTATGACGCTCTCTACATTCGTAGTATTCCTTGGCGTTGTTCAAATCTGACTTGAATACAGAAGTTCTCACTTGTTTCATTACAATTGCTGAACTGAGCATGCAATTCAACTCCGAGAAAGCTAGTACACCTCCCAAATCTTGAATCAACAGCTCTAGAATAAAAAAATTCTTTCTGACTAGGATTTTCACAGGGCGTAGGAGAAATGATGGACTACAAGTCATGTATGTATGCAAGCTGCGTGCTAGTGGCAACTTACCTTGGTTCCGGAAAATTGACAGTCATACTTCAGAACTTCTATGTGGAATTCTTCGATTTTGAGTTTCTGGGTACGACTACTTGCAGCAAAAGTTCAGGAATGCAATATCAAGTTAATCAGAAATACATATACGCATACATCTGTATCAAGATGCACTCTTTGAAGAAAACATGAAACCAGATTCAAATAAGTACTACATTATGTAATACATTAGGCATGCCTTGCTGGAGAGTCCTATTCCTAATCAAGAAATAGCGTATAAGTATTTTTAGTGCACAAATATTTTTAGTGCACTGATCTTTATCGCACTTTCCATTATGCACCGCTGGCTAAACCATTCACTTTAATAAAAACCATCCGACGTACTGTCGGGTGGGACAAATCATGTGACAATACACGTCAATCATCAAGGTAGACCACTTCTCACTTGTCGTGAAGAAGACGACTCGCACCGATGCATTATAACCCAGTGCAACACATGATACACGTGGCAACAGAACCTACCGAACGTCCGGGAGGTGCTTGGAGCTTCCAATTATTACCATTTGTGCTACTTTCTCACCATCGAGAGCTGCCGAACATCCGGGAGGTTTCTTGAGAGCACCGACATCTGAGTTCGGTCACTTACTGGATATTCTCAAACTTACTGGACATCCAGGAGGCTCTCTGGAACGATCAGATATCTGGGTTTGGGAATCTTTCTGAAATTGGTAAACCAGCCGAACATCCGAGAAATTTTACCATTGGTACATTTCTCGCAGGTACCACTTTGTGTATTTATTCTTCCCATCGTTTTGCTGAGATTTATGGATCTAGACGCGACCATAGTGTATCAATTTTCGTGCATCTCGCAGTTACATAAGGAGCTCATAGCTTCCACGTGACACTTTGAGGTTCTAATGTACTTGAGAAAATCAAACGAGCATCTTTCATACGATCTATTCGGATGGTCTTGCCTCGAATGTTTAGTAGTACTAATTCATTTCCTTATAAGCGTCATGAAAATGAATGATCGAGAGTATTATCATATAAATAACTCTCCTCGCCGTAAGGCTATAAGGTGATTGGCTGACTGATCCGATATTCTACACCACTGTTCGTCCAATATTTATATGCGATGTCGCTTAGAGAAGGAAGCGGCATGTCAAAGAAAGACTAATTCCTTTGGACATTTGAAACTTCTTTAAGAGCATCTATTATGTGGTTAGCCTGAAAGATGTTGCCGAACACGCCATTTTCATTTGCTGAAATAACCACGTGATTTACAATTCAGCTGAATTTAATCCGTTGCGCGCCTGTATTGGCTCGTTTCTCCAACAGCAGGCAGGAAGGATAAAATCCTATAGGGAGCTGAAACCCGCCAAATAATCAATGGAAAAATAGAATTCTAGAGAGTAGAGCGCCGCAAGGTAGATGAAAGCAATCTGAGATCAAATGTTTTTCTGGCATGTATGCCAATTTATTTATTGAAATCGTTATTCTTTTGTATTGTTGATGCATTGATATCTATAGTAATTGTGAATCTCAACTGAAAAAAATAGCGCCCAAGCGTTTTGAAATCATGCAACAGTGTCCGCCAAGCTACATGTGTACATCTGTGTTCTAGTAAATCCAATATTGCGGCATAATCACTTTTCCGCGATGTAGTCCACGGCCAAGGAAAAAAATAAGTATTCCGTGTTTTACCGAATTGGAAGGCAAATGATGTTCCTCATGCTGCGGACATTAGTCTGGTGCTTGACTGAGCTCTTTCTCAGCATGGCTGTGGGTGCTGCAAAATGGCATTGAGCACACCACGAAGATGAGCTCCCTTTTGATACTCTCTCAGAAACAGAAAAAAAGGAGATAATATCAGAAATACCGCTAATAATCTCTTGTTTGCCATTCATTAGCTCGCGTGGGCTTCTGATCGTGTGTTTCTAACTCGATCTCTTGTGATATTCTGTGCTCTGCCCCATGATATTCATGTGGTTTTGGTTTCAGCACACGGCAAAAAACGATCTTCTACAGAAAGAAGGTTGAAATATTCTCTGAATGAACCTACCTCTTCCCATCTTACTGCATTGAGCCTTATACAATGCGATCAAGAAGAATCTCTAATCCTTTGAACCCATTCGGACCAATCAGACTATTTTATTATTTTCCTAGGGTTACTTCGGGTAGACATCAATAGTTGTTCCGTACGTAATTTGGCTTTCATTAGTTTCTGGAACGAGAAATTTCCTTACCTTTGCCCACACACATGTTTTTAAAGAACCCTCTCGCTCTTATAAATTTTTTCATTAATGAGCAAATGTTGGTTAAGCATCTTGAAAAAGGTAAGGGACCGAACTGCATTTTTTGAATTTCGAATGAAGGCGTTCGGCAGTTATAATCTTTCTTAAGGAATTGTACCTTCATGCATTTTCGCAATAAAATCCAGATCTAATCAATTGATTATAGTGGAGTTTGATTGCACAGGTGTTTCTTACTGAGGCCATAGAAGTTATATGCACCATATGCGATATTGTAAAAGTATTGTATTTGTGTGTTACAAAAGCTTTCATAATTCATATATTTTCTGATGGAGGCTTCAAAATTGCAACTTTGCGTGCAAGAATCCGTGTGACAGACGTACACGTGGTGCAGGGAGTATCTAAAGAATCTCCAAAATCTGAAATTTGTGTGAAAAACACTGGAAGGATATGGTACCTTGTCTGACAGGCAAGAGAACTTGCCGGTCTACATCGATCAGCACCTGTATTTAATCGACTGATACGCTCGTAATATTCGCTAGAGCGATTCTGCATGCATCGGCACGTCTCAACCACACAAGCAGGCGACGCGGTGAACGGCAGCGTTCTAAGTGCGCTCTCAACAAGGCATTGGCTGGAGAACTTTTTCGTCGTCAGAATGAAGCTCTGCGAACCACTCAAGCATTTGATTCAGTGAGCACTCAATCAAGTAACGTTGAATACACGTTGCATTTTGCCGAAGACGTCAAGCGTGTTGAACGTTAGTTATCTGCAGTTGATATGAGCCTTCGGAAGCCCACTTTGAAAGACATGTTGAAAGCTTTAATCACCAGTGCATATCAGTCTAATGACTTGGTGAAAGCCACATACGCTCAAAATCGGTTGGATCGCAAGTTGATCGGGTGAAGTCAATTGTAATATCAATCGCTTGTGTACTACTATCAATATTTCGTATCAAATTCTGAAAGCGAATAACGACCTATTCTCACCTCAAAAAGCCTCGCTCACGCGATTTAAATTTCTTCACGTCTTCTCCCTCAAGCGATATAACCATGCTGATATCACTGTTTCCCAGAGTAGCAGGCCATTTCTTGACTATTCAGTGTACATTGTCTTACCTGAAATTGGACGCGTTCGAACTTACCTGTATCGTGCAATCGTGATATAGGTAGGGTATAACGAAATGGACTGCCATCTATTCTGACACCGTTTCATTAGACACGTTCGAGCGTATTCTATTTTCGAACACCTAATCTCGCCCCACCTGTTACTATTTTGCACCACATATCTTTTTCAATAATTCAACGCTCAATTGTACTCGAAATCTCACATCCATTCGCTCCGCGATCGCTTTCCACTACCACGCTTGGGCTTGCCTCGATCTTCCTTTCCCTGCTCATTCATGTGCAAACCATCAAAGCATTCAATCGTGACCGATACTGCGCTTCTTGGTTCGCAATATCCTCCTCCGTATTCTTAGGTCATCATTCCGAGACACTTCCCCAAAATTCAAAGGTTCCTTCCGCGCTTAAGCGCATCAACCTATTTCTGGTTATTTTTACTCACACTGACATCACGTTAGATCGTCTCTGTACCCACTTTCGTGATTTACTCTCGTCCCAAGGCGTTTCAGTTTTTCTGTGCTTCCTTCTCGATTTTTCGTTGGGTACAGTGGTTGGTTTTCAGCCTTGCCTTCCTCGTTCACGATACAATTCCGCAGATATGGGTTCTATGAACGAATAGCTATTTGCAACATGGGTGTTAATGTGAGGTGAAGTTTTCTCTCAGCTACCGAGCGCAGCTCGACGCTATCATGTTTGGAACCCATCCTACGTAGTACACAATCTGTGCCCATTACTGACTAGCATGCAATTGAATCCATTGCGTCCTCTCAAGTGGAGCTGATCTATAACTGGAACGTTGCCGCCATTCTTTATGAGGACTATGGATTTTACTTGGTGCGTTTTCACTCGAGGGTGCCGTATCTGAATTTTTTGCACTAATTAAGGACTCGGTCAACATCATCCGGGCCCCAAAATACTAAATTATTTCATCGACAGGCTTTATCGTGCCGTGATTATAACGGATCATCTTCTTTGACATCAGGAAAAGGGTAGCACACGGTCTACTATAAACATAGAGCTCTATCCCAAGAATTCAGTTTTGATATTGATCAAAGATACTCTCATAGGTTGGCTCTATGAAAATCCAGGTTTTTCTATGCTAATAGGAGGTACGCGCGCTTGAGTACCTAACTCGCAGACAACCGAACATTTTGCAGTTGGTTCGGCGAACTAATTTTTCGAATTCGTACCTCAGCTGCGAAATCAAGCAGCTTGTAATATAGCGTTTCTACTAATATGTAGAGCCAAGGCACAATCAATGAAAAATCAGTTCGAGGCGCTGATCGAAGAGCTTCGCAAAGAGCACGTCCTCAGGATGAAGGGAAAGTGGAGATATGTGATTTCACTACTTGATTGTTTGGTCCGATCTTCCAAGGACTCGGAGGAGTTTTATCCTCAAAGAAAGTGAAGAAGATTCAACCCCACTGGGATCGTGAATTGTGAGATGATAGATTAAACCGGTTGTCTGAGAAAAGAATCCACTGCCATATTTACCATGTGCGTCTACATGAGGGTGGGTGTGGTGGACCATTTTCTTGTGATAGAATCGAGGTCTTGGCCATGTCTTACCTATGATTAAGTTGCCTAGTACCCATTGATATCATTATCCGCTTCGCTATCGCAATGCGGCGGTCCATATGCAACCAAAGTCAAAATTACGCATCTGCATGAGATGATTTGTAACCGTCGGTCGAGTGAGAAATCAAAACACGTGAAAAGACAGCTATTATAGTTGTCCTGTGGAGTAAAGTACCAGAGAAACACTAATTCTAAACCACATAAGAATTTTCGTTGGAGTTCTTCTACTTCCTTGGGCACTCCAGACTTAAGGATGGATTAAGTTTAGATTTTTAGCTTCATAGATCCTGCTTCTTTCTGAAGAGACGGATCTGTATGACTGCTTGTATCTATGCCGTTCCGCCTCCATCGTCGATTAATATTCGAATTTTTCGGATGGAATCGATAAGCAGCGAAGATGCTATGGATGCCTTGCCAAACACTCCTTAAATGGTGACATCAACCCTGAATTAATCATCTAGCCCCCTCAAGCAGTACATGCAAGCCAAGTTCCCGCTTCTCGACATACTATCAATAACTCCTACACGTTTTTTCCCATTGACTAATCTTTTTGTCCGCTCTTCAGAGGCTATCCGTGAAATAAGCATCTCCCTGTTAGGACGGCAACGCCTCATGCTTGTATATGAAGATAGTCGAATAATTACTTGCGTTGTGAATTATCTTCGTTCGCTAGCGGATTGATTTGCTCGTTCTCAAACGCTCTGAAATCTATGCTCTTGTTTACGCCTGATGTTGGAAATACGAGAAGCCTATAAATGCTTAGAGGCTGTTGTAAAAGAAGGACCGGTAATATTTGATCTCTCTTAGAGAAGGTTTCCCAAATTCACAATGAAAGTATTTTGGAGTGTCACGAACTATATTCACGCACCATCTTAGTCACTATAACTGAATCCATGCACCCAGATTATCTGTACTTGAAGAACTTCATATCATTCTCTTTTTCTGTCAGTATTCAATGAATTGAACTATAAGATGAGTTACGTTCGCCCTGAGATGCAACTCTTGGTGTACGGTTATCTGTAATTACAAATTTTCCTACCTGAAGATAAAGATTAAGTTGAAGCTCTACCATTCGTATGGTTATCTTATCCAAAGCTAAATAAGGATTCTCTAGCTTCCGATTTCTATTAGAGATGATATCCTGAATTAGCAGCATGCAATAGGTTCACATAAACTCTACCGTTCACCATTATATATGGCATGGTTTCAGTGGCCTGAAGTCATCAAAATTTCAAGCGAGTGATCCTCAAGAAGCCCGAAAAGCAGATATTCTTCACATACAAGCTCTTCATTCACCTGGCATCAGTTATTCTTCTTTACCTGAGCGTGAGTTCGTTCTATTCACCGATGCTCGCTTTTCAATATAACTATAAACAGTTCAGATGATTCTATAGGTGTTCCAGATACACCCGTTGTACCTGCAGCCTCAGTTGCACTAGCGGCATCAGCGGTCGAATCAGCTCCGACAGCAGACCCTTACAGTGAAAATACTGCATATTCGCTTTGTGCAATTGATTGTGTGGTTGTAAAAACGATGATAAACTATCTAGGGGGCATAAGAGATCTCTTATATCGCGCCCAAGCGCTTGCCGTAGTTTGTTATATTCTTATCCTTACGGTGATGGTCTCTAATGTAGCTGCATTATTGCAATATTCATAGCTATGTTATACATGGCTGAAAAAATTCAAGGTGTACCGGATGAATAGCGTGGTCAAGCTCACACTGCTAACGAATTTAGTGTCATAGTAGACCGTTTTGACCCAGCATATCCCGCTGATCCGCGCGCTTGTCACATGGCTCACTTTTTATCATTCGGTTGGTATACGTACTTATTAAGGAATGGAAGATCATTCCTACTCTTTGAGCACTGTGCAGGAATTAACAAAATTGACATCTTTGCGGATCTAAGCTTCGGCTTCGTTTATCCTTCTACTTGCAGTGAGCGAAAGCCTTAAGCAAGACTAGTTGTATCCTACATTGACGACCGTAAGGATCATTAGCAATCTGCTTTTCCTCCATGCCAGCGTGGTCTCTCTATGTGTTTAAACGTTTCAGAGCCAATTATGTGATCACCAGTTTGACTGAGATCGCATTAAATCCGTATATCAGTGCAGTTAGAAATGCGGGCCAACTTCTACTGCTCCTCAATATGCATCTCGTCTCCGCTGTAGCCCACGACGCAGCGTGTGATCGTGCTAAGGCGGCGCGATCGCTTCACGGTCGAGTTGTTCTGGTCTTCCACGGACACGAATTGGTGGGAGAGAGGAGTTGCACTGTGTTCACCGGCGTCTGCGAGCGAGCGAGCCCAAAGAGGAGAGGCACGAGCGCTGGCACAAGGAGCCGACGCCGAGCCGTACGCTGTAAAAATTGTCGTCTTTGTCGTATAGCACTGCGGACGCGTCATCTAGCGAGTTCATGGCCTCGGAGAAGTTCGCGGCTCATGCTTCTGTGGCACGACATGTGGTTGGTAATGAGAGATCAGCGCAGAGGTAGTCATGTCCACGACGCCATATAGTAGAAATGCCTGTGGATATGACTGCAGTAAAATGCGTAGTGTTTGATTGTTAGAGACTTTGCTTTGCTTTAGGCACAGTTCATAGTTTTCTCCATAGTCTTGCACAGTACACGGGACACATGCATTTCCGCAGTTCTCTCAAATTACTACGCCAACAAGACATATATTGTTATCGCCAAACCCAGGTCTTTCTCTATCTAAACGTGTGATTAGAATGTGCTCTTCATCAATATAGGAACATTCAAGACCTACTTCTCCTTCTTTGCATTTCGTTGTCTGTGATACCACTGTTGATTCACTTATTTCATTTTCAGCAAGTTGAGGTCTTGCTCGAGTTCTCTTTTTCTGCACAATGTAAGGCGACATTCCGCAGTAAGCATGTCAAGGAACAACACTCGCTCAACATGAAGCTCGCCAATTATTGCTACAGGGTGAGCATGAAATGTATGACACATTTCGCAAGATTGTTGAAGGGCATTTAAGGAGTATTCGTTCTCATGATTTATATGGCCTCATAGAATAGATCATTAAGTTTCATTGCAGTACTATAAATGTTCTATACGGCCACCATTTTCAGTAAAAATTGCATCTAAAAGATTTTCTAATTTTTCCACACTTTGATAATCATTTCTTGCGTTATCCTCCTCATTGCTCCGTTATTCTTCTTTTGAGTTAGGTCACATTACCAACAGGAGTCTTAAACACCCTACCCCACACATATCTTCAGAAAAAAAGTCAGGCGGGTAATATCAAGTGATCTAGCGGGCCTGTTTCCCGAGCCATACTTTCCTATCTAGTTTTCTCCAAAATGTCTCTTAAAAGGCCACGAGCGTCATGAATTTTGTGTGTTGTAGCACCATCTTGCTGGAATAATGCATTTGAAGGGAAGTTTTCAGATTCGTTTCTCACGTTCTTTTATCACTGTTTCATTGTAAAAGTAATATGAGTCTAGCACACGTTCAGAGTGCACGGCACACCAGATTTCTATTTTCTCACTATGTGATTTATGCTCCTGGACGGATGGTGGATTTCCTGTTCCCCAAATGCCAGTATTCTGATTGTTCGCAATCCGCGATACATGAAAGACACACTCATCAGAAAAAACAATATAGCGTAAAAATTTACATCTGCATACATTTTCAGCTTGCAGTTGAACTCTTGTTATTTTGAACAGAAACATATGAATGAGAGTTCTCAGAATTTTCCGAACTGTCGAATAGGGAATTGATAAATCTCTTTCTGCTTGTCTTATTGATCTTCTAGGATGCCGCCTGAAGTAAGATCGAACCAATTTTATTGACTTTTCAGTCACCGAAGGTCTCCCAAGTGCAGTATTATTTCTTAGATTTTCTTCCGAATTAAAGTTATTCACCCAGCGTAAGGTTGTGTTGCGTACTGGTAATTTTTCTCCATACTTCGTATTATATCGCCTTCCGAAAGTTGTAATACACTATGTTTCTATGTACCAGGTTACACATTTCGCCTTCTGTTGCCTTGAAAATGCTAAAAACTCCATTTTCACGAATTGTCGCATAAATTCTTTGCCTTCAACTATATATGTATAACCGAAAAACTTGACTAGTGAGCTTATTACTTGTCGTGATAATACATCAAAAATCTTCTTCAACATTTCGATGGTCCATGATTAAAATTTGTTCTGTGTTTTATGCTTACCCTGTAAGTTTCGTTGTCGACGCAACTTGGATTTAGGTTCAGCAATACCAGAGCCAGGCCGCTCTCGTTTTATCTAATTCTCAACACGAGAAAGAAAGTCAGCTCCTTCTTTTCTTGGGACCCGAGCAAACCCAAAAAGCACAGAATTTGACGCTTAGATGTCAGGGTTGAAGCCCAATTGCAAGCGTCGCAGTCTGATTAACTCTTCGTGATTCATTGCGAGGAGTAATCATTAGGAAAACCGACAAAACAATGTAAAGAGCTTTCAAACGCAGCGTATATTGTACATTATGGCACGAGTGCGGACCTGAGATATGGGAATTTTCAACTTTCAAGCAGCACGAAAAAGTACAAGGATCGAAATTATTACAGTTTGTGCAGTCACTTGATTTCTAGCACATAGAATTACAAAAAAACGATTGAACAGATGCATTTTCAAGGAACATTACTATTTTCTTTTGAGTCTCTCCCGAAGAAAATTTGTGAAATTCTGGATATAATTTTCTTAAGTGCGCTAAGTATTACATCATGTCAGTTCATTACGCGTTTCAATTATTATTCCAGGTCCGAAAATTCCAGTGTTCATTCCATAGTGTGTATACGCATACTGCAGTTCAGTATAGTACTGTACAGTACCTGCTCTGTACTGTGCAAATGAACCTCAAGAATAAATTTATATTGATGGAATTGCTTTCTTCTATTAGTATTGCATTTAGTTGATTACATACAACAGGAAGCATCGAAAATGCGCCATTGGAAAAATATAATAAATCAATTTAATCCCAGGTCTAGATTTCTGTAGGACGCGACAGATATCGCGAGTTTCCTACACAAATGGTTCATTCTTTGACGAAAATTATTTCTTATATTCGATTTCCTGTTGAGCCTTCAGAATTGCACTGAACGTTCATAAATATTGGTAGCATATTGACAGAAAGATAGCTTGGGACCTTATTCCTATTTGATTTACGTTAAAATAAGTTGATTCATCCTCTCATTCAGCCGAAATCTCCAACTTACAGTTGTACAAGCTGCAACTTCGACAGATTTTGGTCAAATAAGACTCAGAGAACGACAAGTACATAAGATTGTACTCAACGATTCTTTGTTTCTACTACTCATTTATCAATATTAGAAGTTAGTCCGACTCCTGCAAAGCATGTGATTATACATTACTAAATTATGCTCTGATTTAAGCGTGCAATATAGAAAGAAAATGGGATTCCGCTTATCATAGTTTCGCGTTACAATAAGATAAGTGCACTGCACAGTACGGAATGAACCAAACCACGTAAATCATAGAAGGAAAATGAAAAATTTTAAATAGCTCAGGATCAATCAAGGGCTTTTCTTTGTATGATCTTTAATGCTTGATGCATCCTGATGATAATTCAAGCGCAGAGTAATCCTGCGAATATAGAGCAATAACGAATATAGCAGAATATCTACGATAAACAATTGTTTGTAAAGCTAAAACCAATTTCATGTATTAAAATAAAATTTGTAATTTCATTTTATTTTGGTCAAGTTTAATTTCGTAAAAGGGCACGCCCCTGAAACTTATAGTTCATTCGAGGAGAATAGGAGAGCTTCGTGAGGGGGCTGAATAGTTCCTAGTAGTAACATCAGACGAGTCGTAATTAACGAATGTTAGTTCATCGCTCGTAACATTAGTAGTTCGTATAAGTTGGGAACTTGTAGTTCGAATGTATTGGAAGGTTAAATTACTATGCGAAATCGATTTTTTTGATTTGGAGATCCAAATTGGTTTTGGCGAAGTACAGCGCGCTAAGAGGCATTAATTGTGCAAATGCCTAATATTCGATTCAAGATGGACTGCTCTGTAAGTCTGAAGTCATGGCCCTTGGCTCACGAGCTTTTAATTTATTACAAAGTTCTGATGTTCTTAACTAGAAAAAATAAACATAAATAATTCTTCATTATCATACTAAACCTATCTGTACAAGACCGGCTTGGCTTTTTCTTTTACCAGAGAAATTCAACTGAACTCTTCCAATTAAGTTTTAGAAGTTGTATTTCATCAGTTTTTGTCCTTAATTTTATTACATCTGCATGAATTTATTTCCCGATGTACAATCTAAAATCCTTTCGTCCATCCAGAAATTATTTCCTTCAAATTTTTTCATCTCCACAACAGACAAAACCTAACTGGTCTTTATCTGTACTTACATTTATCTGGTTCTTATAATTAAATTTTACTTTATTTTTTCATAGGTATGCATCGTTCGTAGAACTTTCAGGTTTATTAATTTGTGTGTACTGTAACTGTTTACCCTTACCTTACCGATTGAACATGAACTCCGTAATGTTTCAGGATCAAAAGTACATTACTGTAATCATGTCAAAATTTGATTGCAATAAGTTTGCTGCGTTGATCTTCTGACACGTAATCAACAATTATCCAATCAATGACTTGTCCAGGATTAACGCGCTTCCTATGCGTAAGGGATTGTTTCTCTGTACTCTTGGAACTACTTTCGGGAACAAGCGGTGAAGAGGGTAGAATCTGTCCGCATCAATCGCAACTAGTTGCACAACTCCAACCATGCCCTCCTCAAGGGATCCTTCAAACACACTTTCGAATTCCCCTGAAGCCGCCACGGTATCCCTTGCACCTCCGAAAATTCGGGATTATGAGCTGCATCATGTGCGGCCGGCACTGTCACAGTGCTTCTCAGGGCGTTCCAGGGAATTGGACAGGCTACAAGATATACTGGTAAAGTGGGGGAGTGCGGTTATTACGCAGAACGCAAGAGTGGGCAAGACGCAATTAATGATTGCGCTGGCAGAACGAGCAGAACGGAATGAGGCCGTGCCAGGAGGCGTGTTCTGGGTGACTGTACGCGGTGGTGAGAGGAAAGTGATTGAGTCGCTCGCGAGGCTGGCCGAGGAACTCGAACGGAGGGAACTGGGTAGGGAAGAACGTCGCAATCCGAAGTTGGTAGTAGCGTTGTTGAAAAAAGGACTAGATGAGAGGGGAGGACGATCGCTACTATGCCTGGATAATGCTGATGATATTACAGATAGTGGTATACTGAAAGAAGTATGTGGGGTAGCAAAACCGAAGCGGGGGAACATGTGGGTTGTGGTGACCTCGCGACAAGGCCAGCCTCACAAAAGGAGCGGAATGAAGAGTAGGCAGAGATTGGTTCTGAGACCACTGAACGCGGAGGATTCGATGGTAGCGTTGTCCCGAAGATTTAAATACACAAACTGCAAAGACAAGGAGGTTAGGAGTCGGATCGAGGAATTGGAGAGGGACGACCCCGAAGAGTATCGGGCGCTGAAGGAGCTGTGTGCGGATAAAGTTGGGTGTAGTCTTGGTGGTTTGCCGTATATATTGATGGAGACAGAAGCGTCTACGGGAATAAGTAAGTTCGCGGAATACTTGAATAGGTTCAAGAATCCGATCGAAGAAATAGAGGACATCCAATCTGAACCTATATTGTTGATGAAACCGCCGCCGCTACTGGGGTGGCGGCCACCGAGCTTACGAATGCCTATTAGTGTGTTTCGGTGGGGAGCCTTGGAATACGGCGTGCAGAAATTATCACGGAAAGCGTACGATGTATTGTATGCAATCGCAATGCTAGGACCTGGTTATGTTGGGGAGGCGATGATGGACGGAATTTTGAGAGCAGCCACTGCAGATGGAGGTGGTAGTGTCGACGGGTTGTTTCGGACTGTTATCATGGGAGAGTTAATGCTTGGTACGTCACTGATTTGGCGCAAGAAAGGGAAAGAAGGAAATTGTACGTACAATATGGGTAGTGATTTGCGGGAATACATTCTGAACCCAACGGTACTTGGGCTACATCCAAAGAGTCGAAGAAGCCGTATAAGGCTTTTGGTAAATGTGGGGTATCGTCGGTTCCGAGGTGTACGCAATTCTCAGTGGAGAGCAATCATGAGCATCAGAAGGCTCATTAGCACAACTTCAAAACTGGAACAAACACTGGATGCGAGAGGAGCGATCCACGGGTACGGCAGACCGCATCTTGACAAGGCATCGACTCTCAACAACCTCGGACTTGAGTATGAGAGAAAGGGTGAACTGGACAAAGCACTGGAGAAGCTGGAAGAGGGTCTGGAAATGGCACGGGCGATGCACGGACACGGTAGGCCGCATCCTCACCTCGCGTTGCTTCTCAACAATCTCGGACGGGTGTACATGAAGACGGGTAAACTGGACAAGGCAATGCAGAAGCACATAGAGTGCCTGGAAATGAGACAAGTGATGGTCGGAAACGGGAAGTCGCATCCAGATATCGCGATTTCGCTTCGCAATATTGGAGAGGTTCATCATTTGCAAGAGAATCTGAATAAGGCAGTCGAATTTTTGCAACAGTGCCTTGAGATGTTACACATTTTGCATGGCCCAAATTCATGGCATCCAGATATCATTGCGATACAGGCGTCCTTGGCAGAGGTATGTAAAGACGTTTACGCGAATGCAAGGAAGGCGAGGTTCGAGGCTTATGCAGAAAATTATTCAGGGGTTCCTCGGATTAAGGGGCTATACGCCTAATCCGAGATGGCACCTAATCCAAGGTGTCCTGGATACAACATTTTCTTGTTTACTTCGCCGCGCCTCTACAAAACTCGTTTCCACGGCAACACGCTCTTTTCTTCGCACAATTCATCACCGTCTATATTCCGATAATCTTCACCATTTTGTAGCATTCGGGTCCTTCGAACACCGCCATCACCATCACATACCTAAACGCCCCAGGGGCAGTGCTATCAAGTCGACGCGCACATCGTCCTCCTATATCTATCTTTGTGATCAACCTATCGGTTAAAGTACATTCACGTAAGAATATTTAACTGATAACCAAAAAATCATTGTTTACTATGAGGTACTGGCGGTATCTGTCTATGGTCAAGTACACAAGTGTATAGAGTGCTCTATGCCTGTGTAGAGGGAGGGTATAACCACCATCTACCACATATGAAGAAGAAATACAGATGTATAATCGGCAGACCTGTTCACGAAGTGACTTGTAATTTCATTGTCCTCAATGTAGCTGTCAACAACGCGAAAGAGTTCGATCATTGCTGAACGGAGGGGACCTATATCTGGTACAATTCACTGGCATACTGCCATTCATCGTCAATGAACACACTCCCTTGGTCAACGAGGAGAGAGGTTGGTGATCCAACGTACATGCAGATCCATGCTTCAGGAAATGCATTCCAGAGGTCGCCAACACTTTCTCCTTGTAGAAAAATAGCAGCGTTGAAACGGGTTCCAACATCAATTATGTGGAGCGCGGGTCGTGTGGCACAAAGAACTGGTGGTATTCTTGCCCGAGCATTAAGCAGTGATAAAAAAGTGTGGAGTCCGCCTCAGGGACACGAAATGACACTGGTCTCGGAGCCACCTCAAGGCATGTGCGATAGGCGGACAATATGTCTTCGAGTTTTTCAACGTGTTCGATGGGAGCTCGAATGTTGACCGCAACAACAGCTCATACAATTTACGTGCAGACGCATGTGAGAAGTGTCGATTAATGAGTGTGAGTTCATCTTTACTGAATGGCTTTCGTGTCTTGGGGGTTTGGGTGTTCTTATCAGACTCGTTGTGAGGTCGCGTTGCAGGACTTTCATTGTTCACTTCAGGGGTGGCGTTGTCTCCCGCCCGGTTGACAGTATCTCGTGGATTGTTGAGAATGTTATCTAGGCGCATGGTGTGAGAATTATGTGCGGGTAGTGTCGAAGCCACGTAAACACACGCCTGTTTGGTCTTGCCCAGACGCTGTAGTTGGGTTGCTGGGTTGACCAACCACCTAAGATAAAGGTGACCATTGAAGAGGGTGAGTGGCATTCTCCATCCTTCTTTGAGAGATTCCAGTTCTTCGCACATTATCAAGGGTTGGAGAGAGTGGGCTAGAAGTGAATCTAGACCTGTCAGTGGTGGCATGTCGGCTGGCACGGTGTCGACGTTGATGGTAATGGCAGAAGATGGCGTGGGAATGGTAATTCTGATGGAATGATTGGCCTCGATGACCTGTTAGCCAAACTTTAATCAGCGCCGTGCCTGTTTAACAGGGTTGTTGATGCCAAACGTCTGGAGGTAAGCGACCGCTTGTGGCAAGCCAATAATGGTTTTCTTTGCGCCGGTATCTATCAGGCCACCAATAAAGGGTTTCTGTCTAATTAATTTATCGTGTGCAGTCACGGAAACTCTATAAGGGTCGCGGGATATGCACGAGTTTGTGAACACAGGATTCGATTCAGCAGCGAGAAGTGGATCCGACCTCAATTGGATTTTCATGAAGAGGATGTAGCACACGTCGCTCAATGACGAAGAGTTGGGCTCGTCTTTATCATCCAGTGGGACCACATAGAATGTGGAGCCTTGACCAGCATTGTCAATGGTTGCCATCATAGCAGAAAATGGGAGAAGTGAAACGCGATTATTAGCTGGAATGGCGTACAAGTTGCATTGTGCGACAACCATCTGCTTAAATCTGTGGAGACTGACGGGACAGTCATCATCTCCAGAGAAACTATGAGTAGAGTCCTTGAACAATTGGGCCGCGCTTGATAATTTCCTGGCGACGTTGCCAAAGTCATGCGATGCTGTGCTTGCCTCATTGTTAGTATTGGGTGAACGAAAGTCCTGTGATCCACGATAGGAGCTTGGTGCCTGTTGTTGAGATGTGGTTGTGGTGCTATTCGAACGTCCGTCTTCATATAGCTTCAGTAATTCCTTGGCTCTCATGTTAGGTGCGGGGCAGTGTTCCGCATCAAACAGCGTGTCGGTGGTAGTGATTATTACCGACGTTCCTAGCTGCTGCGAGGATGGCAATTAGAGGAAGGATAATACTTTCGAAGTAGCCCGATAGATGCTTTTCTTGTCCGCAACATCATTACTGACAAGCGCCGTGGGTTCTAGGCGGGCAAGGATCAGTGCTAATGCATCCGTCTTTACCAATCCAACGGCTTCTTATAGTGAATCTTGAATTTCAACAAGCGAGTCGGTGTGAAGTGGAATTGCCGCAATAAGGGCGGTGCAGATAATCAACTTAGTCTTAGTTTTCTTGCCGGACATGGTTCGTACCGGACATTGTTAACAACTTGGCCTTCGATTGTAGCACCGCTCTAAACGGGAGATGAGGTAGAACGAGCTGACGTTAAACTTGGAAGTGATCCGACAGCGGTAGGGGTGGCGGTCGCACCGATGCAAGCGCAACAAGGTGTCGAACACGAACCAATACCACAGCTAGTCGGTACTGCCGGGGTTCTGGTTTATCGTGTGTTCTATCCTAGATATCTACTACAGTGTTCCCTGTCTATATGTCACATGACGTTGGCATGTTGGACCGTGTAGAAGCCCTCTGTAATTCACGAGAACGCACTAAATGTGAATTTTACAATACTGTACGTCTACAGTGAAAGCCTTTGTTGATGCAAACAACTTTGACGGCGCGATTTGCGATGGCAGACGAAGGCAACGATGAACCGACGCCTGCTACTAGCTTGGGGTGAGAAAAAAGCAATCCTCACAGAATGTAAGCGACGGAGAGTTACAGGTGGGTCTAAGCAGCTCAATGAAGTATGTGAATAGGCAGTACAGAGTTTGAAACTCAACCGGAAATCAACTTATCGTTCTGTGATGCGCATTCTTAAAGATGAACACACTATCTACGAGCAATTTAATGCCAATAGCAACAGCAAGAGCAAAATGACCGTAACGAGCATCGAAATAGAAAACGAATTGCGAGTGTGGGTGATGATGATGTGGGAGAAGCGTGTCTTTCTCTCCGATTCTATGATTCAAGAAAAAGCGAGGCAGGTTCAGTGTACACTCAACGCTGCCCTGTCAATAGACAAACGTACGTCAGTCCATTTCAGTAATGGGTGGCTCTATTCATTTCAACATCGCCATAATTTTTGTTCCTTGAAATCACATGGTGAGGTCGGCAACGCCGACCACGCCGCAGCGCGAGAAGCGCTACCGAGTTTGCGGCAACTAACCGCAACCTTTGCCCTCGCCGACATATTCAACGCCGACGAGTGTGGGCTGTTTTATAACAGTCCACCGCAGACAACTACCGGAGCTGCGCCTGTTGCGAGGCGTAAGAGGTCAAAGGACCGTATCACGGTCCTGTTTTGCACAAATGCGGACGGGTCGGCACGTCTTCCTCCTTTAGTTGTTGACTCAAGCCAACAACCGAGAGCGTTTGGCGGAGCAACTGGGGCAGCACTCGGATTTGATTATCATGCGAGTAGTAAAGCTTGGGTGAACTTTGCCATTTTCATAGAGTAGCTGTGGCGATTCAACGCGTTGATAGGAGAGACAGCCGGTCAAAGAGCGCTATTATTGCTTGACAATGCTTCAGTGCATGGGAGAGAGGAAGACTTGCCGGATTTCTCGAATGTTCAGGTCAAATTTTTGCCGAAGCGCACGACATCAATCTTGCAGCCCTTAGACC
>JAAUYH010108908.1_pt1 | contig 28112 bp, 25 predicted proteins | sample 7278061 | NCBI WGS metagenome assembly JAAUYH01 (sample SAMN14350203, study PRJNA611818) | marine sediment metagenome | isolation source: surface marine sediment (0.6m) | place: French Polynesia: Moorea | collected 2018-08
CAAGTTCTGACATGTCGATCACTTTACAACCAATGCTCTTACTGATGTTGGGGACGATCCCCTCAGCAGCCAAATCGACCAGCGTCCGGTCAGCTTGTCGTCGTTCGCTGAATATGTATGCGGCTCTGTTCAGCATGTTGCCCTCTGTGTGTTCTGCCCTTCTTATGAAGGCATATTACACTGGCTGACTTAATTACATTTTACGTATTGCAATCGAGTTGAGTGTATTATCCGCAACATTTGTTAACTAATAAGAGGTCGCTAGAGCTTGCTACCAGTCTTCAGCGCGAATGAGTGCCAGTCAACCACGCGTGACTTGCCTTTGATTTCTGTTGAGATTTTTTGAAATACTTATCGTGTTCGCGAAATACCGAATTGGGGCAATGGCAGTTGAGTGGATGTTGTGGATAGCTCCAGCACCATCGGTGCGGTAATGCTTCAAATTCGTTGTAAGAGAAACTTCTACACCATGCGTCTCAATCAGGATTCCAAAGGCATGCCAATCGCTTCGCGTCCTTCATCAACCTTCAGAGAGAAATCAGTACCACGCCACTTGTCTGCGCCTGCGGTTGTCAGAAAAGCAATCGCCTTTGCGACCCAATCTGGTGTGATATGAGCGTCCCAGGGAAGTTGACTGACCTGGTTAATCCCTGATGCCTTGATCTGCTGCATCATGCCAGTTGCGACGGTCCCAGGTGATAAGCCGAATACCCGAACTCCGTCCGCTTCAGCTTCTTTATGAGCAATGCCTGTCAGTCGTACGACCGCAGCCTTCGAAGCACAATAATGCGACCATCCTTCCAGAAACGAGTTTGCCGCACCCGAAGAGATATTCACTATTGTTCCGCTTCTTTGCTTTGTCATCTCCGGCAGTGCGTATCTAAGGCCATAGTAGACGCCTTTAACGTTTACATCGAGAGCACGCCCCCATGCGTCTGGGTCACTCTCTGTGATCCGGCTTATCGGATCAATAATGCCAGCATTGTTAATCAGAAGATCAAGCCTTCCTGTCTTGTCCGTTGCGCAGTTGATCATTGCTTTAACATCTTCAGATGAAGATGTATCCACTTTCAAAGCCGTAGCCTTGCCTCCAGCCTTGGTAATTTCATAGGTGATTTTTTCTATTGTATCCTCTGACCGGGCGGCCAAAATAACATGGGCACCAAGGCCGGCAAGGTAGCGCGCCGTAGCCTCACCTATACCTCGAGAAGCGCCTGTAACGATCGCGGTTTGATTGGATAAATCTGGTGATGTGGTCATGGGTATCTCCTGTCAGTTTCCAAAACAGTAGATCATGTCTCATTTGCGGGAAATTGTTCATTGTGGCATAGTTTCGTGCAAATATTGCATGAAAAATTAATCATGGACATTGACCTGATACGAACATTTATTTCCGTAGAGCGCCATGGTTCCTTTGCCGCTGTAGCTCGCCTGGAGGGAGTTGATCCATCTTCGGTATCACGCAAGATTGCCGCTTTGGAACTGGCGGTCGATCTGACCCTTTTTGAACGAACTACGCGCCGACTCAACTTGACAGAAGCTGGTCGAATTTATCTTGAGCGCGTCACATCGCTTGTCGATGGCTTCCATGAAGCAGCAGATGCTGCGCGAGATGCAATGGTTGTGCCAGCGGGCCTGTTACGAATTACAGCCTCTGTAGCATTCGGAGAGCGCTGGCTAACACCGAAAGTTGCTTCCTTTCAGAAGGCTCATCCGCAGATCGATATTGAACTGATACTCACCGATGCCGTTGTTGACATAAGTGCTGAGGGGATAGATTTGGCGCTGCGCCTTGGGAGGCATGTGGAAGGTTCTTTTATTGCTGCGAAGCTCTTTGACGTGAACTACCACACCGTTGCAGCGCCGTCATATATTCAAAGGAATGGCATCCCTAAGACACCTGGAGACCTTGCTGATCACAACTGTATCCTGTTCGCGTTGCCCAGATTTGGTCCAGTCTGGCGGTTTAGAAAAGCTGCCGACACCTCAGTAGAAGAAATTCAGCCAAACAGTATGCTCAAGATTTCCAACGCACTTGCCATTCGACGAGCTGCATTGGATGGCTTGGGCATTGCGCTACTTGCCGATTGGACAGTCTCTAAAGATTTAGAAAATGGAGATCTTGTCCATCTTCTTCCCAATTACGAGGGAAGCGCTACGCGATTTGATGCGGCAGCATGGATTGTTTACCCGTCCCGCAACTATGTCCCAGCACGTCTGCGTGTGTTCATCGATCATCTGAGGCGAACCCCAACACAGTGACCATCAAGGCGCAGATTATTGCGTAAAAGAAGACTAAGCTTTCCAGATTTGAAGGCAGAATGAAACTTGACAGAAAGCTGTTTCCTGGATGTCGCCTCTTAATAACATGCGTACGCGGAGGAACTTACATTCGACCCAACAAAACTTTACGTTAAATTCGATATTTTTGCATTTGGATCAGACAAAGATACGTAAACTGGTTATCCATCATCTATTTACATGTGGTCTCCGCATCATCCGATACAATAATGCAAATCATCTTGTGCCCGTTTGCTTCGCCATAGGTTGCGATCAACAACTCTATGAGCGTCTGCCACTTGTCGCTTGTGTCTTCGATGGCCGCGTCGACCGCAAAACGGAAATTGTTGTTCAATCGACCGCGCGGTGTTTTACCGACGCTGCTGCCGGGCACAACGTCGCCATTATCCTTGTTCAGGGTCGCATGATCGACGCGCTTTTTGCCCAGTCTTCCCGTGCATCCGCCTTCACCATCGGTCACGGCATCAATTCCGCCGCAACCCGATATCAGGCCTTCGGGGAATTCCGGATCAGAAATTCGCAGATTTAGCCACGGGGCAGGGCCGCGCTTCTCCAGACCGGGGGGATTAAAGCGACCCAGTGGCTCATTCTGGTTGGCGATATCTACCCAGTTACTATGGGCGTAAAAATCCTGTGCTGCATGCAGCATGGCGCCCAGATGCTTCAGTATTTGACATTTTGCCCTGTTGTCCACCTTCTCGGCAAAGCCGCACGGGAAAGCCTTGGGTATTTCGGTGGTTTTGAGGTTTCCCTGTTCATCCAAAAGCTCTTCGGATCGCGTAAGAGCGCCGTTCAGATGATAAATCATGTATTTTCGACAGAGTTCCAGCGCCTGACGGGCTTTCTCCTTACTGCGCGGGTAGTCAAATGTCGGTAAAAAATCACCGCCACTACAATGGGCGAAAAACCTGAAAAGTGTGGGTCCCGGGTCTGGAGCGCCAACCGCACCAAATGTGCCTTTTTTTCCGGCCAAACTGTCAAGGGTTCTGGGTTCAAAGCAGTTTAGCTGCTCAATGGTTTTGCACTCCAAAGCAATGCGGGTAATTCTCTCGTGCTCTGTATTCTGGCCAAGGAGACTTACCGTTCCAAAAGCAAAGGCGTTGCTCGTCGCCAACCAAACAAGCAAGATGTTTATTACAAAAGCATTTTTACAAAATTTACAATGTAACATCACTGTTTTTACAAACTTGTTATATTTTACAATAATTCTTGCTGTTTGTGTTTCAAGAAGCTGGAGTTTTCATGCCAGAGGCGTAAGAACGGCTCAAATTCATTACATCGTACACTCACTCTAAGGAGAGTAACATGTCTTATTCAGACGAAATCAAGGCTGCTGGCGGATATATTTCACAGCAGGGCAATGGTTGGGACGCAATCTCGGCAGAAAACGTTGCGCGCATGCGTCTTCAAAACCGTTTCAAGACAGGTCTTGATATCGCTCAATATACTGCTGACATCATGCGCCGCGACATGGCTGCTTATGACGCAGACTCTTCACAATACACTCAGTCTCTGGGCTGCTGGCATGGTTTCATCGGTCAGCAGAAGCTGATTTCAATTAAGAAGCATTTTGAAACAACCAAAGGCCGTTACCTCTACCTTTCAGGCTGGATGGTCGCTGCACTTCGTTCAGAGTTTGGTCCACTTCCTGACCAGTCCATGCATGAAAAGACATCAGTTCCTGCATTGATTGAAGAACTTTACACATTCCTGCGCCAAGCGGATGCCCGCGAGCTTGGCGGCCTGTTCCGTGATCTTGACGCTGCCCGTGAATCAGGTGACAGCGCCAAAGCTGCTGAAATCGAAAAAGCAATCGACAATCATGAAACACACGTGGTTCCGGTTATCGCAGACATTGATGCCGGTTTCGGTAATGCTGAAGCAACTTACCTTCTTGCAAAGAAAATGATCGAAGCTGGAGCTTGTGCCCTTCAGATCGAAAACCAGGTTTCTGACGAAAAGCAGTGTGGTCACCAGGATGGTAAAGTGACTGTTCCACACGAAGATTTCCTCGCGAAAATCCGTGCTTGCCGCTACGCATTCATGGAGCTTGGCATCGAGAATGGTGTGATCGTGACCCGTACTGACTCACTCGGAGCTGGTCTTACAAAGCAAATCGCTTATTCAAAAACACCAGGCGATCTTGGCGATCAGTACAACTCGTTCCTTGATTGTGAAGAAGTTACTGCCGATTCAGTCAATTCAGGTGACGTTATCATCAACCAGGGTGGGAAGATGATGCGTCCGAAGCGTCTGCCTTCAAACCTCTTCCAGTTCCGTGAAGGTACTGGCGAAGCGCGCGTTGTTCTTGACTGTGTCACTTCCCTTGATAATGGTGCAGACCTTCTCTGGATCGAAACAGAGAAACCGCATGTTGGCCAAATCGGTGCAATGGTCGATGAAATCCGCAAAGTTCATCCAAACGCGAAGCTTGTTTACAACAACTCACCGTCGTTCAACTGGACGCTGAACTTCCGCCAGCAGGTATTTGATGCCTGGTCAGAAGAAGGCAAGGATGTTTCTGCTTATGACCGCACGAAGCTGATGAGCGTCGATTATGATGACAGTGAATTGGCTGCTGAAGCTGATGAGCGTATTCGTACGTTCCAGGCTGATGGTTCCCGCGAATGTGGTATCTTCCACCACCTGATCACATTGCCGACCTATCACACAGCTGCTCTGTCTACAGACAACCTTGCTAAAGAGTACTTTGGCGATCAGGGCATGCTTGGTTATGTTGCCGGTGTTCAACGGAAAGAGATCCGTCAGGGCATCGCATGTGTCAAGCACCAAAACATGGCTGGTTCAGACATGGGCGATGATCACAAAGAATACTTCGCTGGTGATGCTGCACTGCTTGCTGCAGGTGAAGACAACACCATGAACCAGTTCGCTGCTGAATAAGCAGTCTTACAGAATACAAGATAGAGCGGGTCGCCTCTGGCGGCCCGTTTTTTTATCCAAGTTTGCCTGAACTATTGAACAATCCTCTGATACATGCGGTCCAGTTCCCATTTGCGCCAGAGTGTCTTGAAGGTCAGACAGGATCTGTACATCACACCCGGCACATAATTCTGCTTGAATGCGTTCCCATTGTAGATTTCCATGCCGGGTCTTTTCTGCAGAGTTTCAAGATAGTTCTTCGAACCGTCATGTGCATGGGCATTGTGCAGGTTGAGCCAATTGAGTCTGGAAGCCCTTGTCACTGGTTCAAGTGATTGAAGGGAGTTTGATCCGATGTCCAGTCGTTCCAAATTTTCCATTGCAGCAATTGGTGACAAATCATGGATGAGTGTATTGCCTATATCCAGGGATTGAATTGCGGCTTTTTGATTTAGTGGCAGCAGATCATGAACGCGCGTGTTCCTGATTGATAGGCGGTTTAATTCCTCTAACTCTGCCAATCTGGCAATATCCGATATGTTCGTGTTGTTAAGATCGATCTGCAACCATTTCGGTTGCCGGGATATGTTTTCAGGCAGTTCCCGTAAGTGTCGCAAGTCCGAAAGTTTCAGGACATGTTTTCCCTTAGCCAGATTGCTTTCAACACGCTGCGTTGCGATTTCAAGCTCAGCGGCTGCTTTTCCTGCTTCAGAGTAGTGATATTCAATGATCACGCCACCGATCACAAGCGCCAAGATCAGCAGTACACGAATTAGGATTTTGAACACGGCGTAGCCACCTTGTGTGAGTTTCTGGATGGATTTTTACGCATCAGCTGTTCAAAAAGAGTGAAGGAGCGCGGCAATTGTTATCCACCGGATAAGTTTCTGTATCAAAAATCGTTTTCCTGATTTTCCACAAGTGCGCACAGTGCCGATTCGACAAACAGCGAATTCTGGGAGAACCTGTGTGTCCGATTGGCGCATTTGCCGGCGACGGTCTGCCGGATGACCGCAAAGCGACAGTCTGGCGAGCTAGATGGTGCTCTTCTTCGGTAGAGCAACATGGATGCAAGCCAACTCTTGATGCCCCGCGAAGGCTGACGGAGGGTGGTGTTGGATATCTCCTCGCAAGGGAGATTGATTGCACCAAAGGGGTCACCAACCTGAACTTGTTCGAAAGGTGACGCGTGTAGCGTTTGGAAGATTTGCTATTCGCACACTTGTTGAATGAAGGAATGACGGTCCTCGGATTGGAATTCTGACGGGAGATAAGAAGCGGAAGGTATATTATCCGACCAGCATGCGGATGAGGGAGGCCCGCAAGCGTCCATCATCATTGTGCTAAATTTTATTTCGCCTTGGCGGGCAGCGCAATCGCAAGAATGCGATGCAGTCAAAGATGGGAGAGAATTGAGCAACAGGGAGGCATTGGCCCGCAAGGCTGGTGCCTTTTCTGTTTTCAGGGGTCGATTACCACAAGATGCCCTGGTGCGACACTTCCCCCCAATCCCCTTATATTCTGTTCCAGCAATGCCATTTCCTTGTCGAATGAGGAAAAAACATGCACGAACAGACCGACCAGAAACTAACCGTATTTTATGATGGTGAGTGTCCGATTTGTACCAGGGAAATCGGTTTCTACAAAACGTGTGAGGGGGCTGGCGATATTGAGTGGCTGGACATTACACAATCGGACAAAGCAATTCTTCATCCTGGTTTGAGCCGTGAAGACGCCTTGGCGCGGTTTCACGTTTTGACACCTGGCGGCAAACTGATTGCGGGTGGTCCTGCATTTGCACAAATGTGGACGCGCCTCAGAAAGTTCAAATGGCTGGGGCGTGTTCTATCCGTCGCCCCGATCTCTTGGGTATTGGACCGAATTTATGATCTGCTGCTTGTTATTCGACCTTTGTTACAAAAGGCATTTCGATAGCGAACTGACGTTATTCAGGCGCAAACAGCTCAACCTTCCTATCTGCGCCTCTTATCGGAAATTTGCCAAGTGAAGTCGCTGTACTTTTACTGGAATTGGCGAACTCAGCGCTACAAAGAACCGGCTTTTGCAGTTTTTTGGTATAACCTTCAATTCTGCTGGCGAGATTTACCGCGTCTCCGATAACAGTGAAATCGAGGCGGGCAGAACTCCCCACATTGCCGTAAGTGACTTCGCCTATGTGCAGCCCCATGCCAAAATCCAATGTCATATCCGGATTGTTCTCGTTCCATTTAGCAAGCCTGCTACGCGCTGAGGAAGCTGCATGAAGCGCATTCTGTGCCTGTTGTTCGTGCGTCAATGCATCAGTAATTGGAAACACAGCCAAAACTCCGTCGCCGATAAATTTTAGAATATCACCCTGATTGTCGTGGACCGAACCAACAATGATCTCGAAATATCCTCCGAGACAATTCAGCAGCTTTTCTTCAGGCCATTCCTTTGATTTTTTTGAAAAATCGCGCATGTCGACCGCCATAATAACAGCATTCATCCGTGTGACATCACCCTGGTGAATGGCCCCGGATACAACTGACGACGCGGGGCCTGAACCAAGATATGTTTTAAGCAGGCTTGAGAGGGATCTGCGCACTGCAAGCGGCTCCATCACAAGTGCCAACGGGTTTCGGAGGGATGTCATGATCGCAATATCGCGTTCAGAAAATCCTTCATTGCTGTCGGTCACAACGCTCATGCCCTGGGCGCTTCCGTCGCTATATTCCAACGGCAAACAAAAGAAGTCAGTCCCACCTTCCCCAGCCAACTCGTAATACACGTGATGCTCAATACCGGTTTTCAGATCTTGCAGGTTTTTCCGCAAGCTCTTTCGGCGCTCGGTAACATACTGGAATGGACTGCCGATCCATGTATCTGTTGTCATTTGGGCTTGTGAGATTACATATTCATTTACTGGTTGATTTGGCCGCCAGATCACGCCCCAAGCAGAGAGCAGGGGATTGGCAAAGCGTTGGGCAACCCGCAGTCGCCAAACAGGTACACCAAGGTCGGTCAGGCGATTGCCAAGCTGTTCGACCAGGGTAACGCCGTCTGTCACAAAGCGTGCTTCTGTAATCAACCAGTCGGACAGTGTTGAAATGTCTTGTTCCGTATTCATGTGAATACAAATATTGGTTTTGCATTCGGCATTTCAATCACCGTCAAAGAGCCCGATGCTGCTTTCAGGTGGCATGACCACGACGGTCGGCTGTGCGGGGAGTGAATTCAAAGAAACAATCATGTTGGAACTGGCATTGTTGGTTACGGCAAAACCGGACTTTATCTCTTCAATAAACCGACCAAGACTAAAACTGCCGAACCAATGCATCGGCAGGATCAGGCTAGCGTTGACCCGTTTCACCACATTGCTCATTTCATTGACGTTCATCGTATACCCGCCATCGACCGGGACCATAAGCACATCCAGCCGTCCAATTTGTGCATAGTGATTGTCGGTCGGCAGCTGATGAAGATGGCCAAGATGCCCGATGCAGAGGCCCGCTACTTCGAAAATGAAAATAGAATTGCCATCCGGCTCGTATCCTGCCCATTGGTTGTTGATGTCTGTTGTCACATTGCGAACCAAAGTGTCATCGATCAATTGATAGTACTTGGCCGGTTTGCCATCCAATCCCCATCCGCGGAACACGTGCTTTATGCGTTGGTCCGGAGCGATGGTGAAATGGGTTCCATGTGCATGGTTCATAGTCACAATTGTCGGAATGATGTTCCGTCCCGCAAACCCGGCAAAGTCGGTTGCGATGGTTAGGCCAGCCGGAGTTTCAATTCGAAATGTTGAGTGGCCAACATATGTGATACTGACTTCATTTTCGGAAAATGCCTGCGCCTTGCGCAGCTCGAAGCCAATGGATCGGATGAGTTCATTTCTGTTGAGCAATCCCGGCCATCCACCGTCTGCGGCCAATTGCATTTTATTGCTGGCAATTGCCTGACAGATTGATGGTGCTCTTGTGGAGGTTTCCTGCGCCGTTGAGGGGATGACACCCCACAAAAAGATACACATGAATATAGCAACAAGGCATTTCATTTCTTCACTCCTTGTATCACAAGTAACAGCGTGGTTCAGCGAGGCAGATTTTGCAAGCTTTCGCAGGTAAACTTTGCTTGCGCGCTATCGTCTTTTCCCATAACGCTGAGATCATGTTTTCTCCCCAAAAGCCCCTCGCGATGGCGGAATTTGTTTCGCTTCTCGCGTTCATGATTTCAATTTTGGCGCTCTCCATTGATGCGATGTTGCCTGCATTGGGGATCATCGCAGACGATCTTCGGCTTGAAAATCCAAATGATGTTCAACTCGTCATCAGCGCCATGTTTTTCGGATTTGCCATAGGCCAGATTTTGGCAGGCCCTTTGTCCGACTGCTATGGCCGAAAGCGGATCATTTACATCGGCTATGCAATTTTCATTGTCGGTTGTCTGCTGTCCATGGCCACTGAGAGTTTTGCGATCATGCTGCTTGGTCGTGTGCTGCAGGGGCTGGGGGCTGCCGCGCCACGAATTATCGGAATTGCCATCGTTCGCGATGGCTATGAGGGCAGGGCCATGGCAAGCATCATGTCGATTGTGATGGCGATTTTTATTCTCGTGCCTGCCATCGCGCCAGCCATTGGCCAGGGGATTTTGCTCATCGCGGATTGGCGCGCTATTTTTGCAATGCTGCTAATAATCGCTCTATTGGCATTGTTGTGGTTTGCCGCCCGGCAACCCGAAACATTATCGGTAAAAGATCGACGCGTTTTCTCGCTGTCAGCGCTCTGGCAGGGAATCAAGGAGGCGCTTTACTACCGCAGGTTGACGGGATACATGACGTGTGCTGGCCTGGTGTTTGCTGGTCTGTTGGGCTATCTGAACACCGCGCAGCAAATCTTTCAGGATATCTATGGCACGGGTGACTTGTTTGCAGTGTATTTCGGGGCGATTGCACTTGCGATTGGTGTTTCGAGTGTTTTGAACTCGAAACTGGTCTTGCGGCTGGGAATGCGCTTTATCAGTTTCCGTGGGGTGATCACCATCGCCACGCTGTCTCTCCTGTTTTTGCCAATTGTCCTGGCATTTGATGGCGTGCCGCCGCTATGGATGTTCATGACCTGGCTTTTTCTTGTTTTCTTTTGCTTTGGCATGCTGTTTGGAAATCTGAATGCGCTGGCAATGGAACCGGTTGGCCATATGGCGGGTCTGGGGGCAGCGGTGCACGGTTCTTTATCTACTGTCATCGGCATCCCATTTGGCTGGGCCATCGGCGCGATCTTCAACGGGACCATCTTGCCTCTCGTTGTGGGCTTTGCACTCCTCAACCTTGCAGCCATCGCCGTCATGTTCTGGACGGAAAGAGGCGTGCCGCGTTAAATGCGGATCTGCCTAAAAATTGAACCTTATTTAACTGAAGCTTTGTGCAAACGGGTTGTAGAATTTTCACCGCATCGATTAACCGAAACGATAAACCAATTTTCTAAACCATAAATTGGTGCAAGGAAATTGGCTGTGATGGAACCGAAACTGACAGTAGAAAAGAGGTTTTTGCGTGAGTTTGATAGCGCTCCCCGTTCTCGATTTTCGGTTCGTATCAAAGCCGAGATATCTCCTCAACTTGACTCTATCCTGAGAGAGAATTGCGGTGATGAGATCATCATGCAAAAACCGGTTTTGTACGGGAGCCTGCCTTTTTCAGTCTCACGCGATTCCAATGGCATTCCGACAAATACGCATCTGTTGAATTTCTTGAAATCAGGCGACACAGTTGTCGTCAGTGTTGAGAAATTGCTAAACGGTTACACATTCTTTTCTGACAATGTTTGGGATGCCATTGCTTTCGAGGATTACGCCCGTAGTTCCTTTGAACGCTTTCGATTACTTTGCAGCCATGCAATGAGCTTTGCTTAATCAGCACTTTCTTGTCAGTCACAATTCATTCTGGCACATTGTTTAGGAGGATGTCTCCGAGACTATAGGAGTGAGCCGATGAGTGAGAAGTTTGTTGCCGCTTGCGTTCAAAACAATGCGACGCCGGATGTGCACGAAAATATCGATACATGCTTGAAATTGTCCCGCGAAGCAGCGGCTCAGGGCGCAGATTTGATTGCAACGCCTGAGTACTTTTCAGGCCTCCGAACAGAAGATGCATTATTGATCCCGACGGCATTTGCAGAAGAGGCACACCCTGTTCTGCCGGCTTATCAGAAAGCTGCAAAAGAACTCAAAGTCTGGTTTCTCCTTGGTTCTCTGGGTGTCACCAATCCCGATGGCAGAATTTCCAATCGCTCATATGTTATTAATCCCGAAGGCGCGATAACCGCACGCTACAACAAGATCCACATGTTTGATGTGGAGCTGGAACCGGGCAAATTCTATACTGAGTCCGCCACCATTTCACCGGGTGATGAAAGCGTAGTGGCCGAAACGCCCTGGGGCGGTTTGGGCCTTTCCATCTGCTATGACCTGCGCTTTGCGTCTCTTTATCGCGACTTGGCGCATTCTGGCACGTCCATTCTCGCCGTTCCGGCTGCTTTCACAAAAGTCACGGGCGAAGCGCATTGGCACATTCTCAACAGGGCACGAGCGATTGAGCATGGCGCCTTTGTAATCGCTCCTTGCCAGTATGGTGCGTTCCATGGTGGTGGAGAGGCATATGGCCATTCGCTGATCATAGATCCATGGGGTAATGTGTTGGCTGATGGCGGAGAGGGGGAAGGCATTACACTTGCTGAGATTGACATGGCTCTTGTATCGCAAGCCCGCCGCAAAATTCCAGCACTTGCCCATGATCGCAACTTCTCTGCTGCTAAAACCCGTTTGGCGGCGGAGTAGTATTCCGATGATGGCAAGGGTTCTCTTTATCGTAATTGCCTGTTGGGTGGGTACGACGCCGGCATTTGCGCAATCAGTGAAACTGACGTCAGAACAAGTTGCGAAACTGCTGACAGGCAATACCGCAATCGGCAAATGGCAAGGCAAGCGGTATCGGCAGTATTTTGGCAGCGATGGCGTGACAATCTACGTCCAGGAGGGCAGCCGCTCGGCCCGTGGCGAATGGCGCGTGGACCGTGAAACACAGGAATATCAAAGCATCTGGCCAAACGATGCTGACTGGGAAGGTTGGTTTGTCATGGAATATGCTGGCGCTTACTATTGGGTGAGCAAATCCACGCCACCAACGCCGTTCCGTGTTGTCGAAGGACAGCAATTGGTTGAGGAGTAAGCCAATGCGTCTTCCTGTGAATAAGTTCCCGACATAATTTGGTCGCTGGACCTGCCAATCACGCCAGCCACTTCCGAGGCTATAAAAACTCTTATATTATTTAGTGCCGGGATCATTTGATCAGATTATCATCATGGTCTTCAACTCTACAAGTTCGGGAGAAAATCCCCAAAGTTTCAAAGGTTTGGAGGTTATATTTGCCTAATTAAATTGACGTTACGTAAAGTTTGTGGCAATACAGCCGAATACTTAATGAATAAGTACTCGGGGGTGATCATGTTGGCATTTGTTGGATTTTTGGATTGGGAGCAAGACCTGCTAGAGAAGGCAGCAAATGAACTGGAAGTTGCTCATCGATGTGAGTTCAGAGACAGTATTGAAGCTTTTAATGAAAATGGGTCTCTGAATTGGTCGGCCACAGGGGAACCGACAATTCCGGCGCTGGTCTTTTTGAATGTTGTGGGATCAACAGAAGAATGGCGAGATAATATTAAACGTCTGAAAGCGCATCATGTGCTGGCGGGGGTGCCAATTGTTGGGCTCGGTAACTTGCCCGTGGAACATGTCCCATTGCTCTATGGATTAGGCGCTAGTTCCTACATCGACAAGCCGGAGACCTTTGAAGAGATGACGGAAATCGCAGCAATCACGCTCAGATACTGGTTGGAATATACCAAACTGCCCAAAAAATTTCTGGACGAAAATCATTTGGGGTAGGCACGATTGGGTCAAACCTCGCGATGCTTCTTCTTTGGGTCGGTGGCGTGCCAGAGGAAAGCCGCTGAAAATAGGCTGATTATTCCGCCAAACCAGATAATCGATGTATTCAGTGCATGACCACCGGTTTCCACCTTGGCGGTGATTTTTTGTATTTTGGAGTTTGTTTCCTTTAGATCAGAAATTGCTAGGTTCCATAGTCCCGGAGTCGCGTCTTTTGGAAAGCCGACAAGCTGGTATTCATGGAATTTTCTGTAATATCCACCAGCAATAAAAGTGTCTCCCGATGTAGCGGAGTTAACTGTGCGGCCTTTATGAAATCTTGACTTGGAATACTCAAATTTGTCCGCAAGATTGAGCTGTCCGTTGGTGATGTAAAAGCTTGTGTCCGAATACGCTTTCCCGGTCCTGTAAATCCCCTCAATATGTAAATGCAAGTTTACAATCATATCTTCTCTTGTGATGAGGAATTCCGCCGGTTGAACCGGGGAACTCTGATCATACAAGACGACTTGCCCAAGGCTGCTTTTTGATGTGAAGCTATATGCAAGCGTTTCATAGACAATAAGCGAGAATCCAAAGACAAAGCCTGCAATCAATAAATTTCCACGTAAATTCATTCACTTGAGGTGGGGATGTTCATAACCTGATTCAAGTTTCGAATAGCGAGATCAGGTCTTCTTGGTAAACAAGATTTTCAGGTGTGAGGTGAACGCCACCAATCCATCTCTCTATACCATTCAACTTGGAAAAGTTTTCTTTTCCGTCCAGAACATCATGCGCGAGAGGAAGGACTTCAACATTTGTTTCACGCATCAGTTCCAAATTCCCGCTTAACTTGAGAAGTGGAGCATCCAAGTCTGTTGCCCCAAGCGCCAGCAATTCATCAAACAATTTGATATCGCCAAAATGGTCTGGTGAATTTGAGGACCCGATTGCATAACCTATTATTCTTATTGCTTCAGGTTTCTGCTGAATTGCATATCGAAGCAATGTTTCTTGCCAATCTGTCAGGCCGCTTGTTTCCTTTGGATAATGGCTTCTGAGGAATTTCAGCGCGAAACGACTGGCGGATGAAAGATCCAGTTTATTCAATTCGGCTATCTGTTTGAAAGGCTCATCTTGGCAAAACGCGCGCCAGACATCAGCAAATAAACTCACTTGTACACGATCAAACTTGGAAACTTTGTATTGAGCGGCAACGAGCCACTTTGGATTCATGATGGATAGCGAAGAAAATGGAAGGTCGTATGAGTGTGTTGTTGGTTCAATTACATACAACTCGGGCAATGCATCATGTGACTGTTCGTAGAGATAACACAGTTTCGCCAGGCTAAGTTGCCAATCGAGTGTGCCGTCCAGCCAAAACAGCAGTTTTTGGTGTTCTTTTGGTCTCTCCGTGTTCCACCAGTCAGCGATGCTCCAGTAACTGTTCATTCCCCTAAAAGAAGGGTCGACACCATCAGCGTCGTATCGATCTCGAAACTTGGCCAATGCAGCGTTAATGTCGCTAGAATTTTCTGCTCCGACTTCGGGAGGCGATATGGAAACAGGTTCGCAGAAGCGAAATACATTACCGGGAATCGGCTCAAAGGCATCAAATAGACCAATCGATGCGGAGTAATCGGATATGATATGATGAAAATCGTTTAGCTCCACACCAGCTAATTTCATGGCTTCAAACTCCCTCCACAAAGCTGTCTAGAACGCGTTTTTGGCCTGCCTTGTCGAAATCGATTGTCAGCTTGTTGCCGTCGATGGATGCAATATTGCCATTGCCGAATTTGAGGTGAAAGACGCGGTCACCGACGGAGAATTTTGAGCTCTCATTCACCGATGATGCGATGAGCTGGCCTTCAATTGTACGCCCGCCGCCAGCGCGTTGGCCAGAGCGGTTGCCCCAATTATTGTCGCCTGCATTTGAACGGCCTTTGGCGCGTTGCCAACCAGGGCTTGAATAGCCGCTGTCGAACGTATCCACATTGTCGAACCGGCTCGCGCCATAGCTTCCGCCCATGCGGTTGGATCCATAGCCACCGTAAGAATTGCCCTGTTCCACCACTTCCACATGGGCTTCCGGCAGTTCATCCACAAAGCGGGAGGGGATAGACGCCTGCCAAAGCCCGTGAATGCGGCGGTTGGAAACAAACCAGATGTAGCAGCGTTCACGGGCGCGGGTGATGCCCACATATGCAAGCCGTCGTTCTTCCTCAAGGCCTGTGCGCCCACCTTCATCGAGCGAGCGTTGATGGGGAAATAGACCTTCCTCCCAACCGGGCAGGAAGACCGTATCAAATTCCAACCCCTTGGCTGAATGAAGCGTCATGATGGAAACCGCGTCCATGTCGGCATTGTTGTCCGTGTCCATCACCAGACTGATATGCTCCAGAAAGCCGGGCAGGCTTTCAAACTCTTCCATTGAGCGGACAAGTTCTTTCAGGTTTTCAAGACGGCCGGGCGCTTCCGCCGAGCGGTCATTCTGCCAATGTTCGGTATAGCCGCTCTCATCGAGAATAATCTCCGCCAGCTCCGTATGAGACGTGGAGGTGAGTTCCCCGCGCCACCGGTCAAAATTGTCGAGCACGCCTTTCAACGTTCCGCGAACCTTGGGCTTTAGTTCTTCGGTCTCGGTCAATTCCCGCGCCGCCATGGTGAGCGGTATGCCACGTGCCCGGGCATTGTCATGAATGACCCGCAGGGTTGCGTCTCCAATGCCGCGTTTGGGCGTGTTGACGATGCGCTCAAAGGCAAGGTCATCTGCCGGCTGACAGACTACGCGGAAATAGGCGAGCGCATCGCGGATTTCCATGCGCTCATAGAAACGAGGCCCGCCGATAACACGGTAGTTCAGCCCCATGGTGACGAAGCGGTCTTCAAATTCGCGCATCTGGAAAGAGGCCCGAACGAGGATTGCAATCTCGTTTAGCGCATGGCCTTTGGACTGAAGCGATTCAATCTCATCCGCAATGGAGCGGGCCTCTTCCTCAGAGTCCCAGCCGGCGGAAACCTTGACCCGTGGGTCGTCCGGATCAGACTGTTCAGTGAAGAGGGTCTTGCCAAGGCGGCCTTCATTGTTGGCAATCAGGTGACCCGCAGCACCCAGAATATGGGCAGTGGAGCGGTAGTTTCTCTCGAGGCGAATGACCTTGGCGCCCGGAAAATCTTTCTCAAAGCGCAGGATATTGTCGACCTCGGCGCCGCGCCAGCCATAGATCGACTGGTCATCATCGCCCACACAACAAATATTCGGAGAATATTTGTTGTGTGGATTTGTTTGGTTTTCGCTCGGACCTCCGTCCTCGCGCCCGTTCACGGGCTGGCGGTTTTGACCGGTGTCGTCAAAACCTTGCCCTGCCACGGAGGGTTTTTGCGCCAACAGTCTCAGCCACAAATACTGGGCGACGTTGGTATCCTGGTATTCGTCCACCAGAATGTATTTGAACTTGTTGTTATATTCCGCAAGCACATCCGGGTTTTCCTTGAACAGGCGGATGGTTTCGGTCAGCAGGTCGCCGAAGTCGCAGGCGTTGAGGATTTTCAAACGATCCTGATATTGCTGGTAGAGTTCGCGGCCACGACCATCAGCAAATGCTCGGGCATCGCCTTCGCGAATCTGGTCCGGGGCGAGCCCCTTGTTCTTCCACTGGTCGATCATTCCGGCCAACATGCGAGCCGGCCAGCGCTTGTCATCAATGCCTTCAGCGCGGATGAGCTGTTTCAGCAGGCGGATTTGATCGTCTGTATCGAGAATTGTGAAATCGGATTTCAGGCCAACGAGCTCGGCGTTGCGGCGCAGGATTTTCACACCAATCGAATGGAACGTACCAAGCCAAGGCATGCCTTCCACGGCATCGCCCACCATGCGGCCAATGCGTTCTTTCATTTCGCGGGCTGCCTTGTTGGTGAAGGTCACTGCTAAAATTTGCGAGGGATACGCGCGACCCGTTGCGAGAATGTGTGCAATACGTGTCGTTAAAACGCGCGTCTTGCCAGTACCCGCACCTGCCAATACCAGCAATGGCCCGTCAAGCGATTGTACAGCGTCGAGTTGTTCGGGGTTCAATCCATCAAAAAAATCGGGTGCGTTTTGTCCCCGATTGGCAGCCATGGCGCGTGCAGCAATACCGCCACCGGCGGGTGGCGGTGGAATGCCTTCGTCATCAGGTATGGAATCAAACGGGTTCGACATTTGTTCTATTTAGGGTTTTATGCCCAGAATGAACAGGTTTTTGGCCAAAAATGGTTCGTTTTTCCAAAACCATATTTTTTTCATTTCTTGCCAAGGAATTGCCGTTGTCGTTCGTCTAATGATTGAACGTTCAAAACAGACTGGACTGAAATTTGTGCTCAGACAGGCAAGACAATTCGCTGGCATTGTTGGCGGCAAAGGGTGACGGAGATGCTTTCCGGCAATTGCTGGAAACGCATTATGACCGAATGTTTCGGATTGCCTACAGGTTTTGCGGGCATCGTGAAGCAGCGGAGGACATTGCGCAGGATGTATGCGTGTCGCTTCCAATCCGATTGAAGAGTTTCAAGGGAAATTCGGCATTCTCCACCTGGCTTTATCGGGTGGTTGTTAACCGTTGCAGGGATGTTCAACGAAAAGATCTTTCGTCTGCCCGTTTGCATTCAGATTTTGCCGAGGTGGATGAATTGCGCCGGGCTGAAGATGCGGATCAAAAACGGCAAATTGAATGGCTCCAGGAAACTCTGAAGCAGTTGCCAGATGATTTGCGCGAAACCGCCATTCTGATTGTAGGTGAGGGCATGAGCCACGCGCAAGCGGCCGACATTCTTGGTGTGAAAGAAGGAACCGTCTCGTGGCGGATGAGTGAGTTGAAAAAAGCCTTGCAGGAATTTGCAAAGGAAACAGCATGACGGATGAATTGAAAAAACTGGAAGATGCCTTTCGTTCGCAAAGTGTTTCACCACGTAGTGAAGCAAAGGCTGAAGCATTTGCTGCGGCAATGATTGCCTTTGAAGAAGAAAAAATTTCTGCAGCCAGCCAAGGAACTCTGGATGGCACTCGTCTCAACAAGCAAGGGGGTGACACGAAACCCTTGTCAAAATGGAGACGAATAATGAATGGATTGAATACAAAACTGAGCTACGGACTGATGGGCAGCGCAAGTGTTGCTGTGTTGGCGCTGGTGGTTGTTGGCCCGAATGTGAGTGATTTGCTGGATGGTGGTGTAGGTATTCTGCCCATAACACAAAATGAAACCAAATCTTCTGAAGTGCGGCGTACCAAGGAACAAACAGTTCCAAGCAATGCGGTCAGTGAGGAGGTAATTGGAGAGGCGGTTCCTGCAGAACAGAGTACGCTTGCTGATAGTGTGTTGGTGCCCGCCAAGCCCTTAACTCAGGATATCCAACATTCAACCCGGCTGCTTTCTGGATTAGGTGAAGCACAAGAAGCTGCGCGTGTGCAGAAGCGCGCGCCGTCGCCTCAGGTGAAATCCAGTGTGGGTCAGAGCCTGCAGGCAGAGAGTTCCGCTCAGTTTTCGTCTGGACGAGTGTCTGGTGACTTGATCTTCCCCCAATATCGCGATCAGGGTCGCGATAAGTTTGAGGAAATCGAAACAAATCCGATCAAAGTTGTGAGTGAGGATCCGGTATCGACATTCTCGGTGGATGTAGATACGGCGTCCTACGCTTTTATGCGGTCATCGATCAATAATGGTGTTCTGCCCCAAAAGGACGCGGTGCGGGTTGAGGAGTTGATCAATTACTTTGACTACGCTTATGACGTGCCGGAAGACCGGTCGGAGCCATTCAAGGCAAATATAACCATTGTGCCAACGCCCTGGAATGAAGGTACAAAGCTGATGTCGATTGGTATCAAGGGTTATGAACTGGCACGCGAAGAAGCTCCCCCAGCCAATCTTGTGTTTCTGATCGATACATCCGGATCCATGAATGACCCGAACAAATTGCCGCTTTTGCGCAACTCGTTCAAATTGCTTCTATCTACCCTTAGACCAGATGATACGGTTTCTATTGTCACCTATGCCGGGAATGCCGGAACTGCGTTGGAACCGACCAAGGTTTCTGAAAGCAGCAAGATACTCAGCGCTTTGGATAATCTTAATGCAAGCGGTTCAACGGCGGGGGCGGAGGGTATTCGTCAGGCTTACAATCTCGCGGAATCAAGCTTCAAAGCTGACGGTATCAATCGGGTAATCCTTGCAACGGACGGTGATTTCAATGTCGGTATATCCAACCCGGAAGAGTTGAAAGGCTTTGTCGAAAGGAAACGGAAAACCGGTGTGACGCTTTCCGTGCTTGGGTTCGGGCGCGGCAATTACAACGATGCGTTGATGCAAAAGCTGGCACAGAACGGCAATGGCAACGCGGCTTATATTGATACCTTATCGGAAGCGCGCAAAGTGTTGGTGGAAGAGGCAGGTTCAACGCTCTTTCCGATTGCCAAGGATGTCAAGCTTCAGGTCGAGTTCAATCCGGCATTGGTCAGTGAATACCGTCTCATTGGATACGAAACTCGGGCTCTCAAACGCGAAGACTTCAACAATGACAAGGTTGATGCGGGGGATATCGGTGCCGGGCACACAGTGACTGCCTTGTATGAAATCACACCGGTTGGTTCATCTGCACAACGAATTGACGATTTGCGATACGGCGAGAACGCGACCACGCTGGCAGCAGATTCAAGTGAATATGCGTTTCTGAAGATGCGCTACAAGCTGCCGGACAGTGATATTTCACAACTCGTTACGCGTCCTGTTACAGTGGCGGATGAGGTCTCTTCAACTGTTGCGGCCAGCACTGATGCGCGGTTTGCTGTCAGCGTTGCAGCCTTCGGCCAAATGCTGCGTGGCGGTGAGTATACCGGTTCTTATACCTATGATGATGTGATTGCTCTGGCACAATCAGGGAAGGGCGATGATGAATTCGGTTATCGGGCGGAATTCATCAATCTGGTCAGGTTGGCAAAGACGGCGGCCACTTTGGAACCGCTTGAATAGACTGGTCGGCAAATAAAAAACCCGCCGCTAGGGATACGCGGCGGGTCTTTTGAGTCCGGTGTGGAAAGTGGGGGAGGAGGATAACCGGACAGTAAAAGGATAAATGTGTTAGCTGATTTTCGCGTGTCCCAAAGGCACAGAAAACTTGCGACACCAGATCACTACCGTGTCAAAATCTTTCGACTTAAGGCTGCTTGGAATAGAGTAAGTCTGCTTGCCACTGTTTTTCTTGAGCTTGGCAAAATCTGTTCCTGCGAGGAACTTTCCGCCTTTCCCAAGCGCTACTCGTGGATCAGGAGCGCCGTCAAACCAAAAGCTGCTTTCAAGTGTGATCTTGCCATCTTTAACTGTCACACTGCCTTTGGTGACATGATTGCTGTCACCCCTGAACCTACCCTTTTTGGAGCCGGCAAAGGCGGGAAAGCTCAAAGTAGTTGCTGCTGCAAATGCGGCGGATGATGCTAGAAACGAGCGACGGTTCACGAACAAATCTCCTGCTGGTTAAGTTGGATCATATATCGTGAAAAGCCCGATCAAATACAAATGACACCCTTTCACACCACTTCACATTTATCTGAAGCGCAAAGTGCTGTTGTTCAGGACTGGTTCATTTTTTCCGATGGTCTTCCCAGGCGCTTCTAATGCGATGCAGACTGAACCAGACAATGACAAGGATGAACGGAACAGAAATCGCCGTCAAAATGGTTTCCGACAATGGCATCCAAGGCTGCTTTGCCAGCGCTTTGAGAAGGTAGGATACCAAGCCTACGGCATAGTACGTAATTGCGACGACGGATAATCCCTCGACCGTGCGCGAAATCTTCAACTGTTGATCATGGCGGCGGTCCATCGACTGCAACAACGCCTGATTGCCCTTGTTGAGATTAAGCTCGATGCGGGTACGCAACAAGGTTAGGGCGCGCGAAAGGTCATTGGTCAGCGTTTCCTGACGTTTTGCGGTGCTTTCAATTGTAGCGATCGCTGGTTCCAGGCGAGACCGAAGGAACCCGCTCATGGTTTGGACATCGCCAACTTTCTCTTCCTCAAGGGAGGTAATTCGTTGATCGAATAACGCATAATAAGCTCGGCTTGCAGCAAAACGGTAACGGATTTCGGAGGCCAGAATATTGTTTTTCTCTGATAACGCTGAAAGGGCCTCAAAAAGTTTTTCGTCATCTGTGTTCGAAGTTGCATTTTCATCTCGCAATGATCGGGTCAGGTTATCCAGTGCATCTTCATACTCAGTCAGTTGCGAACCGACCGCCCGTGCTTTGGATAGTCCAAGCAGACTCATCGTGCGATAGGTTTCCATTTCCACAAGGCGCTGAAGACGTCGACCGAGTTCATCACCCGTCAATTTCTTGCCGTGGACCACAAATTGCACTGCGCCATTTTCATCAGGTTTGAAGGTTGAACGCACATCTATCTGGTTTCGAATTTTGCCGCCGTATATGCGTTCTGTCGGTGGGAGCAGTTTCAACATCTGGTTTGTTGTCGTAACCACATCGATTTGAAGCAGAACAAGTGTTTCGATTTCTGAGGTAGGGAAATTCTGATGGAACACATCGGCAAGCGACACGATGGCATCAGACTTGTTCATGTCGCGCAACAACATGCAGGACATAAACTCGGTGTGCTGTTCCAGCTTTATGCGTATTCCCTGAATGTCTCCGGAAACATGACGGAGGTTCGTGGCATCTTCGCCATTGGCTACAGTATTGAAGAATTTCTGTCGAATATTGCCGCTGCATCTAAACGCGATCTGCAGAATTTGCGCGGGTGCCGAAACGTTTTGCGAAGGACGTGCGTGCGCCTCTGCGATCAGACTGTCACGGTCGGGGTGAAAATTCCATTCAGTTTTCGTCATGAATCCAAGCGCTTACCAAGCTAGAACACTATGCTGGACGCTTAAATAACGCTTTATGTCAATTTTAACAGCCATTTTTGCATGTTTGTTGGGCCATGCTAGCCATTGAAGTTAAGAGCATCCTGTAGCTCATCATAAAAATTCTCTACATCGCGATGGAATCCCCATGACATATATGCGCGCACTTCCGCGGGCCTTTGCCCCAGTATTCGAACCCTTCGATGACGGTCGTCTTTTTGGATTTTTTCCATCACATGCATGACATTATGACGGTCGCCTTCAATGAGTTGACAGAATGTCTCGCCGTCAAACAACAGCAGACCTGTTATCATGTTTAACTCATTGTTTTCCCGGCACGAACTTATCAAGATCTCTAGTTCAACAGGATTTAGATTTTTCGCCGCCAGGCTTTTATATAAAAGCCTATACATTTTAAGTACCTTCGCCCCTGATACAAAAAGAGAAACTAGCACAAATGTGACGTTACGTAAATAAATAGAGTGATATACCGTAAACAAATGCTATACTGTGCGGGTATCTCAGATAATTTTTAGTTGCTTATAAGTTCATATTGCTATGTTCGAGCGGTTTTTCGTGTCAAAATTCTCTGATAGAAACGCCCGATTACAATAAGGGATATACCTAAGCCAATAAATGATGCTGCCCTTAACAGTCCTTCCAGTGAGGCCATATCCAGCAGGAACACCTTGACGATCGTCAACCCGATCAGAAGCGCTGATGCAAGCCGGACGGGTTGCGAATTTAGGCGTAATCCGACTGCCAATATTATGGCGCCGAGTACAAGCCAGAGCGGCGAATATAGCCAGAATTCAAGATCGCTCGTTGGTTGCAGCAAATCCACCGTTTCTCCCTGAAAATAGTGTCGAAGCATGAGCGAAAAATAAGTGAACAGCAGCGCGCCCGATAATGCAGCATATCCCAAGGTATACCAGCGCGGCCGAATTGACCTCGACAGCAAGGCAACAGCGGCTGATGCGAGGCCGGTAAGCAAGTAGGCAGGCAGTAGCAGATTGATTAACAATCCTGTTCCAATCGATGCTTTTTCCAATGCAGGATTGTGCAGCATGAACAGGCCGAACGCGGCATAGGCTATCCCGACTATTCCTGCCACCATTGAGGCCCAATTGAACACTGGGTTGTCAGAGCGTTTGGCAACAAATTGCAACCCAATCGCAAAGCCCAGTGCGGCCAATGTCAGCCCGGCGGTCTCAGCCAGTGAATGTCGTACATTTTGTAAATTACCATTGTTGATGATGTGGATGATCTCCAGCGCAACAAATAATGCTGCCAAAGCAAGACCAGCCGATGTCATCAATCCGTGGGTTAGCCAATTGGGTGTCGGATGCGCTTTTCGCAACATTTCTGCGCCAAGTAAAATCGCTGCTGCCGGCACAGCCAATAAGGCGATCAGTTCATTGATCAACAGGGTTTCAGAGATTCCTGGCAGTTCCAGCGGCATATTTGCATAAAGCGTGAGGCCGCAAATCGCGGTTGCCAGGGTGGCGAGCCAAGGAAGTGTTGAGACAGGCCTGCGAGAATATATGAAAGCGATGCCCAGCGCTGTAAGGGCGAACGCAAGCGGCATCCAGCCAACATCCAGAGAAATTGAAATTGCCAAACTTGCAGTCGCAACCGCACCAACTGCAAACGCTGCAGGGGCAGGGGCTTTGTGGTTGTCCGGCTTGATCCTGATAAACAGCTCTGTGAGCAGCGCCAAACCTGCCGCGACACCAAGGGCAACAGCCCCGATTAATGGCTTTGTTTCGAATGGGGAAATTCGCAAATATGAAGCAAGGACACCAAAAAAGCCGGTGAAGCTGATTGCGGTGGCTAACCATGCGGCGGTTCTTGGCGCGCTCAACAATCGCCTTCTTGCGGCCCAAAGGCTCAATAAAGAAGGTTGCAGTGCCAGAATAAATGCGTTCAGGACAAAACTATTTATATCGCGTGGAACATAGTCGACGGTTTGCAGCAAGCCTGACTGAAAAAGACGAGGCACATCACTGGCAAGGACACCGAAGACCGTCAAGACTGAACTAATGAGTGCCACCGGCGCTGTAGAAGGCCGAGTGATGGCAATTCCGGTGATAAGCAACCCCGCGCAAACAACCGTGGCAGTGGCTGGAAGATCCGAATTTACAATCAGGTGAAGAATGCACGCTATAACCAGCAATGCAAATGCTAAACCTGCTGATTTTTCAAAAGTCGCATCTATGTTGTTGTCTTCTTCCCGGATGTAGAAAAGTATTGAGAATATCGCTGCAAGACCCACAATTAGCAGGGCACCAGATATTCCCGCATTGTTGCCGCCCGGCATGGCTGCAATCCCTGTCCAGATGCTCGATGCAACAAAACCGGCAATTGCCAGCCAACGCCAGTCCCTAAAATGCGCGATGCCCAGCACCGCGGCGGTTACAACCAGCACATGGAGTGCAAGGGCCAAAGTATTGGGATCATTTGAACTCACAAGCAGTGGCGTGCCATAGGCTCCAAGCACCCCAATTGCTGCGAGGATCGGCCCATGTATGGTCGACAGAACAAGTGCACCGATTCCGACAAGGGTGAGAGCTATAAAGGCTGTTCCGGGGCCGATAAAGCCGTAAAGCCCGTGTGCAGCATAGAGCGCGCCGAATGCACCACATGCACCCGCACCTGTCAGAATTCCTGGAACATCTGCGTTTTGATAGACCGGGAGCCCAAAGTCGCGATCGCTTCTTCTGAGCCATTCTCCTGCTGCCAATATGAGAGCTGATAATAGTAGGCCAATGATTACTCGGGGGCCGGGGCCAAGGTAGCCTGCTTCAATGGAATGACGGACAAGAAACACTATTCCGAGAGCGAGCGTAAACCCTCCGAGCAGTACGCTCCAACGTCCACCGAGCATGCTTTCCAAATCAAGTTGTGGAAGACCGGATCGGATTGGTTGATCTTCCTTGGGCGCTTCATTCTGATTTGCTGAGCGGCTGACATCCCATGGTCCGCTCGGTGTTTCATCACGGGCTGCTTCGGGAAGTTCATCGCGGGGTTCTTCTTCTTGATCGGATGTTTCTTTTTCTTCGATCTCCAAAGCTTCTGATGATGTTTCTTCAGTTGGGGCTTGTTCACTGACCGTATCCGATGGTGCATCTTCGGCGACTACTTTCGAAGAAGGTGCATTCCCGGATGACAATTCATCTATTTTCTCTTCCAGCAGCCCAAGGCGGTAAGAAAGGGTGTTTGCAAGCTCAGTCTGGTTTTTGGCGAGCCTTCTGGTTCTGACAAACGCGACAATTGACAATACGGAAATGATGATTGGTGCAAGAACCAAGATCAGAAAAAGAAATTCGTAGAATTCATACATAGCGCCATTCCCCTGAAACGAATCATCGGCGACCAGGATCAATTGGGCACATTCTTATCATAAACGACAGCTGACATCCTCATGGCAAACTCACAAGCTGTGGAACAAACGTGAAATGGAAAAAGCTTACTAAATTAGGAAATTAGCTTATGTTGATGTGGAGCTGTGTTGGAATGCAGGTCAAGTGTAATAGTGAGTGCGGAGTGGAGCAGATGAAAATTTCCAGACCAAGACATTTCAAAAGCCAGGTCATCCGCCTTTTTAGCATGCTGCTTCTGACATTTTCACTTGCTGCCAATTCGATGTTTTCTGGCGCTGATGCGTCTGAGCGGCATATTGGGTATTATTATCCAGAAATCACTTCGGAGGAATCGTATCAGGCACCATTGCCAGTGCTGCCCGGTGTCAGCCGGCTTTCTCGTGTTGGATTTGTGACTGAATTGGATCAGCGTCAAAAGAAGAAGCCCTATCCACCAACCCATCATATGTACGCCAAGGGTGGTAATGCCGAAAAACTTATTATTGTTTCCACCGAGACCGGTCGATACGACACACTATTCAAGATGCGGGGATTGTTGGCATCGATGACGGCAGATGCGCGCACATCACCGCTTTTTCAGAAGCTGGGACATGTTGAGCAATTGAACTTTTTTGATCTTTTGAAAATGGCCGGCTTCTCGGAACTGGTAGTAACAAACGGCCACAAGCTCGCGCATCGCGTTGTTTTTCAATAGTTTTTGACGGACATATAAATGCTCATAATTTTGCAGTTGAAAGTAGTTTAAATCTAAACTATATATGGTTTAATATTAAACTAATGGAGGTTTAGAATGAGTGCTGATGTGAACGAAGCCAAAGCGAGTCAAGGCAGACGAAACTTTTTGAAGATAATTGGCGGAGGTGTCATCGTTGCAGCATCTGCCGGTGGTTTGTTTGCTGCATCGCGAACTCCCACCAAGGCGATTGAGCCATGGAAACTGGCGCTTGGAGCAAAACCTGACTTTGATCCTCGTCGCTATGTTCTTTCCCATGCCATTCTTGCGCCCAATCCGCATAATCGCCAGCCGTGGCAGGTAGATCTGGAAGAAGAGAACGTGATGACGCTCTATTGCGATTTGGATCGCAGGTTACCGTATACGGACCCGTTTGATCGGCAGATTACGATAGGCCTTGGTTGTTTTCTGGAACTTGCGGATATTGCCGCAAAGGAAATCGGACTGAAGGCTGAGATCGAAATGTTTCCAGCGGGAGAGGGGGTACCGCGCCTTGATGACCGTCCAGTAGCTCGAATAGAGTTGAAGAAGGATGACGTAGAGCCGGACCCATTGTTTGCCCATATTTATGACAGGCGCTCAAACAAAGACCCCTACGAACTGGGCAAATCCGTCAGTGCAGAGAATGCCTCGCTCATTGTCGCTGAAGTTGTTGGAGGTGCAATCGGTGGAGACATCACAGACGAAAATGTTGCAGCGGAGCTTAGGAAAATCGCATGGAACGCAATGGAAACAGAATTGCGAACCTATCGCACCGCCAAAGAGAGCATAGATCTGCTTCGTATCGGCAAAGCGGAAATTGAAGAAAACCCCGACGGTATTGATCTTGGTGGCGCTTTTTTCGAAGTTGCGGATGCGCTCGGGTTCATGAACCGGGACGAGTTTCTGGATACGTCGACCACAGCTTTCCAGCAGCAGATGGCAGCGGTAAAAGAGCCTTTTGGCACTGCAAACGGCTTTGTGTTCGTTAAAACTGAAGGGAACTTCCGTCGCGACCAGATCGCAGCCGGCCGAAGCTATGTTCGGATGAATTTGAAGGCTACCGAGCTTGGAATTGCAATGCAGCCTTGGTCACAAGCCTTACAGGAGTTTGAGGAAGTTGCGCCGCAATACAAGCAAATCCGAAAGGTGCTGCAGGTTGAGGAAGGTGAAACATTACAGATGTTTGCCCGGATCGGATATGGTAAGAAGCCTGAGCCGAGCCCTCGTTGGGCCTATGAAACACGCCTTGTGAACAGCTAAGACCGCATGACTGAAAAGATGACCAACCTTTCGCCGGAGCAGCAGGTTTACTTCCGGTTCTTCAACGAAGTGGGCATCATCAATCAGTTATCGTCAACGAGGGCCGAAAGGAACCTGCCGCATGGCTTGACCATGTCGCAGTATTCGGTCCTCAATCATTTTGTTCGTGGTTTGCCGCCAAAATCTCCTCTTGAGCTTGCCAATGCATTTCAGGTGACAAAAGGTGCGATGACCAACACGTTGAAGCAACTCCACAAGAAGGGTTTCGTAGAAATTCGTCCGCATGAAGTGGATGGTCGCTCCAAAATTGTGTCGATCTCAGAAGCCGGGAGATCGGCGCACCAAGATGCGCTTCAGGTTCTGGGAGCCGCGTTTGCTGACTTTATTAAGTCCTTCGAACCACAGGAGCTTGCTGATCTCATTCCAATGCTAGAGAAGGTGCGCATCTGGTTGGATGAGAACCGATAAGTTCATTTGGCGTTGCTTCTCAATCTGTGTGGTCCATTTTTCAATTTGCCCATTCCCTCCGGGCCGTAAATGCAGAAAGGATCGTGACCACGACTCTCGCGGTTGTGGCCTCTCGAAAAATATTCCTGCTGCAGATAAGGGGCATTATGCTTCGAACATTTTGAACTTGTGACCCTCACTGCAAAGGGGTTTGAGAATGTCGGTAACCAATTTCAGCGACAAATAGGGAGGCGTTGATCACTTGAAATATCGAGGAAAGTTCTGAAAATTTTCCAGAATTTCTTTCCTTGCAATATTTGAACGC
>JAAUYH010020166.1_pt1 | contig 28098 bp, 16 predicted proteins | sample 7278061 | NCBI WGS metagenome assembly JAAUYH01 (sample SAMN14350203, study PRJNA611818) | marine sediment metagenome | isolation source: surface marine sediment (0.6m) | place: French Polynesia: Moorea | collected 2018-08
ATCGGATTTTCAAGCCTCATACCATCCGAAGAAGTCTACTTATCACTTAAGAGTACTAAAATTCTATCATTCTATTTTACTTTCCAGGAAATATAAGAAACATCTGTCTACTCCAAGAAATGATTAGATTTGAAAATCGTGTTACCCACAGCCGATTTTTCCTGAATGCTGTGTAAGAAGGTCAATCCGGCGTTTCTATAAGCTTTTGCTATCGACTGTTGGAAGAAGAAGTGATGCTCATTGTCATCATTTTCAGAAATAAAATACTAAACTAAATAACAATTGAAACTTTAGCCACAGAATTAATTTTTGGCAAAAATGAAGAAGTGTCCCATCGAGCCCCCTCTGGAAATATGAAACCAGAAGCAGAAAACATTTGAATTATTTCGTGTTTTGATTCACGCGTTTTGTACGAAAGGAACAACGAATTAATTTCTCGCTGTTAATTTCAATCAAATAACCCCAAACATCATGAGAGCAATGAAAGTCGACTAGAATTGGGCCCGTAGAATGTAAATCGAAGCCATGATATAGTTTACCTGTTCGCAAAAAAAGAGATATTTAGAATGAATGGGTTAGAAAGGAAAAAATGCGGGACAACGCTGCCAAATTGGGAAATGAATCTAGAATGAGAGCCCCTCGTTTGCAGAGATGCAGTTTGCAGAAGAAAGTAGGATTCACGCGTTATGATAACGAAACTGCCGAGTGTCTGGGAGAAACGGGGAGATGAGTGGGCAAAGAGAAAGGCGAGAATTTGATTGGCTGGAAAAGAGAAACGAAATAAACGAGAAGGGAGAGAAATTGGCGTAACTGCGCAAAAAGCAAGGGCTAAAAAATTAGGGAAAATTAGGGAAGCGAGTTGAAGTACAAATAACGGATAAGGTTTGAGCACACAAGCAACTGCAGTGGGGTACACATGAAACAACGGCAGATCAGTAATACGAAGTGGGAAAGTGCAGAGATGCGGTGAGAACGAAAAGACGGCGATGAAGCGCGAAGATCGAGGAGTACGATGACGAAAAGGGACATAGAACAGACGGGAGGGGTTTGTTGGATTTGAGGTGTAAATAATGGAGGCGGCAGGCTATGCCAGATGCTCCACGATGCTTACAGAAGTCTAGGCACACACGATATCGCGATACCCCGCCCCGCCGTTCTACAAATGCGCACCCGCCAGCTCTCGTACCACCACTACCGACCTCAACAACGACTGCCACCATTACCGCCACATCGTATACTGCCACCACCCTGAGCCGTACCGTGTCACCTACGCTACCGCCGCCATGACCGCGACCAAACGTTCCAAGGGCGACCCTTCACCTATCCACCGAACCGTACGTCAACATACACACACTCGCACACACTCGCACTGCGTTCACGCTTACTAACTCGCGCCTGTCGTATCGTATCACCTGGTGAACAGACTGTCGATCTCGGAAAGTTGCGCAAGACGAGCTTGAAGCGCTACAAGAAGCACTTTAAGCTGGACTGCAAGGCAGACTCGAAGACCGACCTGTACGTTGATGTTGCGCCTCGGGTTGCAGCGTCCTACCTCGCATCGCGACGCGATTACTGACATAGCGCCTGTTCCGCACCCCTGTTTTTCTGTTGTCTCACTCATTGCTTCTTGCCATGAACCGGTTGGAACATGCGAAACAATCACGCAGTGTCGAAGTGGTCATGCGTCATTTCGCCTCGATGCCCGTGCGCGAGGCGGACGTTGCACTGGAGTTCCACAACTTTGCGCGCACGGTGCGCGGCCGGCGCACGATGGGCGGTGACACGCTAGCAAGTGCTGGTGTGGCGCATCAAACGGCGGTGGCAGCGAACGACGGCGCAGGCGCGAGATAACAGCGCATCTTCCACGTTCGCGAAGATACTATCTATTCACACACACACACTGCACTCACCTGAGAGGCGCTAGGACTGCTTACCATATAGTAAACGAAGACGGCACAGTCTAGTCGCCGGAATGTAACACAGGACGCGAGTGGAGAAAGTGCAGGCAAATTTACTCGACAGTACGTACGAATGACATCTCGGATGAGATTGTCATACTGAGGCGGCAGTAATCGCGTTGCTTTGGCTCACCCGTCGGCGACACGTCGATATAAGCAAGAAATGACGATGACAAGTCCTCCTCTCTTCCTACCTTCCACTCCGCCCTATCCACTACTAGTTGTAGACAACTTCGCCTCCCTCTCCGCTCGCAACGCACCGAACGGATCGGCGACTCCGCGCCACCTCGCCACGCGCTCCACCTCGTCCATCACATCCACGATTTTCACCTTGGAACAGTCGATGGTTTGCTCATACCCGTCCACTTTGCGATCATGTCGTCGTCAGCATCGCGCACGTTTGCGGCGGTGATTCCCATGTAACGTACCGTAGTCGAGCGAGATTCGCGCGCTGCCGTACGACTCGGTGGGCACCAGCTCCACCTTGAGGTCGGAGTTGGCCTTGCGCACTGCGGCCGTGCGCACACGGCTCAGGAACTCCCTGCGCACGCGTTAGCGACAGTAGCGCGGGACGCGGCGTGGACACGTACCGTGCGGTGGTGGAGCTCCCGTCGTATGGGTTGTACTCCACGCGCACCCGCTTCAGCGTGCGGAACAGCACACTTGCCTTGCGCCCCGCCGCGAGCGAACGTACCAACTGACCCATGGCGGTGTGCTGCTGTGCAGAGCGTGGGTGATGCAGGTGGAACAGTACCACGGCGCGTTCCGCACGTGTCCTAGCTGGCATAGAATTTTTGTCGCACTCGGCCTCTGTTTAGTGCGGGCGTGTAACCTGATCTGCACCTGCTGCTTGCTGGCCGACTCTGCCCCCGTTTCGTCGCCGTGCATGTGCTGCGTGCTCATTACATGTCGAGTGCTGTGCGGCATGTTGTGATGCGTGATTAATGTGTGCGTGTAGATGTGTAGTGTACAGTACACGGGCGGAACTTGGGTGAAATGTAATGGGCTTTGAATTCTATAGCTTGTGCTGTGCGTGAGTAATGTTCCCGAGGTGAAGCGGGAGTGTGTTGCAGATAGTGTACTTCAAACGAATTAGAACATGAACTACTTTATCAGGCGTACATCTCGCGCAGGTGGAAATCGAATCTGGTGGGCGCTGTTTGGGACAAGCGAAGAATCGGAACGCGGACATGTTCCTACGATACACGAATTGGGTGCGTTGAGATGACACGGAGACGACCCACGACACACATTATAGAATACCCCTCGATGGTATTCCACTGCGCATGACGCGATGCCGAAATTCGCAAACCAGCCACCTCAAATTCGCGTACCTGACTCGTCGCAGTGCAGCACATTCTTGTCGCGTTGGCCCGAGCGTACATGTGTCTGTATTCGCGACTGCATACATTGCAGCTTTGCAATTTCCCGGCCTTGTATGGCCACGCCGCGAACAATCTCGACCGCTGCGACACGGGAGCGGCGCGATGCAGTCGCCGCGTACTGCGTGCTCCTCGGCGTCATCGCCGTCACACACACATGGGTCAACGCGCGCCAGCCCGCCGCATACATGGACGAGCTGTACCACGTGCCGCAGGCCGCCTCGTTCTGCGCTGGAAACACCACGTACTCGCGGCACATCACCACCCCGCCCGCGCCATACCTCTTCTCCGCCCTGCTGAGCCGCCTCACCGGATGTAGCGTGCGACCACTGCGGTTGCACTCCGCGTTGGCCGCCTTCACGACACTGCCCCTACTAGCACGCATCACAAAGTCACACCGCCTCGCGCTCGTCGTCGCCACCCACCCGCCGCTGCTGTTCTTCTCCGCGCTGTACTACACCGACACCTTCGGCCTCGTCGCCATCCTCGCGTGCTGGGCGCTCGCGCTACGCCAGCGCCATGTGTATGCCGCGACCGTCGCAATCATCGCCGCCGCGTGTCGCCAAACCTACGCCGTGTGGCACGCCCTCATCGCAGCGCTGTCCCTGTTATCCGCGATTCGACACGGCACGGCCATACTTCCCGTTGTGCTACCCCATGCCACCGTCGGGCTGCTGTACGTCGCGCTGTTCGTGTATAACGGGTTCCAGGTTGCGATTGGTGATCAGGCGAACCACGCTGTCGCCCTCCACGCCGCCCAGCTCTGCTACTACGTCGCGTATTGCGCCGCCTTCGCGGCGCCCCTGTTCACACGCTTTTTCCGTGTACCCAAACTCATCCCGCTCATGCTGTCGCTAGCACTGGCTGTAATCGCCGTCGCGCACACGGGCGACAGGACACACCCCTTCGTACTCGCGGATAATCGCCACTTCGTGTTTTACCTCTACCGGAAGATTCTGCTGCGTGGCGCGTGGACGCGTTTCGCCATCGCGCCGCTGTACGCACTGGCGGCGCTGCTCCCGTTCGAGTTCGACGCAAGGAAATCCACGCCGTTGTGGCGCTGCAGCGAGAGCATGTGGTACAACGTGAAGCAGGCCGCCGTGCTCGCCACCGTAGCCGTCACCGTCGTGCTCTCGCCCCTGCTGGAGCCGCGCTACTTCATCCCTGGCTTCGTGATGGCGATCGCCCTGTTCCTGCAGCGCCACAGGCAGGCGTGCACCTGGCGCGTGTGTGGAGCGATGGTTGCGTTTAACTTGTTGCTTCACTTCGGCCTCGTGTTCGTCTTCGCGGAGCGGCCGTTTGCCAGGCCACCCGACGCGCACATGCCCACGGACTTGTCGCCCGGCCGGTTCATGCTGTAGCGCGGCGGGTGCGATGGACCTGCTCGCGCCTGCTCATAAGCGCATTTGCAGATCCACTCGGTACTTTGGTGGCGTTGCCGTTGGATGCACATTGATCGGAATCCGCTCATTCAGGTTGTCAATCACGCATCGCTGTGTTGCGCAAACAGGCGTGGTAACACCCAGTTTGTCGCCTGTAAATTTGTGGCACCCACTTAGCGGAAGTTGGCGCTGTCATAATTAAATCGGCTTACCCAATTTCGCATCTGCGTTGGCGTTAGCTGCTCTTTCTCGAACAATCTACATTTCCGCCGCAGACGCGATATGGCATTCGACCAGAGTGAAGACACTGCCGTTGGCTCGCAGCCGCTCGACGACGCGATGCAGAGCACGTCCGATTCGGAAGAGGACGTCGGAGAGCCCACGGTGGCGAATAAGTTCGCGGCGTTCTTGGCGACGGGCGACACGAACGACGACGACGAGGAAGAGCAGGAGCCAGTGGTGGGCAATCAGTTCGACTTGTTGCTGGGAAATGAGAACGAGGATGAGGACGAAGACGAAGACGAGGAGGAAGTGCAGCCCGTGCGCGAGCCGAGCCTCGAACCAGCGAAAAAGACGGCGACAAGAAAGAAGCAGAAAAAGCGGAAACGCAAGGGCAAGCAGAAAAAGGAGGCGGAGGCGGATGAGAAGGACTGGGCGGCGTTGAAGGAAGTTGGAGGGGATGACGAGGAGCAGCAAGGTGGGTCTATACCGGAGGAGTTGTTTGCGTCGATGGACGACGAGGAGTTGCGTGCGAGTGCGCAGGAAATATTCGACGGTGTGTACGCGGCATACCTGGAGAAGAAGGCCGAGCAGGAGCGCACGATTGGCGAGTACGTCAGTGTTCTGGGCGCGTCGCTGAAGGCTATCACCGTGGACTCGCGCCTGTTGTCGGCGGACTCCGAGCTGAAGAAGCTGTTCGGCGCGCGCGTCGTCGAGGCGGAGCGGCGCAACGAGGAGGCGGAGATGGCTGCGTCCAGTGGGCGCAAGCGGCGCGGGCGGCGCGCGCACGCCGGCGTGCGCACGAGGAAGAACAGCCTGGTCACGCCGCGCGAGGGCTGGATTCCGAAGGCGCCCGGACTGTGCATGGTGCTGGACACGAACGATGACGTGTTGATGAAGCATGGCGTCAAGTACTTCCGCTATGAGTATGAGGGCGTGTACGCGAAAATGCAGCAGGAATATCGTATTGCCGTGTCCACATTCGACATCAACAACATCGTGGCGCTGGTTTCCAGATTCCCCTGTCATGTTGATGGGCTTCTGCAGCTGGCGGAAGTGTTCCGTTCGATGGGCGAGTTGGACCGTGCGGCGGAACACATCGAGCGTGCGTTGTGCGTGCTGGAATCGGCGTGGACGGCGGGGTTCCGGCCTTGGAACGGTGAATGTAGGTTGCGTTTTGAAGTGGCGGAAAATAAGTCGTTGTATGTGGGACTCAGCAGATACGCCCAATTGTTGACGAGAAGAGGACTGCATCGAACGGCGCTGGAGATTTCGAAGTTGGTCCTTGGATTTGATCCCGACAATGACCCCATGGGCATATTGATGGTCATGGACTCGTTGGCGATATTGGCTGATGAAAACAAATGGGTGTGGGAGATGAATGAGTCGTTCGAGATTGTGCCGTTGATGCATTTCCCCAACTTTACGATGAGTGCGGCGTTGGCCATGTTCAACATGCAGAATGTGACGTCGAGTGGAAAGAAGGGAAAGAAAGCTAAGAAGGCGCAAGAGGAAATGCCAAAAGCATGGAATGAAATTGATGCGTGCAAGTTGTTGACAGATGCGTTGTTGACGTTTCCAATGATATTGCGGCCGTTGTTGACGGCGACGAAGGACAGTGGGGGCGTGTGGAGCTCGCATAAGATGTTTGGTGAGGGTGAGGGGTACGGCGTGTTGAATCGAATAGCACGGATTTATGCGGCTAGAGCGCATTTGTTGTGGACGGCGCCGAAAGCGAAGGCGTTGTTGCACAGAGCGGCGGAGGCAGCCACCCGTGCTAGACCGGAACAAGTGAAGGCGGGAAAGGAAAGAAGGACGCTAGCGGAGAATTGGTTTGTAGAGAAGGGTTTGTATAGAACCTTGCAAGTAGCCGACTTTGCGGAAGGCGGACCGGAATTGAATACGGAAGTCATGGCGCCGGAGAATAACGTGCCAGTGGGTGCGCCCGAAGTAAGGAATGTGGGCGCGGCGGAAGCGATTCGTGAGTTTGTCCACTCATTATTGCCATGGCGTGATACAGACGACGCGGCAGCGGCTGCGGCCGCTGCTGGGCAGGGTGACATGGCGGCGGCGCTTCTGAACTTGAGAGGTGATGGTAATGGAGGTGAGGGCCAGGGTGATGATGATGCTCAGAGATAGGACATACTGTAGTTGGGTGGTAACTAAAATTTGAGGTTTGCACTCAGCTAGGAAGAAGTATTACCACAAAGTAGGGTCTAGGTTCAAATGTTTCATACGGACTGTTCTCCTCGTGATTTCCAAGATTACCTTTCTGGCGTTGAAAGAGGATTATGAGTTCTCGGTCTTGTATCGACATTCACTGCGCGAATGAGTCGCCGCATTGGCAAGAAGCATTGCACTGAATCGACTTTTGGAGATGAGCGGAGAAATGGAAAGCGTCCCCGCATTAAGTTATCGTTCTTCGGCACACTTCTGCTCGACATAGTGGCGCATATCGTGCGCTTCATGCAACATGGAACTGAAAAACGAACAGCGGCCGATAAAGTAGACCTACTTTTAGCTGGCGTTTGGGGTAACCTTGCTTTTGTGAATTGGACGCACGAGTTTCATTATGTTTCGAATCGGCACAGTTCCCCTCGAAATGTGCCAGGCGTCAAGAAGCCAAGAAGGTCAATGGGTTATATGTCTCGACTGGTGGAGACGCAGAACTCGATTTGTTGAGCGAATTCATTGCCACCACAAGTCGAGACACCTTATGTGCTTGGGCAACTGAGTCAGAAGCCCAAGCATCGCTTAGTTCTGTATCTACAGCGATATAGCAAAGTGGAGCAAGGATGACTCTCTTGGTCCGTCAATCTAACTCAGCATGTGAATATCTTCTCATCGTTCTTGAGTTGTGAATTGTAGTTATATGTTGTGTAATACAATTTCTGTTCCACATTAACCACGAAGTTTTTCTCAGTGAATAGAGTGAAATATACAATTCAAGTTGCCTAAATCTACAATTCAGTTGCCATATCTCTATTTCACGTAGCTAGATATCTTTGTGGAGCAATTGCATAAAGGAGTCATAATAAACGAACATATTCACTCATTCAAGCTGCCAAAGGAAGAACATGCTCAACAGAACCGAATGACCGAAAAAAGCGAAGACGAAATCTAAACAGAATCACCTCCGAAATCGGCGGAGCAAATCCAAAATCAAAGTAGTGCGCTGCATCGCCTGGTTTTTAAGGCTTTCGTACTTAGCAAGGGGCATAAAAAACACAAAACGAAAGATAAAAAATCAAGAGGAATTAAAAACGATTGGCAGTACGGTATGTGGATGAATAGGTCGACTGGTTTAGTTGAAATGCTACGCAAAATAAGTAAAGTTGTTAAAAAGTTCTCCGATAATACCGAAGAACAGAATTTCTAAGATGAAGATCAGTCAAAGCGGGCATTTAAGGATGCTCGAATTGCGCTCTATCCATAGGGAACAAGTCGAACGCACCGGGGCGTTCTTCAATTAAAGAATTTTAGCCTCGCCTTTGCTCCTTCAAAAAATTCATACAAAGCTTGCTTCGAAGACACTAATCAAATGCTACAAACGTGGACGGCAAAAAAAAGCTGATGAAATCAAACATTTAAAACTGGTGGCGATTATTCAACTGATGAAGTAGCTTGGTATATGGCGGAAAACTCCCAAAAATTATGCGGTACAGCGCAAAAATCCAGCATTTGTAAGTTATATTTCCTTGGCGAACGAGGTGAGCGATCACCTCTCCGAATTCAAGCTATTCACATAGACGAATCGTTCACAAGTTCTAAATTCTGAAATCTCAAATAAAGTCATTCTTGGTGATCAGCCTCTGATACTGAATTACCATTCAAATTCAAGAACTCAAAACCTTTTCTTCATCAAATGCTTCACAATATGTCAAGAAAATATTCATACAAATCAAGAGCATGCCAGATGAATTGTCTAATACTTAGAATATTTTACCAACGTTCTCAAAGTGAATAGGTTATTTATTCGAGTTAGATTTTCGATTGCCCAATTCTCGCGAACTATGTTTGAAAATAATTCTCTCAATGTTCTGAGTTCTACATAATCACATCGAATTTTTACTAGAATTCATTTTTAGTCTGCGCGAAAGCTGCATTTTAAAATTGAATATGCCCAGAATTTGCTCCGCTGACTCAATGTACAGCCAGATCTTGATAACATCTGCTTTACCTAATTTCTGCTTTCTAATTTTTCAGCCCGTGCCCGGCGAGACTATGCGAGTCCACCTGTTGCTCTTCAGAATTGTCAGATGTGTTTCTAGATGGCTTGCATAATATTTAGAGTTGTATTTTTTCTTCATTAAACTGGCATCGGCCTTCTTTCGCCTGTACTTTGACATTTTCTATTTTGTATGACGAGCAGTGGATAATATTAGTGTCTTGTATTGTGTTTTTATTTGAAGGATATTTAACTATAACAGAATCAAAAGTGTTCGGATGTCATGATTTGACAAAGAGTTACGATGCAAGTTTTTTGCCTCACAGGTCACGTCCTTTGATTTCTTGTAAACCTATCTATTTGCTGATCGTCATTGTATGCAGGCGTATTCAATTATATTCCTTCTAGTTCTAGACAAACAGTACATTGCTTAAATTTGTACATCTCACAATCATATCAAACGTTAAGTTCTATACTGTTTCGCTGTTACACGTGGCACCAAGATTTTATTGCGGTCTGATCATAGAAGCAGGTATAACTGCGTTTTCTTTTCTGATAAGACGGCATATTCTTTATACAATTGTACGTTAAAGTGTATTCTGCTCCGGAAATAGATCTAAATCAGAGCAAAAGCAATTTCTTCATGTCATAGAGTGAAAGTAAAAAGAGGATATTGTTTTGGTGAAGATAATAGCAAGCGTGTTTTACTGAATGGTCATGGCTTGTGATGACAAGAACTAAAATGTGAACTATGCTGCACGTGCTTGATAATGCTGTGTCAGTTTATTTTGCGTTTGATCGTCCCATGCGCTTAAAAATGAAGTCTCCAGTCTCGTGTGCACTTGATTGTTCTTGTATGGAGCCAATGTTTCGTGTTTGTTATACTTTGTGATGTCTCGCTACTAGACTCGTAAGGAACATTCTACTGGTGTGCTGTGTTCCGCACATAGTCTTACGGTTGCAAAGATAAGTCCTACTCAATTCACTTTAATACATATTCAGTGTAGCTAGAACGTCTTATTCTTGATGTATTCGTTACAGATCTAGCATTTTATGCTCAATAAATGACTTGAAACTTCCATTGTGAGAGGTATCTGTTTTTAATTCAACCAACGTATCTGCAATCAGGAAAGAAGTGTTCATCCGCCTCAGTCAAGCCTGCTCGGTGGAATTTTTGGAGCTCCGGAAAGGTATACCTGCATACTCACCCAGGTAATGCCAAAGAACAATTTTAATGCTTCCGGTTCCACTTCATTAGGACGGAGCTCACCTTGCTGGAACGTACACGGTATAGCTGTGGAGTTTGTTCGTATCTAAATAAATTACTAAACGAGTAGGCTCAATAAGAGGACTGATGTATTGAGTAGAAATAAAAGTGATTCCTTACTTTTTTCCTTGTGAACATAACAGGAATTGAAATTATTGCTCATTCACATAAACATTGTTGCTATAATTAAAGTCGTGCAAAAACAATCCAGAGAACTCTTCGTTATTGTAGTATTCCGTCAAAGCCGTTTTGGATGTTCAAGATGAGCACGCAAAAAATTGCAAGTACGGCCATTTAGAGCTGCAGTTTACAGTATTTCGTACATGTTCCTGGGGACAAAATGTTCCATTTTACAGTACTTCAAAGCCTGACATTCATGTAATTAAGAAGAAGAGGCGTTGAAGGTGATTTATCTCCAGACACAATTTTTTGAACACAATTTGATCAAGTGGAAAGAAAAGAATTTTCTGTTTCGAGAGAACTTGAGTTACACCATGCAACATGTTTGTGCGAATAACTGTCCTAAAATCATTAAGGTTCTGTTTATTCCAAATATAGAGCCTTGTACTAAGAACTACCGCAACGTGCTTCTATGCTCATCGATAGACGGAAAATTGTTCCAGATATTGATTGTAGACAGGATCTTTCGTTTAAATTTGATTTATAAGCACGTTATTATACTGAAAGTATAAAATTTCCGTAAGCGGACTCGTGAATAATATTATAGGGTCACTTTAAAAGCCTCGATTAGTGAAACGATTTTTTTCAATGTGGTACAAAAGGAAAAATGATGGGCTCATGCAAGTATTTCCGATGGCTGATGAATTCGTTCCTAGCTGAGTTCATTCACGTTACAAACACATATGCATTTCTGAGCGGAAAAAATTATGCATACCAACCTGAGAATTGACATTAATTAATTCTTTGACCCGATTTTGTCGCAGTACCTGCAGTGGCTTTGGTTGCAACTCGCTTAAGATTGCGGCGTGTAACAGCGGTTCGACAGGCCAAGCGTCTTCTACACGGTTGCATGAATCGCGGTAGAAGAACGACTACGTACAATATAGCGAAACCCGCGATGGAACAGTTCCTAGGGTTTCACCTAGTACAGGTGCCTGACGTACCTGTGGACAAAATCGAAAGAGTATCAATCAAATGGGGACTGGAGGACAAAATACTTTTGATACGCGAAATAGCAAACAATATAGTTGTAGAAATTGATAATCGATTGAACTTTACTAAAATAGGTTCCAAAGTATTATTTGACTATCAAATATTACATACGTAATAAATAAACTGAACTGAAAGCTCGAGAAAGGGAATTCAGTCGCACCTATCGTAGCAGCTATCTAAACATAGATGTAGAACAGTCCATCAATAGAAATCTTTTCAGCCGGACATAAGCGAATTGCAAAAATAAGGAGAATATGCAATATCTTTACTTGACAGTGATTATCGAACCTACGAGACCGCGGGCACTTCCAAACAAGATGAGCGTTCGCGACAGTGGATAATCTCAACCAGGCCAAGCGTACGCGACAGGAGCCATCTTATAGGATTATCATCCGATAGTACTGTAACAGATTTGCACATCGAAAAATGAATTGTCAAGGAACGGTGGATATCAAAACTGATATTATGGTGATACGACTAAAAATTAAGAATATGAAATGAGATACAGCTTTATATTGTGAATAATCACACCGCGGAACCAAGAGTAAAATTATTTATTTAATTCAAGCTTGTATTAGAGATGTTTAGCTTTCTAAATTGTGCTCTTAGCACGGATCTTCCACATTTCGGTCTACTGAAAAATCGCTAATAAATCAGAGGCACTTTAATAGTGTTGATGCAAACTTTGTCTTCTAAACCTTACCTGATAGACTGGTATTTAACCTTTATTAAGTATCCATGCTACTATTTTGCCTATTTTCTGACTTATACAGTAAATTTTTCCTTTATGGCTTTTCTGATACTATATCAGGCTGTTGATCTGTATCTATAACTTAAGAAGTCTCATTTAATCATTTTTTCGGCACTGCACGAAGGAACTGCTTGAATGATTCTGTGAAGTTTTTCATTATACCCTCTTAAATTTTGGCATATTCTTGAATATTTTTGAAGTACAAGAATAAGCGATTCCTTGGTAAATGTCCTGCTGAATTGAACGGATTTCGTGTATCATTGGGGTTTCCTAAATATTTCATATATTTTGGCAATGCTAGAGCAGTTGTAATCTTCAATGTGGGCACCTGTATGCACAATTGCCGCATATACCTGGAGAATCGAGTCGTGCTTCCCTTCAGTTTTCGTACAAGAAGCTTCTACCGAATCTATTCTTTGCAATATTTCTCCGAAATGTCTGCTACGGCTTGAATGAAAAGCCATTCTGCAAGTATTTGTACTAGAAAATAAATGAAGACGTCTATTTCGTATCATAATTCGAGTTAAATTCGCAACTGCATGGAAAAAATAGCGTGCTTCCTAGTTTTGTTCCGAAATCGGTCTTCCTGTGGATCAAAGGCCTTTAATCTGGGGTCAGCTGTTTCATGGCAGCATTGCATAATCTTGCAATAAGGATTCAATGGCCTGAGACCGCTTTTGGCACATTTCTCTCCCTAAAACGTTCCATCGGTGGTGACCGGAGCTCTCCTCGATCAGTGCTTCTTACGAAAATCGCCTGAAGAATCTTCAGATCTGAGTAGTACCGCAGAAGAAAGATTAATTTGTGTATACTTTTGAACCTGCTAGTGAAACACTAACCTCATATCGCAGATATGAACTTCTAAATTTGGAAGAATAGACTTCTAACCGAACGAGACTGATTTTTTTACAAAGATCAGTACCATCTATTGATGAAAATATCACAGATAAATTTGCACATGCTACTTTGTTGTATGGCTATAGAAGGGCATACAACTAATAAACTTACTATTTGAATCTCTGACAACCATTTGGCGAATGTCCGTTGCAAAGACAAATTAATTTGCCTATACAGTGGTTTATCTCTGAATATATTGGTCATTGCCATATGTTCATGAGAATGAGTTAGCTCGCATTAAGTGGTTTCTTCGGATTCTTTACGCAAGTTTGGCAAATTTTCGTCCACGCTATTGCCCAGACAAGTGGTCATCGGTAGGAATTTTTGAATACGTGTTGCCTTTTGTGTTGATAAATATCAATGTTTTAAACTATACGCTACATAATTAGCTAGATCTTTCTTTCAAGATTGAATTATAATCGACGATGTCCAAAAGCCCAGATATCAGAAAAATCAATTATTCAGGCCCCAAAATGTTCCGTAGCCTGCATGATTACGAATCAGAAGTACCTGGCATAACATTATTCGGCGTATGTTCGATCAGTTCAATATGAGATATATTATCTATAGAGATGTATCATAAAAAAGGCACATATTCGCGATTTTGTAAAAATTCCTTTACTTTAAGTTTTTAATTTGTCTTTGTGACCATAACATTTTGGGTTCCATTTCTTGTGTTATTGCCTAATAAATAAAGTTCTGACCATGCCTGATTTGCGCATCACCAAAACAGAGAAGGATCAATCTTCTCACTTTCTTCATGAATTTTCGCTGGACAAACATTTGTCAAATATTCGTATGTGAATATGTAAAATACGAGAACTCCGGGCTCTTGCCCGTTTACGGCTTGTGCGAGCTATTCTTTATCGCTGATGAAAGACGTTTTTACCTGTAGATCCTGGATTGGTTATAGCTTTATTCGGCCGATAACGTAATTCTTGTGGATCTACTTTAACTTTGATCTTATCACAGTAAAAGGCATAGTTGCATACATTCCTCCGTCATCCTTTCAGTTAGATAAGCAGGATTTACATCCCTCGATACCAGTAAGAAATACTGATTTGCACAAGCTAACGAATAGAGCCAAGGCCTACTACATACTGAGCCTTACCTATCTGGTCGACTTGTTTACTGTGAATTGTGCTTGACTCAAATTCGTCTAGACTGGAATGTTTGTCGCCCGGCGAAAATGACACTACACGCTACGAACTGTGTTTCCTTACACGAAATCTCGCATATCATGCCCACACACATGCAAGCTAAGTCTCGTAGTAATCCAAATATTTATTGTGAAACAAAATCTCGCAAGTGGATAACTTTTACTGTAGTGACGGGAACTGGTTTTACTAAGACTTAACGGAGGGTTCTGCTGCAGTGATACTATGCCGATGCCTTTTTCACCAACGCATATCACGAAAGATTTCGATCAAAAGCCAGTATACGAGTCTAAACCTGCTTGATGCACTGGCCGCAGATTAAATACTTTTGGTGCTCGAGTAGTATTTCTGCTTGAAAAGTATTGTCCCTCTGTTTTTGTTACAGGAAAATTTTCGATATGTTCATTTAGAGCCCGAAAACAGAATTGATCAGGTATACATGAGGATTCCACTACAAAAGCCACTATCCAAAGTCCGAAACATCGACGATCGACTTGTGTAGAAAGCTAATGAGGAAAATGGAGAAAATGGCGGAGGTGTAGGGATTGAATTTCGTTCCGCACTAAATATTTCCAATGTTTTGATTTATTTAGTGATCGGAATATATCATCGAAAGCTTGAAACGGCTACGGTTCAGATTGTTTCAATTAGTGAAATGGAAGCGAATACATGGAGCATGCCTGTAGAAATGATGAATCTACGTTTTAAATTTCCGTAAGCATCCTTATTTCCCCACTTGTCATAAAGCGTTTTCTAGAAAGTGATGAAATATCGCTTAACGACTGCTGTTCTCAATCCTCAGCTCTCAAACGTTTTGGAATGACTTGGGTTTGTGATTGAGGAGCAGATTACGAAAACGGCGCTGGAGTAACAAAAAGAATAATGATAATCGATCATCAGTTATCTGGTTGTATGCTTTCTGCTGTGGTAATAGGCTGGAAGATGATTTACGGAATCTAATGGAAGAAAACATGTCCATTTTTCTGTGAATTACAATCGATGCTTATCTGAAAACAAGAAAGCATGAAACAAAAATTTCAATGCGCTAATAAAGCAAATTTCAAGAAATAATCAGAAGATCTCAGAATACCAATCGAGGGAAACCGTTATTCTGGACGTTTCCGTATACTCTATTATGCTGTCGTGAAAAGATCAACATAGTAATGTTTCACTGCGTTCCTGACAAGAGTTAAAGAAAAGTGGACTATGGCATAATTCCCATTTTAAATAGAAATTTAAACGCTTCGGCTTTCGTTCTGGTAAGTTATACGTTAATTTCACGTTTCTGATTGAATATGCCGCAGCATTCTTTCTCTAAACGGTCTTTCCTGTTGATGGGCATACTAAAATATTCTGTATACTCCGGATTATAATGTGCATATAAAGGTTTGTTCCTTTTCGTGATCGAAGGAATGAATTTTGAGCTGTATTTAAGATCATTTCCAGTAACGCAGAAGCAAATGGTATACGGACATTGGGGATGAGCAGAATGAAACGAGTGTCTGAGTAATCGTTAACTGCTCATATTTTGCTTCATTTTTGCCTTCAAATCATTGATACTGAGCCACGAATGTCACAAGTTTGTACAGATTCTTCGTATCAATCTTTCATTTCGAGTGTGGGTACTTTCCGGGCTTCTATTCGTGTGGTCATACTTCTAAATGAATTATCTTAAATATCAAGTACAGCGGACTCAAAACTTGTATTACAAAAAAAATTTTACATTGTGCCTCAGTCACCTTTATTTTTCTGAGAATCAGAGATGGTAGCTTTAAATGAAAAAAGTTATTCAGCTAAATTAATTGAGTTTTTTTGGGAGCGCAGAATATCTGGTACTTTCTAATTCGATCGAGCATGCTGAAATTGTTTCACATACCACCAAAGACAGAAATTCAGGCAAGAAAAGCTTCATGGAGAGAACCGAGAATCAGTAAGGCAGTGCAAATGGATTAATACTGTATTCATCTATCATGAGAAAAGTTTTGCGTAAAGTAGCTGTTCAAATTAGATTTACTTCATTGATTCAATTCTCTTATCCAGAGCATTAGGCAGAAGGTATAATGATGCCTCGGAATGTTAGCCGGCAACTATTCTACGTCCATGATTTATTGTTTGCTATAGAAAGTAGATTCAACATTAAAAAGAGAATAGGCATCAGTCTCGAGAAAACTTGGGGAAGTTGCAGCAAATCGATACATCAAGACAACTATGTTATAGCTGTCCTAAATATCGGCAAACCGAAAAGGTCGATGGGCTGCATGTATCGACGAGTGGTGACACGACCTGCTGGTTTGATTCGACCTACTTGCAGTGTCACAACGAAGACGAATATCATCTCACAACCGCCCTCAAGTGCCTTTGAGATTTAGAGAGCCACTCGCTGTCGCATGGTGATATCTGTGGTAAGATCAATTTGTGTTAGTCGGGAAGAGGATGAAGGAGCTAACGAGAGGGAGATAGAGAAAGTAGTAGGTAGAAATTATGTTTTTGATAAAGTTTGTTCCTCAGAAGTGCTGAGTATTACTTTATTTATACTATCGATTAGAACTCACACAGGTAGACAAAGAACCATAAATGATTGAGCTGAATTGAAGAGGTCGATCTCGTGACTACTGTCTTCACACTCCCACCTTTTTAAACTGCCGCGTAGGCAGGTGTCTTAGCCGATGACTATGAAATCGCGTTTTGGCTGGTCGATCACTTCAGTTTCTTTTCTGCCACTAGTCCTGCAGAATATAAATTTGTACAACCAGATAGTTGTGTTTTGCCTGCATGGGCCCTTACGGTGTAGGCAGATGTCTTTGATAGACGCCAGAAACTCGCAGACCTAGGAGACAGCTGTAGTGAGGTCAGATCCACGGCCGAGCGGCATATCTTCGGAGAATAGAATGCGGCCGATGTAGGCAGTAGGATCGCAGGGATCGTCGCCGGGTTGCTGTTGTGCGCATCGACGGTGTAATGCCACGCCCTGTTGCTTATGCTTACCAACTCAACAGCATACTGCACCCGATTTCCATAGATTACGGCTGTATAATCCTTTCCAGTGTTGTAATACACATCATAACACAAGTAGCACTTCCTATCTTCATACCGTTATGCGTGTATGAAACACAATTTTTCCCCTTTTCCACCTTTTATTCAATTGCTTTCTTTTACTTTTCTAACCCTCTTATTTAGCATCTTTTTATGTTCTCCTATCAATTTCCCTTTCTTTATTTTCTATGTTTACTGATAGAAACGAACCGTCACCCATAGATGCAATTTAATCTAAACTTTCCATGATTTATCTTCAATCTTGGGCATTTAACAATCTCTCAATCGACACGATTTCCACGTGTACCATCTGTATTTTTACAGCTGCGTAAGCTTCGCCTACACTGTAATTCTACAGAAGCGGCTCCAGGCGGAGTGCCTGGGGGGGCACAGGCGTTCTGCCAGCAAGGTTCTTCTATTAGCATGGCTGCACACTGTCGACTAGCCGTTACTTCTGTAAGATTTGTATCATACCTATCTAGCAATATAAATACTACCTCGGCCACTGATGTTTCGGTAACCGATATACTATCCTGACCCGCCTCTTTTTGGTTTCCCTCAGTGTACGTAGTCGCCGACGTCATTGAAGGAGGGTGAGGAATAACGGTATAGAGTAACTGTGCAGTGCAGTTGGAGTAGGCAATAGAAACTGTCCGCGAATGTTTTATCAATGGAATGGAAAAATTTCCATAATTTCCAGCGGTACAGTTCGTACACTTGCATTTTCACTTCGGCACACGTATGAAGAGTTTGTTCAGTAAGTTGCGAGAATGAAAAGTCGCAGCAAGACAACGTGTCGTCGACATAGAAAACTACTAGACCAGTCAGCTGATCTCTCTTCCGTCTAAAAAATAAAGACATATCACCAGCAACTGTATGCATGCCCAAATTCGTGATCAAATGTTCGGCAAAGTTCACATGCCGGTAGTCACTACTGTCTGCTAGTCCGTAGAACGGCCGAAACAACTTCAGTACATATTTAGTAAGAGCTCGGAAATCCTTTTTAGTCCAAGATAAACTTCACATAGTAGCTTAATTGCAGATTGGAGATACGCTAAAGGGATATCTTCGGTCAGGACGTGAAATTCTATAATAGCAACGAGTGTTATCAATAATCGCACTGAACTCTGGCGGACATTGGTTGAATCGTGAATGGGATAGTGCTCCTCTGCATCACGGTGTCTATGAGCAGCAAATCGTGCCTTGAAGATTAATTTGCCTGTTTTCAGGTCTTTGATAGCAATTACGAACGAGCCAGAGGCGATATTCGATCCAAGTTGTATATCTTTTTTGAGAACGAGTTCCCATGTGCCACGTCGTACCAGATTTGCAATTTCTCGATTTCTAGCTCGATCAGCTTGCTCACATGTCATTCGACTCGGTTGTTTCTGTGGCGTCTCGCTTGACACGAGTGTTGCAAAGAGTGATCGCCTCTGATTGCAGCAATTGTTCAGATACCTTTGGATTCGAGGATGTTGAAATGCGTGAACTTGCTGCGAACGAGAAATCGAAGACTATGCAGTCTCCAGCAGATTACAAGATCGTGTTTGTCTGTACGCTCGAGGCCAGTCGCGTATCACCCGACTACCTGGCGACTGTATGTCCACGAATTGGAGTCATCTTCGAGAAAAATGCTGGCCGACGCCACATTGCTGAAGAACTTCATCAGCAACGCTCCAGTAATCAAGATTCCGAGTTCAGCGCACATAAAGGTAGACGCCAATGAGTTAGACCTCATTATGGATCGACTAGAACAGAAAATCGAACCGGTGAATGCCATAATCGAGCCTCTTCTGGTGCACGCCACAACGTTGGACCGCATTCAGGCTCCACTGGAACCGGAGCGCGAAAAGGTAAATGCGGAAATCGAGGCTCTTCAGAAAGAAAGAAGAAATCAAAAGTTCTGCTGTTGTTTAACAAGTAGGAGAGTTGTTTTCTGAGGTTGTTAATTCTTCTTGTTCGTAATGTAGTTCTCTACACTAGCAGGGAGTTGATGTTTATACTATTCCAAATGCGGTAGCTGGCATGCGACTTTGTATGGGTAGCCTGACTTCTCCAGGCAGGGCTCGTAGCCAGGTAGAGAGTAACGATCCTTCGTTGTCGATGATGCGGTATAGAGTGGCAGCTCTCGACTGGCAAGACAGGCGATGAACTGTGATGTAAGTTTTGAGTGTCACGTTTCGACACTACTTCCGGCTTTGTTCGTTTGTTAAAGCCTTTTTGTATGGTGTGGGCGCACGGTGAAAGTTCTTTTAGACATTTCAAGTTTTCTGTAATGTTCCAATTTTTTGAAGCAGTCGTGGGTTATACATCTTGTCAACGCATATCTACAGCAAAGGAACGTAGTGTAGGTGTTTTTGTCCATGCAATAGAAAGCTGCTAGGTTGAACGAATGTGCAAGCAAGACTATTTAGCTCGCATCATTAACCATGAAAAATGTCTGACGTAAGACAACGTGAGATTTTCAAAAGAACCTTCTTTATCTTCGCTGTCATCATAAACGTTTTATTCGGGCCTAAGATAGTAACGAAAGAACAACTCCACTGTTTTAGATTGGAACTAGAGTATAATTGTATTACCCATAGCCATATATCCGAGCACAAAAACTTTAGAAACAGGAATCAGTGAAATCGAATTATGATCGAGAAGTGATTGTTGAGAATTGTTGATTCTTGTTTAAATACTTAAAGAATCCTTCGGAAAATACTCACTCAGAAATACGACCGTGGTAGTAGCGTTGAAATTGCATCATGAAAATTAGTGCATTATCTTGTTAATGTTTATTTCAGCTCTTTATTAGTTACTGTTGGCAACTCGCCGGTGAGAAGAAGGAACGCGGACCGCAGACTGTTTCGGAGGAATCAGTCTACTTCGCGAACGACGCCACTTCTGGAAGTATGGAAGTCGGTGAGCGAGCACTAACGCCGGTGGTTCTGGACAGAAGATGTCCAGCGCATTTTGTTGTGTCCGCACTGCCTCCAGGATTAAACAGTAAGGAGGCAGTCCTATTGTACTAATTAGTGGACTTTGATAATTTTCTAACCAGGCATATAAGAGGCTAGGGTTTTCCCCAGCCAATCAGAGCGTCTGTACAATTTAGCCTAGTGGCTCAATTAATTTCCGGGGAGATCGGATAGTGGAAACGGTGTAGCAATGGTCCAGGAGTCGCGGGTTCAATTCCTTGTGGTGCATGTGTATGTTGGTAGGGGTGAAGGGATCGATCGGTCCTGATGGTACCTCCGACGGAAAATACAGGAAACTCCGTCAACGTCCAGATCAACACGAGACAAACCGAGATCTTCCCTACTAGCTGTGAGCTACGCCGTGACGGGTTCCCATGCCACAAGGTGTTCGGGAGCTCTATTTTTGCCGGTCCACTAGAACAGTAGATTTTAGCAAATAGCAAGGTAGTAGCGTAGCCTTCACAACAGTTACTATAACCTGTCTTTGGCTGGAGTGCAATGTCTCAACATATTATATACAGAGGGAATTTTATACAAATCGCTTGTACGATGATTCGTTGTGAAAACCTGGGAACAACGACATTGTATCTTTGGCGAACTACTTCCAACCAGAGTTGATTGCAACTTAATAGAATCGCAATTAATTGAAGTTAGCATTAATCGATATTTCCTTGGAATATGTTGCATATGATTCAAACGAAAATCTAAAAATGTAATCGGAAAATTAATTGTTTGACTACTAGGCACAACCAATTATTTTTAACGATGGCCCGTTCACGACATCTTTCGGCGAACAGTAATGAAAGTGCTCGGGCAAAATAGGAACAAAAAGTGCGTTGTTGAGCTTCCTTAGAATTTTTACGCACAAAAAGAAGTCATTCGCTAATCCATCTAACTTTACTAAAGCTGTGGCTCTTATATTCGAGGTAGAGGTAGAGGTGTAGGGTAGGAAAGGTAGAAAGGGGGTAGATGAGGTTGGAGAAGGTTGAGGGGGAGAGTGAAACGAAAGGTAGAGATAGAAAGGTAGGTAGATCGCGAAAAGTATATCGGAAGAAAGTTTACTTCGATGGGTATGTACTGATTACATAGACATCAGGAGTATAAGATGCATAAATCGTCATAGCACAAATCTCAGTAACGCCAAGTGAAGAAAGTAATCGTCCATCAATAGAAATTTAGAAAAACTAGAAACAGCCAAGTAATTTGATTGGCTGATTTAACCGCTACCAGTTTCACGCCATCGACATATCAGCGAAGAAAATAGTGCGTTGGTAGATTTTAACGAAATCGATTGCATCATTAGTGTCGAACTTAAGAAAGAGAACACGCTGTGCACTCTGCCTTTATCTCTCATCCCACTGCGAGAAATCCAGACAGGAAAAGACGGAGAGAAAAAATTTCGGTACTCATATTTATGCGAAGCACTTTTCGACATTTTTAAGTACTATGGTGTACTTTCCAAACCTTCAGAAATTTTAATGTGATGGGTAATTGTTTTTGAAAAAAATGGATTCGAATCTGATGGTAATTCTTCAGGTCGGACGCAATAGTGTCGTACACAAACATGATAACAGAGGTATAGATATAAAAATACCTAAGCGTAGGAGACAAGAAGTATAGTATTATTCAGCCTGCAGTACACGGGGTTGGAGTGGTAGTGTCTAGAAATCTGTGTTGGAGTTGGTTGTGCCGACCAGATTTCATAGAGTAGCGCCTGACAATTTAGTTGTAGCGTGGGAATAGTATTGCAGCCTTTCCATACTACTCACACTATAGTAAGAAATCTAAACTGTCTGAATTGTGGAACTAGACTAGAACCAATACAATAAAATATTAGCTACCAGCGTTACAGTGCATGAGTGGACTAATGCAGTACCTAGTACAGTCCACGTAGGCGCATAAATAATAGAAAAATACTAATAAAATTCAACAATGAACGTACTAAAATACAAATAATTTATTGAATTTTTCAAACCGGCATGACAAACAGGCATAAGCTTCATTTAGAAGCTATTAGAAGGATCGGTAAGGGCTCGTCATTGTCTTCATTCTTGAGAGACGTCGAGACTGTCATGTCCGAATTCAAGCCCAACTTACGCAATCGAGCCATATCATGCAAGTCATGAACTCTGCCGCCTGTACTAACGAATGTTACGCGTTGTTCATGTATGCATCAAATGTGTCATGGATTTAACGTGCTCTGTGAGACTTTGATTCAATTTTCGAAGACAGAAGGAGCTGAATGTCGATGATTGAAGCAAATCAGTTTCATTACCGACCACTTAGATATGAAAAGATGCTCTGAGATAGTAACAAGCCACATTGGAAGTACAGAGAACGAAGCTGAAAGCAAGGATATTATCGGAACTAAGTAATGAGGTAGCTCACTAGACTCATAGTATGTTTACTCGAACTCCGAAATAGTGGCTGGCGAGGACTTTGAAAACAGAGCTATAGAAATAGAAGAAGGAAGGAAGACGAATGTGAGTGAAAGATTAAAAAACGTACAAAGCACTCTGTTTTTCATCATCTTGCTATGATTATACCAGTAGAAAAGAGGCTAGCTTTGAGTACAAGAGCTTCAAAGAACAGTTTTATAAGAAGCAACGTTGGCTAAATAACTACTCAATTGGTTATGTAGACAAAAATTTATACTGGGATGAATGACGGAATTCGAGCGCATTTGGGTGATATGCAAGCAAGCTTTAGCTGATCTCTAAAAAAACACTACGCCTGTTGTATTTTAAGCACTCTTATTTCTTAGTTTAAATCATGAATATTGTAATTTGCATGCAGTAAAATACGCTATGTGTGGGAAAAAGCAGTAGAATTGTTATTCCCTGACTTGAGCAAGATGAAGAACTACAAGAATTTTTCGATTAACTAAAAACAAACGCGTTTTGAATGATTTCTCGTCGTGCTACCCATAGTTTATTCAAAATAAATCAATAGAATGCAACAGAAACGAAATACAGTGAATGGAAACAAATCTGATCAGAAGGCCTTTTATTTCTCAAAACTCTACTTAAATTGCCACTACCCAAAATTCTAGCTTTTCAATAGCACGGCACTGAAACACATGTACCTATAAATTTTGGCAGAAGGCGCATCACCAAAGAGAGCCAATCATTTGACTGAGTTTAACTCAAGACTTTTGACAATAAGTGTACATCTATGTGATAGCAGGCAAAAAATTCTAAGCCAGTGACAAACCAAGCATTGAACGTGCTCCGGTATCGATAAAACACAGAATTTAGAAAGGGGTAAAGAAATTCATGCAGAGAGAAAATATTGAACTTAAGGAATGAAACTGAATAACACAAAGATGCAAGAAATAGAAAACATAAGAAAGAATTGAAAGCAGAGAAAAAGCATCATGGTGAATTCGGAAAATTTTCTGGCTTATAGGCCACGATAGTCCCGCATTGGGATCGAAACAGATTAGAAATTTGTATGTCACTTAAAAGCAGTAACCAAAAACTCTCGAACGACCCATTTATTGTACGATATTACTCAGAATGTCAATAAACAAAACTAAGAAGCAAGCAAATTCTTAACGGCTGCAGAACTGCGTGGCAATCTGTTTGTGACCGAAACTCTTGAGGAAAGCATGGAATTGCAAGATGCAGTTTGCATCAAAGATAATCCTGATGTTAGTGAATTGTGTAAGAAACACTGCTAATTTATTGTAAATCGCAATCTGTAAGTTCACTGCAATCATAATCGGTAGGTAAAAGAATACGCGCAGTCACACAGTAGCGATTGATAATCACTATTCCAATATTTGCAATTCGATTGTCTCGTGCCTTTCATCGAAAAATTCAGATAAAGTAATCATGAACTTATTACGGAAGATCTAAAAAGATGTTATAAATTAATACCATGACTTTTCTTATTTTATACTTATCGGACATGTACGTAAACTTTTGGGATTTTGCTATTGAAAGCTAAGACGTTTTCGACTATCAAGGATATGTCATAATCATTATTTACATGTTATGCTGTATATTTACAAGTTATGTGTGTCGTTAGTACCATAACGATAATGGTACAGAAAATTTATCCGATCACTCCATTCACTATTTGTATTCCGGTGCATTGACTATACTTCTGTAAGCTAGGCATTAAAAATAATAAATTCAGTTATATCTTACTCAAATGATACTGGAATCATACATATTTAAGTCAATTGATTCTGAATTAAATTACGAATTAAGAGAGATTTTCTTTCTAAAATATCATGAATAATCTCAGTTTTGTCTTTGCAGAGAAAGACTATGAAGTTCGTAGTGACTACTTCGGTATACTAAAGCAGGAAACCGATAAAGATGTCTGAGGCTAGTATATCGGTTACCAGAACGTCATTTGCTGTCGCATTATATATATGTAGATGAGTATCATAGAGATGGCTCACTGTACAATCAAGTCATTATGATAGAAATATCTAGAACAGTCCCGGGTGCCCGGCGAAATCAAGACCCACAGTCATCTGTACGGGATAGGTTTTCATGACCGTAACGTTACGCGCGTACTCCGGTGATTACTGTAAGCAAGGTTAGTGGCCCCGACTAAAGCGTTGAAGTAGCCCGATTTCAATCACTGAAGAAGTAGGCGATGGCTAGACATAAAGAAAATCATCGAACGAAAAGTAAAAAGGACAGCCATTTAAAACCATAAAGGAAAGGTTATATAGAAAATAAATAAAAATAATAATAACTTATATGCTACAAAGAGTGTACAACGTCATAAATTGGAAAATGTCGAACCGTCAGAGATTGCAAACGCTGGATGCTTTCACAGAAACAAATTTAAACCAGGATTGAAAGGAATACGAAGATTTCTAGAATAAAAGCAATCTCGTTCTTGGAATAGATTGTTACTTAAATTTTTAGTCATAAGGTTTGACTCGAGTGAAATGTAGGCACGGTTCATTCAATTATCAAATAGCTCGCCAAATATCTGATGTTTAGCAATAATGAATTTTAGTCTCAGGAACAAGGTATATTTAATCGTTAATTTGGCATACCATCAGAGAACGGATGAAATTAAGCATACTGTTCCATCAACTGCACATGCATAAAAATTTCGGTATATTCTTGAGAGTCGTTGCTCTCGGAAATAACGGCAGCAAACTTGTTCGGAGGAGCCTGAAGTAAATGATTTCAACCTCTTCCAGTTTTGACTACACTGTGTAAATATTTGGAGTAAGTTTTTAGCACATTAAGCTCTAAAAAGGTTTGCATTAGCCTCTCTTGCAGAAAATAATTGTTCACTTTGAAAAATAAATCTTTTCGTCATAGTTTATACCTTCGGTTGCGCATTGATTTCGACAATCGAATGATTCTGTGCGCGTTATTGCTAATGAATATACCACAATCGCGTTGAAATGGATAGAACTCTTATCGAAATTTCCAAATTTCGTATGTCGAGGAATCTGGCCTGCGTTTGTGATGATCTACGTGATCACATATCACTATTATTTCATGTATGAAGTATAAGATAAGAGTAATGTCAATCACTACTCTACAGAAAGACCGATGAACTAAACAAAGTAACAGATTAGCTTTTTCCAGCTTGCTTCCTTTGGATGCCTTCCTATGAAATGAAGCTACTGCTAAGCTCATGATCTCGATACCCATAAAATCAAAAATACATCAAATCATTTTTTAAACAGAGAAAATTTTAGACTCAGGCCGGATAGCGATTTACGTCTCTTGCTGAATTGATTACTTCGAACGATAATTTAGCAAAGTCAAAGGATGCATGTGCAGCATAATGCACTATATCGCGACATATGTTGATCACTCGCACTTCCACCCACACTATGACAAAGGATCTCGAATAAGACCCGTTCTGCGAGCGCTTACTTTTATAAATAATTTGGCGAATTAAGGTGCTTTCATTCTTGTTTAGTTCATGATGGATGACCTTTTGCAGATATTCAACACGTTCCGTGTAGGTTTCACTTCTTTGGCAATTGTAGCCTAGAACAACATCAAGAGTTCTGCCTTAAATCGAACAGTTTGTTGTCCTTGTTTGTCTCCTACTTGACCCTACTTACAATTATTATCTGCGTTTGGCGTTCAAAGGATCTCCTGGTACAATCGTTTTCAATTAACTACTCTTTTTAGTGTTTTGACCATTCTGGGTTATTTTTCAGGCTGCTGTAATATCTTTGGTTTAATAAACATAAAGATTTTCCCAGAAAAAGACATGTAACTAATTATTCTCGGTTAAGGAGCACGTCTTATACGTGCAATCACTAGCCTTCTTCGACTTGTTCTAAAAATAACGGCTCGTCCAGTCTGCAATGAAAATCAGAGCATGCAGTTTCAGAATTGCACAGCACTGTACAGCAGAGTTGAGTTAGAATGCATTTTTCTGTAACGATACGCGGATTTAAGTCCATAGGTATGGGTATGAGATGAAATTTTCGAAACTCATTGAGCAAAAAGCAGAATTGTTTCTGTCTTTTTTTGAAATTCACGGATTCTAGTCGGTCAGAAATAATCATCAGATTTGCCGAGTTATTTTCAAAGCGGGCCAATCAGTTGCAAATGAGATTCCAATTAACTCCAAGTTGTACTTACCAACACGCACTGCTACCGGTTCTAGTCTCGCAAAAATGTTGCAAGAATATGAAAAAAATTTTAGAGAACTTTCGAACCCACATATCGTCAATAGGCGGAACGGTGACAATTGATGGCATGTTGTTGAAGATACTAAGAAGTCATTTCTACGACTTACCTTTACATAAAAACTATTCCATTGTACGCGCAGGACGTCATTAATATGGTTTGTGCTCTGCTATCAACGGCAACGAAGTATTAACATCCCGCGTTTGCTCTGCATGTAACAAATGCTCCGTTAGTCTATGTACCATCCAGCCAGAAGGTGAATAGAGGCTATCGTGCGTGGACAAATGGCACGAAAAGGTATGTCAATGGGAGAAACCTGAAAGGTAAGGAAAAAAGGAAGCAGAGAACTAAAATATTGAAGAAGATGAAATACTGTCGCAGTCATCGCTGTTGTATGAAGTATACTCAGGCACATCTCAATATCGAGCAGAAAAACTAGAAGAAGAGAATAATCTTAGAGCGACCAAAGAAGTCGTCGAGCAAGCCAATAAAATTGTTAGTGAGTGGGCAAAGTCGAGAGATGATTTGGTAAAACTGCAACGCACAGTAGATTATCTTTACCCATCACGTGTTGGTTTTATTAGCGCTGGATGGCCCCGTGATGCCCTACTTATTTAACGAGCGTACAAATGTTAAGAGTCATGCTGCATCCAAGAACTATCGCCGAGAAGAATCCGACCCCTTTGGAACTTGAAATCATGCCTCGCTATAATTGCTTTGGGAAAGGCTTACGAGAAGCATTTCTAAAATTAGTAAGTCAGGAGCGCGCTGGATGGCGGGTGAGCAGTGGGCACGCATTGTTCAGGCGCGGGTGAACTTATCCGCAAGCAAGATGGTTGGGGATACACGACGAGTGTAAAAATGCTTATGTATAGGGTGTGCACAAAAAAACCGCCGATTCTGAATGGGCCATTATTTTGGCCGCTTCCAAGAAGTTTAATTAATGTGAAGTGCGAAAAATAGAGGACTCGATGAACCTTATGATTAGTTTAAAAGATGTGTGAACTGTCGCCCTTGTTCGCGCACAACGAAGCTTATCGAAATTTCATCTTTTTGTAAATTTTCTGCAGAAAAGCTTGACTTATTGAAGCACATGCTTCTCTTATTTTG